>OGQV01001953.1_pt1 | contig 13510 bp, 7 predicted proteins | sample 1553311 | NCBI WGS metagenome assembly OGQV01 (sample SAMEA2579976, study PRJEB22360) | human gut metagenome
GCAAGCTGTACCTGCATGAGAATAAGCGGATTGCCGGATGCTGCGGCTTTCATTTCGGCGGCGTTGGCGGCTTCCGAGGCTACATCGTCAATGACGCGCTGGAGAAGATCGCCCTTGCGAAACTGTTCAATGGCTGCCGATTTGTACTCTATACATTGCCACATCCGCGAGTCGTAAGTCATCTTTGTGGCATAGTTGAATATTTTTACAGTAAAAGTATCAGGGTTTCGTTCATAAAACATGTTTCCCTGACGGATAATTCTTCCATTGCGTTGCTCCAAATCTGACGGCCGCCACGGCGCATCAAGATGATGCGCGGCCACAAGCCTTTTCTGCACATTCATGCCAGCGCCCATCTTTGCGGTTGAGCCAAGAAGAACACGAACACGGCCTGTGTTCATGTCGCTGAACAGCTTTGCTTTCCGTATATCCGTGTTGGCATCATGGATGAAGGCAATTTCATCAGCGGGAATCCCCTTTGCCATGAGTTTTTGCTTCATGTCGTCATACACGGAGAACTTGCCGGACGACATGGCGATGACCTCATCCATATTGACGACACCGGCAAGAGCGTCGTCCCCGTCATCTTCGGCCATATCTTCCTGTTCCGGCGTTTCGCGGACAAGCGTGCCGTCCACGTCGATAAGCGCCCCGGATTCCAAATCCTGCCGTTCGCTCTGAGCGGATGCCGGAACCTTCCCTCCCTTGGGTGTGGACAGGTCGCAGAAAACAAGCTGCGTTCCCTTGTCATTGGTTGTATCGCGCCAGATGTCGTATATCCGCGCGACAGCCGCATTGAGTTTGGAACCTTCATAATCATCGGCGTTCGGCGCTATAAGCCGGAAATCCAGCCCGGCCTTGCGGGCGTCATTGGTGACTTTGAGAGGATTGTCGATGCGAGGGTCTGGAGGAAGATTCTCCATGCGCTGGATGATCTTGTCCATATACGCAGCCTGAGCCGGGGAGCGTTCCACCACGTCATTGAACGGTTTGCCACCTTCAATCGGAGGCGTCAGAGGCCGTTCCCCGGCCTGCTTTGCCTGTTCGTCCAAATCGCTTTTTGTCACGACATCGGCAAAGGTACGGTACATGGAAAGCAGTTCCGGCACGTTCTGGAACTTGGCAAAGCGGCTTTTTAACTTGTAGTTCACGCCAGTAGCGTCAAGTTCCCAACCGCTTGTGACCTGTCCGAAAGTTGATGCCCACGCATCAAAGTGTTCAATATCCTTGTCTTTCAGATCATCATACTGCATGTATCGTTGCAGAGTATAAACTTCGGCAATGGTATTGCTGATAGGTGTCCCGGTCATGAAGTACACGCCACGACCATTGTTCTTGCGTTGCAGATAGCGGCACTTGATGAACAGGTCGAGCGCCTTGGCGGAACCGGTAACATTGCCGAGACCGGAGACGTTCATGGTGGTCTGGAAGGCGAGATTCTTGAACTCATGGGACTCGTCGATAAACAGGGCATCCACGCCCAAATCCGCAAAATCCACGGCCCGGTCTTTTTCCCCTGTTCCGGCAAGCAGGGCATTGTAGCGTTCCTCCATTTTCTCGCGCTGTTTCTCAAGCTGCTTTATGGTGGCCCGTCCACCTTCAGCGGCTTTGGAAGCCTCAATGGCCTCAATGACCGCGTCAATCTGTTCCCTGAGAATCTCCTCCTGCACATCGCGGGGCATGTCGATTTTTTTGAAGGAACTGTGCGCCACAATAACGGCATCCCAATCGCCGGTGGCAATACGTCCAAACAGCCGTTCCCGGTTCTGTTTGGTAAAGTCATTCTTGTCCGCCACCAGGATATTTGCATCGGGATAGAGTTTGTAGAACTCATCTTTCCACTGGTATAACAGATGGTTGGGGACGACAATCATGGGCTTGGAAAGAAAGCCCATGCGTTTTGATTCCATGACAGTAGCGACGCAGGCCAGCGTCTTTCCCGCTCCCACCACATGGTCAAACAGACAAGTGCCTTCCTGAATGGCCCTCCAGACCGCGTTTTTCTGATGCGGACGCAGTTTGACGGCTTCGGAAGCGCCCACCAGCTCAAGATGGGAACCGTCATAGGTCGGCGGGACGTTTGTGTTGAATTTTTCATTGTAGAGCCTGGTCAGCATGTCGCGCCGTTCATCGTCCGTCCATACCCAATCGAGGAAAGCCTGTTTGATTTCATCGGCCTTCTGCATGGCGGCGGCTGTCAGTTCCTGGTCGATGACCATGATGGGTCTGCCCTGGTCGTCATGCTGGCCGCTTTCCTTCTGCACCTTGATGGGCTTGTTCATGAGCAGGGCTTCGATAATCTTTCCGGCGGAATATTCGGGAATGCCCCAGACGCTGGAGGCAAGCGAAGCATCCCATATGCTGACGGACGCTTCCCAGCGGCCCAGCGTCGGCAGATAATTGATGGTCTGCATTCCCTTGCCGCCGTGCAGATGCTCCACGAAGTCGGCAAAGACCTGTGTCGGAACCCAGGAGGAGCCGAACCTGATGCCGATGTCCACGGCCTCGATGTCCGGCGGCATGGCGGCGGACAGTGCCTCCACATTGGGAGCGAAGCGGGCGTCCGTTTGCGCGGCTTCTTTCGCCCGCGCCAGCTTGGCCCTGACATTGCCGGTCAGGTATCTGTCGCGGATTTCCCATTCTTCGGTGGAAGGATTCAGGAAAATCTGCCCCTGTTCGCGCAGCTCCTTCTGAATGTCCTCAGCCGGACGATGCAGGAGCCGCGACATACGGCTGAAATCCACCCTGCCGTTTTCCCGCAGGGCAATAAGCAGGGCATCCTTGATGGTTTCCGCATGTTCCACGACCTGGGCGGGCCTGAGTACCCGTCGCCGGAAAATGGCGGCTTTTTTCGCTGATGCCGGACGAGCTTCGCCGCCATGCCTGCGGGCCGTCTCCGGCGACAGGCCCTTGTCGTAATCCAGTTCCAGAGACTCCAGCAGGGAATGTTCCGGGTCGCTCCGCATGAGTCCCCGGTTTGTCTGGGAATTGAGATGGCCGTATTTTTTGACAAAGGCGTCGTACTGTGAGTTGAGTTTCTGGCGCAGCGCCGTCATCCGACCTTCATCGGCGTCGGCGGACTTTTCCGTATTGAGCAGTTCGCGCAGGGTGTCCCGGATTTGAATCATGGAAACCAGACGCAGACGGGCCGTTTCATTCTTGACCGGAAAAATATCGTAGTCGCTTTCACCGAAAGCGGCGGCGGTCTTGAAGACAATCTTCCGGCTTTGCGGCTCCACGCACAGGGCGTCCCTTTTCAGGGACTGGAAATACGGGCTGCGGATGAAGTCGGCGTTGCGCGTCCTGACTTCCGTGTTGAGCGGATTTTCCTCTCGCGGAACGAAACAGTCCGCCGGAAGCACATCCAGCCGGGCGGCGATTTCCTGTCCCAAATCCGTATGAGCCGGATCGGGCAGGCAGTTCAGCGCCCCCTCGAACATTCCCCCGGAATAGGCCAGTGTGCCGATAATCTGCCGGGGATTTTCCACAAAGTAGCTGTTGACCGTGGCCGGACGCCTGCCGCCGTTTTTGAGGTCGTCCACCTCCAGCGTGCCGGTATGTATCCAGTCCCTGCTGTGCAGTTTTTCTCCGGAATTTTTCTGGAAGAACACGATGTCCGCAGTGACATCGGTCAGCGCGTTTTCTCGGAAGGCGTTTTGCGGCAGGCGGACGCCTCCCAGAAAGTCAGCGTACTGCGAGATGTGTTCCCGAAACGTGGGATCACCGGCATCCATGAAATAGCGGCTGACCACAAAGGCCGCGACGCCGCCTTCCCGCAGCAGGCTGATGGATTTTGCGAGAAAATAGTTGTGAACCGAGAACTTTCGCAGCTCAGGAAAGTCCGGGTCATACAGCGACTGATTGCCGAAGGGAGGATTGCCGACTACGGCGTCGAAAATAGTTGCTTTGCTGTTGGTGTTTTGGAATCCGTTATTTATATGTAGAGCTTTCGGATAAAGGTACTTGGCGATAGCGGAAGTCGTGGGGTCGAGTTCCACAGCCATGAAACGGGCATTGAAATCTTTGGGACAGAGGCCGATGAAATTGCCGATGCCCGCCGAAGGTTCAAGAATACGGAGCGGTTCTCCAGCACCAAGGCCAAGGCGGGAAAGCCCCTCATAGATACCTCTGATAACGGTTTCCGAGGTATAATGGGCGTCCTGAGTGGAACGGCGGGCGGCAACGTAGTCTTCCGGGGAAAGCAGACCCTGCATTTCCCGGTATTCAGTGCCCCATTGCTCATTTCTGGCGTCAAAGACCTGCGGCAGGCCGCCCCAGCCCACATAGCGGACGAGGACTTTCTGTTCCTCCGGTGTGGCCAGTTCCGCGCCGTTGATCTGAAGCTGTTTGAGCAGGCGTATGGCGGCGACGTTATCCGCATATTTGGTTTTCGCGCCGCCAACGCCCAGCCGGTCTTCCGTGGTTATCCGGTAGTTTTCAGGCTCATGTCGATGCCCATACTTTCCAATATCTCCGAATCCGACATCCCCCGCAAGCTCGCCTGCCGGGAGGTCTCGCTGCTCAGTGCTCTGTTCTCTATGGTTGCCTGTTGATCCAGAGTCACCAACAAATCCAACGTCCCCATCGCCTCCAGCTTCTTTAGTTCTTCGGGGCTGTTCAGCGCCCAGCGATCCAGAATCGAGTAGCCCAAACTGGTGTACCCTCCGCTTCTCACGTCGTTGATGGTTTCGGGCTTGAGAACCTTTCGTGCGATTTCGAGCGGATAGGTTTGCCTGTCGAGCATGTTGCGCCTCCAGAGAAAGGATATGAGAGAACTCGGAAATTTCCTGTATGGTCAAGTAGTCGTCCGCCCCATCTTCAAACAGCTTTTCGGGCGTTCTCTTTTCACCGTCAAGGAACTGCATGATGGCCGTGTTGGGGCTGTACATGCGTGAACCGTCTTGCAGCTCATATACGGAATCGCCCCTTCCATTGACGCCAAGGCGTCTTTTGTCCCCGTCATTTGTGGGGAAGGGAAACGGCTTTTCTGTCCGTGCCGGTTCCGGCTGCCGTTCCTCTTCTTTTACCGGTTCCACCTGCAACGACATGGCAGGAACAGCCTGTTCCTGTTCAACCCGCGCTACGGGGGCAGGGATACTTTCCTCCCGCATGTCGTCCTGAATGTTTTCTTCCCGTATTTCCTCGATCTGGTTCGCCATTACGTCGAAGAGCGACAACTGGCGGGGATCGTGTGTCTGCTTGCGCCGTCTGGCCATGCGTTCCCATCCTTGTCTGAACGGCGGGAAGGCGGCGCAATGCTTGCGGCGCTAATCCTTCCCGCCGGAATGTTCATCCGGGGCGAATTTCAGCTTTTCAGCGTTTTCAATGAAAATCCGTCCGTTTTCCTCAAGAAAGACAACCTTGTCTCCCGCCCGCACATTGAGTCTCTTGCGGATTTCAGCGGGAATCGTGATTTGGCCCTTGGTCGTGAGCTTGGCGAGTTCCATATTTTGCCTCCCTGTCCAGTCTTACTAGTAATGTATTCATTGAAAGTAAGACTAAGGCAAAGAGAGGATGCTGTCAAGAGTCTCCATCAGGGGCACATTTCTGTTTCGACTGGCAGGCCCAAAGCCTCGGTGCTGTGGTGGCGTTTTTCAAAGATGACCACGGCGCTTGGAAAGGGTGCGGAAGAATCAGCTCCCTCAAAGCGGATACGCCCGCGCAGGTAATGGATTTCCGTCGCAAAGGGCAGGACATAGCTGTGCCACCATGCCGTATCCGTCCGGGCGGGAAGCAGGCAGATCACTCTTTCAGCGCGTTCCATCTCAATTTCGTTCACGGCCTTGGCCAGCCAATGCGGCAGTGCCCGTCTGTAGGGTAGGAAGGTGGCAGCCGTTCAGACTGCGCACTCTTCCCCCCTCCAAACCGGACGTGAACCTTTCGATTCATCCGGCTTTCCACAGTATTATTTTGTCAATGCTCTCCAATCGGGTAACCCGGTCGGGCTATGAAGCTGCTTATGGCAGTCAATGCAGAGAACGAGCGTCTTGCGGCGCATAGCACTCATTATCTTCTGCCACATCAGTTTCCCCTTCACATCAGCCATTTTCCGAACATGGTGTACTTCCATATACCCTCCGACCTTACCGCAGTATTCGCATCGATTGGCGCTGAGTCGGCTGATGAGTTCAGTCCTGCTCATGGTGAGCCATTCCGTGCGGGTGGTCACATCCACTCTGACGTTGATGAAGTTGGCGGGACTATGGTCGGCCAGCCGGAACAACTTATATGTCTTGGGGTTTCCTTTCACAGTGCATATTAGGGCGTATCCGCCTGCTTGTTGGCGCAGCTTTTTAGCAACTTGTGCGGTCGTACTTTTATGCTTGTGCGCGAGAGTAGCCAAACAACTACTCGTCGCTAGGCTGACCAGCTTGTCAACAGCCGTTTTATAAGCCTGTGCGAGAGAGTAGTAGTTGACCAGTCCTCGTATTTCGCTATTGTACGTTTCAATGATTTCAGCATCGCTCCGGCGAAGCAATATACCTCGGCTTTGCGCCCTGAAATTATTGTAGTTACCATATCCACATTTACCGCAAAACATTGCCATCTTTTCGGCAGGAACGTGCAGTTGCATTTGTTGCGTGACAGTCCGCATGGTAGTATGAATACCATGTATGACAACATTCTTGATTTTAGCACCAGTGTATGTCCTGATATCGTAACCAAGAAACCGCACGCCGTTCTTGGCGAGCCGAATACAAGACTTTTTTTCCGATATCTCCAAAAGTAATTCAGTTTCAATGAACTGTTTCACTTTTTGGAAAACCTGTTCCGCATCTGCCTTTGAGCCGATAATCCCTATAACGAAGTCATCAGCATACCGGACATATTGCAGTCTCTTGTAGTTGGCATCGAACGGATCGCCCAGATTCATGCGCTGTTTCGTCATGACCAGGTTGCGCCGCTTTTCAAGGCAGTTTCTGAGAACGTCTTTGGGGGCATTCTCTTCTTTCAGTCTCTTGTATTCCTTAGTGAGTTTATCTGTGCGACCTTGGAGATTGCTATATTTCGGATTTCTCCGTCGCGTTTTTCCCTTATTGAACCAAGCAGTCATAGTTTCCATGAACATATCCAATTCGTGGAGATAGATGTTGGCCAATATAGGTGAGATGATACCTCCCTGGGGAGTGCCGCTATAGGTCGAATTGTATTTCCAATCCTCCATATAACCCGCTTTGAGCATACCCTTGATGACGCTGACTGTTCTTTTGTCATCTATTTTCTTCTCCAGTATTTCGACCAGTTTTTCATGGCTGATGCTGTCGAAGAAACTTTTGATGTCAATTTCAACAATCCACTTCATTCCAGTCCACTTATCCTTCACTTGTTTCAGAGCGGTGTGGCAGGATTTGTTTGGCCTGAATCCATGAGAGTTTTCAGAGAAGACCGGCTCATAGACCTGTTCCAGAAGTATCCTGAACACCTCCTGCACGAGCTTGTCATTGCCCGTGGGAATACCGAGCGGACGCACCTTGCCATCCTTTTTGGGGATGTAGGTGCGCCTTACCGGGGTGAATCGGTATTGCCTGGCCTTCAACATTTTTATCAGGTTGTTCACCCGCTCTTCTGCGAATCCGTCCAAAGTGTTGTCGCCAACACCCTTTGTCATGGCACCCGCGTTGGAGTAAATGTTCGCATAGCCCCGCATCCACAGAACCGGATTTTCCAGTAATCTGAAGAGACCGTTCACCCGCCTGCCTTGTTTGGAGGCTTTGGCAATGGAATCTACAGCCCTAATCGTTGTAGCGGTCAGCATTAGCACAACCTTCCTTTCGGTTTAGTTAGATTCCGAACACTGCTGCTTCCCTTCCCCCTGATGGTGTGACTTTCACCGATGTTCCCATCGGCTTATATCATCCCTCAGTGCCGTTGACTGCGGCATGCAACTCCAATTACGAAGTCACGTTGAGTACTATGGAAGCTCCGTTACCATGCAGGTCAACGACCTGTTTAGGTAATCCCGCAGTTATCACAACTTGAAGAAACGTCATGGTTAGGTGTCTCTATGTCTTTTTATCCTCACATGAGGAAATGCGCCAAGTCAGCAGATTGCATGTGAACCCTATGGACTCACTCACATGACTTGGTACAGCGTTACAGCCATCTTTTCGCTGTCGCCAATCCACAGGCCACTCAGACTGAGCTTCAAGCATTAGCTTTCACCATACATGACTTATGCTGGCGAGGGACGTAGCCGATGGCAGCCACTGTCTCGTCTTTTCCCGACATGCTCTTGTCCCCTTCCGCTTTCGCGATTTCAGCCCTTTCGAGCACAGGTTAGCCGGGTGCATACAGAATACATCTGCAATTCTAGAGTGTTACAACTCACTTCAAGCTGTGCGTCTACGGCGCACGTAGGGAGGATTCATCCAGCAGACGCCATGCCAGACCTGGCGCAGTCCGTCCTCTTCCGGTGAGAAAAAGTTTCCGCACTTGGCGTTCCGCGCCGTGGCGCATACGTCCAGTTCGCACGGCCCGAATCTGGCATTCAGTTCCCGGAACAGCGGCCAGGGAGTCGCCCAATCATGCTTTTTACTCAGAAAATGCACGTTCATGCGTTCCCCCTCAAAGAAGCGACTCGTTCAGCAGGCCGCGTGTTATGATTTGCGAGATTTCGTCTTTTGCCCGCACGTCTCCAGAGCGGGCCTTGCGGGCCAGTTCCAGAGCCGTGGGAAGTTCTTTCGCCGTGAAATCACAGGCGGGGAAGCGGATGCCGCTGAGAATCCATGTGGGCGTGGATGTGATGCGCGACTGCGCGGCGACAATATCCGCGCCCACCAGGGGAGCGGCAGCTTGCAGGGCATCCGCGAAGGCATCCGGCGCAATGGCCGCTTCCTGAATCGCGGTCTGGAGAGCAGCTTCATAGGGAACCGGAATGCCGAGAGAGGTTTTCGGCAGAACGGCATCCCAGAAGCGATGTGCCGCATTGATGGAAAAGCCGCGCAACGCCTCATAGGCCAGGGCTTTTTTCAGCGATTCGCCGTATTCATCCGAGGGAATATGCCGCACGACAATGCACAGGCCGGGGTTGTCCCGCTGCGCCTGGAGCGGTTCCTGAATGCCGCAGTACGGGGTAGAGTAGGGGCGCGTTATCCGGTCTGGATGCACTACCCCTCTCTCCGAACCGTGCTTGCACCTTTCGATGCACACGGCTCTCACGGATGCCTCCTTGCTTTGGCTCGCCAATAGGGAAGGTCACGGCGGTGAAGCTCATTGTGGCAATCAACACAGAGAACCATGGTCTTTCGACGCATGGCGCACATCATTTGTTGCCACAGTTGCTTCTTTCCCTGTACATCCTTCAGAGCTTTAATGTGATGAACCTCCATATATCACCCTGTTTTCCCACAATATTCGCAGGTGTTTGCATTTAATCGCTGCACCAATTCTGAACGAGTCATTGTGAATCGTGTAGTATCCCAAGGAGTATCCACATTAGAATTATGGATTTTTGGAGGTTCATGGTCTTTCAACCTGAAAAGCCTGTAGGATTTTGGAATTCCGTTGATATTTACCTTCAGTTCATATCCAGATTGAGCAGATAGTTTCATTTTACGAGCTACTTTTCCTATGGAACTCTTGTGCTTATGAGAGAGTGTTGCAAAGAAACTCCATTGGGCTAGACCAATAACTCTTTGCAGAGCTGTTTTGTAGCCTTGAGCAAGGGAATAATAATTTGCTAATCCTCTCATTTCCGCATTATATGTCATCAATATTTCCACATCGCTACGCCGTAACAATGCAGGACGACTTTTTGGGCGGAATATTGCCATATCTCCATAGCCATTTTTACTCGCGTATTGGAACATCTTTTCAGATGGAATGTGGAGCTGCATTTTTTCTGAAATTGTCCTTCGATTACAAGTTCCCTTTCCCCATGCAATTTTTGTCGTCTTTGTGCTTGTGTATGTCTTTATATCATACCCAAGAAATCTAACTCCATCATTTGCATCTGCGATACAAGTTTTCTCTTCAGACACTTCAAGCAGAAGAACATTATTTATATATTCCTTCACTTGTAGCATTACTGATTCAGCTTCTTTGCGTGTACCAATGACTCCAATGATGAAATCATCAGCATACCTAACGTAACGAAGCCTCCTATATTCAGAGTCAACGTGTAATCTGGAATTGATAACTCGCATTTTTTTCTGTATCTCTCGGCGTTCGCGTAGTATCTCCTTGCGGGCATCATTCAAAGGTTTGCCTTCTTTGAATTTCTGCCTAAGCTCTCTAAGCTCACGATTGATTATAATCATCTGCCTACACAGCTTTTTGTAATCGGGATTATCCTTTCGTCTTTCACCTTTGTTGAATTGGCAAATCATATCTTCCATAAACGTATCAAGTTCATGAAGGTATATGTTAGCTAATATTGGTGAAATGACGCCACCTTGTGGTGTCCCACTCCATGTAGCATTGTATTTCCAATCTTGAGCGTATCCAGCTTTGAGCATTTGACGAATAATATGAATTATGCGCTTGTCATCAATCTTCTTCTCCAGAAATTCAATCATCTTATTATGATTGATATTGTCAAAGAATCCTTTGATATCAAACTCAATAATCCACTTCGTTCCGTTCCAGACGTTTTTTACCTGTCGCAAAGCAGAATGACAGGATTTTCCCGGTCTGAATCCATGAGAATTTTCAGAGAAAATAGGCTCATAGATTTGCTCAAGAAGGATTCTGACCACTTCTTGCACCAGTTTGTCGTCTCCGGTTGGAATACCGAGAGGACGCAACTTTCCATTCTTTTTGGGAATGTATGTGCGCCGTACAGGTTTCGGACAATATTCACGCCTTGCCAACAGCCCAATCAAATGGTTCACCCTTTCTTCGGAGAACCCATCAAGCGTATTTCTATCTACGCCCTTTGTTATGGCTCCCTTGTTAGAGTATATGTTGGCATAGGCTTGCTTCCACAGAACTTCAGGGTTGGTCGCCAGCCTGAACAGGCCATTGACCCTTCTTCCACTCATGGAAACCTTTGCAATGGAATTCATAGCCTTTATCGTAGTTTCTGTTCGCATTAGCGCAACCTACTTATGACTTGTAATTCCGACATCCATAGCTCCCTTCCCCCACATATTTCCGGCTTTCGTCGCATTCCTGCTTTACTTATACCGTAATTGCGGACCGATTGGATACGTTCTGCCATTGTCATTACAACATGACTTTGGGTACTACGGAGCCTCCGTTGCCATACAGGTTGTCTTTTATAACAAACCAGCTTAGGCAATCCTGTGTTTATCTGTAAGTAAAGATACGTCATGGTTAGGTGCCCTTTTCGTCTTTTCATCCCTATTGGGAAGTGCCATGAGGCAGCAAATTATGACAGATAGAATGCCAGTCCATCATATACCTCATTACAACGTCTCAATCACCTTTTCTTCGTTGTTATAGAAACCAAATATTGCTCAGACTAGGGTTCAGGCAATTCAGCTTTCACCATACATGACTTGCACTTGCATAAGACTATGACCGGTGATTGTCATTCTTTGTGCCTTTTCCAGAGATGCTATGTTCACGTTCCGCTTTCGCAGTTTCAGCTTTTACAAGCACCGCTAACTCTGGCGTGCATGGAATCTATTTGCAATTCCAGGGTATTCAACCCACTTCCCTTACAAACTTACACAGCGCACCATTCGAGATTCGACCAGTATTCAAGAATGTCGCCCTCAAAACCGTCCACGGGACGACCGTCCAGGCAGGTTCTGCCGGAAAGACTGTCGTGCGGGGAGTAAGGCGAAGCCAGGTCTTTGGCGATTTCCGCTTTCACGCCCGCTTCCACGGCTACCCTGTCCGACATGGGCGTTCCGGCGGAAGCGGTATGGCAAAGTCCAATAAGACAACAAAAGAAAAGAACCTGGGCCAATATAATGTTATGCCGCATGGTCATACTGTTTCTCCTGAGAAAGTTGTAGAAGTTGAGGAACGCGCAGTTGCGCTTTTTTGAGAGACGGATTGGCGAAGAACATGTCGCCCCTGACGATCTGGCCGGAGAAGACAAAGTGTGCTTCGCCCTCTATCTGTTCCTGCAAATCGCGCAGGACAACGCGGTCTTCCTGTTCCACCGTGGTGGAATTTGCATCCCGATAGTCGGAGCTGATTTGATCATTGATGTTGAATCCGCTTGTACGCAGGACAGTGCTTTGCCCCGCCTGCCCGCGTATCAGTTCCCATGTCTTTTCCGCATCTTGCATTCGCATGAACACTTTCAAACAAGTATTCGCCACCATCTGTTGTGCGCCTTTCTTGTCGGCTTCCAGAATACCGGCGTAGTCCTGTGAAGCTACAATGGCGGCGATACCCAGCCCGCGACCCTGTGTCAGCACGACCTCAAAGCCGGGCGTAACAATAGCGGCGTATTCATCCACAATGCACAGATACGGGCCAATGCCTATGGTATCAGTCGGCAGGGCTTCCAGTACATCGGCGGCATCGCCTTCGATATGAGCGCCAAGGCCCACGGCGCAGGCATTGCGGATGGCTGAAAGACTGATTTTGCCGAGGCTGGCGAGTTCGGCGGGAGCTTTTTCCAGGGAGGGCAGGAGAACGACGAGGATTCTTCGCTGCATGATGGCATCACTGAAGTCCACCTCCCCATCTTCCGCGCCATAGATGTGGCTGTAGGTATCGGTCAGGCTGGAAAGGGCCTTGCCGAAGTAGGATTGCGCGTACCCGAACTGTTCCGCGAAGGATTCCGGCTGTTCTTTCAGGTCACGACCGGCAATCCAGCCGGAGGTGGCAAGAGCCGCCTGAATGGAGGCGCGGGACTCTTCATCCAGTTCGGGATGCAGAGCCAGCGCCACGCATTTTTCCAGAGCCAGGGAATCGCGGATAATGGAGGTGGAGAGCTTGAGCAGCCCCTTGTCCCGCAAATCCACCAGCGCGTACATGACGCCGGAAATCAGGGCCTGCGCCTTGTCGGCAAAGATGGAATTGGCCCCGTCCGAAGCGGGCATGAGGGAAACCAGAAGCTGCGTCAGGGCTTCGGCGCTCCCGAAGGTAAAGGGATTGTTGGTATTGGAAAGGCGGCGCGGGGACTTGCCCTTGACCTTGCCGGACGTGCCGTAGTTCAACACGCGAAAATCATCATCCCGGCCAAGGAAGCGGGCCATCTGCCATATCTGCACCGCCAGCTTGGGCGACGCCTTGGGGTCGATGTAGAACAGCCCGCTGGCCGTGGCCAGGGCATTGTAGGAGAGGGAAACCAGCGTTTCCGTCTTGCCGGAACCTGTTGTGCCGAAAAGCAGGCAATGGGTGAGAATATCCTTGGCTTTCAGCCAAAGCTCCTGTTTGTCCTGAAGCCGGTTGCCGAGGAAGAAAATGCCCTCCGGTCTGGCAAAACCGCTCCGTCCGGGTAGGGGATCGCCCCTGTCCGTACCGGTCAGCCCCATCGGCATACGGAACGGCAGGCGTTCGTTGTTCACGCAGGCGCAGCGGGCGAGAAAGAGCGCCAGCCCAAGACAAAACAGCGGCGTGGCGCAGGCCGGGAAAAGCAGGA
>OGQV01001955.1_pt1 | contig 13495 bp, 10 predicted proteins | sample 1553311 | NCBI WGS metagenome assembly OGQV01 (sample SAMEA2579976, study PRJEB22360) | human gut metagenome
CAGACCGGGAACCTCGGCGAGCCCGCCGAGGATGGCCCCGCCCATGTTGCCGCAGCCGATGCAGCCGATACGCTTGCTGGTGAGGGATGCCGGTGTGTCCATGATCTTCCTTTTCTGAAAATGTCGCGTGCGGAACAGGTCCGGCACAGGGAAATGAAGAGGCCGCTTTCCTCCGCCGTCGTGCGGGAAAGCTTTGCAGCCGCACCCAAAGAGGATCGAGATCCTCAGGAGGCTTGCTACGGCTAATGCTCGATAGGCGACGTGGGATCGTCCTGCCGTTCGGAGGGGATGTCTTCCGAGGCAAACGTCTCTTCTTCGACGGGCTGGAGGCGCAGGGGAACCAGGCGGATGTCCTTGTCCCGTTCCTGCGACCACCGCTTGAGCGCCGCGAGAACGTGCGGGGCAGGGGTGGCTATGACCACGGCGTGCCCTTTGGCCCGCGCCGTTTCTTCCGCCTTTTTCAGGTCGGCGAGCACGGCGCCTTCGGTTTTTGGGCCATCATTCAGCGTGAGTGCCCTGCGCCACGCCGGAAGGCCGCGCCTTCGCGCCTCCGCGTATAAAATTGACTCCTGATGGGTCACGTCGTCAAGCACATATAGCCCGGAACGTGCGAGAATTTCACAGAAACGTCGCGTCGCCGCCGTATCCGTGGTCAGCCGGGAGCCCATAAAGTTGCTCGCGCCCGTGGCGTAGGGCACATGGCCGAGGGCGTCGTCCATCAGGATCCGTATGTCTTCCTCGGACATCTTCGTGGTGATTTCGCCGGGGCCCGCCTTGACGAAGGGCGATTGCATCGTCTCCATCGGCATATCCACAAGGACCTCCTGCCCGGCCTCGTGCGCGGCCGTCGCCGTCGCCGCCGCGTCCTTGGCAAAGGGCAATACGGAAAACGTGATCGGCAGCTTCAGGGCCAGCAGCGAGGCCGTTACGGCCTTGTCGCCGCCCAATTCATTCATGACGATGGTCAGGCGCGGGGCTTTGTCCGTGGGCGGCAGGATGGGGAAGGCATCGGTCGTGGCTTCAAACCAGATTTCGTGCGTCAGTACGCCCTTGGTCGCCAGCGTGAGCTTGCCCGGCGATTCGGTGAGCACGGCGCGGTCGGCCCATGTGTCGAGGCTTTCGGCCAGCGCGTTGAGGAAGCGGAATACCGGTTCGGGGGGGCCTTTCACATCGCCCGTTTCGGCGGACGGCGCATTCCCGTTTTCGTTCCGAGGCGCTTGCTGGGCCGGATCCTGGACAACGGGAGGCAGATAGATGCGCATCCGCTGGAGGTGGTAGATATCCTTGCCTTGCGTGCGGTAGTCGGACGTCAGGAGGAGGATGCGCCCCTTGTCGAGCTTGAGCCGCAATACGGTCTGGAGCAGGGCGAAGTCGATCTGGCGGGCAGCGTCGGTCAGGGTTCCCGAACCCTCCTGATAGGGCAGGGTATTCTGCCGGATGGCGTCCTTCATCTGATTGCCCAGATGGCTGCCCGGCGGGAGGATGGATTCGAGGGAGGCTTCGGTACCCGGGGCCGGTTTGGGGAACAGGGCCTCCACTGCCTGTCCCGCTTTCTCGGTGACCAGACGGGACGTCGCCGCCGTCGTCTCAATGGTCATGAACGCGGTCCGCTGTACGTTGCGCGCCGTGTAACTGGCGGCTTCCCACACCGCATACGCGATGAGGAACAGGATGGCCGCCAGCAAGGTGGCCAGAACCGATCCCTTGAACGTCCTGGCTGTGTATGGATACGGATCAGGCAGGTGCACGCCACGAGCGGCCAGCCGTTTCCGCAGTGCGGGAAACCACTCCATGAAACTCCAATGGCATCGGCAGGGAACTGCCGTTGTACATACGGACAGGAGGGATCGCGGGAAAACCGGCGATGCCCTCCTGCCGAGGATTGCTGTTAGTGGATGGTACGGATCTTGGGAAGGCTCTTCACGAACTGGAGGCTCATGCGGAGCTGGTTGTCACGCTCAAGGAACTCCTTCGCGTCGGGCAACGGTTCGTTCGCCGCCGGAGCGGGCGTTTCCACCTTCTTGCCGGACGCCTTGCCCTTGTCGCCGTCGGTCTTTTCAAGATGCTTGTTCAGATCCTTCTCACGGATCATGCGCAGGGAGCTGAGCGGCGCGGGCTTTTCCTTCGGCGCTTCGAAAGGCACTTCCAGATCGGGCATGATGCCTTCGGCCTGGATGGAGCGGCCGGACGGCGTGTAATAGAGCGCCACGGTCAGCTTGAGGCCCGAGCCGTCGGACAACGGGATGATGTTCTGCACCGACCCCTTGCCGAAGGTGCGTTCGCCAACGAGCAGGGCGCGCTTCTGGTCGCCGAGCGCTCCGGCCACGATTTCCGAGGCCGAGGCCGAACCGCCGTTTACGAGCACGACGAGGGGGGTGTCGATGATGTCGGTATCTTGCGGCTTGGCGACGAATTCGCGGGCGGTTTCTTCCTGGCGGCCGCGCATGGAGACGATGACGCCCTTGTTCAGGAACGCGTCGGAGACGCTGACGGCCTGATCCAGCAGCCCGCCGGGGTTGTTGCGCAGGTCGAGGATGATGCCCTTGATGGGGCCCTTGCGCTTGGCGTCGGACAGGGCGTCGAGCAGCTCCTGCGTGGTGCGTTCGCTGAAGCGGGTGAGGCGGACCCAGTAGTAGCCGGGCTCGAGTTCGCGGGACTTCACGCTGATGAGCGGGATGGCGTCGCGCTTGATGCGCAGGTCCACGGGCTCCTTGGAGTCGCGGTGCAGGATGGTCAGCACCACTTCGGAGCCCTTGGGGCCGCGGATATGCGAGACGGCTTCCTGAAGCGTCATTTCCAGCGTGGGCTTGCCGCCCACGGCGAGGATGATGTCGCCGGACTTCATGCCGCCCTTGTCGGCGGGCGTATCTTCGATGGGGGTCACGACGGTCAGCTGGTTGTTCTCCATCGTGATTTCGATGCCGATGCCGAAGAATTCGCCGGACGTGCTTTCCTGCATATCCTTGAATTCTTCCTTCGACAGCATGGTTGAGTGGGGATCGAGGGATTCGAGCATCCCTTTAAGCGCGCCGTTCACCAGATCGGGGCGCGGGGTTTCCTTCACGTAATACCGCTCGACGATGTCGAGGACCTGGCTGAACCGTTTGAGCGCATCGAAGCGGCTGTCTTCTCCGGCGGCAAAGGCCTGTCCGAATGTCAACGAACCGACGGTCAGGAGTGAGAGCAAAAAGAGCGCGACGGCCCGTGACTTCCTATACATACAACAGCCTCCGAAGCTGAAAACAGTAGCTGAAAACAATGGGGTTGAAGATACCGGGGTTCTTTTGAAAACGCAAATGTTCTGAAAGGGCGTATTTCCTGGTTTCTTTCCCTCCAGCCGGGATGGGCCGGCTGGAGGGCGCGGACATGCCGCCGGGAAAGCCTTGAAGATTCATTTCCAGCCCTTACCATAAGAGTGGGCGGGGCAATGTAAAGAGGCCGGGATAGCGGAAAAGGTATGGCGGGCATGAAACCGCGGATCTTTTTTTCTCAGGAGAGCATTTTTTCTGTTGACAGATCAGGGCAGGCCGGGTAAATACCTCTCCTGCATGGGCAGTTAGCTCAGTTGGTAGAGCATCGCCTTCACACGGCGGGGGTCACAGGTTCAAGTCCTGTACTGCCCACCATGCACGGAGCGGTAGTTAAGTCGGTTATAACGCCGGCCTGTCACGCCGGAGGCCGAGGGTTCAAGTCCCTTCCGCTCCGCCATTTTTTAAGGACATCCTTTGTTGAGGGTGTCCTTTTTTTGTGCCGTTGACGCCAGACGGGTGCCCCTGTATACACGGTACCTTTTCAGGCTCTACCGTCCCTTCCGGCCTGTCCCATTCATGATAAAGATCGCCTTTCAGGCAGGTTCCCCTCCATAAGTTTTTTCCCGAAAAGGGAACCGCGGGCATGAACGCCTTCGGGAGATGCCGCCTTGCTCTTTTCCCTTCCCTGATGGCCGCCTTTCCTGCCGTTAGGGGTTTGTTGCTTCCCGTTTCTCGGGGTATCCGGGCTGTTCCATGCAAAAAAAGCATAATTTTTTAGGGGGGAGACATGAAGAAACAGCTCATCCTCGTAGGCGGGGCAATGGGCGTGGGGAAAAGCGCCGTCTGCCGAGAGCTGTTGCGGCAGCTCACGCCGGGCGTCTGGCTGGACGGCGACTGGTGCTGGAACATGAACCCTTTTGTCGTTTCGGAAGAAAACAAACGGATGGTGCTGTCCAATATCACGCATCTGCTCAGAGCCTATCTGAACAATTCGAGTTACCGCTACGTGCTGTTCTGCTGGGTCATGGATCAGCCCCTCCTTTTCGAGGCCGTGCTCGGCCCGCTTCGGGATATCCCCTTTACGTTGCACAGCTTTTCACTCGTCTGCACGGAGCAGGTTCTGCGGGAACGGCTGGAACGCGACGTACGGGACGGCATCCGGGAGGCCGACGTCATCCCGCGAAGCCTCCGGCGGCTGCCTGCCTACGCCGCACTGCCGACATGCAAACTGGATGTGACGTCCCTGACGCCCTACGAAGCCGCCTGCGCAATCGCTGCATCCGTAGGAAGGGCGTCTTCCCGAAGAGTGCCGGGTCTCTCCGGGGCCGGCGAAAGCTGGCACGGGGCCTGACGGCACCGGACGTCTTGGAAGAAAAAGGAGGGGCGTTCCGGCAACAGAGAAGGGGAAGGAACCCTCTCTCCAGAAAGGCTTCCTTCCCCCGTTTTCTTTTCCAGCAACCCTTACTTGTAGCTTTCGATCAGCGCGTTGGCGCGGCCCTGCGCCTTCTGGATGCGGACGCGGAGGCTGGCCTTGTAGGCGTCCATGTCCTCAATGGGCTTGCGGGCGACGCCGGTGTCCATCGCGGCCTGCGCGACAGCCGGGGGCAGCCATTCGATGAGGCGGGGATCAAAGGGCTTCGGGATGACGTAACCCTGCCCGAAGCTGAAGGTCTGGCCCTGATAGGCGGCGGAAGCTTCGGCGGGCACCGGCTCCTTGGCCAGCGCGGCGAGAGCGCGGGCGGCGGCAAGCTTCATGGCCTCGTTGATTTCCGTGGCGTACACGTCCAGCGCCCCGCGGAAAATGTAGGGGAAGCCGGAGAGATTGTTGATTTGGTTCGGGAAGTCGGTGCGGCCCGTACCCATGATGCAGTCGGGGCGGGTTTCCATCGCCAGCGGATAGGCGATTTCGGGATCGGGGTTCGCGCAGGCGAAAATGACCGGATGGTCGGCCATGCCCTTGATCATGTCGGGCGTGAGGAGATCCTTCTTGGACAGGCCGAGGAAGAGGTCCGCGCCCTTGAGGGCTTCGGTCATGGTCATGTCTTCGGACAGGGCGAACTGTGCCTTGTACTTGTTCAGATCCGTGCGTCCCTTGTGCAGGATGCCCTTGGAGTCGAACATGCGGATATTGGCGGGGTCGATGCCGGGCTCGGTGTAGAACTTGGCGCAGGCGATGGCCGCCGCTCCGGCCCCGGACACGACCACGATGAAGTCTTCGGCCTTCTTGCCGGTGATTTCCAGCGCGTTGATGAGGCCCGCGCCGGAAATGATGGCCGTGCCGTGCTGGTCGTCGTGGAACACCGGGATATCGCACATCTCCTTCAGCCGGCGCTCGATCTCAAAGCAGCGGGGGGCGGCGATGTCCTCCAGGTTGATGCCGCCAAAGCTTTTGGAGATCAGGGCGATGGTTTGGACCATCTCTTCTACGTCCTGGGTGTCCACACAGAGGGGAACCGCGTCCACCCCGGCAAACTCCTTGAACAGAACACATTTCCCTTCCATAACGGGCATGCCCGCCAGAGGACCGATATCTCCCAGGCCCAGCACCGCAGAGCCATCGGTGATCACCGCCACCAGGTTCTGCCGGCGGGTGAGCTGGAAGGAGAGGGCAGGGTCCTTTTGAATCTCCAGGCAGGGGGCGGCCACACCGGGGGTGTAGGCTAGGGAGAGGTCCTCCTGGGTCTGGATGGGGCAGCGGGAGACCATCTCCAGCTTGCCCTGGAGGCGGTAGTGCAGAGCCAACGATGCAGCGCGGATGTCCATGGGGGTACGGTCCTTTCTGTCTTAAAATCAAGGTCAAATCATGCTCTCCGGGTGGAAGGCCGCCTCAAAGGCCTCGGGGGTGAACAGCCCCAGGCGGACGGCGGCTTCCTTCAGGGAGAGGTCTTCCTGGTGGGCCAGCTTGGCAATTTTGGCCCCGTTTTCATACCCCACCAGAGGGGTCAGCGCGGTGACGGTCATCAGGGAGCGGTGAAGGTTTTCCGCCATTTTCTCCCGGTTGGGGGTCAGGCCGGACAGGCACCGCCGGGTGAAGGAACGCATGGCGTCCGACAGGAGCCGGACGGACTGGAGGTAGTTGTATCCCATCACCGGCAGATAGACGTTCAGTTCAAAGTTGCCCTGGGAGGCGGCCACGCCCATCACGGTGTCGTTGCCCATGACCTGCACCGCCACCATGGTCAGGGCCTCGCACTGGGTGGGGTTGACCTTGCCGGGCATGATGGACGAGCCGGGCTCGTTTTCGGGGATGAAGATCTCGCCGAGACCGTCGCGCGGGCCGGAGGCCAGCCAGCGCACGTCGTTGGCGATCTTCATCATGTCGGCGGCCAGCGCCTTGAGTGCGCCGTGCGCGAAGACGATCTCGTCCTTGCTGGTCAGCGCGTGGAATTTGTTCTCTGCCGTTTTGAAGTCCTTGCCCGTCAGCTTCGCAATTTCAGCGGCGACCGCTGTATCAAAGCCCTTTGGCGTGTTGAGGCCCGTGCCGACGGCGGTGCCGCCGAGCGCCAGTTCTTTGAGCGGCTTCACAGCCAGAAGCAGCAGCTCTTTATCCCGTTCCAGACTCGATCTCCAGCCGGAGATCTCCTGCGGGAAGGAGATGGGGGTGGCGTCCTGCAGATGCGTCCGGCCGGATTTGACGACGCCCTCGTTTTCCGCCTCCAGACGGCGGAACGTTGTTACCAGCGTGTCGATGGCGGGGATGACCTTGTCCTCAAGCGCGCAGACCGCCGCGATATGCATGGCCGTCGGGAATGTGTCGTTGGACGACTGGGACATATTGATATCGTCGTTCGGGTGCAGCAGCTTTTTGCCCGCAATTTCATTGCCGCGGTTGGCAATAACCTCGTTGCTGTTCATGTTCGACTGTGTGCCGGAGCCGGTCTGCCAGACGACGAGCGGGAAATTGTCCAGAAGCTGGCCGGAAATGACCTCGTCCGCCGCCTGCTCGATGGCGGCAAGCTTTTCTTCGGTCATTTTTTCGGGACGCAGCGCGCGGTTGGCGCGGGCAGCGGCCTTTTTCAGAATGCCGAAGGCATGGATGATCTCGGCGGGCATCGTCTCAATGCCGACGCCGATCGGGAAGTTGTTGTGGCTGCGCTCGGTCTGCGCGCCCCAGTATTTGTCCGCCGGGACGCGAACCTCACCCATGGAATCGTGTTCGACGCGATATTCCATCGTTTTTTCTCCTTTTTTATATCAAATCTCGACCTGACGGATGACTTCCTTCAGCTTTTCCGCGCTGGCGCGGAGCTTGTCGATCTCGCCGTCGGTCAGTTGATTGAGGATCTTGCCGCGCACGCCCTGATTGTCGACCAGCGCGAGCGTGGACAGGCAGACGTCGGACACGCCGTATTCGCCGTGCATCATGGTAGAGACGGTCACAGCCGTTCCGGCCGTGCTCTGCACGCACTTGCACAGGTGGCAGACCGACATGGCGACGGCATAGAACGTTGCGCCCTTGTTCTTGATGACCTGCGCGCCGGAGGTCTTGACGAACTGCTCGATCTCCTCGTAATCCTGGTTCCACTTGATGCGGTCACAGTCGGGGGAATGCTCCTTATAGGAATCAATATGGTTGTTCGCGATGTGCACAAGGCTCCAGGGCACGAAGGAGGAATCGCCGTGCTCGCCGTAGACGTGCGCGTGGACATTCTTCGGGCTGATGCAGAAGCGCTTTGCAAGCGTCGACTGCAGGCGGCTGGTGTCGAGGATGGTGCCGGAGCCGATGATGTGGCTCTCGGGAACGCCGGAAATTTTGTGGAACACATACGTCAGCACGTCGACCGGGTTCGATACGATAATATAGATGGCGTCCGGCGCGGCAGCTGTGATCTGCGGGGCAATGTCCTTGATGATGTTGACGTTGGCCTGCGCCAGCTCCAGACGGCTCTGTCCGGCCTTGCGGGGAAGACCCGAGGTAATAATGACAATGTCGGAGCCGGAGGCCGCGTCATAGTCGCCGGAGCGGACGATCGTCGGAGAACAGAACGGCGCGCCCTGATAGATATCCATGGCCTCGCCAAAGGCCTTCTGCTTATTGACGTCGATCAGGACGATCTCGGATGAAATGCCCTGGATCATCAGGTCGTTTGCAATCGTGGAGCCGACGCTTCCCGCGCCGATAACAGTGATCTTGCTCATACACAAAAACCCCCAATTTCAGATTTGAATCGAACAAAATATACCGATATAATTTTATCGGTTATTGCGATAAAATTATATCGGTATTATGCTGGAAGCACCAATGCTTTTTTATGCAAAGATATATTCTTTTTGATATGTTGGTTCAATTCCGTTCCTGTGGGAAGTATCAGACAAATGCCTTGTGTTCCCGCACAAACTGCACGAATCCGGCCTCGATCTCGCTCATTGCATATTGCTTATGATATACCAGCGCGTTGAGATACAAACTCTGGTTGTCGCTGCACGGGAGCTGGACAAGATTCCAGCGCTGGATGCAGTGCTCCGGGATGGCGGGGGCCAGCATATAGGAATTCGGAATTGTTTCGAGGAGCGTCATCTGCGCCAGACGGTCGACGCAGTAGATCTTCCGCCGCACCGGCTCCTCCGGCTTGCCCTGTACGCGGAACACGTCCCCGTGAACGATCTCCGGCAGCCCGTCAAGCTCCGTGCGCAGAATGGAGCTGCGCCCGGCAAGCGGATGTGACTGGTTCATGGTGACGAGGTAGTGGTATTTGCTCAAAAGCTCGAAGCTCAGGCCGCGGGCGCTGGTCTGCTCGTCAAAATAATCGCGGTATTCCGAGCGGAAGCGGATCACGCCGATCTCCGTCTCGCCGCTTGCAAGCGTTTCGAGCGCCGTGCGCGCGTGGCATTCGCGGATGACCGCGTCGACCGGCTCTGCCTGCGGCAGTCCGGCCAGATACTGCGCCGTCAGATCCAGCATGGCCGCCGAGCGCGGGATGCACACGCGCAGCCGGTTCGCCACGGCCCGCTTGGGACCGAGGGCCTCAATGGCCTCCGTCTCGCGCAGGATAGACTTTGCGTGCTGCAGAAAGATCGTGCCGCGCGTCGTGGGCCGGACGCCGCGTGTGGAGCGCTCAAAAATGCGGAAGCCCAGCATCTGCTCCACATCGTGCAGGATGCGGCTGAGATTCGGCTGGCCGATAAACAGGTTCTCCGCCGCCTGCGAGATCGACCGGGTGCGTTCGATCTCGATGATATACTGCAAATGCTGTGTGTTCATAGCTGTACCACCTTCTAATTTATATCATTTCTAATATATCACCTTTTTCGCCGTTTTGCAACCGGAGGCGTACCGGCGCTCTGCATAAAATCATATACCCTTTTTTGCCGTCTCTTGGCGCTTTTCATGCCCGGACAGCACCGGCAGCTCGGCAAAGAAGGTGTTGACGCCGCCGTCGCTCTCTGCCCAGACGCTGCCGCCGTGCGTCTGCGCGATGGCCTGCGCGATGGAAAGGCCAAGGCCAAAGCTGCCGTCGCGCGTCCGCGCGGCGTCTGCGCGGGAAAAGCGGTCAAAGATCTGCCGCAGCGCCTGCGGGGACAGTGCGTCACCCGCGTTTGAGACGGACAGGCGGCAGCGGTTCTTCCCGCACCGGAACAGCCGGACGGCGACCGTGCCGCCGGAGGCGTACTTCCGGGCGTTGTCGAGATAGATCTCCACGAGCTGGCTGAGCTGGCGCGCATCGCCGCTGACGGTGATGTCCGGCTCCAATTCCGTCTGCAGTGTCAGACCGCGCTCAAACAGCGCGGCCTCGAACAGCAGCGCGCTGCTCTCAGTGATCTGACTGAGATCGCACGGTGCAAACGAGCGCGCCGCCTGCTCATTTTCGGCCCGTGCCAGCTCCAGAAGCCGCTCGACCAGTGCGCGCATCTGCTTCGCCATGGCGTCGATGCCGGAAAGGAAGGTCTGCTTCTGCGCCGTGTCATAATCCGGGCTTTGCAGCAGCTCCGTGTTTGTCAGAATGACGGTCAGCGGCGTTTTCAGCTCGTGCGACGCGTCGGCGACAAACTGCTTCTGCTGCCGCCACGCTTCCTCCACTGGCCGGACCGCACTGCGCGCCAGCAGCACCGCAAGGCCGAAAAAGGCGAGCAGGCCAAGCGCGACGAGCAGCGCGCCGGTCTTCAAAAGCGTGCGCAGCGTCTGCTGCTCGCTGGAAATATCCGCGAAGATCACGCTGCCGGTCACGCGGCAGTAGCGCAGGCTGTATTCCGGGATCTCGCCGATGGCGTCCTGCGAAGCCTGCGCCGCGGCGGCAACCATCCGCAGAAACGTCCGGTCGGTCAGATCGTAATCGCTTGAGCCGATGGCGACCAGATTGCCGAACGCGTCGGTCTGCAGCACGAAATACGGCAGGCGCACCTGCTGCGGTTCGCGCTCCGGCTGGACAGGCGCGAAGGGGTCGGCCGCGATCGCCTGCATCATGCTGATCGACTGGGTGCGCAGGTTCTGCTTTGTCAGCGTATAGAAAAGGCCGAGGGTCGCGCCGAGCATCACGGCGGCGACCAGCACGATCGCAAGAATGATCTTCAAGCGAAGTTTTTTCAGCATGTCTCGTCGACCTCCAGATGATAGCCCAGCCGCCGCACGGCCTCAATGCGCACGTTCGAGCCGATGGCCGCAAGCTTTTTGCGCAGGAAGCCGACGTAGACCTCCACATGGTTTTCTACCGCGTTGGAATCAAAGCCCCAGACCTTCGACAAAATGGCCTCCTTGGACACATTCTGCCCCTTTGTCTGCAAAAGATACCGCATCACGTCGAATTCCCGCGCGGACAGCCGCAGCTGCCGCTGCCCGCAGATCAGTGTCCCGGACGCCAGATCGAGCGTCGTGTTGCCGAACGAGAGCGCGTTGACCTCCGCACCCTGCCGCCGGAGCAGCGCACCGACGCAGGCCAGCAGCTCCCGCGCGTCAAAGGGCTTCGTGAGATAATAATCCGCGCCCGCGTTCAGCCCCTCAATGCGGTCTTCGAGCGACGATTTTGCCGTCAGCATCAGAATCGGCGTTCCGCAACGCTTCGCGCGCACCTGCCGCGCGACCTGATAGCCGTCCATGCCCGGCATCATCACGTCGAGAATGAGCAGATCATATACGCCCGTCTCGGCATATTCTGCCCCCGTCTCGCCGTCATGCACCGCCTCGACGGAAAATCCCTTCCCCTCCAGCATGGCCCGGAGAGAGTCCGCAAGCAGGATCTCGTCTTCAATGATCAGAATTTTCATATCATAATACCTCAGGTTCAAATCGCCGGAAAATGGTATGGCGGCATCCAAAGGGAAGCCTTGTGTGCGTCCTATCCCTATCAACTATATTCGTTTTTTTACCGCTTTTCAAGGAAAACCGCAGAAAAATTGTCTCCCGGCCAAACGGCCGGGAGACAGGAAAGATGTATGCTTATGCCTTTTCGCTCTGCGAAGCGGTGAAGCGGTTCAGGATGGCTGCGAACTGGCAGCGGGTGGCGGTGCCGGTGGGCAGGAGCTTGCCGTCGGTGCCGTTGATGAGGCCCTGGCCGACAGCCCACTGCATGGCGGAAACGGCGTAGCCGCTGACGCTGGCGTGATCCTCAAAGCTGATGAGGTTCTCGGAGAGCGTCACGGCGTCCATGCCCTGATAGACGGCGTAGTTGAACAGGAACTTCGCAAGCTGCTCACGGGTGACGGCCTTGTTCGGCTCAAAGGTCGTGGCGGACGTGCCGCTGGCGATCTCGTTCTTGGCGGCCCAGGCGACGGCTGCTTCATAATAGCTGCCGGAGGCAACGTCGGTGAACGCGGCCTTCTCAGTCACTTCGGGGCTTCCCGCCATACGCCAGAGGACAGTCACGAGCATGGCGCGGGTCATGGGCCTGTCCGGAGAGAAGGTATTTCTGCCGGTTCCGGTCATCAGTCCCTCATCCGTGCAGAACAGAACGTCCTGCTGGCAGACCGCCTCGGCCTTGACATCCGCGAAGCCGGAAGCGGCCAGCAGCGCGCACAGCAGGAGCAGCAGCGCGCTCCGTGTCAGAAGCCGTTTCATGACGCGCCCTTCAGCGTGGAATTGGCGAGCATGGCCCGCGCGTCCTCCGCAGTTAAGTCGTAATTCCAGAGCAGCCTGAACATTTCCTGCGTGTTTTCCACCATATCATAGGCATAATACTGCGGATACAGCAGATTTCCCAGCCACCACACGCCCAGCAGCATATTAAGACTCGGGGGATTGGAAAGCCAGTTGTAGGGCATGGATGGAATCTCGTAATACCGTCCGGCTTCGATCGCGCGCAGCGGCTGCCACGCCTCGTCGTCTGCCGCAGTCGAGTAAGTGCTGCCTGCTGTAAATAAAATCACGTCCGGGTCAAAGCGGTAGAGCTGCTCGAGATTGATGGGATTGCCGCCGCCTTTATTGCTGACGTCCTCGACCACGGCGGCATTTTCAATGCCCATGAGGTCGAGTACCTGCGCCTGAATGGAGCCTTTCGCGTTTGTATTGAGGCCGGACGAGCCGGAGGTGTACAGGACGGAAATGCGCTCGGAATCCTGAATTTTCGCGGCGTTTTCCTCCGCCAGCGAGACAGTCTCGTCGACGAATGCCGCCAGTTCTTCGCCGCGCACCTCCTTGCCGCTCAGGATTTTTCCGAGCGTCCGGTATGCCTCGGCCATATGCGGAAGATCTGCCTCGATGAAGATCACGGGCATCCCGATCTGCCTTTGCAGCGCGTCCAGATCGGCGGCCATGTTGTCCTTTTTGTCGCCCAGATCAATCACGACCTGCGCGCCGGAGGTCAGAATGGATTCCAGATTCAGCGTCGACTTGCTGCCGTACATCTGGCCGGTCGTCGGCAGATCGATCAGACGCGGGTCGAGATATTTGTACTGGCTCGAGGACGGCGTTGCATGGATGGTCGTCATGTATTCAGGCGCGATGGTCGCCAGAAACATCGACGCGACTGCGCCGCTCGGAGCTACGCGCGTGAGCGTTTCGGGAATCTCGACCGTTCGGCCGAGCGAGTCTGTGAACGAAACAGTCGGCTCCGCAGACCGCGCCGGCTGCCCGGCGGCGCAGCCGGACAGGCTTCCGCACAGCAGCGCCAGCGCCAGCAGAAGGGCAAATAATTTCTTATATCGCATGGTTATTCTCCAAAGAAAACAGCGTTCGGGAAAACAAAGCCGAAAGGCTTCCTTTCTGCTTGCATTATACCAGCAGCCGGACGCGATTGCAATAGAGTGTTTCGCTATTTCAAACAAAAAGCGGCGCTTTTCCGCATGGTCGAACGCACAGGACCCCGCCGGGCGGC
>OGQV01001974.1_pt1 | contig 13413 bp, 13 predicted proteins | sample 1553311 | NCBI WGS metagenome assembly OGQV01 (sample SAMEA2579976, study PRJEB22360) | human gut metagenome
ATCAGGTTTCGGAGGCTAAAGCGGCTGGAAATCATTATATCTGGGGAGATTTATTGGTGCTGTTGGCACAATTTAGTTATGCTCTTTATTTTGTGTTGTTTAAAAATTTTGTGAATAAATATTCCTTGATTACCATTATGAAATGGATGTTTACCTATGCTTTTATTTGTGCTTTACCCTTCTCTTATAATGATTTGCTCCATACGGAGTGGAAGAGTTTACAAAAAACTGAAATCGGAGCATTGGTATTTATCGTGGTGGGGAGTACTTTTATTAGTTATGTGTTGATAGTCATCGGGCAAAAAAATCTACGCCCGACTGTTGCCGGTATGTATAATTATGTTCAGCCTTTGGTGGCTAGTATTGTTGCTGTGTGTTGGGGGATGGATACTTTTAATTTTGTGAAAATCATTTCAGTCGCTTTGATATTCGGAGGGGTCTATCTGGTAACCAATAGCCGGAGTAAAGCAGAAATGGAGGCTGTTGTAGCGGATAAAAATTAACTTGCTGTAGGAAGAAAAAAGAGAAACGGACCGAAAACGGGATGAAAGGTCCGTCCCGGAATCCGGAATTAAAATTTATCGGAAAAGTACCTGTTTTTTTCTTTAGAAAGTAGTATTTTTGTTGTCTTAAATTTAACTGCGAAGGGTTTGATTGTTTTATTTTAAACAAAACGGCTCTTTTGTTGATAAAAATACACACGATGGACATTTATTTTAGCTTTAAAGAAATTATCAGTGCTTTTATGGTACTGTTTGCTGTAATCGATATTCTGGGAGCCATTCCGATTATCATTAGTTTGCGTGAAAAGAATCAGAAAATAGAGGCTGGAAAGGCAGCTATTATTTCTTTTGTTATATTAGTAGCCTTTTTGTTTATCGGGCAGGCATTATTGGGATTATTCAATGTCGATATTTCTTCTTTTGCCGTTGCCGGTGCTTTGGTGTTGCTGGTTTTAGCGGTAGAGATGATCTTCGGTGTCGAGATATTTAAAAACGATAGTCCTTGCGGGTCGGCTACGATCGTTCCGCTGGTATTTCCTTTGATTGCCGGGGCGGCTTCGTTTACCACTTTGTTGTCGTTGCGGGCGGAATATAATATTCTCAATATCATCATCGCTGTCGCGATGAATATGGCATTGGTGTATCTGGTATTGCGCTATGTGTATTATGTAGAACGTCTGTTCGGTAAAAGCGGAGTGTACGTAATGCGTAAATTATTCGGTATTATCTTGTTGGCAATAGCCGTTCGCTTATTTACCTCTAATCTGACTTCTTTGATCGGTAGTTTTTGATTGGAAATCAGAGTTTATCGAAAAATTTGATAAAACGGCTTGAAAAGATCAGGAACAATAGCGTCCATAGCAGAAAGCGGCACATTCTGCCGATAAACATCAGGATAAAAGTATGGGTTCGTTTCGTCTTATAGAAGCCGAGTGCTACATTCGAAATATCGCCGATAACGGGAATCCAGACCAGGAGTGCCATCAGGCCCCCGTATTTTTCGATTTTATTTTTCTGTTTCAGCAATTGTTCTTCTTTGATATGGAATAATTTCCGTATCCGGGTGGCATTGCCGGCATAACCGACTCCATAAATCACCAATCCTCCGATCCAACCACCGGTTGTCGCTACGAAAAGACAGAGCCAGGGGTTGAATCCCATAGCTAACATACTTACATATAATAGGTCTGCACCTAAAGGAATAAAAAGTGCAGACAAAAACGAACCGGCAAACAATCCTAAATAGCCATAATGCTCCCAAAATTCGGTGGTCGCTAATATGATAAAGTCATGTCCCATTTGCAGAGGTTTGATCGTGCTCTTACAAATACGTAAAGGGGGAAGGAAAGTTGTTGGGACGGTGGAAACGGATAAAACGGTGACGACAGATAAAACGGCGAGAGGCAAGAGAACAGAAAAAAATAGTGGAAATGGTGAGAGGGGGCGGTAAAGAGAGAAAGTTTAAAAAAATCGTTCTCCGTATTGCAGGTAGAGCCAGGTCCAAAGCAGGAAGCGGGCGAAACGGCCGATTAACATGTAGATGGCCGAGGCATAAGGTTTGATTTTGTAAAATCCCAGGGCGACGGCCAATAAGTCACCGATAAGCGGAAGCCAGGTAAACAGGGCCAGCCATACTCCATAACGGTCTATGTTTTTTTTCTGACGGAGGAGCTTTTCTTCCTTCACCTTCAGCCAGCGTTCGATCCATTCCCAGCGGCCCAGCCAACCGATCCAGTATGAAGTGAGTCCTCCCAGCCAATTACCGGTTGTGGCGATAACCAGGCAGGCCCATACATTTCCGCCTAGAGCCAGGATACCCACCAGTAATACATCCGCACTCATCGGAATGAGGGTAGAAGCCAGAAAAGAACCGATAAATAATCCCCAATATCCTAAATCGATCAATGAATCCATGCGGCAAATTTAGGATTTTCCGGTCAAACCTTTGGGCATTTGTCTTTTACTTTTTACTTTTACGAACAGAAGTAGGTATAATTAATTTAAGTTCATAAAGTTTGTAGACCGATTTAATTCTGGGTATAATGGGTAAGGTGTTAATCATCGATGATGAAAATCAGTTACGGGGACTATTGGTCCGTATTATTGGATTGGAAGGTTATGAAGTCATTCAGGCCGACAGTTGTAAGGCTGGGTTGAAACAAGTGGAACAGCAAAATCCCGATGTGATCATCTGTGATGTCCGCTTACCGGATGGAAGCGGTGTCGATCTTATAACAGAAATGAAGCGGCTCGGACCTTTGACCGAGATTATCCTGCTGACCGCCCATGGGAATATCCCGGATGGAGTACAAGCGATAAAAAACGGTGCATTCGATTATATAACCAAAGGAGACGACAATAACAAAATTATTCCTTTGCTCAGCCGTGCTATGGAAAAAGTAGAGATGGCCAGGCGTTTGCAACAATTGGAGAAACAGGTCGGACAAAAGTATTCCTTTGAGTCGATTCTCGGGAAATCGAAGCCTATCCGGATGGCTGTAGAGTTGGCCAGAAAAGTTTCTGTGACGGATGTACCTGTATTATTGACCGGTGAGACAGGTACCGGCAAAGAAGTCTTTGCTCAGGCCATACATCAGCATAGTAGCCGGGCGGGCAAGTCGTTTGTGGCGGTCAATTGTTCGGCTTTTAGCAAAGAACTGCTCGAGAGTGAGATCTTCGGCCATAAAGCGGGGGCCTTTACCGGGGCTTTGAAGGAAAAGAAAGGACTGTTCGAGGAAGCCGATCAGGGAACGATCTTTCTGGATGAGATCGGTGAAATGGCTTTCGATTTGCAGGCGAAACTACTACGGGTACTGGAAAGTGGCAAGTTCATAAAAGTGGGGGATACCCGTCCTATTAAAGTAAATGTCAGAATTATAGCCGCTACGAACCGAGACCTTCAGAAAGAGATCGAGGCCGGGCATTTCCGTGAAGATTTGTATTACCGCTTGTCTGTTTTTCGGATTCAACTCCCTCCTCTGCGTGAACGGATAGAAGATATCGAATTGTATGTCCGGGCTTTCGTGAAAATGTTCGGACCGGGTGTGGGGAAAAAGATAGAAGAGATTACACCTGAATATTTGGGAACCTTGAAAAAACATGTCTGGAAAGGAAATGTCAGGGAATTGCGTAATGTGATCGAACGAAGTATGATCATTGCCGACGGTGCGGTATTGACCGTAAGTGATTTGCCCTTCGATATTCAGCAGTCGGTTTTGGAAAGTGAAGGCGGAAAAGGATACTCTGAATTCGACCTGGCCCAGGTGGAAAAAGCACATATACGGAAAGTATTGCAATATACCGGAGGAAACAAGACCGAGGCTGCCCGTTTGATGCACATCGGCCTGACAACCCTTTACCGTAAGATCGAGGAGTACGGAATAAGATAGAGGGAAGGTTTTAACTAAAAAATAATAAATGAGATTCGGTTGCTTGATTTTACTAATGTTTGTCGTTCTTGCTTGTGGGCGGGAAAAGAAAAAAGAAACGGTGAATCCTTTGGCTTATGCCGTGATTACAGGTTATATCAAGAATAGGCAGGTTTATCCTCAGCAAAGTGCTTTAAAGGTGATTATTCCTTCTTACTGGAATGCACAGACAATACAGGAATGCGCGATCAGGCCCGATCACACTTTTACTTTTCGTTTTCAGCCTTTGGCTTTGCGTGATATTTCGATAGAGACCTTTATCCCTTATCTGTTGATACGTCCGGGAGACAGTTTGCATATCGAATTGGATTTTGCTAAGCTGAATAAAGTGGAGTTTTCGGGTACTGCCGGGAAATTGAATCAGGATCTCTACGCATATACCGATGGTGAAGGCTATTACCTGGAACAGCGGGCGGGAACGGACGACCAGAAATTACCGGTTACTGCATTTCGAAAAAAAATGGATAATGAACGGGAAGTTCGTTTACAAAGAATATTGAGGTTTGCAAAGAAATACCAGATCGGAAAAGATTTGCAAAAGTGGATCATGAAAGGGCTGGAAGCCGAATATTATGATTTATTGCTCGAATGTGGATCGCTGCATTCCTTCCTGACCGGTGATACGGTGCCTGCCGGATTTTTCAATTTCGATGCTGCCCTGGAAAATTTGTTCACCGGGGAGGTGATACATTCCCGTTTATTCGAGCTGGCTGCCAAATTCCGAACCCGGCCCGGTCTGATAAAGGATACGTTGCAAAACAGTACCGAAATACTGATGAGAACCGCAAGTAGTACGAAAAATAAGGTCTTGTCGCAATTTATGGTCGCTTCCCTGTTCGATACACACCTGGGGTTTAATGATGTGACTTTCTTCGAGGAGAACAGGGATTTTTTCGACGGACACGTGACCTTGCCGATATTACGCGAACCTCTGCTTCGAAAATATGAAACAAAGAAAGTTTATTTGAATAATCCGAAACCGGTTTCCGATGCGATGCTGTATGGAGTTACCCCCGAAAATGGAAAGATGATTATTGCCGGCGAAGGAATGAGAAAATTACAACAAGTGATACAGGCGAATAAGGGTAAAGTCATCTTGATTAATTTTTGGGGAGGATGTCCGGCTGCAATTGACAATCTTAGTATTTTGAATGATTTGTCGGAAATATATAAAAATGATGAGGTGGCTTTTGTTTCGATTGCTGATGATGACCCAATAATTAGGAAATGGGCGGACGATTATGATTTGAAAGGACAAAAGTATTTCTGGCCTGATCCGGATACCCGTGAAATTATGAAAAACTGGCATATTTTCTGGAGCCCGTATTATCTCTTAATCGATAAAGAGGGAGTTATCGTGGATTATGGGTCACATATTTTACCCCGTATGGACCGGACCCGGGAAAAAATAGATTGCCTTCTGGAAGAATAAACTTGTGGATATCACTTTTCATTTTAAAAATGACCTTTTCATTTTGAAAAGGTCATTTTTTTGTTTAGAATCGGAAGATGATAATTAATATGTTGATATATAGTGTATTGTTGAAATGATCAGGGCTTATGGCATAACTTTGGCATAGGGGGGTGAGAAATTATAATTTAAAAGCGATGAGTTATGGAAATTTTATCATTTGTATTTCTTTGTGCCGTAGGGGCACTGATGTATTGGTTTTTCTTTAAGTGTGTCGACTGGTTCGAAAAGATTTAAAAAAGGAGGAACAATATGTTTACAGCATTATTTATTTTAAGTGTAGTGATGTTCGGTTATATGATGTATGTGCTCATCAAGCCGGAGGAATTTTAATCGGAGCTTTGCTTTTGAGTGAAACATGAAAAGTGAAAAAGGAAAAGTTCTGCAGGAAACAGACAGGACTTTTAAATTAAGATGAAAGAAATGAATACAGAAATTTTAGGTAGTGTATTGCAAATCGTGGCCTTGGTGGTACTGTCTTATCCGCTTGGGCGCTACATAGCGAAAGTATATAAAGGGGAGCGGACGTGGTTGGATTTTATGGCTCCTGTAGAAAAATGGATGTATAAAATTTGCGGAATCGATCCGAATGAGGAGATGGGCTGGAAGAAATTTCTTTTTGCTCTTCTGACCGTGAATGTATTCTGGTTTTTCTGGGGTATGGTGTTGTTGGTATGCCAGGGCTGGTTGCCGTTGAATCCTGATGGTAATGCAGGACAATCTCCTGATTTGGCTTTCAATACCTGTATCAGTTTTATGGTAAATTGTAATTTGCAGCACTATAGCGGTGAAAGCGGGTTGACTTATTTTACTCAGCTGTTTGTAATTATGCTGTTCCAGTTTATTACGGCAGGCTGTGGTATGGCGGCTTTGGCCGGAATGTTTAAAGCGATGGCAGCCAAGACAACCAGGACGATCGGTAATTTTTGGGTACTGTTGGTTAAAAGTTGTACCCGTATTTTATTCCCCTTGTCTTTGATTGTCGGATTTATTCTGATATTGAACGGAACGCCGATGGGATTCGACGGTAAGATGGAACTGACCACTTTGGAAGGAGCGGCTCAAACCGTTTCGCAAGGTCCTACGGCGGCAATCGTGCCGCTCAAACCAATTGGGATTCTGGGGTGCCGATCAAGCAATTGGGTACGAACGGAGGAGGATATTTCGGAGTAAACTCTTCACATCCTTTGGAAAATCCGACTTTCCTTACCAATATGGTGGAGTGTTGGTCGATTCTGATCATTCCGATGGCTATGGTTTTTGCATTCGGTTTTTATATCAAACGGAAAAAGTTGGCCTATACGATTTACGGAGTAATGTTGGTGGCTTATTTGGTGGGAATTTGTTTTGCTCATCATTTCGAGATGGCCGGTAACCCCAGAATTGACGAAATGGGTATCGCCCAGAATATCGGTTCCATGGAAGGTAAAGAGATGCGGATCGGTGCTGCCGGTACTGCTACCTGGAGTCAAACCACGACAGTGACTTCAAATGGTTCGGTCAACGGTATGCATGATAGTACTATGCCGCTAACCGGGATGTTCACGATGTTGAATATGATGATCAACTGCTGGTTTGGTGGTGTCGGTGTCGGTTTTATGAACTATTATACCTTCCTGATCATAGCTGTGTTTATCAGTGGTTTGATGGTGGGACGTACACCGGAATTTTTAGGTAAGAAGGTGGAAGCCCGCGAAATGAAGATCGCTTCGATTGTCGCTTTGTGCCATCCCTTTATTATCCTGGTAGGCACTGCAATCGCAGCCTATCTTTATGCTCATGCTCCTGGTTTTGTCGAAAGTGAAGGCGGTTGGCTGAACAATCCTTCATTCCATGGTTTCAGCGAAATGTTGTACGAATATACTTCATCTGCTGCCAATAACGGATCCGGATTCGAGGGCTTGGGCGATAATACTTATTTCTGGAATTTTACCTGTGGTTTGGTACTGATTCTCGGTCGGTATTTACCGATAGTGGGGCAGGTTGCTATAGCCGGATTGTTGGCAAATAAGAAATTTATTCCCGAAAGTGCCGGAACTTTGAAAACCGATACCGTGACTTTTGCTGTGATGACTTTTGCCGTTATTTTCATTGTGGCTGCACTGTCATTCTTCCCGGCTTTGTCATTGGGACCGATCGCCGAATACTTTAGTTTATAAAACATCAGAAACGTCAAAGAAGATATGAAAAATAATAAGTCCGCTTCCTTATTTCCAAGGGAGTTAGTGATAGAAAGCCTGAAACAGGCGTTCGTGAAATTGAATCCACGGACCATGATTAAAAATCCGATCATGTTTACGGTAGAAGTCGCAACATGGGTTATGCTGCTGGTGATTGTTGGGATTGCAGTGACCGGTGATACGACTCAGGGATCGGTAGGATATAATATTGCTATATTTATCGTTTTGTTTGTTACTTTGTTGTTTGCGAATTTTGCCGAAGCTATTGCTGAAGCCCGTGGAAAAGCACAAGCCGACAGTTTGCGGAAAACCCGGGAAGAAACGCCGGCTAAATTGCTTGTCAATGGTACGACAAAAGTGATCAGCAGTAATCAACTCAAAAAAGGAGATGTCTTCGAATGTGTAGCGGGTGATGTGATTCCCTCAGACGGAGAGATCATCGAAGGGCTGGCTTCTATTGATGAGAGTGCGATTACAGGTGAGTCTGCTCCGGTGATTCGTGAAGCAGGCGGTGATAAAAGTTCTGTGACTGGGGGAACAAAAGTGCTTTCTGACCGGATTCTGGTGAAAGTGACAACCCAACCGGGAGAATCGTTCTTGGATAAAATGATTGCATTGGTTGAGGGGGCTTCCCGTCAAAAGACTCCGAATGAAATCGCCCTGACCATTTTGCTGGCTGCATTTACTTTGGTATTTGTGATCGTATGTGTTACTTTGATTCCTTTCGGTGATTACTCTGCAACGGCAATTTCTATTGCAGCCATTGTGTCTCTGTTCGTATGTCTGATTCCGACAACCATTGGTGGTTTATTGTCTGCAATCGGTATTGCCGGAATGGATCGGGCACTGCGTGCCAATGTGATCACTAAATCCGGAAAAGCTGTGGAAACGGCCGGTGATATCGATACTTTATTATTGGATAAAACCGGAACGATCACGATTGGTAACCGGAAAGCAACCAATTTTTATCCGGTTGCCGGAATTGACGAGAGAGAATTTATTGAGGCCTGTCTGATGTCTTCATTGTCTGATGAAACTCCGGAAGGGAAGTCGATTGTAGAACTGGGACGTGAGCGTGGTTTCCGTATGAGGGATTTGAATACCGTGGGAGCTAAGATGATCAAATTTACCGCCGAGACGAAATGTTCGGGAGTAGATATGATGAACGGTACACGGATCCGGAAAGGGGCATTCGATGCAATCCGGAAAATAGTTGAAAATGCCGGACATACCTTCCCGAAAGAGTGCGAAAAGATCATTACTTCTATCTCGAATGACGGAGGAACTCCGCTGGTAGTTGCTCTGAATGAGAATGTTATCGGAGTGATCGAATTGCAGGATATTATCAAACCGGGTATTCAGGAACGTTTTGAACGGTTGAGGAAAATGGGAGTGAAGACGGTGATGGTGACCGGTGATAATCCTCTGACTGCCAAATATATTGCAGAAAAAGCAGGAGTGGATGACTTTATTGCAGAAGCCAAACCGGAAGACAAAATGGAATATATCAAAAAAGAGCAGGCTGGAGGAAAACTGGTCGCTATGATGGGGGATGGTACCAACGATGCGCCGGCATTGGCTCAGGCTGATGTGGGGGTTGCAATGAACAGCGGTACGCAGGCTGCTAAAGAAGCCGGTAATATGGTGGATTTGGATAATGATCCGACTAAATTGATCGAAATCGTGGAAATCGGTAAGCAGTTGCTGATGACCCGGGGAACCCTGACGACTTTCAGTATTGCCAATGACGTTGCAAAATATTTTGCCATTGTTCCTGCTTTATTCATGCTTTCTATTCCTGCACTGGGAGCATTGAATATTATGGGATTGCATAGTCCGGAGAGCGCGATCTTATCGGCTGTGATTTTCAATGCAATCATTATTCCGATTCTGATTCCGCTGGCATTGAAAGGAGTGGCTTATAAACCTATCGGAGCTTCTGCTCTTTTGCGTCGGAATTTGTTTATCTATGGATTGGGGGGAATTGTTGCTCCGTTTGTCGGAATCAAACTGATCGATATGTTGATAAGTTTATTTATGTAAAAAGTCAAAATTATGAAATCTAATTTATTGAAATCTTTAAAACTGACGCTGGCGTTTTGTGTCTTTTTCAGCGTGTTCTATATATTTATACTTTGGGTGTTTGCCAAGGTGGCCGGACCGAATGGAGGAAATGCGGATGTCGTAACTTTGAATGGAAAAATCGTTGGTGCGGCGAATGTCGGTCAGAATTTTACTGAGGATATTTATTTTTGGGGACGTCCTTCCTGTGCCGGTGATGGGTATGATGCTTCTAGTTCTGCCGGTAGCAATAAAGGGCCTACGAATCCTGAGTATCTGACCGAAGTGGAAGCCCGCATCGATACTTTTCTGGTAAAACACCCCTATTTGCAACGTGCTGAAGTACCGGCGGAAATGGTAACGGCAAGTGGTAGCGGACTTGACCCCGAGATCTCTAAAATGGGTGCCTATGTACAGATTAAACGGGTGGCTGCTGCCCGAGGATTATCTGAAGAGCAGGTTAAAGCTATTGTCGATGAACAGGTAAAAGGTCCTTTTTTAGGGCTTTTTGGTCCTGGAGACCGGGTAAATGTACTTAAATTGAATGTAGCGTTGGATGAAGCCCGGAAAACAGCAGAAAACCGGTAAATGAAAATAAGCAGTCTCCGGACTGCATAAATAGACAAATGTTTGTGACTAGAATAAAAGAAACTGAACGATGAAAAATTTATTGAAGAAGGCTGTGATATTCGCAGTTGCCGGAATAATGGCGTTGAGTGTTGAAGCTCAGGAAGAAAAAGGAGTACAATTTACTGTAAGTGGAGATTTTGTGAGTTCTTATGTATGGCGTGGTATTTATCAGGGGGCACAGGCTTGTGTGCAGCCGACTCTGGGAGTGGGGCTCGGTGGATTTTCTTTGACGGCCTGGGGGTCTACGAGTCTTGCTGATGTTGAGGCGGGGCATAAAGAATTGGATTTGACGGCCGCTTATTCTGTGGGGGGATTTACCTTTCAGATTGCCGATCTTTGGTGGGGAGGACAAGGAAATAACCGTTATTTCCATTATGGGAATAAGGATACAGACCATCATTTTGAAGCAGGTGTATCTTATGCTTTACCTTGTGAAAAGTTTCCTTTGAGTATGGCTTGGTATACGGTATTTGCCGGTGACGATGAAAATGCCGATGGTAAGCGGCAGTATTCATCTTATGCCGAATTCAATTATCCTTTTTCTGTGAAAGGTATCGCTTTGAATGCGACCTTAGGGTTGGTACCTTATAAATCGATGAGTGCCGGCCTGGGATATATGACGGATGGATTCGCTATCACCAATATTGCCTTAAAAGCAACTAAAGAAATCCGATTGAGCTCTTCTTTTTCACTGCCGCTCTATGCGCAGGTGATTTGTAATCCCAAAATGGAAGATGCTCATTTGGTACTGGGATTCACACTTCGGTGATTGAATGACTAGGTTAATAGCGCTGCAGTTGTTCCCCGGGAGGTATGGAGGATCGTAAGGTCATGCCCAAACCGATGGGACAACTGCTTTTTTATTTATACCTAGAGGGCGGGGCAGAATGGGGTGTTGGGTTGGACTCTGTGGCACTTTGGGCTTTATACCCACTGAGTCCATAATATAAAATGTAGATTTCTCCTGCAAGAATCAATCCCCAGGTCCATCGCCAGTCGCCATGCAACGCATCTGCCAGGATTCCTTGCAATAAAGGTAAAATTCCCCCGCCGACTACTCCGATCATTAAGGCTCCTGAAGCTTTGGCGGTATAGATACCGAGTTTGTTGAGGGCCAGGGTATAGATCGCTGGCCACATGACGGAGTGGCAAAGTCCCGTAAACACTAATATCCAAGGATTCGCGAAAAACATGGCCAGTAGCAGGAGAATAATCGAGCCGATAGATGAATAGATCAGTTGATTTTGAGAAGAGATCTTGGTGTATAGCGATCCGGCAAAACGACCGACCAGAATACCGGTCCAGTATAAAGCAGCCATTTTCGTGGCTGCGGCTGCAAGAGTGGTATTCAGGCTGACTGCATAGAGGTTGATATTGGCTCCCACGGCGACTTCTACACCCACGTAACAGAATATTCCGATTACTCCTAAACGGAGTTGGGGAAAGGACCAGATACTTTTACGGAATGATTGAGTTGCCGGGCGGGTGGCTACATTAATTGCCGGCATTTTGATTCTGGCTGTTATAAGGGTAAAAATACAGATAATCGCTATCAGGCAAATCACGGGCCAGATAAATTCACGGGATTGTACATTGTGGAGAGGAATACCGTAAAATATGATGTAACTGACCACCAGCGGGCCGATAGCCATACCGATGGAATTGGTCGTTCCGCCGATCATTTGCCGTTGCAGCGGAGTCGTTTTTCCTACCGGATTCACGTCCAGGTACAGTCCTGTTACTACTTGTAAAATAGTGACGGCCATCCCGATTACAAAAGATCCGGACAAGAAGACAAAGAACCCGGTAAAGATAGGATTCCCCATAATCGTGATATACGAAGGTGCGTAGATGTGTAGTAATACTGCTGCCTCATAAAAACCTAATCCGGCAATAAATATCAGTAACGAATAAACCGATGTCTTCCGGTAACCCAGGCGGTCGACCCAGCGGGTAGCGAATCCTTCCGAAAAAGGATAAGCCAGAAACCAACTGAAATTTAATAAAGTGACTAAAGCGTTAGTCATATTTCCATCGTGGGGTAGCAGGGCTGATTTCAGAGGGACCTGAAATTGCTGGTTGATAACGGTAAATAGCCCCACGATAAAATATAAAAACAACATGAGAATGAAAGGGGCCATGACTGAAGTCTTTTCCGGCGTCGGGTTCATCGTATACTTTTTTCTGTTTTAACGGAAAATATATAGAAAAGTGTCGGGGGAAACCGGATTTTGATAATTTTATTACTTTTACACTCAGGTAAAATTGTATTTTATGAGAATATTCAGAATAGTTTTGCTCGGATTGGCCATGGCTTTATTTGCTATAAATTTCTGGGCTATCGATTATCAGGATTTATGGGGAAAAAACAGCCAGTGGGCCTACCTCCGTATATTGGCTGCTTTCATTATCGTTATTTTCGTACTACGGATGGTCAAACGGGATATAAAGAATAAAGAAAGATAGGATAATTTTCATTTTGGGAAATGTTTTTTCAAAATGAAAGGGTCTGTAAGATTGTTGTCCGGATGTTTGTCGGTTTAGTGGGTTGATATTCATTGCGATAGTTGCTGCTCGCGTTTTGTGGCACAGATTTGGTTAGAAATTTATTATCAGGAACCGTGTCCAATGGAAAAAGAAGAAAGTGTACAACATTTTCTGGACCTGATAAAGAAGTCGCGCCGGGGGAAGTTCAAAATTTACATCGGAATGATTGCCGGGGTAGGCAAGACTTTTCGGATGCTTCAGGAGGCTCACCAATTGCTTGATAGTGGGGTGGATGTACAAGTGGGGTATGTCGAGACTCACGGCCGGACCGCTACCGAAGCCTTACTACAGGGATTGCCTGTCATTCCCCGGGCGAAGATTTTTTACAAGGGGAAAGAATTGGAAGAGATGGATTTGCAGGCTATCTTGCATTTACATCCCGAAATCGTAATTGTCGATGAATTGGCCCATACCAATGTTGAAGGAAGTAAACACGAAAAGCGGTGGCAAGATGTTTTCGAATTGCTGGATGCAGGGATCAATGTCATCAGTGCAGTCAATATCCAGCATATCGAGAGTTTGAATGAAGAGGTCAAAGCCATCGCCGGCATTGAAGTAAAAGAACGGATTCCCGATAGCGTACTCGAACAAGC
>OGQV01001975.1_pt1 | contig 13403 bp, 10 predicted proteins | sample 1553311 | NCBI WGS metagenome assembly OGQV01 (sample SAMEA2579976, study PRJEB22360) | human gut metagenome
CCTTACAAGCGCAGTCTGTTAACGGAATCCGTATCGATGGCGGGAATACTCCGATACTTGTTTACTTGGGAGGAAACCAAATCAGTTTGCCTACTACTACCTGCTTTATAGCCAATTTGAATCCCGGACATTATACTGTTGAAGTATATGCCACCCGCTTTACCCGTCCGGGAGAGCGAGTATGGAAAGGAGAAAAATTGTATAAAGACTATGTTTATTTCGATGGTAGGGGAGTGAAAGAGATATGGGTAGACGGACGTGATAACGTGCACCCGGAAAGACCCGACCGCCCCGGACAGGGGGGACATCGTCCGGGACAAGGAGAACACCGCCCAGGATATGGTTACAACAGGGTCATGAACGATCAGCTCTTTCAAACGTTTTATAATGAGATGAAGAAGGAGCCTTTTAAAGATGATCGTATAAAGTTGCTTAATGCTGCATTGGCCGGTTCTGATTTTACATCTGCCCAATGTCTCCAACTGACCAAACTTTATACATTTGACGATGACCGGATGGAAATTATGAAGATAATGTATCCCCGCATTGTAGATAAAGAAGCTTTCTTTACAGTGATTAATACCCTGACATTTACTTCCAGCAAGGACAAGATGAATGATTTTGTGATAGGGTATGGTCGGCGTTGATACTATTAACTGTACGGTTATAGAGATATGTTACGCATGTTTATTGAGGAATATTATCGGAATAATAAATGATAGGAGATTGAATTATGAAACGAATACTTTTTTTACTCTTTGCGGTCGGCCTGACTGCCAATATGACCGTAATGGCTGGAATGAGCACCAGCAAGGTACGTAAGGAGACACGTTTTCTTACCGATAAGATGGCGTATGAATTGAGTTTGAGTACACAGCAATATAATGATGCGTATGAGATTAATTACGACTTTATTTATTCTGTCCGTAATATAATGGATTACGTAGCACGTGGTTACGAATGGGCATTGGATGATTATTATGAAGCTTTGGATATCCGTAACGACGATCTTCGCTGGGTATTGAGTGATGCGCAGTATCGCCGGTTTCTCGGTGCCGAGTATTTCTATCGGCCGATTTATGTAACCGGAGGGAAATGGAGTTTCAGGGTGTACATCAATTACCCGAACCGTAGCTTGTTCTATTTTGGTGTGCCTTATCATTACCGTACTTATTGTGGAGCGCATTATCGTCCGCACTTTCACCATACAAGCTACTATCGGGGAAGATATACTAATTTCAACCATTACTCTGCACCGCACCGGGTGAGAGATCAGAGAGTATATCACTCTTATCGTCGTTCGGACTTCGGTTCTGTCCGGTTCCGTCCGAATACTTCCACTCGTCCGCATAATGCACCGACACGTCCGGGTAATTCTTCCCGTCCGGGTTCATCAACAACACGTCCCGGAACGTCTCGTCCAAGCACATCTACTCGTCCTGATACGTCTCGTCTCGGAACGACAACGCGACCTAGTACGTCGACTCGTCCCCGTCCGGAAACAAGTTCCGGTTCTTCAAGCTCTAATCGCAGACCGACAAGCGGAAGTTCGACAAGTAGCGGTTCCAACCGTGAAAGTGGAAAGACAAGTCGCAGCTCAAGGGAAAGTTCAAGTAGGCGAAACGATAGTAGTGGTTCCTATAATAGAAATAACAGTTCTGATAGAAACAATAGTTCTTCCAGTCGTGGTAGCTCCGGTCGTGGCAGTTCTAGTTCCAATCGTGGCAGTTCTAGCTCCAGTCGTAGTAATTCCAGTCGCAGTAGTGAAAATACTACCAGCCGTAGCAGTCGTACTACCTCTAGCCGTAGTAGCGGTAGTTCGAGTTCTACTCGAAGCAGCGGTAGCTCTACCCGGAGCAATGTTTCCAGCGGACAAACAGAAAGACGCTCTTCTTCCGGAAGTACGAGAAGTAATAGCACTCAAAGCTCTTCCCGTTCTTCTGAAAGAAACAGCAGTTCAAGAAGATAACCTATTCCTTTATTATTTATATCAATCTCATTGCTCCTCAGCGGTAGGAGAACTAGACTCCGGTTTTTCACCGGCTAGACTATTCCGGGCGTCGCCCGTAACTTGGATATCGGGGCGGATACTATCCGCCTCGATTTCACTTATTACTCCTTTCTGTGCAAGACGTTTTGCAATCAGCTTGTAGTAGCCTTCCATATTCTCCTTTAATAGTCCGCCTTCTGCAAAAGAACTGCGGAAATGCTTGGGTTTCGGGATAATGGAAGCCAGGAAAATACTTTCTTCCGTGGTCAGTTGCGAAGGGCGTTTCTTGAAATAATAAGCAGACGCTTCCTGAATACCATAAACGAGTGGTCCCCATTCTACAATATTCAGATATACTTCGTACATACGCTCTTTGGAAGTTAGTCTTTCATTCTCTATCAGCCACACAATCAATGCTTCTTCCAGTTTACGCGCAAAGTTCTTGTTACGGTTCAGGAATACATTCTTTACCAGTTGCATGGTGATCGTACTTCCTCCGCGTGCAAAGCGTTTCACTTGCAGGTCGTAAATCAGTGCTTCCCGTAAGGCATCGGGCAGAAAACCGCGATGATAAAAGAATGCTCCATCTTCGCTTTGCATGACAGACATTCTTAGAATGGGGGAAATGCTGTCCAAGGGTGTAAAGTGTTTGCATGAAGGACCGATAGGGAAGGTTCGTACCGGCACTCCATTCTCATAAGCTGTGTAAATGAACTCGTCGGACATTTTGGAGAGTGAAGTAGCTCCATAGCTTATGATATGGAAATCTTTTTCTTTCAATTCAGATTCCAGTTTGAGACTATCCAGTTGCGCAAAATCAATGTCTAACAGAAAATGATAAGCCAGCTCGCCACTTGTCTTGATGCCTTCCAGATTACTGAATAATCCTTTCGGCAGAGAACTGAACAGATCGTCTGCCGGAAACCAGGATTTGTTGACTGCTGCAGTGAAATGCCAGTTTCCCTTCTCCTTCTCGGCCCGTAAATAAGGATGGAACTGGAGTTTGTTGAAGTCAACAATGGTGGTACTGTCCAATTCAAATGAGTGTCCGTTTATGTTCATCTCGTAACAGAGTTGTCCGCGATCGAGATGAATGATTTCAGGAGAGAGGGCTTTATGAAATACGTCCAGTCCGTTCACTCTTGCTTTTCCTTTGAGATAGACTTGTTTGGAAGACCCTATTTCTTTCGTCAGGCTATACGATAAAGTGTCAAAGGTTATCTTAGCACCATATCTACGTGTTATATAAGGTATGGAAACTTTTAGAGAATCAGATGAATAAAGCGTTGCTTTTAATGAGTTGTAATGTTGGTGCAGTTCACCATTGGCTATCCAATGCTGTGCTAAACTGTCTTCTTGTATGGTGATGACGGATTGAAAATGATTTTCTTTAATGATAAAAGAAGGAAGAGTGAGAGATACAAAATTATTGTTTTTTCTTTCCGTGATACAGATATTGTTTAGTTGTCCGTTTTCGGGCATAAAACCATAACATAAATTTAATATTTTGTTGATTCTTTCTGCGTAATTTGTTTGGGAGGCCGTTTGTGGCGACGTTCGAGTGAGATATTCTGGTTTCTTTCTAAAAAGAAAATCGTAGTTGGCGACGGAATCCCGCTTTGTGAATGCAAGTGTAATTCCGTCTGCGGCTACATAACGTATTTTTATTTTTCTGCTTAGTAATTTCCAGAAGTTCAGTTTGACACGAGTGGATGTGAGTGTCAGTAATGTGTCTCGTTGTTCGGGTACAACAGAGAGACCTTCGAGGATGATTTCATTCAATCCATTCATTTCCAGATTATCGTAATGAATACGTAGCCCGTGAGTTTGCTCAATATGGGAGGTACGTTTGTCGACTATGCTTCTTAAGAGAGCGTTGCGACTTAAATAAAGACTGATGAGACAGATGAGTAGACCCCCACTGGCTGACAGCAGAAGAATATGTTTCTTACTGTTCTTTTTCATCGTTTGATTTTGATAATTTATCGGATGCAAAGGTAGGCAATATTCTGTTTCGTAGTATATAAACTGTTTTTTTAATTGGTTGTTCGATTCTAAGCGTACAACTGTTCATTTTCGTACACCACTCTGTTTCGCAATCTTTCTGATTATTAGCTTGTTATCTTTTGGCACGCTCGTTGCATATCTATAGTCGAAAGCGGACAACGAAGAAAAATGAAAAAAAGTTCAGAATGTTGCAACCGTTTGAAACACTTGATCCGTCTAATAAACAGAAGAATAAAAAAACAGAATGTTGAACAAATAAAAAATATACAATTATGAAGACTACAGTATTATTCAGAATGATCGTTTTAGTTGCTATGGTATTTGCAGGTATCTCTAATGCAACAGTGAAGGCACAAAACAATAACTTCATTACTAATGAAGAAAAAGTAGATGATCTCGTGGTGTCGAAAGTGATTTACAGATTGGATGGTTCTCTTTATCGTCACATGAAATATGATTTTACCTATGACGATCAGAAGAGAATGGCTACCAAAGAGGCTTTCAAATGGGATGCTTCCACTGACAAATGGCTGCCGTACTTCAAGATTGATTATACTTATTCTTCTAATGAAATCACTTTGGTATACGCACGTTGGAATGACTCACACAGAGCTTACGATGCATCTGTTGAAAAGAGCGTGTACGAATTGAACGACGCTAATATGCCGGTAGCTTATATGAACTATAAATGGAATGATAAATGGATTGAAGAATCTAGTGTGAACTGGGCTATGAACGTGGCTACTCCGGCAACGAATGAAGCAACTCTGTTGACTGCCAGCAGATAAAAATAAATTAGGAGTTGTGAAATTCCTTCTCTCTCTCTTAATTTAACTGCATTAAAAACGGTGGATTGCCCTATGAGGAAATCCACCGTTCTGTTTATCTGATAAACAGCTTATATTGATTTGTATTACTTTCCGGTGCGGTGCCTATTTAACGAGCGGCAAATATTCTCCATAACCTTCCTCTTTCATTTTCTCTTTCGGGATAAAACGAAGGGAGGCGCTATTGATGCAATAGCGTAATCCGCCTTTCTCTTTCGGACCATCTGTGAATACATGTCCCAGATGCGCATCCCCGGTTTTACTGCGCACTTCCGTACGTATCATGCCATGCGAAGTATCTTTCTTCTCTGCGATGATATCTTTTTGAATCGGCTGGGAAAAGCTAGGCCACCCGCAACCCGAATCGAACTTGTCGGTAGAAACAAACAAAGGCTCTCCGGTGGTAATATCAACATAAATGCCTGGGCGATGCTCATTCCAGTATTCATTGTGGAAGGCCGGTTCGGTGGCATTCTTCTGGGTTACTGCATATTGTTCCGCCGACAGTTCCTTGCGGAGGGTTGAGTCATCCGGTTTTTGATACACTTTTGTTTTCGGTGCATTGGCTTTGCGTGCCATTTCAAATAAAGCAGGATTGATATGGCAGTATCCTCCCGGATTTTTATCCAGATAGTCCTGATGGTAAGTCTCTGCGGGATAGAAATTAGTCAATGGCTTTACTTCTATAGCGATAGGAGTCTTATATTGTGTAGACAATAGTTTAATAGCCTGGTTAATGACAGGAAGATCTTCTTTATTTATATAATAAATTCCGGTTCTATACTGTGTTCCCCGGTCATTACCCTGACGGTTGAGGCTGGTAGGGTCAATTGTCTTGAAATACAGATCAAGCAGCAAATTTAAATCTACCGTTTTAGGATCATAAACCACCTTTACTGTTTCCGCAGCATTGGTTTTTCCTGAACAGACCTGTTCATAACTCGGGTTGGCAACATTACTGTTGGCATATCCTACTTGAGTACTTTCTACTCCTCGAATTTGTTTCAGGAAATGTTCTGTTCCCCAGAAGCATCCTCCTGCAAAATAAATTTCTGCTTGATTTTTCATTGGTTTAGCAACTCCTAAAAATGTATTACTAATCATTACAATCACTAGGACGATAAAATACTTCATATCCGTTAGTTCTTTCTATAATAACGAATGAACCAACGGATATGTTTTAAGGAACTACTATACTAAACTCAAATATATTTCTTTTTATTCAATGATCTGTCCTTTGTAGAAATCCAGAATTTTAGTCCTGAACAGATAGTCGTATTTAGCTTGCAACTTATCCGAAAGAGCTTTCGTCAGATTAAGTTTGGCTTCATTATATTCTACAAAGGTAGCTTTGCCGTTATTGAATTTCTCACTCATCAAGCGGAAAGACTCCTCGTTGGCTTTCACTGCCACTTCACTGGAGTTGTACTTGCTTTCAGCAGCTAGAGCATTATACCAAGCCTGCTGAATCTCTTTGTAGAGTACTTTCTTTGCGTTATCCAATCTCAAAGATAAGTCTATTTGTTGTAAACGAGCGGTGCGTACTCGGTTTCGTGTAGAAAAACGATTAAAGATCGGAACGCTCAAATTGAATCCTATATACTTATTTAGGTTGTTCTTTATCTGACTGCCGAAGCTGTTTTCTGATCTTCCGCTCACCGTATAATAATTGCTACCCAAACCGGCGCTGAAAGAGAGTTGTGGATAGAATGCACTTTGAGCAATACGAATGCTATTAAGACTACCTTGTAAACGGTATTCTGCAGCCTTAATACTTGGTTTGTAAGCAAGAGCCTGTGTATATATATCATCCGGTGGGGTGAGAGATTCGAACTCTAGTTCTTCCTTAGGACTTTCGAGCACGAATCCTTCAGGCGTAGGTAATTCCAAAAGTTGGGTGAGGTCTAATAATGACAACTTGTACGTATTGTCTGATTGTACAGCAGTCATTTCGTCCTGTGCGACACGGGCTTGTGCTTCGGCCACTTCAGAAGGGGATGCTTTACCTACTCCGTGAAGTCCTTGGATGCGCTTTAGCTGGTCTTTGCTTAAATCTACCTGATTATGAGCAACCTTACTTAATTCTTGGTTGAATAAAACCTGCAAATAAGCGGAAGTGACATTGATTGCAATGTCTTCTTTGGCTTTATTCAAATCTTCTATAGCGGCTTTTAAATCCAACTTGGCAAGTGAATATTGGTTGGATAACTGCAAACCGGTAAATATAGGTACATTGGTTCCCAAGCTGAAACTGGTATTGGCACTGTTAATGTCACTATACGAGTTGTCTATCGGAGAAGCAGTACGTCCCCAACTCCAGTTTTGGCTGGCGCTACCGCTCAAATTCGGAAGACGTGTCCATTTGCTAGTGTTTACACTCACTTTATTGGCTTCAACACTGTTGGTCGATTGACGAATCTCTATATTATGCTCGATGGCATAGTCGATACATTGCCGCAATGTCCATGCTTGCGGGGAGTTGTTCTGTGCTTGGATAGAAGTGATTCCGATCCCGGCAAGCAGAAGGGCTGATATGGTTTTACGAATTATTTTCATTGAATTCAATTATTTATCTTTTTTCTCTGCACCCCGTATTTTGTCCTGTGCAGTTATTCCTTTCTTGATTTCTATCTTGATTCCATCACTCATACCGGCAGTCACCTGCGTACGCTGGAACTTTTGTTCGGGCACTGAATCTGTCATGATGTACACAAATGTAGAGTCGCCATTAAACTCAATAGTGCTTTCGGGGACTGCCAATACTTGATTTGCCCTTTGCAACACGATTTCCGCATTAGCCGAATATCCGGAACGAATCTGAACGGAATCTGGAATGGTAATTGCAGCCTTGATTTCAAATTGGTTGGCACCATTGGTTTCTACCCCTTTCGGAGAGATATATTCCAGAATGGCGTTGAAAGTCAGATTTTGCAAAGCTCCGATTGTCAGTTTGATCGGCATCTGTTCGTGGATACGTCCCACTTCCGTTTCATCAATATTACCACGGAAAATCATGTCGTTCATATTGGCTACCGTAGCAATCGTGGTTCCATCATTGAACGTGTTACTCATAATCACAGAGTTACCGGCTTTTACAGGTACATCCAAAATCAACCCGTCAATGGTAGAACGAATCATCGTACTACTGAACGATGCGCTGTTTTTGGTAATCCCTTCTTTTACGATTTCCAGATTATCTTTAGCCGTCTGTCTCTCTTCACGAGCTTGCTTCAAGGCTACTTCACTTTTCTCATATTCTTCCCGGCTAATCAGCTGATCTTCGTACAACTTCTTTACACGGGCAAAATCCGTTTCTGCCTGTGTTGCATTAATCTCTGCCAGGCGCACACGACTTTCCGCAGAATTCAGTTGACCGAGTTCAGGGATTACTTTTACTTTGGCGATCACTTCCCCTTTCTTCACAGCTTGTCCGGCTTCTTTGTACACTTCGTCGATAATACCCGAAATCTGCGGTTTGATTAAAATTTCGTCTCTCGGTTCTACCTTTCCGGTAGCTACTGTGGTCTTTTGGAGGTCAGTGACTTCCGGTTTTACTATTTCGTAAGTGATTACCTTGGGTTTAGACTTCTGATAAAGGAATACGAATGTTCCGACAAGAATGATAGCAATGACTACCAATAATGTGATTTTCAGATACTTTTTCATGACTTTATTTATATTTTTATTGTTTACGATTAATAATTGAAATCCCTCGCACCTCTTTATTCGTCTCGAATAGCTTCAATCGGTTTGATAGCCATAGCCCGATAAGCAGGTGCCAGACCTGCCAACATTCCCAGTGCAATCAGAAGAGCACAAGTGCCGATTGCTAGTCCGAAGCTAACCTGAAAACGGACGTCTCCTCCGTCGGCGTTTGCTCCCATTTCTACCAATTGCAACACCATGACGGCAAAAGAGATTCCACACATTCCTGCAATAGTGGTAAGCACCATACTTTCCGATAGAATTTGTTGCAGGATATCTTTGGGGCGTGCGCCGATTGCCCGGCGGATACCAATTTCGGTGGTACGTTCTTTCACGGTTACCATCATAATATTAGATACGCCGATGGCACCTGCCAGCAGAGTCCCCAATCCTACCATCCAAACCAGTATGTTGATACCGGTAAACAGATTGTCTACCATCGAAAACATTGCTTCCGCATTCAGGTACATAAGTGCCTGTTTGTCGTTAGGCGCGATATAATGCGCAGCTTTAATAATCTGCTCCATTTCCGGTTGTACGTCGGACACTTTGATTCCATGCTTCACGGTGAAGCAGATGACGTCGATCCGTCCCCCTAAGTTATACGTTTGCTGCATTGTGGTGAAAGGCAGGGTGACAGCTTCCGAAGCCCGTCCCTGTATGTTCATATCCCCTTCGGAGGAAGACATGCCGATCACCTGATAATAAATTCCGTCCACACGTATGTATTTTCCGCAAGGGTCTTCTCCCGGTTTGAACAGGCTTTCATAGATACGTTTTCCGATAACGCACACTTTACGTGCTTCCTGTATATCCACTTCGTTGATAAACCTGCCGTAGGCCATTTCTTGTGATTCGATGTGGAGATAGTCCGGATATAATCCTTTCACGCTGCAATCGTATTTCTTATCTTCGTATACAGCTTTGGAACCCCAACGGGCAATGGAAGGAGTAATGACCTCCACATCTTTGACTTTCGAACGAAGACGCTCGATGTCGATAGCTTCCAGATTCCACCACCTGCCTTTGCGGAAACCTTTGTAAGCTTCGCCCGTTTTCTGTGCGGCAAGGAAGCCGGAGTTGGTTGCGAATCCTTCAAAGTTCTTTTTCATCATGCCTTCCAGTCCTTGTCCGCCGCCGATCAGGGCGACGAGCATAAAGATTCCCCAGAAAACACCGAATGCAGTCAGCAGGCTTCTCGTTTTATTTCTTGTAATGGTAATGAGGATTTCCTCACAGGTATCCATGTCTATTCTCATAGTCTTAATCTGCTCTAAGTGCTTCGATCGGTCGGATGCTAACTGCTTTTCGGGCAGGGAATAATCCGGCTAACGTACCAGCTATTATTAATGTGAGTGTAGCCTGTATGGCGATTCTTATATCTACTGTCGGATTCAGGAAAACAGTTTCCGTCCACATTCCGGTATCCATTGTCTGATTGCCAAAGGCGTTATTCATCCATTCGGTCACTCCGATACCCGCCACCATACCTATATATCCGAATATCGTGGTAATGGTGACACTCTCTACGATAATCAACCAGAGAATAGAAAGCGGCTTGGCACCCAGAGCTTTGCGGATACCGAATTCACGGGTACGTTCTTTTACGGTAATCAGCATAATGTTGGACACTCCTACAATCCCGCTTAACAGTGTGAAGATACCGATCACCCAGATAGCGATGCGTAGCATGTTCGAGCCTTGCTGCTGTTGCAAGTAGTTGGTAAACCGGTTCCAAATCCAGATAGCACTATGGTCTGTCGGGTCAAAGCGATGATTAGCCCCCAGCACCTTGCGGTAATGAGCTTCAAATGCTTCATTCGCTTCTATCGTTTCCAGGTTTTTGGTAGTCATGACAAGGTTATTCAACTTGTCTCCTTTGTTGTAAATCGTTTGCAGGGTGGTGAAGGGGATGTAAGCATCGCTGTCTCCGCTGTCTCCTTTATCATTATACAGCCCTACTACCTGATAAACCACATTTCCGGCATTGACAAACTGCCCGATAGGCTCGGTATGCGTTTTATCGAAAAGAATCTCTGCTGTCTTTTTATGGAGCACAATTACTTTCCGGCGCTCTTTAATATCAATTTCATTGATGAAACGTCCTTTGAAGAGTTTCACCACTTCTACTTCCGTATGGTTGGGATATACGCCGGAAAGATTCAAACTGACGTATTCTTGTCCGAAACTTAAGTTAATACCTCCTTGCCACACAGTTGCCCCGGCTTTAATGACATGGTCCGGAAAATAATGGTCGGTAGCGTCCACGTCTTTATTATCCAATTGCACTCGTCTTCCTTCTTTCAGTCCATCGTATGATTTGCTGGTCCATCCCGGAAAAATCTTGATGGAGTTCATGGCACGTTCGGAAGCCGATTGCTCGAATGCATGGATCAATCCGTTGCCTGCGCCTAACAGGACGATCAGCATAAAGATACCCCATGCCACAGCAAATCCTGTGAGAAAAGTCCTTAGCTTGTTACGCTTGATGGTACTGTATATTTCTTGCCAAATATCAATCATTTTTTTAAGTATTAGGTGATAAGTAGGTATTAAGTATTAGGTGTTAAGTATTAGGCTGCGCTGCGACCGCATGGAATTAATACTTAATACTTAATACTTATTTCATGAAACCGTCTTTGCCGAACGGAGAGGCATCGTGGTCGATATTATCTTCAATGCGTTCGATAACCCCGTCCTTGATGTGTATAATCTTGTCTGTTTGGTTGGCAACTCCGCTTTCGTGGGTGACAACCACAATCGTCATTCCCAGTTTATGAAGATCTTTCAGAATTTGCATCACTTCCACGGAAGTTTTACTGTCCAAAGCTCCCGTAGGCTCATCTGCCAGAATGATTTGCGGTTGGGTGATTAAAGCCCGTGCGATTGCTACACGTTGTTTCTGACCGCCACTCATTTCGTTGGGCATGTGATGTGCCCAGTCTTTTAAACCCAGACGGTCGAGATATTCCAAGGCAAGTGCATTTCGCTTCTTGCGGCTTATCCCTTGATAAAATAAAGGAAGTGCTACATTCTCTACGGCATCTTTAAAGGAAATCAGATTGAATGACTGGAAGATAAATCCGATCATGCGGTTCCGGTATTCGGCAGCTTTGGTTTCGCTTAAGTTCTTGATGAGTACGTTATTCAGATAATACTCTCCGGTGTCGTAGTTGTCGAGAATTCCCAATATATTGAGTAAAGTTGATTTCCCAGACCCGGATGCTCCCATGATGGAAACAAATTCTCCCTGTTCGATATTGAGATTGATACCTTTAAGTACATGGAGAGGCGCTCCGTTGTTGTAGGTCTTGTTGATATTCGTTAGTTGTATCACAATTTTCTTTATTTAGTTTCTGTTTTCTGATAATTTTCTACTATTAGACGTGCGAAAGATACGAAAAGTTGCAAACAGGTTGAACTTTTTTCAAAAAACATTTTGTAGACTCAATCTTCTTTACGTAATTTGTGTGCAGTAAACTTAATGATTAACTAACCCTTTTAAATAAAAGTATCATGAATTCAAACATGGAAAAACCCTACGTAGTAGGTATTGACATAGGCGGAACGAATACCGTCTTTGGAATTGTAGACGCACGCGGAACTATTATTGCCAGCAGTTCAATCAAAACATCTGGTTACCCTACAGTAGAAGAATACGCTGATGAAGTGTGTAAAAGTCTGCTTCCATTGATTATTGCTAATGGTGGTGTTGATAAAATCAGAGGTATTGGTATCGGTGCTCCGAATGGCAACTACTACACGGGAACGATTGAATTTGCTCCGAACCTGCCTTGGAAGGGAATTCTTCCGTTGGCTGCCATGTTTGAAGAAAGACTGGGTATCCCCACTGCTTTGACAAACGACGCAAACGCTGCTGCTATCGGTGAAATGACTTACGGTGCTGCCCGTGGTATGAAAGACTTTATCATGATTACACTGGGTACTGGTGTGGGTAGCGGTATCGTTATCAACGGTCAGATGGTGTATGGTCATGACGGTTTTGCAGGTGAATTGGGACACGTTATCGCCCGTCGCGATGGTCGTCTTTGCGGTTGTGGCCGTAAGGGATGTCTGGAAACTTACTGTTCGGCTACCGGTGTAGCTCGCACAGCCCGTGAATTCCTTGCTGCCCGTACGGATGCTAGCTTGCTTCGTAACATTCCTGCAGAAAACATCACTTCAAAAGATGTGTATGATGCAGCTGTACAAGGTGATAAACTGGCACAGGAAATCTTTAACTTTACAGGTAATATCTTGGGTGAGGCTTTAGCAGATGCCATTGCATTCTCCAGTCCTGAAGCAATTGTGTTGTTCGGTGGTTTGGCTAAGTCCGGTGACTATATCATGAAACCGATTCAGAAATCAATTGATGATAATATCCTGAATATCTATAAAGGCAAGACTAAACTGCTCGTTTCCGAATTGAAGGATTCTGATGCTGCTGTACTGGGCGCCAGTGCATTGGCTTGGGAACTGAAAGATTTGAAAGAATAACATTTCATTATTATAATAAAGGTAATGAAGCCTCGGGAGTTTATGACTTTCGGGGCTTTGTTTTATTTAGTCCTTTCTGACGTGTACGGCTTATTCAGACAAAGGGTTATTCTCACCGGAGTGAGAAAATATTCTCATACCTTTGAGGAATTATTCTCATTGCAATGAGAATTTTTTCTCATAGGCATGAGAATGTTTGAGAAAATATACAATAAAAAAGGGAACCTCATAATGAAGTTCCCTTTTTTATTTCGAATCGAAAAGTTCGGCTTATTAGTTAGCTCTTTTTTCTTTGATTCTAGCTTTCTTACCAGTAAGAGCGCGCAGGTAGTACAATTTAGCGCGACGAACTTTACCTACCTTGTTCACTTCGATGC
>OGQV01001985.1_pt1 | contig 13342 bp, 11 predicted proteins | sample 1553311 | NCBI WGS metagenome assembly OGQV01 (sample SAMEA2579976, study PRJEB22360) | human gut metagenome
TCATCGGCCTCGCCGGTGACGAGCGCCTCGTTGACGCGGCATTCACCCGCCGCAACGACGGCGTCCGCCGGGATCTGGTCGCCGGGGGAAAAGACGGCGATATCGTCCCGCACGAGCTGGGCCGCGTCCAGCTCGACGGTCTGCCCGTCCCGCACGGCGCGGCATTTCGGCGCGGCCATGATCTTCAGCCCGTCGACCTTTTTCTTCACCCGCAGATCCTGCACGATGCCGATGAACATATTGCAGAACACGGGGCCGAGGAACGTCAAATTCAGCCACTGCCGCACGGCGATCACACAGCCTGCCAGCAGGAAGAACAGGAAGTTAAAGTACGTAAAAACGTTTTTTGCGATGATCTCCCGGACCGACGCGCCGGGAGACTCCACCGGCGTGTTGCCCCAGCCGCCGTCCAGCCGCTCCTGCGCCTGCGCGGCGCTTAAGCCCGTCTCGGCGTCCGCCTCCAAAACGGGGATCTCCCGCCGCTGCGGCCCGTCCGGATCCTTCGGTTTTCGTTTCAGGAATGACGCTGCCACAAATGCCGTCCTCCTCCAAGTAGTTGCTGATATCATATCACATCTGCGGCAAAATTTATCAACAAACTGTATATTTTCAGAAAATCGTAAGAAATCATGCACCGGACGGGGAAATTCCGATACCGCCCATACTGCTTGCGGAAAAAGATCAGCATTTGATCGTGATTGCTCTTGTAATCAGCAAGTACGCTCGCTTGCCTTACATATGGAGACGTCCGTTTGGATGCGGGAAAGCGCGTGATATGGAAAGGGAAGTTCTGGCGGAAGGACGTCTGGCGAGGATGGAGAAACAGAACGCTTCTTTCAGATTCCTGTTTCTTCACCTCTTGCTTCGTCGTGCGTCGCTGGAGCGGAAAAACCGCAGTGTTATCCGAATAACGTGTTTTACTTGAAACTATTTGCGGATTGGGTATAATGGAAGTACAATCATGCCAAAAGAATACATCCCTTCCTTTAAAAAGGAAGTCGTCCGCCGATATGAACAAGGGACCACTTTGAACGCGCGCAGCCAGGAGCTCCACATTGCGCTCAGTACCCGTTGCCATTGGCGCAAAGAATACTGTTCTATCCAAACGGCCAACCACGCCTGCACGGCGAAGGCAATTGTTCCGTTTTCCGTAATAACTGTTGGCATGGGTGCGTGCGCTTGGTATAATGGAATGGATAAAACCGGTAGCCGGGGAGGCAGCTATGGAATACTATGCGAAATCCGAAAATCTGCAGGGGCATCAGGAAACTGTGAAGGAGCATTTACAAAAGGTCGCTGCGCTTGCGCGGGAGTACGGGGAGGCGCTTGGCCTTGCAGATGCCGCAGGACTGGAAGGGCTGGTGCATGATTTTGGAAAGTATACCAAGGCGTTTCAGGATGTGTGGAAAGGCAAACGAACAGGCGTTGACCATGCGATAAGCGGGGCCTGCTTCCTGGAATGCTGCTATAGGGGGAGACCCGGCAGCCGTCCTGTGATAGAGGCGGTCAATGGACACCATGCCGGTCTTGTGGCCTACGATATGATAAAGGCGGAGCTGCACGCGATTGCAGATGATCGTAAGCAAGCCCACGGAAACGCCGGAAAAACGCCCTCGATTGAAAACGCAGCGCAGCTGAAAGAGGCAAACGCCGCGTTTCAAAAGGATTTTCCTGATTTCAGACTGCCAAAGCTTCCGATACCTCCTGCCGATGAACTGGAATCCATGCTGTATACCAGATTGCTGTTTTCCTGTCTGGTGGATGCAGACTACACGGCCTCCGCAATGAATGACGACAGTACATACCTTGATCGTGCGGAGGACTGCTATTTTGACCCGCAGGCGCTTCTGGAAACACTGTACGCCTATTGCGGCAGCATCCGGCAAGCCTCCACTGCGGACAAAACCCTGAATCAGTACCGGGATCAGGTCTTTGAACAGTGTGGGAAGATGGGTGATAAGCCGGAGGGATTATATACGCTGACGGCGCCTACCGGAACCGGAAAAACGCTGGCGCTGCTGCACTTTGCGCTGCGGCACTGCCTGAAGCATGGGAAAAAGCGGATCATTATTGTCCTCCCGTTTTTGACGTTGGCGGAACAGAATGCAGATACGTATGCTAAAATCATCCCAAACGTGCTGGTCGACCATAGCCAAAGTGATTTACCGGAGGAGGCCCGGGAGCTGGCCGCCAGATGGAGCGCTCCGGTCATCATCACCACGTCTGTCCGTTTTTTTGAAGCTCTGTTTTCAGACCGACCGACCGTCTGCCGAAAGCTCCACAACATTGCAGGCAGCGTTGTGGTATTTGACGAGGCCCAGAGCCTGCCCGCCAGTCTGACCTCCGCCACGCTTCGCGCAGTGAATGCGCTGTGCAGCCGCTATCACACGACCATGGTATTCTCCACAGCGACGCAGCCGGATTTTGCCGCGCGAAAGGATCTGAATTGGACGCCCTGTGAGATCCTTCCGGAGCACAGAAAATTGTTCGAGGCTCTGAAGCGGGTGAATGTGGAATGGCGGATCGGGAATGAAACGTCCCTCGAAGCCATTGCAGAGGAAATGGCGGGCTGTGCGCGGATCTGCGCCATCGTTAATCTGCGCCGTCACGCCCGGCAGATCGCTGACGTACTGTCACGGCTTTGCCCCGAAGACACGGTTTTCTTTCTTACCACGGACCTGTGCCCCGCGCACCGGAGCCGGCAAATTGAGATCATCCGTCAGCGGCTGAAGCAGAAGCTGCCCTGCCGGGTCGTGGCGACCCAGTGCATCGAGGCTGGGGTAGACCTTGACTTTGAAACGCTGTATCGCGCGCTGGCTCCGCTGGATTCCATCATTCAGGCTGCCGGACGCTGCAACCGGAACGGCTGCGGTTCTATGGGGCAAGTGATCGTATTTCGCCCGGAGGACAGCCGTATACCGTATCCTGACGACTGGTACAACAATGCTGCAGTCACAGTACAGGAAATGAATCCGCCGTTTTCCATCCATGACCCGGAGAACATCCGGGAATACTACCGGCGGCTGTTTGACGGCACGGTCGATAAACCGGAGCTGACGAAGGCAATCGACGCACGGGCCTTTGCAGAAACGGCGGCGCAATACAAGCTGATCTCCAGTGCCGGTGCGCAGGTCATTGTTCCCTACGCCGCAGAGCGGAAGCTGTATGAACAGACCGCGAAGCAGCTGCGCGAACAGGGTGTCACCGGTGTGCTTCTGAAGCAGGCAGCGCCGATCACCCTGACCTGTTTTGCAAAAAATCTGGCCCTGTATGCCGAGCAGATTCCGTTTGCCCGCCGGGGCAGAGAACAGTCTGCCGAACAGGCCGCAGGCAGCAATGTCTATCTGCTGTGCCAGCAGTATGAGGACCTGTATTCGGAGCAGCTGGGCCTGCATTTTCCGCAGGAAGAGCGATTTGATTCTATATTTTGAAAAAAAGCACACTGGTTGTCCGGATTATTGGACAGCTGGTGTGCTATTCTATTTTTCGTGGATACTTGACAAATTACCCGTTATATTTCATACTTATTTTGTCAGATATTTCATTCTTCTAACAGACACGTGCTATGGACGTCCTGTTCACAGTCCGAATCAGGACGAACAAATTACGGAGGTGAAGCGTATTTGAAAGAAATCACGATCGAGGTCTGGGGAGATTTCGCCTGTTTCTCTGCCCCTTATGCAAAAGTAGAACGGCTGACCTACCCATTCCCAACCCCATCAGCCGCCAGAGGGATTTTATCGGCAATTTATATGAAACCGAAGGAGTTCCGCTGGCAGATCAACCGCATTGAGGTATTGAACCCCATCCGCTATATCAGCTTCAAGCGCAACGAGGTCAAATGTACCGTCGGTTCGGAGCCGATCTCCACCGAGGAGGAGCGAACGCAGCGGCAGACGACGGCGCTGCCGGACGTCCGCTACCGGATCGCGGCGTCGATCATTCCCCGCCCGGCTTTTGCGGGAAAAGAGCTCCAACTGTATGAGCAGGCGCTGCGGCGCATCCGAACGGGAAAATGTTTCCACCAGCCGGAGCTTGGAATGCGCGAGTTTGTCTGCTATTTTGAGGAGAGCGACGGGACGCGTTCGCCTATCCAGCAGTCGATGGACGCAGGGCTGATGGTCTACGACCTGTTTGCGCCGGATGATGTGGAGGTCACGAAAAAGACGAAGATCAAAATGTCCCTGTTCCACGCGGTCATGGAGAACGGCGTGATTCTGATCCCGCCCTATGACAGTCCGGAGGTTCTGAAGGGGGAAGGCCTATGCTGAAAGCACTATATGACTACGGAGTACGCCGCCAGCTGGCTTTGCCGCCGGGATTCGCGGGGAAAACCATGAAGGCATATATTTCCCTCTCTGAAAGCGATGACCATGTCAGCGTCTATCTGGGTGGAAATGAGCCTGTTCCATGCCCGGATATCGGCAGTCTGGCCAACGGCAAGGATAAGAGCAATGTTCTTGCAGAGAAGCGCTCCGTCGTCATTCCCGAGGAGCCCGGAAGCAAAAGCACATTCTTTTTGGAGGCACTCCGCAGCGCGGCAGAGGAAGAACCGCTGCTGAAGGTCTGCGTCCGTGCACTGGAAACGCCTGAACTTGCGGCGGCCGTTCGCGCAGAGCTGGATCGGGCCAAAATCAAGCCGGGAGATCGGATCTCATTTCGGGTCAACGGGCAGTCTATCCTGCAATCGGAAAAACTTCGCGCATGGTGGAAGTCCTACCGAAAGCAGTTTTCTGCGGCGGACGAACGCCCATCCGCCCTGTGCCTGATCACCGGCGAACCGACGGTTCCCATGACGACGACCACGCCGATACAGGGCCTGCGAGTCGTCGGAGGGCACGCGAGCGGGGATGCGCTGATTTGCTTTGACAAGACGGCATTCTGCTCCTATAACCAGAAAGAAGCGGCGAACGCACCTGTTTCGGAAGAGGCTTTCAGTGTCGTGAAGGCTGCGCTGGATGATCTTTTGAAGGATGCGCCGATCCTTGCAGGGATGAAATTTGTCCACTGGTTTGACCGCGAGATTCCACAGGAGGATGATCCGCTTTATACTGTGGACTTTGGTTATGATCTGCCGGAGGATGAAACGGACGAGGAAGCAGAGCCGGAAGCCGCCGTCAACGAGCTGACAGCGCGAAATCAGGCGAATCAAATTCCGGAAAGCGTCTATTCCGGGCAGCCTGTTCCCAATTTGGACAACGTATCCTACTATATTCTGCTGCTGTCCGGCGCAAACAGCCGCGTTATGATCCGCAGATATGACAGAGGCAGCTATCCGGATCTTCGCCGCAATCTGGGACAATGGTATGCCGATCTGGCACTGACCAATCAGGGCGGTACCGGAAACATCAGGCCTGTGAAGCTGGCCGCTCGTCTGCTTCGTCTTTTAAAATTCCAGAAAACCGACAGCCGACCCTTTGAGCGGCTGTCAAAGGAGCTGGCCGGGATCACCCCGGCGGTCGTGCAGGCGATTTTGTCAGGCGGATGCCTGCCGGATGCCGTCGCGGCAAAGGCGCTGGCCTATATTCGCTCGGAGCTGCTGTCGAACGACGACAGCGACACGCGAAGCACCCTGCCCAACAGTCTGGCCTGCCAATGGCTGAAGGTCTGGCTGCTCCGGAAAAATCGAATCCATCATCAGGAGGGAACAATTTTGGAAGCATACAATCTGCATCTTCGCAATGCCGCATATCACTGCGGCGGATTGATGGCCGTATATGCGGCGATCCAGAGGACGGCTATGCCGGACGTCAATACCGGCATTGTGGAGCGGTACTACGCCTCCGCCATTCAGATGCCCGCGCTGGTCATCGGCCAGCTCAGCAGCCGCTCAAATCACCATCTGGAAAAGATCGAAAACGGATGGCTCGCCGATAAATACCGCGAGAAGCTGCAGGAAATTTCCGTCGCGCTGGGGACGTCCATTCCTGCTACGCTGAATCTGGAACAGCAGTCCTATTTTGCGCTGGGCTACTATCAGATGGGCGCGAAGCTCAATCAGGAGAGAAACAGAAACGTCGCCGCCGCCAGAGAAAAGACCGGCGCGGCAGAAGAATAAAAGGAGGAGTATCTTATGGCAATTCAGAACCGATATGAGTTCATGTATTACGTTGCGTGCACAAATTGTAACCCGAACGGAGACCCGGACATGGGCAATATGCCCCGGCTCGATCCGCAGACCATGCAGGGCTTCATCACCGACGCTGCAACCAAGCGCCGCATTCGAAATTACGTGGAGCTGGCCCATCAGGGCGAGCCCGGTATGAACATCATCATCCAGCAGGCGACCAACATCAACCGCCATATCGCGGAGGCCAAGCGGGCAGCCGGTGTTGAAGACTGCGCAAAGGCAAAGGAAGCCGTTTACGCGGGCAGAAAAAAGGCCTGTGAGCTGTTCTACGATGTACGTACCTTCGGCGCAGTCATGTCCACAGGCCCCAACGCGGGGCAGGTGCGCGGGCCGGTGCAGATCACCTACGGAAAAAGTCTGGACGCCGTTCTTCCGCTGGACATTTCCATCACCCGTATGGCGGTCGCCGACAAGGTAAAGGATGGCGCTACAGTAGAGGATTACGCGGCATGGGAGCAGGAGCAGCCGGAGGACAAGCTTCGCACAATGGGCCGCAAGCAGATCATCCCCTTCGGCCTGTATGAGGTTCGCGGCTTCGTCAGCGCCAACCTGGCTGAAGAGACCGGGTTTGATGACGAAGATTTGAATGTCCTGTTTGAAGCCATTCTGAATATGTACGAGCATGACCACTCCGCCAGCAAGGGCGAAATGGCCGTCGTTTCTCCGCTGATTATTTTCAGGCACGTTGGCACGGATACCGACGCGGCGCAGAGAATCCGTCAGGCCAAACTGGGCTGCGCCCCGGCCCACAAGCTCTTTGATCTGGTCAAGGTCACGAAAAAAGCTTCCGTTTCCTATCCCAGAAGCTATCGGGATTATGACGCGCTTGTCTCTCTGGACAGGGTTCCCAAGGGCGTGCAGATCGGGTTCAAGCCAAGCGCCTTTGAGCCGGTAGTCTGGGACGCGCTTCCCGCAGACGAAGACTGGTTCTGCCATGGATGAGTGGGAGCCGATTCCTCTTTCCCGACTGTCTCACGCAGGGTTCTGCCTGCGTCGGGCTGCACTGCTGACCAATGAGCAGGTCTGGGCGGAAAGTGCGGATACTGCAAAAGGACGCTCTGAGCATGAGCGGGTCCACACGCAGCGGATAGAACGCCGGGGCGATTCAGCAAAGCTGTATGAGTTCCCTGTATTCTCCAAAGCTATGGGAGTTTCCGGGAAATGCGACTGCATAGAAGCGGAAGCATCCGCCCAGGGCTGCATGATCCCTGCGCTGGATTTCCCGGTCAGGCTGTATCCGGTTGAGTACAAGCACGGAAAACTCCGCGCAGAACAGGAATATGAGGTTCAGCTGTGCGCGCAGGCCATGTGTCTGGAAGAAATGTTCCAGACACAGATCCCGGAGGGCGCCATCTACTACATCACATCGCACCGCCGCTATCCGGTCTCTTTTACAGCGGAGCTCCGCAGTCTTGTAAAGGAAACAATCGAAAGAATCGAGGCGTTTCGCCGAAGCTTTTCGATCCCGCCGGCGGAATACGGGGCGAAATGCAAGGCGTGCTCCCTGCGGGAGCACTGCCTTCCCAGCGTGCAGCGATCCGCGTCCGGCTACTGTATGCAGCTGCGCAAAGAGGCCATGCACGAGGAGGATGTCCCATGAAAAAGCTGCTGGAGACGCTCTATATTACAACGCCTGAAAGCTATCTGTTTGAGCGGAACGGGAATATCTGCATCTCCATCGGCGGTGCAGAAAAGGCCGCTGTTCCAATCACACAGGTGAACTCCATCGTTCTGTTCGGAAAGAACACACTCTCAACTGCGTTGCTCTCATTTTGCTCCAAAAACGACGTGACGATTACATTTCTCAGCGAGAACGGCTTTTTTCTGGGGCGGCTATGCGGTCCGGTCAGCGGAAATGTGCTGTTAAGAAAGCGCCAGTATGAAACACTGGCAGATACAGCCTTTGCAAACCGGTTTGTCAAGGATCTGCTGTTCTGTAAGCTGCGAAACAGCAGATCTGTGTTGGTGCGGTATGCCCGTACTGCCTCTGATGAAGCAGAAAAGAGCGGCGTTGCTGCGGCGGCAGCTGATTTGACCGCAATCGCAAATCGTCTGGATGACTGTACAGACATTGATTCCATGCGCGGAATCGAGGGCGCAGCTGCGTCTGTCTACTTCTCTCGCTTTGACGATCTGCTCTCCAGTCCGAAGGGATACCGCTTTGAGACGAGAAGTCGGCGTCCGCCGCTGAACGAAGTCAATGCGGTGCTGTCTTTTGTCTATACGCTGTTGGCACATGACGTTCGATCTTCGATGGAAGCTGTGGGGCTGGACCCTGCCGCCGGGTATCTGCACACCCTTCGCCCGGGGCGGCTATCCTTTGCGCTGGACATCATGGAGGAGCTGCGTGCGCCCCTGTGCGACCGGCTGGTCATTTCCATGTTCAACAGGGATCAGTTTCAGACGCAGGATTTTACGACAGACTTTGAAGCGGTATACCTCAGCGAGAAAGGACGGCGAAAGGTTCTTGAACAGTGGCGGGCCAGAAAGCACGAGTCCATTCAGCACCCGTTTTTGAAGGAGAAAGTTCCCATTGGGATGATCCCATACGTACAGTCTATGCTGTTTGCCCGTGTGCTGCGCGGGGATCTGGATCGATACCCGCCGTTTGTGTGGAGGTCATGACATATGATGCTGGTCGTAACCTATGATGTGGACACATCGGATTCTGCCGGGCAAAAGCGCTTGCGGAAAGTAGCAAAGATCTGTGAACGACACGGGATGCGTGTTCAAAACTCCGTGTTTGAGGTGCTCGTGGACGCTGCACAGCTGGTCGTGCTGAAACAGGAACTGGGAAAAGCTATCGATATGGAGCAGGATTCTGTCCGCTTTTATCGACTCGGCAATTCATACGAGAACCGGATCGAAAGCATGGGACGCAAGCCCCTCGTGGAAGCAGGAAGTGCCTTGATCTTTTAACGCCAACCCCTCCCGTACACATTTTTGCGGCAGGTTGGCGCATGAAATCCATGCAAGATATACAGCTTTTGGATCTCTTCTTGGAAAACCAAAGGAAGCCAGACATAAAACTGTATCATCTTTCGGCAATTTGCCGCAAAACCTCATGACGGACTTGTGGAAAATTGCTGTCGCCCCTCCCGCAGGGGCGTGAGTAGAAATGCGATGGACACCGCCCCGATCATGGCCGAGGAAAGCGTCGCCCCTCCCGCAGGGGCGTGAGTAGAAATCCCGAAGTCTACGCCAGCGAGATCATCCCCCTGCTGTCGCCCCTCCCGCAGGGGCGTGAGTAGAAATATGCAGCACCTGCTGTTCCCTTCCGACTGGGCACAGCGGTCGCCCCTCCCGCAGGGGCGTGAGTAGAAATAAACAGCTGCACACATATCTGGCAGGGCCGAAGGGTCGCCCCTCCCGCAGGGGCGTGAGTAGAAATACCATGCCCTCCGCGTTGTATTTCGGTAAACGCCCCGTCGCCCCTCCCGCAGGGGCGTGAGTAGAAATCATCGAGCAGAACTTCGGCATCACAGCCGTGCGCGCGTCGCCCCTCCCGCAGGGGCGTGAGTAGAAATCCGCCTTCCGCCTTCGTGAAACTGACGCCGACCGGGTCGCCCCTCCCGCAGGGGCGTGAGTAGAAATTTCGGCGTCGTGGACCTGGACAACGACGTTGTGGAGTCGCCCCTCCCGCAGGGGCGTGAGTAGAAATGAGAACTGCCCCGGCCACACCAAGAAGGTGGCGATGTCGCCCCTCCCGCAGGGGCGTGAGTAGAAATAGATACCAAGGTATCAGAGGACAGATTACAAAGCGTCGCCCCTCCCGCAGGGGCGTGAGTAGAAATCACTCTCGATCAATTTCATTTAATCGCCTCCCTGTGTCGCCCCTCCCGCAGGGGCGTGAGTAGAAATGAGCCGTAATCAATCTGCGTGATCTGGCCGTACATCGTCGCCCCTCCCGCAGGGGCGTGAGTAGAAATAATGCTGATGGAGAGCGACAGGTGCTTTGCCCACTGTCGCCCCTCCCGCAGGGGCGTGAGTAGAAATTGCCAGCTTGTGATAATTCACATAGAGCAGATTACGTCGCCCCTCCCGCAGGGGCGTGAGTAGAAATACGTGCGGCGTAAAGATTACGCCGGGTTCGCCCTGGTCGCCCCTCCCGCAGGGGCGTGAGTAGAAATTGCAAGGGTGAGTTTCTGCGAGAGGACATGACTGTCGCCCCTCCCGCAGGGGCGTGAGTAGAAATAAGGACACGGACTATGCCGCGTACTACTCGGATGGGTCGCCCCTCCCGCAGGGGCGTGAGTAGAAATTACACCATGGCGACTACGGATGAAACCGGCAGCTGTCGCCCCTCCCGCAGGGGCGTGAGTAGAAATTTATGGCTCAGGATCGTCCAGCGATAGCGGCCGTGTCGCCCCTCCCGCAGGGGCGTGAGTAGAAATTCAAGCAGCATGCCGAAGGCGTCGACGATGCCGGGTCGCCCCTCCCGCAGGGGCGTGAGTAGAAATATTTCTTTGCTGTTACCACACTTATACCGTATATGTCGCCCCTCCCGCAGGGGCGTGAGTAGAAATGTTGCGCCCAGCTGATTTTCTGGTTCAAACACACCGGGTCGCCCCTCCCGCAGGGGCGTGAGTAGAAATTTGCCGTCATCCGTGATGTACATCGCGCCGACGTTCGTCGCCCCTCCCGCAGGGGCGTGAGTAGAAATTGCATTTGATTGATTTTTATTTTGATTCCGTGGTAGTCGCCCCTCCCGCAGGGGCGTGAGTAGAAATAATGATCTGCGTGGTTTCATCTTGCGTCACACCTCCCGGTCGCCCCTCCCGCAGGGGCGTGAGTAGAAATGTTTTCCTTCACGACGCGGTCAGATTCTGCTTTTTGTCGCCCCTCCCGCAGGGGCGTGAGTAGAAATCGGTCTCCGCAAGGATTCCCTTCGGCTGACCGGAAGTCGCCCCTCCCGCAGGGGCGTGAGTAGAAATAATTGGGTTGTTGTTGTAGACGATCCGCTTGGAGTCGCCCCTCCCGCAGGGGCGTGAGTAGAAATCGCATACGCGACCAGGCAGGCCGCGCGCTTTGCAACGTCGCCCCTCCCGCAGGGGCGTGAGTAGAAATTTTTCACGCTGATTCGCCACAGAAAACGCCTCCTGTCGCCCCTCCCGCAGGGGCGTGAGTAGAAATTGGACGCAGCTGACCTCATCGAGCGCCTGACCGGTCGCCCCTCCCGCAGGGGCGTGAGTAGAAATGCACGGCGATATTGCCCTTGTTGCTCACTTCGAGTCGCCCCTCCCGCAGGGGCGTGAGTAGAAATCGACTCTCTTTGATCGTATTTTACCTTGCTGTTTGTCGCCCCTCCCGCAGGGGCGTGAGTAGAAATATCCTTCTTGTAATTCTATTGGGAAGCGTATACGTCGCCCCTCCCGCAGGGGCGTGAGTAGAAATGGTGTAAGCGTTCGCGTCGCGCAGCTTCACTTCGTCGCCCCTCCCGCAGGGGCGTGAGTAGAAATTGTAAGAAACTCCGTCCCGCACAATATCAACGTCAGGTCGCCCCTCCCGCAGGGGCGTGAGTAGAAATACCGTCGCCGGTCGGGAAGTAGCGATCTTTGAAGAGTCGCCCCTCCCGCAGGGGCGTGAGTAGAAATGACAACGCCCTGCGTGCCGAAGAAGATGAGGTCGCGTCGCCCCTCCCGCAGGGGCGTGAGTAGAAATGATCAGGTTCGTCGCGGACTTCTTCGCGGCGACGGGTCGCCCCTCCCGCAGGGGCGTGAGTAGAAATAGCAGCTTGCGGATTTCGGTGATGTACGATGAGCCGTCGCCCCTCCCGCAGGGGCGTGAGTAGAAATCGGACGCCGGGGCGGCTGACCATGATCGCGTTTGGTCGCCCCTCCCGCAGGGGCGTGAGTAGAAATGGTGTACTCGCGGAGAAATTTCACATCCTGACCAGCACTGGAGCGCTGAATCTCCAGTTATTTGACTGCAAATACGAGGATGTCCGGAAGGCGGCTGTTTTGCAGACGCTTGAGGCAATTTTCTCGAAGCATTGACGTGGAAAGCGAAGAAAGGAAAAAAGATGACCAGACAATATCAGATTCAAAAAATCACCGGGAAACCGGACTGGAATAAGATCGAAAAAGCGCCGATCGACCAGAAACTGTGGCTACCCTGTGAGCAGATCAGCGCCTACGCGCAGCTTGCGTACGATGACAGCCGGTTGTATGTGCGCCTTCACGCGGAGGAACCAACGATCCGCGCAGAAAATACCGGCATGCTTGACCAGCCGTGTCAGGACAGCTGCCTGGAGTTTTCTTCAGCGCCGCAGAGCAGGATGCGCGATATATCAACATTGAGCTGAACCCCAGCCTGTGCATCTATTTCGGATTTGGGACCGGAAGAGAGGATCTGATGCGGATCCTGCTTCCGGACGGCGCAAAGACCTTGCATGCAGCCAGCGAAAGAACGCCCAGTGGCTGGGATGTGACGTACGAGCTTCCTTTTCAGCTGCTGCGGCTGTTCTTCCCGGATTTTGCTCCGTCCGGAACAATCCGGGGCAATTTCTACAAATGCGGCGATCTGACCGTGCAGGAGCATTATCTTGCGTGGAACCGCGTGGACGCGGAACGGCCCGATTTCCATCTTCCGAAGTACTTTGGAGCGTTGATTTTTTCTGAATAAGCAAGCAGCCCGGCTCTGAATTCCGAGTCGGGCTGTTAAAGATGGCGGCATCTTATTGTATCAATGGGATGCCGCCATTTTGCTATCATACAATACACCTCCATTCTCAGCGCCCTTTTTGAGCACAAAAAAGGCGCTGGTCATTGGTCCGTGAAAACCAACAATCCAGCGCCCATAACTTTGTGAAAGATTTTTCTTTGTTTTTTCCGAAAATCTGTCGTCTCTGCCCTCTGAAAAAGGGCGCTGCCACTGAAAATCCGCTTGAATATGGAAAAACAGAGGTTCAAACCCTGTTCGAACCTCTGCCAACCGCGATTTCATCTATGGAGTTACCAAAGAATTTTGAGAATAAAAAATTGCCGAACCCCTTGAGATGACTGGCTTTTTTGCCATTTCATCTATAGTGTTCGGCAATCATGGAGGTGCCGCCCAGATTTGAACTGGGGAGTGAAGGTTTTGCAGACCTTTGCCTTACCACTTGGCCACGGCACCGGATATGAAAATAGGAATGCTGCGAAGGCATTCCTATTTATTTTGGAGCGGGTGACGAGGCTCGAACTCGCTACCTCCACCTTGGCAAGGTGGCGC
>OGQV01002001.1_pt1 | contig 13242 bp, 9 predicted proteins | sample 1553311 | NCBI WGS metagenome assembly OGQV01 (sample SAMEA2579976, study PRJEB22360) | human gut metagenome
AGATGAGCTTCGGATGTGTGCTGATGTGGCTTGAGAGATGAGCTTCGGATGTGTGTTGATGAGGGATGTGTGATGGGCTTCGGATGTGTGTTGATGTGGCTTGTGTGAGGGCTTCGGAGGTTTGTTGGTTTGGTTTTGAGGGTGGTCTTTTGGGGGCTGCCTGGATTTTGGAGGAGAGTGGGTTGTATGTGTGATTATGTGGTTTTGCCGCTTTTGAATTCGTCTTTTGAGCCTGGGAGGGCTCGGGAGGTTGTTGAGGGGTTTGTGGATGTGGATTTGAGGAATATTGCGCGGGCTGAGCTTTTTTATTTTACGGGGCAGGCGGAGGAGTGTTGTGAGATCACGAGGGGGTATCTGTCCAGCAGGGTTATTGAGCTGAAGCTTTCGGCGTGTATTTTGTATGGGTATTCTAATCTGACGCTGGGGAATGTGGCGGCGGCTAAGCGGGGGATGGAGGGGATCCAGTCCTGTGTGAAGATTGCTATGAAGAAGAAGGTTCCTAAGGATGTTTATGCGTCCTGTCTTCTGGCGGGGTATGTGGGGGCGGTTTTGCTTCATCTGCCTACGGATGGGATGCCTGCTTTTGGGGAGTACAGCAGGATGCTTCCTGAGGGGCTGAGGCTTTTTGCCACGTATGTGATGGCGCACCATACTTATCTTAACGGGGAGATATGGAGTGCTTATGGGATGGGTAAGGCTGCTTTGTTTATGGCGGAGAGGTCGTATCCGATCAGTATGACGTATATCCACTGTATGATGGCGGTGTGTGCGATCAACCGAAAGCATAAGCAGGAGGCGCAGGAGGAGATGCTCCGGAGCTGGGAGCTGGCGAAGATGGATGGGTTTCTGGAGCCTTTTATTGAGCATCATGGGCTTTTGCGGGGGGCTGATCGAGGCCTGTATCCGGAACCGGGATCCGGAGGCGTATCAGCGGATCACGGAGGGTGTGATTTCTTTCAGCAGGGGCTGGATGGCGCTTCATAATCCGGAAAACCGGAGAAAGGTTACGGGGGAGCTGTCGACGATGGAGTTTTCTATTGCCATGCTGGCAAGTGGGGGATGGACCAATAAGGAGATCGGAGAGCATCTGGGGATTTCCATTAATACTGTCAAGCATTACCTTACGGATATCTTTTGCAAGCTGAATGTCAAGAAGCGGGATGAGCTGAAGAAATTCATGTTAAAATAGTGACAGAGGCACTTTTTTTTGAAAAAACGGGCCTTACAAAACAACTGGTAGTGTTGTATAATAAATACCACAAATAGTCAGATTTTATTGGGAAATCAGACGAAAAGAACCAGTGAACGAGTAAGTTAAGAAGGAGGAGTTGAAGACTGATTCTCGATAGCATCTGATAATGTCAATATCCTTACCAAAAATGCCTGGTATATTGATATTACAATCACATAAGGGTAAAATATTGAAAAGGTGTAACCTGTTTACTCACCGGCTAAAAACATGAAGCTTTTTTAAGAGAAAGGAATATAAACAGAAGTAAAGTAATAAGAAATACAGTACACGTTAATGCACACATAGGAAAGCGGGAAAGGTATGAAAAAATTAAGGAATAATAAGATCAGAAAACTCCTGGCATTTATGGTGGCTTTGGCGTTGATGGTATCCTGTATGCCGAGTGCATATACGATCTCCGCGAGTGAGGCGTTCGGAGATGGAACGGAGGATATATTTACAGATGGCGAAATTACATCTGAACCAGCGGCCGAAGAATCGACACCGGATGTAAGCAGCGCTGACCAGGAGGAAACGGAACAGGCGCAGCAATCGACGCTTACATATGAAAATGATTCTGTTAAAGTAACAGCAGAAGCACTGGAGGACGGAGCTCTTCCGCAGAATACAGCATTGAAGGCTGACGGTGTAAACGAGAATTCATCCGTATCTTATGATACAGTTTCTCAGAAGCTTTCAGCAGCAGCTACAGACAAGGGCAGCAGCCTGAGAGGTTTTTTTGCGTATGATGTGTATTTTGCTGATGGCGACGGAAACAGAGTCGAGCCGAACGGCAGAGTCAGAGTAACTTTTGAGTACAAGACACCGGCAGCACCGGAGCTTACCGATGCAGCCAGCACGAGTGTAACCGTTGAGAAGCTTCATTATAACAGCAGTACCGGTGATACTGATGTTAACACCTTACAGGCCAACGAGGATCTGAAGGTTCTGAATGTCAACGAGGGCAAACAGATCCAGACACTTCAGATTGAGACTGGCAACGCAGCTGTTTTTGCCGTTATGTGGGATTCTCCTGAGACACCGGCAGCAGAGAATCCGGAGGTAACTCCTGAGGCAGAGCCTTCTGAGGAGCCGGCGGAGAATCCGGATGCTGAACCTACCGAAGCGCCGGCAGAGGATCCGGATGTGGTGGAAGAACCGGCAGAGGATATTGCGAGCCCGGATGAGGTTCCGGCAGCAGATGAGAATGGTGAGACAAGCCTGATCGAGGTTCTGGGAGACGATACGAATCTTCGTGTCAGCCCATCTATCGAGGCAGAGGTTCTGGCAACTGTAAACGCAGGAACACAGCTCACACTTCTGGATACCGTAACAGCAGAGGACGGAGCAACCTGGTACAAGGTTTCCTGGGAAGGAACCGAGGCTTACATAAGAAGTGATATGGCACAGGTTGTTGACAGCAGTGATGAGGCAGAAGAGCCTGAGGATGTTCTGGAAAGCGAAGAAGTTTCTTATTCCCAGGAAGTTGGTAATGTAGTTGTAACTGCAACAGCAGCGAAGGGCGTTATTCCGGAAGGTGCACAGTTTGTTGTGACTCCGATCGAGAAAGGTTCTGACCAGTATGCAGATATCGAGAAACAGCTTCACGAGGGTGCAGAAAATGAGAGTTATACAGTAGCAGGTTTTCTTGCATACGATATTAGTTTTCTGAATGACGATGGAACTAAGATCGAAGCGCAGAACGGAAGTGTCAGGGTATCTATAGCCTACAAAGAAGCAGAAATCCCAGAAGATGTAGCTGAAACAGATACAGCACAGGAAAACATGAATGTATCTCTGGTACATTTTGTGGAGGATGCAAATGGTAATGTCACAGAAGTTGTTAATATGAGCAACGATGGACAGGCTGAAGTAAGTACAACCGACAATGGAGAGATTGAAAGTGCAAACTTTGAAACAGAGAGTTTTTCTACTTTCTCAGTTGTATGGTTGGCAGATGATTTCACTTCTGTACAGACAACTAGTAGTTATGGTGTGGAGGAAACTGTTGATAGTGCTAAAAGAGGTATTACTATCAATATGTTTAATTACGATACTGCTGGAATAAATGAAGGTCATTCTTTGAAGTTTAGTAATGGAAGTGATGGAGGAAACGAGGATTATAATAAGTATAGAGGGCCATCTGATCTCTCTCTTGGCATTATGCAAAAGAGATTGGGAGAAGATTCATATCCGATAGTAGATAAGGGTAAAAAAGAGAGTAGTTCGTATTTATTCTCAACGAAGGAAGGTACGGGCAAGGAGTTTTATTCTGATGCAAATTACTTATTTAAACAAGATGCAGATGGTTACTATGAATATGATAGTACTAAAAATTTTGCACAGTTTAATAAAAATACAAAAGAGTTTACTGTATATAAGGTACCAGGAAGTAGTAAAGATCCAATAGACCTACAACAAGGTTCGAAACATGGAAGTTTCTTTCCATTCAATACATTAGGTGATCATAAATACTGGGGTATTCCTCAAATTTCAGAAAAATCTCCAGATTTCCATTTTGGTATGACAATGTCAGCTAAATTCATTCAGCCAAAAGACGGAAAAATTAATGGTAATAATATGGTATTTGAGTTTTCTGGAGATGATGATGTATGGGTTTACATCGATGGCGTTTTGGTGTTGGATATTGGTGGTATTCATAATTCAGTGTCTGGTTCTATTGATTTTGCTGAGGGTACAGTTAAAGTTGGTAGTAACAATTATACTTTAAAAAATTTATTTAAAGAGGCAGGAGCAGAAAAAGAAGGAGATTTTGTTAGCAGAAAGGATATTTTCAAAGATTACACAGTGCATACAATTAATTTCTATTATCTCGAAAGAGGTAAGGGTGATTCCAACTGTAAGCTTAAGTTCAATCTTCCAACAGTTCCGGATGGGTCTGTTAAGGTTCAGAAACAGTTGAGTAATACAGATAAAGAGAAGTATGCAGATGTAAAGTTTAAATTTCAGTTACTTGTTAAGGATGAAAAAGAAAATTATGTTCCATCAACTCCTAATGGTATTTTAGACGATGGTAGAAAAGTTGAATTCAGTGAGGATAAGGTATTTACATTGAAACCTGGTCAGTACGCAACTTTTTCTGGACTTAAGGCAAATACGAAATATAGGATTAAAGAACTTGGTGTATCAAAGAACGAATATGATAAGGTTTTCATCAATGATGAAGTGACAACAAGTCAGGATGGAAATGTTATTTCTAACGAAGCTACAGTTGGCAGTAGACCATGGGTAATTTTTACTAACAAGTGTAGTGAGAAAAATAGTCGTAAGCTGTGTATTACCAAAAAGATTAAAGGGGATATTCCTGTAAATGATAAATTTGATTTTGAGATAAAGTTGAATGGTCAGAAGTATACAGGAAATTATTATCTGCAAGATTCTGAAGGAAATTATTATACAAGTGAAAATGGACCATTAAAGAAGGCAAAAAATAAGACTGTGTGTGGAAGTGCAGTTAATGGTGTTGTTTCTTCAGTTCCTGCAGGATACACAGTAGTTCTTGAACAAATTTTAGCTGGAACAAGCTTTGAGGTTAACGAGATCAATCTTAATCCAACGGATTATGGAAATCCTGAGTACAGTATTGAGGCGGCAGAGGATGTTAATACAACTGATAAAGCATCAGGAAAAATTGAGTTAGGTAGTGATGCGAAGGTAACGGTTACTAATACACGCAACAATGTAGCCAGTCTCGAAATTACAAAGGTAAATACAAGCAATCAGTCATTACCTGGAGCAAAATTTACTCTTACATTGGATGGTGATTCAGCGAAAACGTATAATGTAACATCTGATGAAAATGGTCTTTTGAAGTTTGAAAATCTTTCAGTCGGAACTTATACATTGACAGAAACAGAGGCACCGTCTGGCTATGTTAAATCTACAGAGAGTTATAAAGTAAAAGTATCAGTTGAAAATAATAAGGCAACTGCTAAGCTTTATAAAGCAGATGGTACGAATGAAATTGAGAACAAACAGATCATTAACTACACTGAGAAGGAAGAAGCCGAAAATAATCTTACCAGTAGCAAAACAGCCAAAGTTGTTGATTATGAGAATAGAATTTATAAGATTAATCTGAATGCAGAAACAACTGGACGCGAAGGAGATGTGGAGGCACAAGGTGCGAGTGTAGTAATGGTATTGGATGCTAGTGATTCTATGAATGATAGCATAGCTAATACTAATACTAGCAAGCTTGTAGCATTACAAAATGCAGCGAACACTTTTATAGATACCTTAAAGTCTAAATCACCGGAGAGTGAAATAGCAATAATCTGGTATAGTGGAAGTGAGGGAGGTAATACTTCAATAACGAATTCGAAATTTAAGCAATTAAACAACAATGAAGATGTGTCAAGTTTAAAGCGTACAATTGATAACAAGGATGCTTCCGGTGGAACACCAATGGGAGTTGCATTGGCGACTGCTAGAAATCAGTTATCAAGTGCAAAGCACGAAAAAAATAAGTATGTAGTGTTTATGACAGATGGTTTGCCAGGACATAATAATAATGATAACTGGAATTGTATGGTTGCCAATAATGCAGTTAATAATGCGAATTCTATAAAAGAACAGGCAACTTTGTATACGGTTGGTGTTGGGCTTAATGATGCGGGTAGTTTTAACTGGAAATTAGGACATTCTTCTACATCAAGTAACAGCGGACACGGATACAAATACGAATACTACCGTCATAAATCAATAACCGGAAGCGAATTTCTGAGCCAATATATAGCAACTAAATCTAGCGATGGTACTAAGAAGTATGCGTATGATACTAGTGGTCTAAACGACTTAGTAAACACATTTAATGTTATTGCTGGTAGTATTGGTGATTTGTTTACAGTGCAGCCTAAAGAAATCGTAGATGTGATTGATGCAAGATTTAAGCTTACGGATGATGGGTTAAATGATTTGGCAACTAACAGTAGGCTGGGAACAGGAAAAATTAAAACCAATAACGACGGATCGAAGGAAATTATCTGGACAGATAGTACTACAGGTTCGGTAGTGGGAAAAGTTACGATTGTTGAACGGGGTGACGGTACAACTAAAATTACCTGGAAAGAACAGGCGGCCAGAATTGGAAATGCAGCCACAGAGAACGAGAATGACAAAGGTTGGAATGCAAGTTTCCGGATTCAGGCGAAAGACGACTTCATTGGTGGAAACATGATTCCTACTAATGGTGCAGATTCAGGTATTTATCTGAATGGCGGTGGTATTAAAGAGTTTGAGCAACCATCTGTTAATGTTAAGCTTCTTAATTTAAATATCGGCAGTAAAAAAATAACAGTATTCAAAGGTGATCCAATAACGGCAAAGAATTTTGGAAATGAACTTGCTGAAACGATAAAAGTTGTACAGCTCAATAAAAAGGAAACTTTAACGGCTGTGGAGCCTATGGATGCTGGTAAGAATAGTGTTAAATTACCTGATTTGGAAGATGCTGATATTAAGAAATTAAATACGGATAAAGAGTTAACCATTGGCAGTGAAGGACGATATCAGTATATATATCCTGGTTCTAAGGATGCAGTAGGATATTTCACTTATACTTATAAAATAGTTAGGGGAAATGCTGATGAGCACCTTGCTAATTCAGTTGGAGAAAAGGTGGAGGAGTATCAGTTAACGGTTACTTATCATCCATATTCAAAAGAAGTAAGAAAACAAAAACTAGCTAAGATTAAGGAGCCGGATGAAGAAGTATATACAGCTGAAAATGCTCCAAAACCTGATTTAGTTGAACAACCAAAGGGTGGAATTAGTGTTGATTCAAGTGTAGCATCAACAGGCACTTATACTGTGAAGGTGATTGCTGGTGAATTGCAGATCGTTAAAAAACTGGATGCACAAGCTGAGAAGGAAGAAACATTTAGATTCACAATTACAGACAAAAATGGAGATGTTGCAACTGCAACTGCAAAGATTGCAAAAGGCGGAAAAGAAGCAACTGCAGTATTTGAGCTTGTAGGTGAAGCCAACGCAAAACTTGAACTTGATAATAAGAAATTAAGTGAACTGTCCCGAGGTGATTATGTAGTTAAAGAGTCTTCAGACAACACTAGTTATGAATTACAGAGTATTGTAACAGGTGAAGGAACCAATTGTGACAGTGCAATTGCTGAAGATTTGTCAAATGGTATTACATTCACTATGGGAACAGACAAAAAGCAAAATAAGGTTCCACAGAATGGAAATACAACAGACGGACGAGTTGGAATTGCCGAATTCACTAATAAAAAAACAGTTGTGAATATTGATTTTGAGAAAGTTGATGCTGAGACCAATACAAAGAAGTTGTCAGGTGCTGAATTTGATTTATATAAAGCTAATACGGATGGAGAACAAACAGGTGATCCGATTAAGCAGTATGAATCTGGCAGAAATGGAAAGGTTTCTATAGAGAACCTTCCAATTGGAAATTATGTATTGGTTGAAAGAAAAGCACCAGCTGGATATCAGTTATCTGCAAAACCATGGAAAATCATAGTAGGAAGCGACAGAAATATAACGGTAACACATGGTGAGGATACTGTTAGTCCAAATGGTAATGAAAAGATTTACCAGCTTACCAATGCTAAACTTTATTCCTTACCAGAATCCGGTGGTCCGGGAACCTATGGATTTACAATCAGTGGTGTAGCGATTCTTGCAACTGCACTCCTGTTGTTTATAAATAATAAACGAAGGGAGGAAGAAGCAAAGAGATCGTAACACATTAATTGTAAATGGCCGATGAAGGGCGAAAAAGAAAAATGCAGAGAAAGAAAGGAGCAAACCTTATGAAAAATTTATTTAAAAAGATTGGTGCATTATTAGTGGCAGCGGTTATGGTACTGTCTATGTGCACAGCGGTATTTGCAGCCAAGGTAGAAAATGAATACACAAATGCTATTACCGTTAAAAATTTAGCAGCTGATGTAGATACTACATTGAAAGTGTATAATATTATTTATCTTGATGTGACGGGTGGAAATCAGACATGGAAGGTCGTTGATTGGGCTGATCCTTATGTCTCAGAAGATGCTGCCACCGGTGCATTCCAGATTACTGATTCTGATGGATTAAGAAATGCAGCAGATGCACAGCAAATTGTAGATTTTACAGTAACAGAACATGGAACAAGTCATGTATTTTCTGGACTTCCAATCGGTGCATATGTTATTCGTGCATTTGATACCAAAGGTACTTATAGTCTTATGGTAGCAAATACTTACAAAGATAATGATACTTATATGGCTAGTGAATCAGCTGATGTAGTTGCTAAAATGTCAGAATATAAGGTTACAAAAGAGACAGGGGATAAGTTTGTTCACAGAGGACAGCGTGTAAACTTTACAGTAACTACACAGATGGCACCAAAAACAAATGCTGCTAATGAGAATTTAACAACTTTCAAAGTAATAGATACTTCAACAGGTCTGAAGGCAGACACCTTTGTTCTTGATAGTGTTAAAATTGCTGGAAACCCTGTAACTGTAGATAAATCAAAAGCAACTGCTGTTTCTAATGAAGATGGAACTGTAACATATACTGTAGATTTAAGTGATTTTATTTCAACTACAGAAGCTGGTGCAACAATTGAAGTAAAATATAGTGCTATAGTAGAAAATGATCACACATATAACAACCGTGCTACAGCAAGTGCAGAGACTGTTGAGTATACTCCGAGTAGAGTAAATGGTTTTATGGGAAATGTTACTTTAAAGAAAGTTGATACAAAAGGAACTACACTGAATGGCGCAGAGTTCCAGTTATTAAAGGTAACTCCTGCTGAAAAAGAAGGTGCTGAGGCAACAAAAACACCAATTAGTGTTGTGAAAGTAACAAATGGTGAGTACAAGGTTGCTCTGGATGAAGAACAGAATGCTACAACTACATTAGTAGCAACAAACGGTACATTAAAAGTTACAGGTCTTGATGAAGGCAGCTATAAATTCAAAGAGACAAAAGCACCGACAGGTTATAAAGTAAATTCTGAGAATAAAGCATTTACAATTACAGCAGATGAGACGGATGAAGTAACTGTTGATGCAGGTAACTTTGTCAATACCAAACTTTCCTCCCTTCCATCCACAGGTGGCATGGGAACATACCTCTTCACTATCATCGGTGTTGTAGTTATGGCTGGCGCTGCTGGTGCTTTCTTCATCAGCCGCAGAAAAGGATCTGAGGAGTAATCGTTTGATTGCCGGATCGATTCAATTCAAAAATTATTTATAAGCAACGACAAAGCAAGTATTAAAATAAAGTAGTAAATCTTTTACCGCCCGGCCCTTTCGGGGGCCGGGAGTGGTAAATACAACAGTATGGAGAAACCTATGAGAAAGAATAAGAAGAAAAATTATATTGGACTTGGTTTGCTGTTTCTGATAGGGTTGTCCATACTGCTGTATCCAATGGTCAGTGATGCCTGGAACCGGTACAGGGACAGCCTGCTGATCAGTAATTATAGCAGCAGTGTTTCTTCGGATGATAATTCGGAGAAGATTGACAGTATGTGGAAGGCAGCTCAGGAGTATAACGAACAGATCAAGCAGGAAAGTGTGCCGGATGCTTTTTCCGTGAGGGATGGCCAGACGGACAGTACATATGAGTCTCTTCTGAACCTGAATGGTGATGGAATGATGGGGTATGTGGAGATTCCTGTGATCGATGTGAGCATTCCAATCTATCATTACACGACAGATGAGTCTCTGGAGAAGGGCGCCGGTCATTTGTTCGGCAGCAGTCTTCCGGTTGGCGGCAAGAGTACCCATTGTATTTTGTCGGCACACAGAGGACTTCCAAGTGCGAAACTTTTTACAGATCTGAATCTTGTGGAAGAGGGAGATGTTTTTTACCTGCATGTGCTGGGTAAGACTCTTGCCTACGAGGTGGATCAGATTCTTACCGTTCTTCCAGAGCAGACAGAGTCTCTGGGTATCACGGATGGGGATGATTATGTAACGCTGGTTACTTGTACGCCTTATGCGGTGAATACGCACAGACTTCTGGTGAGGGGACACAGAGTTCCGATGAAGGCTGCGAAGGCGGTTCAGAAAACAGAGAAGAAGGTTACCGGAATCACCAATCCGACGCTTCCGATGCTTGCTCTCTGTGTTGTGATCGGAATTGTGATCGCGGTGATCCTGGTTGCCGGTATCAATTCTGTTCAGAACAAAAAACGACGCAGGAAATAGTTTATGGCTAAAAAGAAAAAAAAGAAAAAGAGTAATGTTGTCCTAAACATCATTATTGCCCTAGTGTTTCTGGCGGGGGCGGGTGTGTTCCTTTATCCCACGATCAGTGATATGTGGAACCAGTATCGAAATGCCCAGCTGGTCAGTAAGTACGAGGAAGCGGTAACGGAGCTTTCGGACAACGACTATGACAGGCTGTGGAAAGAGGCGAAGGAGTATAATGCCGAGCATCCGGTGAATGCCATTGTAGATGCTTTTGAGGAAGAGGATACTTATGAGCTGAGTCATCCTTATGACAGGGTTCTGGATCCGAACGGTGATGGTCTGATGGGGAGTATCGAGATCCCGAAGATCAAAGCCAGACTGGCGATCTATCATGGACTGAGCAAAACGGTCCTGGAAAAGGGTGTCGGTCATGTGGAGGGTACCAGCCTTCCGATCGGAGGCAAGAGCACCCATGCGGTTCTGGCGGCGCATCGAGGTCTTCCTAACGCAAAGCTTTTTACAGATCTGGATCAGATGGAAAAGGGAGATATTTTTATCCTGCACATTCTTGGCAAGCATCTGGCCTACAAGGTGGATCAGATCAAGACAGTGCTTCCGGATGAGACCAGTGACCTGGATATTATCGAGGGTGAAGATCATGTGACTCTGATCACGTGTACCCCTTATGGAGTTAACACCCACAGGCTTCTTGTCCGGGGAGTGCGGACGAAATATGTGGTGGAAGATACAAAGAATGACGAAACGATACCGCAGAAGCTTGCTGTTGTGGATCCGAAGAGGGTTCTGGCCGGCGGCGCTGCAGTGCTTGTTGTTCTGATCCTGCTGATTTATCTGATCGTCCGTCATAGGGACAAAAAACGGAAAAAGAAGCAGCTTTCAGAAAGGAAAGAGGAGGCAGAGAGCGATGAAAAATAGAAGAAAGCAAGGGAAAATATTCCGGAGCCTTCTGGCTGTTCTGATGCTGACGGCTATGCTGGTCACGAGTGTTTTGCAGCCGGTTTTCGCCGGGGATTATGTAGCTGGAACAAAGGGTAATCTGACGTTGACGGTTCAGCAGGCGGATGAGGAGGGAACCCAGACTCCGCTGAAGGATGTAGGGCTGACGATCTACAAAGTTGGCAGTGTGAATTTTGATGGCAATGTGCATTTCGTGTTGGATGCGGCACTGGCTGCCGCAGCAATCGATTTTGATTCCATCACGACGGCTGATGGCTGGTATGAAGCGGCAGAGAAGCTGGCGGCTATGATCGTCAGCGGAAGCGTGGATGTGTGGGGTATGTCCAAGTCCTCTGATGCAGAGGGAAATATGACTTTCGCTGATTTGGCTGAGGGTATGTACCTGGTGGTGCAGACAGATGGAAATAGCAGTGTTATGGTTTCACCGATGCTGATCTCCGTTCCTTTTGCAGATCAGGAGCAGGGCTGGATGTACGATGTACAGGCTTATCCGAAGTCTGTAAGTAATCCGCAGAAGCATACACAGATCCAGGTTACGAAGAGGATCTATAATGTTGATGAGAACGACAATGTGATTCCTCTGGAAACGAAAGAGGATGTAACTTATAAGGTTGGCGTTTTTTCGGATCCGGAAGGTACGATCCCGTTCCGTGATGATTATTTACAGGATATCCATATCCAGAATGCTTCCAGTGGTACAGCTACATGGACGGATGTTCCGGATGGCACCTATTATGTATTTGAGCTGGATGAGGATGGAAATCTTCTTCAGCAGAATACGAAGATCGAGGTGGATGAGGAGAATCTTTACTACTACAATGTAACGAAGCCGAATGGTGAGAGTGAAGAGAAGTCCAATCAGGTTGTGATCGGTGGAGATAGTGGTGCTACTGAGGCAGCGGCTTATGTAAATAACTATTATACAAAGATTTCCGATATATTCAGCCGTAACGGATTTATCAACATTAAGAAGAATGTGATGATCGATGGTGTTGCTTCTACTGTGGATGATACGTTCTATGCAGGTGTGTTCTCCACTGAGAGTAACGGTGAGCTGACGCTTGAGAAGGTAGTGACTCTGAAACAGAATGATAGTGTTCAGGTAATGTTGGATCTTCCAAAGGATCAGGAGATCAACAGTGTTACGTATACTGTTCTGGAGACGGATAAGGATGGAAATCCGGTTGATGATGATACCTTTAAGTATACAGTTACCGGTCAGGGTGAGGTTACACTGAATAATGATAACCGATATACTGTAACAAAAGAGATCACCAACAGTCTTTCTTCCGAGCCGACACCGATTCCGACTGTTACACCTGGAACAAATCATGGTGGAAATGATCGGATCACTCCGATCCCGAATAATGGTACAGCGGGCGGAACTGCTCCGAACGATACCAGTGGTACAGCAAGACGTTCTGTAAAGACCGGCGATGATACACCGATCGGCGTATGGGTTGGAATCCTTGCAGCAGCGATCATTGTTGGCGGTGGTGCAGCTTATGGAGTTAAGAGAAAGAAGAAAAAATAAATAACGGATCATTCTGAAGGATGATCGATGGAAGAACCGGGCGATGTGGACGCCCGGTTCTTTTTTGAAATATTTACGTATTGGGGATGAAAAAGCAGCGGGTGATATTTTTTCTCGAAAATTGCTCTTGACATTTTGGTATGATAAGTATATTGTATGTGTTGCAGCAAATTTCATAAAAGATAGCCTTTTATTCAGAGTGGTGGAGATACAAAGGATCTATGAAGCCACGGCAACCCCGGATAACCCAGGAAGGTGCCAACCTGAGCGAGCAATCGAACAATAAGAGGATTGTTTACAGA
>OGQV01002003.1_pt1 | contig 13219 bp, 6 predicted proteins | sample 1553311 | NCBI WGS metagenome assembly OGQV01 (sample SAMEA2579976, study PRJEB22360) | human gut metagenome
GAACATCGGACGGGGGCGGCAAAAACCCGGCCCCCCGCCCCGCCGCCGATGCAGCCGAGCGTGGCGCAGAGCGTCTTGCGGCTGAAGCCGTTCAGGAACAGGAGGGAGGCCGCCGTCGTCAGCGCGACGAGCACGACCGTGACCACGACCGGCTGCGCGCCGCGCAGGATCATGGGTACCTGAATGAACCAGACGCACGCAAGCGTATACACAAGCCCCAGCAGGGCCGTGAGGCCCTTTTTCCGGCCGATCAGCAGGAGCAGCGCCGCAAACACGGCAAGCAGGCCGATCAGAACCGGCGCGCGGTTATAATTCGGAATGGATATGATATACGGCGCGCCCTCGTCGTCCAGATCGAGGCGGACGACGATTTTTGTGCCGATCTTCGCGTCGACGTTGGTATAGATGGTCAGATAGTTGATCGCTTCGAGCGTTTCGCCCTTCCACGGGCCGTTCAGGATCTCGACCTCGAGATACTGCTGGCCGATGCGGCGGCCCTCCGTCCAGTCCTGGGTCTCCGCGTTGTCGTCCAGAATATCCGTGACGCGCGCAACGGCGAAATACCGCTTGCGCGCGGCAGTCGCCTCGCGGTCAGGCTCCGTATATTCCAGGACCAGCGCCCACGCGATGATCAGCACGAACAGCAAAACGCTCACGCCGATCTCCATCCAGCGCTTGCGCGTCAGCTTGCATTGTAAGTTCTTCATGGATTCTCCTTCAGGAAGCAAAGTTTATGCAGGATGGGGGACTGCCCCGCCGGGAAACCCGGCGGGGCAGTTTTGTATTGTTGGGGAACTCAGCGCTCAAGATAGCGGTGGATGATCGCCGCGACCTGTGCGCGGGTCGCCTGTGCCTTCGGCACAAGGTTGCTGCCGGAGCCGTTGATCAGACCCTGGCCGACCGCCCAGTTCATCGCCTGAATGGCGTAGGCAGAGAGCTGCGCCGTGTCGGCAAAGCCGCCGAGATTTTCCTCGAGCGTCACAGCTGTCATGCCGCCGTAGACTGCGTAGCGGTACAGGATCGCCGCAAGCTGCTCACGGGTCACGGGGTCGTTCGGGCCAAAGAGGCCGGAACCGTAGCCGTTGACGATGCCGTTGGCCGCCGCCCATGCGACCGCCTTGGCAAACCACTTGCCGGCGGCCACATCCGTAAAGTCGGACGAGCCGGAAACGGACGGGCTGCCCGCCATGCGGTAGAGGATGGTAACGATCATGGCGCGGGTCAGCGGTGCGTTGGGAGAGAAGCGATCGATGCCCGTGCCGTCCATGATGCCCTTCTCGTAGACATAGCGGACATCGTTATAGAACCAGTCGCTGCCGGACACATCGGCAAACGGGAGCCCTACCGGGGCAGCAGGCCTGGCCGGGGTGACCGGGGCGCTCGGGGTGCCGGGGGTGATGGGCGGAGGCGGCAGGACGTTCTTCTGCCAACGTGCATAGAAGGTCTTTTCTCCGGTTTCCGTCGCCTCGATCTGCTTGACCTGTACGCCGCCGGAATACGCGGTGAACCAGCCGAGGAAGGTATAGCCGGGCTTGGTCACATTGGTCGGCAGAACGGTCACGGTGCCCTCGACATAACTCGTCGGGTAGCTGCCGTTGATCACGCCGCCGTCTGCGACATAGGTGATACTCCACGTCTTGACCGGAGTCTCATTCTTCTGCCAGTATGCGTAGAACGTCTTGTTGCCGGTTTCCGTAGCTTCGATCTGCGTAACCTTGTCGCCGCCTTCCGCTGCGTTGAACCAGCCGAGGAAGGTGTAGCCGTCCTTCGTCACATCGGTCGGGAGAACGGTCACAGTGCCCTTGGTGTAGGTCGTCGGGTATTCACCGTTGATCGTGCCGCCATCGGTGACGTAGGTGATGCTCCACGTCTCGACCGGCGTCTCGCCTGCGGTGCAGACGACATCAGCGCGGTTGCGGATACGGATACGCGGATAGACGGGCGTGCCGTTCGAGAGGACGAAGGTGTTGTCATAGGAAGCCAGACCGACCGCCTCGACCAGATTGCCGACAACTGCGTTCTCAACTTCCGTGTCCTTCGTGATGTAGCCGTCGATGAAGACGCGTGCTTCGTTGCCGGCTGCATCCTTGACCATGATGGTCTGGATCTTGCCTTCAGCCTCTTCCACTCTGGTGATCGTGCCCTTGATCTTGACGAGGCTGCCGAGGAAGGAGCCGTCGTTGATCTGCGCGGCAGTGACTTCCACGGGAGCCGGAGCCTCCGCGTCCGCAATCTTTTCGATCTTCGTCACAGCCAGCTGACGCTCGCCCTGATAGGAGGACGTCGTACCGGTGACACGAACCTTATCGCCGATCTTAAAGTTGCCTGCGACCGGGAAGGCGTTGATACCGGCGGTGTTGTCCTGCACATAGATGCAGTCGAAGAACGCGGTATCCTTGTCATAGCCGGAGGCGTTGGAGGTCACGATGCCCTCCACGGTGAACTTGACGCCCTCCTCTGGCTCTGCCTGCACAGCCGAGATCGAGCTGATCTCGGTCTGGTTGAGCATGGAAACGAGGTTCTGGCAGATCTTGTAGTTGGAGTAGTTCTTCTCCGCACCGCTGTCGGAGGCCTGGTACTGCACCTCGAAGTTCGACATGAAGGCTGCGCCGGAGACGATGATGAGGCCCTTGCCCTCGATCTGCTCGGACGCCATGACCATCAGGCGGTTATCGCCGTCGGCATAGGCATATTTCAGGGTAGCGCCGCCGCCGAGGCCGTCATTGTCAACGTCCACGGAGTAGGTCGTCGCATGGCCGTAGACTGCCGGGATGACCGTTGCGGGCAGCGTAGAGGTCGGGTTGCCGTCTGCGTCTACTGCGTAGATGGACGCGCCGCCGTAGTGGCTGAAGCGTTCGGTGTAGAGTTTGTCATACGGATGCTCTGCATCGAATTCCACGCCGTTCAGAAGCGGGTTCTCCATGTTGTAGGTCGAGAAGTAGAGTCTCCACTTGTCGACGCCGTCGGCTGCAGAGCGGACATCGTCATACGTTGCGTCGTCAGAAATGCGGAGGCTCGAGCCGAGTTTGGCCAGAACCTCGTTCTGCGTCGCGGCCATGTGCTTGATGGCCGGGTTGTTCTGGATGATGGGGTAATTCTCGTAGTTGTCAGACCAACCGGCGAGGATCACCATGCCGCCATTGTCGTTGAACGCCTTGATCGCGTTCAGCTCAGCCTCGGAATAGGTCTTGGGATCCTTCTGGGCTGCTTCCAGACGGCGGGACGGGGCCGTCAGGATGATGGCCTTGTACTTGGAATTGCCGCAGGCCGCGATGAGTTCCTCGCTGGTCTTCAGCGTGACTGTACGCACGGAATAAGCCGCAGCCAGTTCGCCGAAGTTGCCCATGGAGTCCTTATAGTTGCCTGCAACGTATTCGTTGTAGTGCGAGGCGTCGATGCCGATGTAGACAAGCTTGCTCGCGTCAAGCACATCGAGCGTGACGTCCTTGGTGAACGTGTACTCCTTGCCGTCCTGCTCGATCACAGCCGTGATCTTAACAGTCATGATGCGGGCCTTTGTCGGGGTATACTTGAATTCCACATCCTGCGTGCTGCTTGCAGCCAGCGCGATGGGATCCGTCACGGTGCCGATGGTTTCGCCGCCGATGGCATAGGTGATGGACTTGATGGTAGCTTCCTTTGCCTCACTGTTGAAGAACGTGGTGGTGATGGTCAGTTCTTCGTTGGTGACAGGGGTAGATGTGCCGCATTCAGCCTTGGAAATGCCAAGCTTGAGCGATTCGCCGACCCAGACGGGAGCGGTCACGGCCAGATCGCCGTCGCCCTCAGTGACACGGACAAAGTAATAGGTGTACTCAGGCGGCAGTTCCACGCTGACGGAGCCCTTGGTGAGATCTGCGGCACTGTCCCAGGTATAGGCGACCTTGCCGGAGTTGACGACCAGCTCGACCTTGGCGATGGAATCGGTGCGGTCGGGATCGTTGAAGGAGATCTCGAAGTTCAGCTTCTCGGGAACGTCAATGATGGAGCCCATCATATTGCCGTTGACCGTGTAGTCGATCTCGAGGTTCTTGTCCTCGGTGGCGTACATACGGCGGCTTCTGATCGCGCTGTAGATGCCGTCTTCGGTGAAATCGTCGGTCAGGATGACGTCGCGGGCGTCGTTGGCGTTGCCCCAGCGGCCCTTGTGGTTATCCTGGTTGTTGGTCGGGGCGACGTGCCAGCCCTTGTCGAGCGCCATGATGTACTGCTCGTAACTGGGATAATAGCCGCCTGCGCCGATCTGGCCTTCGCCGTTGCCGACTTCGACCATGTACATACGGGTGTCAACGACAGCATCCCAGTAACCGAAGTCAATGAAGTTGCCGAACGTCGTGCCCGGATGGTTGAACTGGCTGATGGAATCGACGCCCTCTGTCTGCGACAGAAGCTTGTAGTAGGCCTGCAGGCCAGCATCCTTGGTCTTGTCGTTGAGCGTCGTGTTGTTGCGGGAGACGATGCCGGGGGTGTTGAAGGTGTTGATATGGCCGGGACCGCCGGACCATGTCATTTCAAAGCCCGCAATGGCGACCTTTTTGCCCACGTTGGCCGCGTTGAAGGCTGCGACAGCGTCCTTATAGGATTTCCAGGTCTGCTGGCTGTATTCCGTTGCTTTGGTCATGTCGTAGAGCGCGCCCTCGGGGTTGGCTGCGCCGGACTTGTCAAAGTAGTTGGAATGGTCGGTGAACGCGACGAAGTCGACGTTCGCGCTTTCAGGCAGCTCCTTGATATACGCCAGTGCGCTTTCCAGCGAGCCAGCGCCGTCGGAATACTGCGTGTGGGAGTGCAGCTGGCCGAAGTAGCGCTGGAAGGTCGCCTCGCCGATGGTGAAGGACCAGGTCTTGCTGGTTTCCTTTTCATCCGCACGCTTGACCGTCACGGTCACGGTGACCTTGCCGTCCGCCATATCGGCAGCCGGAGTGTAGGTGACCTTGCCGTTCGCGTAGACAGCATCGACCTTTTCACTGTTGACAGTCATCGTGACGTTGGCGTTCTCGCCAGCGTTCACGATCTCCGCGGAGATCGTCGGCTTTTTGTTCTCGCCGGTCTGCGCGCCCTGCGCGGGCGTTACGTTGGAGATCACGGGCTCGTCGAGGATGTCGACGGTGTAGGACGCTCTGGCCTCGTTGCCCTTGATATCCTTGAACGCAAAGGTCAGGGTCATCTTGCTGCCGTTTTCAGCGGCCTTTGCAATCTGCGTATCCCAGACGGTGATATGTGCTGTGCCCTTGCCGGTCGTAAAGTCGCCGAGGACTTCCACGTCTGTGCTGCTCGTTACGCCGTCAACCAGATTGCCCTTTTCATCGCGAACACTGTACTCGATCCACGGATTGTCGATCGCATAGATCGTGTCGATCTCGAGGTCAAACTCGTAATTGCTGCCGACATAGGCCGGGAGCATGGTTTCGGGGAAGGTGATGGTGGGCTGCACGACGAGGCCGCCGTCCACATTCACGCCGTCCGCCACGGGATAGAAGAAGAAGGAGTAGATGGTGTAATCCGTGACTTTGTTCATGCTGTAGGTCTTGAAGCTGTCGCTGTAATACTCCAAGTACTGGCTGTATTTTCCATTGAACTTTGCCGTGCGGCTCTCCATCTCATAGCCGCCCACGCCGCCGGAGCAGGTGCGGACGAGCCAGTCGGCGTCGTCAGTCGTAACGCCCTCTTCGGAGAAGTCCCTGCTGTAGAACGCATTATTGCCGGTGCCGTTGGAGCAGAGGTAGCCATAGGCTTCGCTCTTGAAACGGTAGTAATCGCCGCTCTGCTCGACGGTGAACACGACTGCGCCGTTTGCCGGGATGGCCGCCTTGCCGTCCTCGGTGATTGTAGCCGCAGCCTTGTTGATTGCCGGGCTATCCGTGTTATCGTTCTGCTCCGCCAGAACCGCCTGTGCGTTCTGGTTGTAGATCACGACCTTGTCGCCAACCTTGGGCAGATCGCCGGAAGGAGGCGTTACCGTCTCCGCCGGGATGAACTGCATGGCGTAGATGCTTTCGTTCTTCGCATTATAGAAATATGTGCTGAACTCTTCAAAGCCCTTGCTGGTATTTGCGTACCATTCCACATAATACGGGTCGCCGCTGCTGCCCTTGCGGGTCGCGTTGATGATATAGAAGCAGCCCCCTGTTGTGGCCTCTGCAATCGTCCACGTGTCGTTGACTTCGTCCAGCGGCAGGCTGTTTCTGTCAGCGTTCATGGACAGCTTATTGCCGTCTGCGGTCGTGATGGTGTAAATGCCATCCGCAGAACTGACGTTCCAGATGAGGTCAGCCGACGGATTTTCCACCTTGCCGTCTGTAACGGTGACACTCTTACCGGCACGGTAATACGTGCCCGTTGCGTCTGCGGACATCGCCTTGCCGCTGCCCGGATTGTAGATCACATACTGTCCGTCCGGAACGAGAGGCTGCTCGACCGGGATGAACTGCATGGCGTAGATGCTTTCGTTCTTCGCACTATAGAAATATGTGCTGAACTCTTCAAAGCCCTTGCTGGTATTTGCGTACCATTCCACATAATACGGGTCGCCGCTGCTGCCCTTGCGGGTCGCGTTGATGATATAGAAGCAGCCCCCTGTTGTGGCCTCTGCAATCGTCCACGTGTCGTTGACTTCGTCCAGCGGCAGGCTGTTTCTGTCAGCGTTCATGGACAGCTTGCTGCCGTCAGCGGTCGTGATGGTGTAGACGCCGTTTTCAGAGCTGACCGTCCAGATCAGATCCTCAGCCGGGTCTGCTATCTTTCCGTTTTCAACCGTGACGTCCTTGCCTGCGCGGTAATACGTTCCGGTCGCGTCTGCGGACATTGCCTTACCGCTGCCCGGATTGTAAATGACGTATTTGCCGTCCTTGATCGTCGCCGCCGGGGTCTCAGCATTGACCGTATAGGCGAATTTCACTTCGTCGCTGGGGTCCATGCCGTCCTTCGTGGCCTTGACGGTGAAGGTGACAGCTTCCGTTACCTCAACGGGTTCGGTATACTCGATATACTCACCCGTGGTCTTGTAGAGGATCGTTGCGTCTGCCGTCGTGCAGGAGAAGGTGACCTTTGTGCCCTTTTCTACCGCGCCCGCAGCCGGGGTAGCAGTCGGGGGCGCGACCTTCTCCTTGGCTGCGTCGAGCTTGTAGAGCGTAAACTCATGCGGATAGCCGCCGTTTACAGTTGAGTTCTTATACGCTCTGAACTTATTTCCGTTTCCCTTGTTACTGGCGAGCGTGACAGTATCGTCACCCGTTCCGGCAAAGGTAAATTTGCCGCTGGCAAAGCTGGCTGCCCATTTATAGCTGCCAGACTGGATGCCGTTCGTGTTGCCGCCCTTCGGCGCAATCGAAGTTCCCTTCGCGTCCGTCATAACGACGCCGTCCGTATCGACGGTCAGCGTCCAGACGCCTGCAGTCGGATTTTCGATCTTACCGTCGACAACGCTGGGCTGTGTTGCAAGAACCCAGCCGTTGTCAAAATAATCCGGCGCATAATCCGTATCTGTCACAAGTACATACTTGCCGGTCGTCAGTTCGGCTGCACTTGTGACCTTGGTGTAGGTCTGCGCTGTCCCCTCCGCCATGGCGACCGGCATGGCCGACAGGACCATGACGACGGCCAGCAGCAGCGCAAGGCACCGCGTTGTGCGTTTTCTCATGCTAGTTTTCCTCCTGATTTCTTTACAAAATCTGAATGTTCGTGTTGTGCGCGGGACGCCCCGCGCGAAGCACCTCGCTTGAACCCTCCTTCTGCGGATTGATACAGAAACGAAAGCGGCTGCCGGTCAAGGGAGCCGCAGTCGCAGAGTTCTGTATTTCATAGTATAGCAGTTCCACCCGTTAAAATCCAGTGCCTTTACAGAGATTTTACCGATTTTACGTAAATTTTACCGGGAATTTTTTGTGGATTTTGTCTATATAATCCCTGACCGGCAGACAAAGCCCGCCCGGCAGTCCCTGCCAGACGGGCAGGAACGCTGTCCGGGAAGCCGGCTGATGCTGCGGATCCGGGCGCCGCGGCTGATAAAACCGCCCCGCCGGGGCATTCATACATAAGATATGAATTGTTCACAAATAATTTAAGTCTGTAGGTATTGACAACGCTGGCAGGCGGTGGTACACTGCGTTTAGCACTCAGGGATAAAGAGTGCTAAGGCGAAAGGAGGAATGAACCATGGAGCTTTCAGACCGGAAAAAGAAGATCCTGCGTGCGATCGTGGATCTTTACATCCGCACGGCGGAGCCGGTGGCGTCCAAGACCATTGCGCAGATGCCGGACATGGATTTTTCCTCCGCGACCATCCGCAACGAGATGGCGGAGCTGACGACGCTCGGATATCTGGAGCAGCCGCACACCTCCGCCGGACGCATCCCGTCGCCTGCCGGGTACCGGCTGTACGTCGACGAGCTGATGCAGGACTACCGCCTGTCGACCGATGAAACGAAGTCGATCAATCAGGCGATGGAGCTGAAAATGCAGGAGGTCGACAAGGTCGTCTCGCAGGTCGGCAAGCTTGTCTCGCAGATGACGAATCTGCCCGCCTACGCCATGGCGGCGCGTGCCGCCGGGCTGACAGTCAAGCGGTTCGACCTGATCCTCGCGGACAGCGGCAGCTTTATTCTCGTCGTGATGCTGAGCGACAGCTCCGTCAAGAATAAGCTCATCCGGCTCCCGGTCGAGCTGACGGAGGCGGATCTGAAGCTTCTCGGCGCAGTGCTGAACGCAAGCGTCACGGAGCTGACCGCCGAACAGCTCAGCCCCGAGCTTCTGTCCCGCGTGACCAGAAGCGCCGGAAATGCGGCCAGCCTCGTGCCCGTCATCATGGATTTCGTCACGTCGCTTCTGCACCAGGAGCACAGCGAGGTCTACATGACCGGACAGGCCAAGCTTCTCGGCCAGCCGGAGTACCACGACATCGACAAGGCGCAGAAAATGCTCTCCGCGCTCGACGAGGATGTGGTCTCCAATCTTCCCGCCGCACTTTCCCCGGACAGCCGGACGCAGATCCTGGTCGGCCCGGAAAACGTGTCGAAGGAGCTGCGCGACACCAGCGTCGTCATGACGAAGTTCGACATCGGCGACGGGATGCAGGGCCTGATCGGCGTGGTCGGCCCGACCAGAATGGATTACGCGCAGATCACCGCCCGGCTGAGCTACTTCGCCGAGAACCTGAGCCGGATGTTCCAGAAAAACCAGACCCCGGCGATCGAAGGGCCGGAAAATAAGCACAATGACCCGGAGGCATAGATATGAGTAAGAAAACAAACAGCAATCCGGCTTCGGAGGAAAAGGCGCAGGCCGCCTCCGCAGCCGAGCAGACAGAAGAAGCTGCGCAGCAGACCGAAGCCGAAGCCGCGAAGCAGTCCGAGGAAAAAAAGCCCGAGGAAGCCAAGCAGCAGGAGGCAAGCGAGTTTGAAAAGGCGCAGCAGGCGCTGGCACAGGAGCATGACAGCTATCTGCGGCTGGCTGCCGAATACGACAACTACCGCAAGCGCAGCCAGAAGGAAAAGGAAAGCCTCTATACCGACATCCGTTCGGAGACGGTCGAGAAGTTCCTTCCCGTGTACGACAATCTCGAGCGGGCGCTGGCACAGGAGACGCAGGATGCCGCGTTTAAAAAGGGCGTTGAGATGACGATGAACCAGCTCGTCTCCGTCATGGAAAAGCTGGGCGTCGTGAGCTTCGGCGCGGCAGGCGAGGTTTTCGACCCGCAGCGTCATAACGCGGTCATGCACGTCGAGGACGAAGCGCTTGGCGAAAACGTCATTGCGGAGGTCTTCCAGAAGGGCTTCAAGGTCGGCGAAAAGGTCGTCCGCTTCGCGATGGTAAAGGTCGCAAATTAAAAAAGCACCCAAGCCGGGGAACCGGCAGCATATAAATTTGTAAATACAGGCATTCATATAGGAGGAAATTATTATGAGTAAGATTATTGGCATTGACCTTGGCACTACCAACAGCTGCGTCGCCGTTATGGAAGGCGGCGAACCCGTCGTCATCGCGAACGCCGAAGGCAACCGCACCACCCCGTCCGTCGTCGCGTTCTCCAAGACCGGTGAAAGAATGGTCGGTCAGGTCGCAAAGCGTCAGGCCGTTACCAACCACGAGCGCACCGTCGCTTCCATCAAGCGTCACATGGGCTCCGATTACAAGGTCGACATCGACGGCAAGAAGTACACCCCGCAGGAGATCTCCGCGATGATCCTGCAGAAGCTGAAGGCAGACGCCGAGGCATATCTGGGCGGCACCGTCACCGAGGCCGTTATCACCGTTCCCGCATACTTCAACGACGCCCAGCGTCAGGCCACCAAGGACGCAGGCAAGATCGCGGGTCTGGACGTCAAGCGTATCATCAATGAGCCGACCGCAGCCGCTCTGGCCTACGGCGTCGACAAGGAAGCCGAGCAGAAGGTCATGGTCTACGACCTCGGCGGCGGCACGTTCGATGTCTCCATTCTGGACATCGGCGACGGCGTTATCGAAGTCCTTGCCACCAACGGCAACACCCACCTCGGCGGCGATGATTTCGACGAGTGCGTCATGAACTACCTCGTTTCCGAATTCAAGAAGGCGGAGGGCATCGATCTGTCCAACGACAAGGTCGCCATGCAGAGACTGAAGGAAGCCGCCGAAAAGGCCAAGATCGAGCTGTCCGGCGTGACCTCCACGAACATCAACCTGCCGTATATCACCGCTGACGCAACAGGCCCGAAGCATCTGGACGTCACGCTGACGCGTGCAAAGTTCAACGAGCTGACCGCTCATCTGGTCGAAGCGACCGCAGGCCCGGTCAAGCAGGCGATGTCCGATGCCGGTCTGACCGCCAACGATATTTCCAAGGTCCTTCTGGTCGGCGGCTCGACGCGTATCCCGGCCGTGCAGGATGAGGTCAAGAAGCTGACCGGCAAGGAAGGCTTCAAGGGCATCAACCCCGACGAGTGCGTCGCTGTCGGCGCAGCGATCCAGGGCGGCGTGCTTGGCGGCGACGTCAAGGGCCTGCTGCTGCTGGACGTCACTCCGCTGTCTCTCGGCATCGAGACGATGGGCGGCGTGTTCACCAAGCTGATCGACCGCAACACCACCATCCCGACCAAGAAGAGCCAGGTCTTCTCTACCGCCGCTGACAGCCAGACCTCCGTTGAGGTTCATGTCCTGCAGGGTGAGCGTGAGATGGCAGCCGACAACAAGACGCTCGGTGTGTTCCAGCTGACCGGCATCGCTCCGGCGCCCAGAGGCGTTCCGCAGATCGAGGTCACGTTCGACATCGACGCCAACGGCATCGTGAACGTCTCCGCGAAGGATCTCGGCACCGGCGCCGAGCAGAAGATCACCATCACCGCTTCCTCCAACCTCTCGAAGGAGGATATCGACAAGGCTGTCCGCGAAGCGGAGCAGTATGCGGCGCAGGATAAGGCCCGCAAGGACGAGGTCGACACCCGCAACAACGCCGACCAGATCATCTACCAGTCCGAAAAGACCCTGAACGAGATGGGCGACAAGGTCACAGAGGCTGAGAAGGCCCCCGTCAAGGAAGCCATTGAAAAGCTGAAGACCGCCCAGAAGGGCACCGACCTCGCCGCCATCAAGGCTGCGACCGAGGAGGTCCAGAAGGCGTTCTACGCCGTGTCCGAGAAGCTCTATAAGAACGCGGCCCCGCAGGGCGAGCCGAATGCCAACCCGAACGCCGGTCAGGCCGGCCAGCAGGCGGGCGGCAATGACGACGGCGTCGTCGACGCGGACTACGAAGAGGTCAAGGACAACTAATTCGTGAAGCACAGCTTGACAGGGGCGGCGTGACCGCCCCTATCGGCTGTTACCCACCGAATCTGAGGTGAGATAGTATGGCAGATCAGAACAAACGAGATTATTACGAGGTGCTGGGCGTCGAGAAAAACGCGTCCGACGCCGAGATCAAAAAGGCCTACCGCAAGCTGGCCATGAAATACCACCCCGATCAGAACCCCGGCGACAAGACCGCCGAGGAAAAGTTCAAGGAGATCAACGAGGCGTATGAGGTCCTGTCCGACGCCGATAAAAAGGCCCGGTACGACCAGTACGGCTTCGCGGGCGTCGACCCGAATTTCAATCCGAACGCGGGCTTCGGCGGATTTGGAGGCGGCGGTTTCAGCGGCTTCGGGGATTTCAGCGATATCTTCGGCGATTTCTTCGGCGGCGGCGCGTCGTCGTCCGGCCGCAGAAGAGGCCCGGCGAAGGGCCAGAACGTCGTCAGCGAGATCGAGATCAGCTTTGAGGACGCGGCCTTTGGCTGCGAGCGCGAGATCACCTTCTCCCGCATCGAAACGTGCAGCACCTGCCATGGAAGCGGCGCAAAGGAGGGCACGAGCCCCCAGACCTGTACGTACTGCCACGGCACCGGCACCGTGCGCACCCAGCAGAATTTCATGGGCATGACCATGCAGTCCAATCAGCCGTGCCCGAAGTGCGGCGGCAGCGGCACCATCATCACCGACCCCTGCACCGCCTGCCGGGGCAAGGGCAAGGTGCGCCACACGAAGACCATCCGTGTCAAGGTTCCTGCCGGCATCGACGACGGCCAGTCCTTCCGCGTGCGCGACGAGGGCAATGCCGGCTCGAACGGCGGCCCGAACGGCGATCTGCTCGTGACCGTTTCCGTGCGCAAGCACCCGATCTTCACGCGTGACGGCGCGAACGTCATGTGCCAGATGCCCATTTCGTTCACGCAGGCCGCGCTCGGCGCGTCCATCGAGGTGCCCACGCTCGACGGCAAGGTGCGCTATCAGATCCCCGAGGGCACGCAGACCGGCACGACCTTCCGCCTGCGCGGCAAGGGCATTCCCTATGTCGGCTACAAGACGCGCGGCGACCAGTTCGTCACCGTCGTCGTTGAAACGCCGACAAAGCTCACGCGGGAGCAGAAGGAGCTCTTAAAGCAGCTCGAATCCTCCGTCGGCGACGACGGCCAGCCCAAGCGCAAGAGCTTCTTCGACAAGCTCAAGGGCTGAACCCATCCATAAAAAATTGAAGCGCCTGCGGCATTTCGCCGCAGGCGCTTTACGTTTGTCGAGAGGGTTACGATGCACCGCAGTTTTTCTTAAGAGGCTGGACTCTGGACGCGCCGGAGAAATCGCCGCAGACCATTGCGCCGGTCGGGCAGACGCTGGCGCACGCGCCGCAGGCGGTGCACTTGTCCCAGTCGATGCGGGCGAGGAAGTTATCGACCTTGATCGCGCCCTGCGGACAGGTCTTTTCGCACTTATGGCAG
>OGQV01002019.1_pt1 | contig 13144 bp, 8 predicted proteins | sample 1553311 | NCBI WGS metagenome assembly OGQV01 (sample SAMEA2579976, study PRJEB22360) | human gut metagenome
GTATGAGTGGCTCAAAATTAAATGGTTATTCCTGCTGATACCAAATATCCCCCTTTTTGCTCGGAATCGGAGGGGGCTTTTGGCCGTAGTAAGTATTAGGTAATGCAGAAATCAGTTCTTCAAATTGATCTGCAGAAATATTTCCTCGTCTCAGTTGGTTTCCGAGACAATCAGGGTCATCGGTATTTATTGGAATCAAATGGATAAGCAGTCAGCACATTTGTTCTTTGGTCATATCCTTAGCGATTAGGCGGATAGTGTCTTCGCTAACCCCCTGTTGGTATATTTGGGTTTGTGTCACAACGGAGCCACCGTCTGCTCTAATTGAATTTTTGATTTTCTGAGCAGCACTTAGACTTTGGGCACCGACAATACCAACAATAATTCCAATGATCCCGACAATGATTCCCATGATTCCAACGACTGTATTGATCGTAGTGCTCAACTTTATCTCCCCTTTATTGTAAGATGCATTGGCAGGCTAATTATAGGCCGCAATATTAATAAAATTATATCATGTTTACCACAAAAGGACAATGTTTTGAGAATCTCAACTGATTAGAAAAATGATATTGAAAGATGGATGCACAGCGCCGGAAAGGAGAAAGCCCATGAACATTCGCAAGCCCGCAGGCTACAGCAACCTGTTTTCTGAACTGGACAAACTTATGACAGCACAGCCTCTACAGATGGAATTGTACTATAAAATCGGTCGACCGGTCAGCGGCAGAGCAGAGAAAGGCATGGCTGTTACAGCTTCTGAACACCTGCAAACGACCTATCCTGTGACCGAGGGCTTTTCTCCCCACAATCTGCGCCGTGTGCGGGCGTTTTACACGGTCTACGAGGAATCTCCTGAAAATCATGCGGCTGGCGACGGACCTCGGCTGGACACAGGATGTGGCGATTTTAGAGCGGCACAGCGGCAATGAGGAAAGCGGGTGTTACATTCGAACTGTGCTGCGCTTCGGCTGGAAGAAGACAAGGTTGTTGGATGCTATAGAATCTCAAGTGTGGCTGTATTCTTCTCCCAACGAACAGGTGCTTTCTTGTTATGCTGAAAAAAGAAATGTCTCAGGAGCGTGAGTGCATAGAATAGTAAGATGCACTTATATATGTAATGGGTATATGTGACGGGCGTTAATAATAGACAAGCGACAGCGGACATGATATAATATATTTGTAGCTAATGATACGGCTACACAAAAATGGCATTGAAATTGATGACGATTGCAATGGATCGCAACAAAAAATGGGACAACCACGAAAAATAGTTTTACGGCAATTTTTCGACTTAATTTATTGATGCAAGGAGATAGAATAAGCTATGAGTTCAACTACAAGGGTGAAACAAATGGCACATCTTAAGCAAAAACAAATTAGCGATAAAAGTTGTAAGGCTATTATTATTGATACTCTTCTTGAAGCAGTTTCTCTTCTCACGCCAACAGAGCTATCCGGAGAAATTGCTGCACTTTTTCATGTCCTCATATCTCCGGAAAGACTTAATCAGCTTATTGATGCCTTATCTAAGGAAAAAATAATTTCCATTAACGAGAATGGGTATATAGAGATTTTAGCAGCATCAAGGGCAGAGTTTGCTGCAGCCCGATTAGAAGAAACTGCCTTGCGGAATAAAGCTACAGCAATATGGATCGATCATATCCATGCGACAAAAGAGACTTCTAACGAAATAGATGCTTTGCTATCACAGGCTCTACCAATTTTTTTGAGAAGCCTATTTGTAAAGCATGGTGTTTCGAGCTATGAGCTTTTAACATCCACAAATGAGGGTGACCCATTTGATCTCAAGACTATTGCACATAGTGTGTCTCAACAATTCGATTCGACATATCAAGCGGAGATTGAGGATGTATTGCCTACTATTTTTCAAGTAATCAATAGTGCAGAAGTCCTAAAATACTTAAAACATAGCATTGAAAAAGCAGTCGGATATTTAAGTGAGGTAATATCGGATGATAACTTAGCTCAAATTACGGATGCGCTAAAATACCTCACGGTATATTTAGATACGAACACGGTTTATCGGTTACTCGATCTTCAGGGAGAATTTCGCTACGAAGCAATTAAGAATACCTTAGATTTTTGTAGAAAGAGTGGCGTAAAATTAAAAGTAAGTGCATTGACAAAAAAGGAGTTATCATCCAGATTACAATATGATGCCCAGGTTTTGATGAAATTCCCAGCAAGAGCAAATCTTAGCAACGCCGGGTATAAGTATCGAACATCAGACAACTATGTAAGTACCTATTGGCTACAGTCTGGAACGACAGGGATTAGTGTAGATGACTTTATTGAATACTATCGAAACTATGACATATTACTTGAGGCAGAGGGGATTGAAGCAGAAAATATTGAAGTTGATGAGCAGCCGCTGATTGACAGAGCAAAAAGCATTTATGAGAAAATGTCGTTGCGAGATCCCTTGCATGAAAAAGGAGATTTTGGACTGTGGCATGATGCATACAATTTTGCGTATGTTCAAAAAATGCAGAAAGCAGACGCACGCAATGCAATTGATACACAATGTCTCTTTTTGACAACCGATCATGCCCTTACTGCATTTCAGAGAGAAGATCATGATGCAAAGGAACAACCTCCGGTTGTGATAACTCCGTCACAACTACTTCAGATGTTCGCGTTTTCAAAAGCCGATAGTGGATATGAAGAGACATTTATTAAATTCTTTGCATCATCCTCAGTCGGTGTTAGTTTCGAGTACAACAATAATGATATACAGGAGATACTTTCCCGCATAGGACACTATAACGGAGTTTCTTCAGAAGTTGCAGAACGCATTTTAGCGCGGCAAATAGTGCAGAGCCGATATACTTCAGCGACTGATGATGAAGAAAAGGAAGAAATCATTTATAAGACCGTTTCGGAGGAATTGCTGAAGGAGCTCGATTTAACAAAGGAGCAGGTTGCTGCTCTGGAGTTGGAAAAAAATCATCTTAATGATGATCGTAAAGCGGCACTGGATCTACTTACCGAAAATGATGAACTCTTCGAAGGTGAGAAAAAGAAACTCCAAGCAGAAGCAGAGGAGGCACGAAAACGCCACGCCGAAGAAGCGGATGCGCGTCAACAAGCAGAGCAAGATCGTCAAAGAGTAAAAAAATATAGCGAGCGCCAAGAACAACTGTATATTGATGAAAAAATGAAAGTGTGGAAAAGGAAGCACTGGATTTTGCTTATTATAGGAGCCGGACTCACTCTGACGGTCATAGTTGCAGCTTTACTTTTGTGGAAAAAATTGAATGATAGTGGTTGTCTTGGATTGCTCGGACTGCTAACTGTCACAATCCCTATTACAATAAAAGGCGGCGGAGTTCTTTCCGTAAAATCAAAGTCAGAGGCGAGGCAAGAACTTCTTGATAACTATCGTGAAAGATTAAAGACTTGAAGTTGAATGAACTCCGTTTTTCGAACATTTTGTCGAAAAGCGGAGTTCTTCTTATCTGCAAAACCTTGATTTATCAAGGCTTTTTTATTTTGTTGATTGGAAGCATGCACAGCGAAGCTCTCAAAATGCGGAACGATTATTTTTGCACAAGCCGCTATTTGAATACGGTTTTCTCACAAATTCTCGTAATAAGCGGCTTCAAAGGCTTGCGGCGTCTTATATCTCAATGCCCTGTGAGGGCGTACCTCATTGTAAAACTGAACATTCTCTGTTTTGATAACGACGAACGACCTTCTTACATATTTTCCTCTCGACGGACAGGGGTTCATTTGCTATACTGAAAGCAGAGATAATAATTGGGAGACACCGTGATATGAAGAAAATCCTATTCGTTTGCCACGGCAATATCTGCCGCAGCCCGATGGCTGAGTTCGTGATGAAGGACTTAGTAGAAAAAGCAGGACTGGCAGCACAATTCTATGTAGAGTCCGCCGCGACCAGCCGCGAGGAGCTCGGCAACCCCATCTATCCTCCGGCGCGGCGCAAGTTGGTCGAACACGGGATCGCCTGCGGCGGTCACGCGGCGCGGCAGCTTACCAAAAGAGATTACAAGGAATTTGACCTGCTGATCGGCATGGACAGCGCCAACCTGCGGAATATGCACCGTATCTGCGGCGGTGACCCGGATGGCAGGATACAACTGCTGCTGGATTACACCGACCACCCCCGCGATGTTGCCGACCCGTGGTACACCGACGATTTTGAGGCCACATGGAGGGACGTGCTTGCGGGATGTCAGGGGTTGCTGAAAGAGTTATCACAGAAACGAGGTGAGCAGGATGCCACAAAATGATAAGATTCAACTATTTGAGAACAAGCGTATTCGTACCGCGTGGGATGAGGCAAATGAAGAATGGTACTTTTCTATCGTCGATGTTGTAGGTGTGCTGACAGACAGCATTGACCCTACGGCGTATTGGCGCAAGCTCAAGCAGCGCTTGAAAGCTGAAGGCAATGAAACCGTGACAAATTGTCACGGTTTGAAAATGACCGCCTCAGATGGCAAAAAGCGCCTGACCGACGTAGCCGACACTGAGCAGCTTCTCCGCATCATCCAGTCCATTCCCTCACCCAAAGCGGAACCGTTCAAGCTGTGGCTGGCACAGGTCGGCAGAGAGCGCATTGAGGAAACCATCGATCCAGAGTTGACCATTGAACGGGCGCTGGAGACATACCTCAAGAAGGGCTACACCCGCGAGTGGATCAACCAGCGGTTGCAAGCTATCCAAGTCCGCAAGGAACTGACGGATGAGTGGGATGCCCGTGGTGTACAGAAGGGCGTGGAGTACGCAATACTTACCGACGAGATTTCCCGTGCATGGTCGGGAATGTCTACACGGCAGTACAAGAACCTCAAAGGCCTGAAGAAAGAAAACCTCCGCGACAACATGACCACGCTGGAGCTAGTGCTGAATATGCTGGCAGAGGCGACTACCACGGAGATATCCAAGCAGAAATCTCCGGAGACATTTTCGGAAAATTTGGCTATAGCCCGTGAGGGCGGTGAAGCTGCTGGGATTGCACGGAAGGCAGTCGAGGAGCGCACAGGTGTCCCCGTCATCACATCCAAGAACGCTGCACAGCTCAATCAGGTCGTGGCAGATCTGCTGGAAGGAACGACTACGTCACCGGAAAAGCAAGACAAAAAGCGCTGAGTCACTGACAACAAAACCTGTGAGCAATCACAAATCCCTAAAAGCTGTATAGCTTTTGGGGATTTTTATTAGCAACAGATGGAGGCGGTACCTGACTTGCGCGTTTAAGTGATTGAATAGCGGTATTATGCGCTTTGCCTGTTCATCAAGAGAAACGAATAATGGTTGCTGATAGATTAAAATAATGGTATACTTTAACAATCATGTAGTATAGCTAAGCGCTTACGAATCATTCAATGAAGAATTGTGGTGATCAGCTATGTTTGATTTTGGAAACGCAAATGACGGGCAGCGAAAAGCAATAGCGGCTGCAGACGGTCCTGTCCTCATAACGGCAGGTCCCGGAACCGGCAAAACATATACGCTCGTGCAGCGTGCAATCTACCTCATAGAGGAATGCAATGTAAGGCCGGAGAGCATCTTCATTGCCACATTTACGGAAAAGGCTGCGAAGGAACTGGTAACACGTATTACAAACGAGCTTGCAAATCGAAACATCACGGCAAACATCAACGAAATGTATATCGGTACGTTCCACTCGCTCTGCCTTCGTATGCTGAAAGAGCATTTGGAATATACACGGCTTCGCCGAAACTACCGCTTGATGGATTCGTTTGACCAGCAGTATATGGTATTTCAGAATATCCATCGTTTCAGAAGTATTCCGGAGATTGAAATCGTCCTTCCGAACGGTGGCGCATGGAAGCAAGCCGAAACGATCTGTAACTTTGTAAACAACCTTTCCGAAGAATTGGTTTCGCCGGAGGAGCTGATGTCTGACCATGACCCATCGATTGCATCACTCGGTCGGATGCTTCAGGAATATCGCACAATTCTTACGGAAGCGAATCTGATGGATTTCTCCTCCATCCAGATAGAGGCATATCGGCTTCTCTGCGATAACGAGGGCATTCTGAATGAGCTTCGCTCTGCGATCACGCATATCATGGTCGATGAATACCAGGACACGAACTATATTCAGGAGCAACTCGTGTTTCTCCTCGCCGGGGAAAGAAAGAATATCTGCGTGGTCGGAGACGATGACCAGGGCCTGTACCGTTTCCGCGGTGCAACCATCCGAAACATCCTGGAATTTCCGCAGAAGTTTGCCAATGGCGAATGCCGTATTATCCCGCTGGTCATCAACTATCGTTCCAACAGCGACATCGTTGATTTTTATAACCGATGGATGGATACCACGGATGGTGCAAAGTTCAAGTTTCGCTGGGAAAATTTCAGATATGAAAAACGCATTGAACCTCATGAAAAATCCGCACTTCACAGCCCTGCGGTCGTGAAATTAGCCGGTGTGAATGACGAGGATGAATGGCATGAGAAGATCCTGCAGTTTATCAACAACCTGAAAACATCCGGCAAGCTGATGGACTATAATCAGATAGCGTTTCTCTTCAACTCAGTCAAACATCCGAGGGTGACTGCTCTTGCTCGTTTTCTTGAGGAGAACCATATCAATGTTTACTCACCGCGTTCGGATATGTTTTTCCAGCGTGACGAAATACGACTGGCACTCGGCTGCCTTATGCTGATGTTCCCGTTTTATGTGCAGGGGTTGGAAAACGGGGAGTATACCTTTTTACAGCCTGAGCACCTGACTTATTATCGGAACTGTATCATGCTGGCGAATGAGTATCTGATGCAGCCGGAGCACACCGACCTGCTGAAATGGATACGCCGCCGAGGAAAAGACCATGTAAGCCTGACCGACGCAACGGACTACGCCTACTGTGGGCTCATGTATCAGATGTTTGAGTTTCAGCCTTTTGCCGGTATTCTGGATACAGATATGGATGTCGGCGTTGTCGATATCCGACCAGCTCGAAATCTGGCAAAGCTGACGCAGATCATCGGAAAATTTGAATACCTCCACCGGGTGGATGTCTTATCGGCCGACAAGTATCGCGGGAAACGCGGCATTGATGCCAATACGGAACTGCTCTTTAATCTGTATCTCCGCCTGCTCTATGACGGCGGTATCACGGAGTATGAGGATGATTCCGAGTATGCGCCGAGCGGCTGCGTCTCATTCCTTACGATCCACCAGTCCAAAGGGATGGAATTCCCGATTGTTTTTGTGGATTCTCTGACAAATGTGCCGAGAAAAACCACAAACGACCTTATGATGACGATAGAGGATCGCTACTTCAAGCGCCCGGCATTTGAACCGTATGAGGTCACAAAATTCTTTGATTTCTGGCGTCTGTACTACACGGCTTTCTCCCGTGCGCAGGATCTGTTGATACTGACCTGCAATGAGGACAAGCGGACACCCAGCGCTTACTTCAAAGAGGTTTATGACGAGCTTCAGTCCGTGGACAGCGAAGCATTTGATATCCGGGAGTTCAACTTCAAGTCCGTGAAGGCCGTGAACGTCAAGAGCACCTACTCGTTCACATCGCACATCACAGTGTATGAGACCTGCGCCCTGCAGTACAAGTTCTACCGCGAACTGGAGTTCATGCCCGTCCGTGCCAACGCTATGCTCTTCGGTACGCTTGTCCATGAGACGATAGAGGATGTTCACCGTGCTGCACTCAGGCACGAGGAGCAGACGATCACCGAGGAAAACGTGAACCGTTGGTTTGCCTCCAACTATGTGTCATTGACGAAAACCGAGCACACCTACCTCGCCGGTCCTCAGCGCGAGGCGGCATTGAAGCAAGTGCTCCGCTATGTAGAGCGGCAGCACGGCGACTGGTCTGCCATCCAGCAAGCAGAGGTGGATGTTTCTCTGGTGAAGCCGGATTATATCATTGAAGGCAAGGTCGATCTGATCCGGGGTGAGGGCGACACGGTCGAGATTGTGGATTTCAAAGCCGAACGGAAACCGGATATGGAGAAAATGCGGGATCGGCTTGAGCGGTACCGTCGGCAGCTTCATATCTATGCCCATCTCGTGGAGGAGCGTACCGGGCGGAAGGTCAGTAAGATGCACCTCTACTATACCGGAGAGGACGGCGGCGTACCGACGATCACATATCCGTATACAAAGTCTGCCGTGGAAGGAACGCTGGCGTCATTCGATGATACGGTACATAAGATCATGAAGAAGGATTTCCGGCACTGTGCCGATGACCCGAAGGTCTGCGCTGGCTGTGACTTCCGTTTCTATTGCAGAAACAAATAACCGATGGAGGGTTTGATAACAATGGATGAGCAGCTTACTTTTGAATTTGAACAGAGACCGACGATAAAGGGGTTCCCGGAGCTCCGCTGGACGGGCAAGCGCCCATACCGCTCCACACAGTACTACCCCGCACAGCTGCGGGAGTCCTACGGCGAGGAGCAGAACGGCTGGATCAGCAAGATTTTCTGGGGCGATAATCTTCAGGTCATGAGCCATCTGCTGAAGGAGTACCGTGGAAAAATTGACCTCATCTACATTGATCCTCCCTTTGCAAGTGATGCCGATTACAAGCGAAAAATAAAAGTGAAAAATCAGGCTGTAGTGACTGACAGTCTTTCCTTCGAGGAAAAACAGTACGGGGATATTTGGAACAACGATGAGTATCTTCAGTTCATGTACGAACGACTATTAATTATGAGAGAGTTACTCTCAATCAATGGCACCATTTTTGTCCATTGCGACTGGCGTGTATGTTCTTATATGCGTTTGTTGATGGATGAAGTTTTTGGTAAGGAAAACTTCTTGAACGAAATCATTTGGAACTACTCTGGCGGACGTATTGGCCATAATTTCTTTGGTCGGAAGCACGACAACATTTATTGGTATGCCAAAAAATACGGAAATCAAACTTTCAATTATGATGCCGTGCGGCAAGAATACGCGGCTTCAACTTTGGCGAGAAATCGTTATAGAAATAACGGGAGCAGCGAGCGTGTACTCGATTATAAACCGAATGAGGAAGGTAAATTCCCAGAGGATGTTTGGACTATTTCCATTATCAATCCGTTCGCAAAGGAACGCTTGGATTATCCTACTCAGAAGCCCGAGCGACTGATTGAGGATATTATCAAAGCAGCATCAAATCCCGGCGATCTTGTGTTTGACTGTTTCATGGGTAGTGGCACAACACAGGCTGTAGCCATGAAACTTGGTAGACGATTTGTTGGTGCAGACATCAACCTCGGTGCGGTCCAGACCACCACCAAGCGTCTGCTTTCTGTAGCAAAAGAACTGGAAGAAAGCCAGACCAGTATGGGGTCGGCCGATGACACGAAATACACCGGTTTCGAGGTCTACAATGTCAACAACTATGACTTCTTCCGCAATCCCGTGGAAGCTCGTGACCTGCTGATCGCAGCGCTGGAGATCCAGCCGTTCCCGCAGAGCGATGTCTGGGACGGTGAGCTGGACGGCAGGATGGTGAAGATCATGCCCGTCAACCGCATTGCCACCAAGGCAGACCTGAAGGAGCTTCTTGCGAATCTTCCGTATAAAACCTACGAGAAACGCAAGGAAGAAAATCCGAATCAGCCCGTGGAGCGCATCACCATCGTCTGCATGGGACACGAGCCTGACCTGAAAGGCGCAATGGAGCAGGAACTGACCGATTATAAGGTAGATATCCAGATCATGGACATCCTCCGCGATAAGGCAGACCTCCAGTTGAAGAGAGATTCCGAGGCAGAGATTGTCCGTGAAGGCGGCAAGCTCGTCATCCGTGCGTTCTATCCGATGAACCTGATGCAGAAACTCTCCCTCCAGAAAGAGTACGTGGAAGACTGGCGTCAACTGGTCGATTCCATCATGATTGACTGGAACTACGATGGCGTAGTAATGCAGCCTGCCGTGACTGATGTCCCCGGCAAGAACGAGATGGTCAAGGGCATCTACGACATCCCGGAAGGTTGCGGCACAATCAAAGTTAAAATCACCGACCTGCTCTCCGAGTCGCTGGAAGTGGAGGTGCGTTAAATGCCTGCAGGATTTGATCCGAATTTTTCCTTCAACGAGCAGCTGTGGTATTACTACTCTACGAACCGTGGAAAGATTCGCTCCCGTTATAATGACCTCACGAGAAAATTCCTCGCCTATAATGACGGCGAGGAGAATCCCCACGCCTTCTTGCGGAAGCCGCAGTTCGAGGCGTTGGAGATGTATGTTTTTGTGAAGGAATTCATGAATAACAAGCAGGTCTATGAGATGTTTGACGACTGGCGTCACAGACGGGATCGCTTCTCCGATGCGTCCTATTATTCCATTGGTAAGGGCGGTCAGATCCGACTCTTTGACGCCCCGACTGAAAAGCAGACCGACACGCTCTTCAAGCAGATGAAGAAGTACCGTGAGAGCTATCCAAACTACATTTACGCACTTACGATGGGACTTGGCAAAACCATCCTCATGGCCACCTGCATCTTCTATGAATTCTTGCTTGCGAAAAAGTATCCGAGGGACAAGCGTTTCTGCCACAATGCGCTCGTGTTCGCACCGGATAAGACCGTCCTCCAGTCGCTCCGTGAGATCATGACCTTTGACAAAACGAAGGTCGTGCCGCCGGAGTATGCCCGTGTGCTCGATTCCAACATCAAATTTCACTTTCTTGACGAGGCCGGAACGATTCTGCACACTATTGATGACTCGGATTTCAATATTATCATTTCCAATACGCAGAAGATCATCGTAAAGAAAAAGCGCAAGGAATCCACGCCTACGGAGACACTCTTTGCCGGTACCGGATCACTGCTTTCTGCCGTATACGGCGCAGACAACGATGACGATGATGCGTGGGATGACACCACGCTGATGGACAACCAGCGTTTCAAGAAGCTCTGCCGTCTGCCGCAGCTCGGTGTCTATGTCGATGAGGCGCATCACCTTTTCGGTGCAGATCTGGAAAAGCAGATTAGGTCGAGCGGAGCCAATAAGACCAGCCTGCGCGACACCATCAATCTGCTTGCGGAAAACACATCTATTGTGGCCTGCTATAACTACACCGGTACACCGTATGTCAAGAACCAGCTTCTACCGGAAGTCGTCTACGCATACGGTCTGCGTGAATCTATCTGGAACGGCTTCCTGAAAGACGCTGATCCCATCGGTTTTGAAAATGTCAAGAATGAGGAGTTTCTGACCGCAGTAGTGAGAACCTTCTGGGAACGGTATGGCGGAAAGACCTACGAAGGACTGAATCCGAAACTCGCTATCTATGCTTCCGGCGTAGAAGAGGCGGCAACGGAAGTCAAGCCGGTTCTGGAGAAAATCCTGGCTGACCTCGGCATTCCTGCCTCAAGGATTCTGCTGAATGTCGGCGATGCGAAGTACACGAAAAACGATGACATCAGAGATTTCAACAATCTCGATGTTCCCAGCTCGGAAGGAAATGAAAAGCAGTTCATTATTCTTGTTGAAAAAGGCAAGGAAGGTTGGAACTGCCGTTCTCTCTTTGGCGTGGCTCTTTTCCGTAGTCCAAAGTCGAAAATATTTGTTCTCCAGGCTACGATGCGCTGTCTCCGTGCAATCACAGACGAGCGCTTGACTGCCGCTGTATTTCTCTCCAAGGAAAACTACGACACTCTGGATGATGAGCTCCACAAGAACTTTAATATGGAGATCAAAGACATCAAGAATCCATCCAAGGATGACCGACACAAATACCAGGTACGGGTGCTTCCTCCTCCGAGAACAATCACGCTCAAGCGGGTATGGCACGAGTATACGCTCCACGAAAAGGAATACTCCGAGCCGGTAGATTTCAAGCTGGCAGATGCGGACTTCTCCAAGTATGCCAGCATCATGTACGAGAGAGACAGCCTCGCCCTTGACACCTCTGTTAAAGAGAAGAATATCGACCATTTCAAGGAGAATATGCGTTATAGCGAATTTTCTCTCGCCGGAGAAGTGGCCCGTTATCTTAATATTTCCTGCATCCTCGCCGCCAGAATTCTTCGAGAATCCGTTGACGGGATCGATACGGTTCTCGAGGCGGTCAACCGCTATAACGCTGTTTTGGATGACTATATTATCCCTGCCGTACTTCATGCGCTGTTTGATGTCACTTCGGAATTGAAAACTGAGGACAAAGAACTGGTGCTGCTGCACGAGCCGAAGGATGCCGGATACTATGAGTTCTCCGCAAAGGATGACCTCGTGCTTACAAATCGTTATCCCGGTTTTAAACCTGAAGAAATCGCAAAGAGCTTCCACGCCGACACCTATTGTTTTGACTCAAAGCCGGAGAAGGAATGCTTCATGCAGTATATTACAAGCGGCAAAGTTGCGGAGGTGTACTTCACAGGTATGTTCACCTCCAATCAGGGCGATCTCTCTGTCCATTACTATGACCCGGAATCCGGCAGAATCCGCCAGTATTATCCTGACTTCCTTGCGAAGATGACAGACGGCTCCTATCAGCTTATCGAGGTCAAAGGTGACAACAAGATTGATGATACTGTGGTTAAGGCAAAGCAGACAGCTGCTGAAGAGATGGCTGTGGCAAGTGGTATAAAGTATCTCATGTATGCTGGAAGTCAAATCATGAGTTCTCACATTTTGGACGATTCGGAATCCGTTTATCCCCGTACTATAAGTTGCCAGCAATCATGAAGTGCCACGCAAAGATGTCAAATTATTATATCTCAAGCCCTTTTTGTAGTTTTGCACTTGCGGTTTGCTTATTCTTGTCGAAGGCGTGGGTGTAGATGTCGAGCGTGGTGGAGGGCTGGCTGTGGCCGAGGATGCCCGCCACCGTTGCGACATCCGTGCCGCCCGCGATCATCAGACTGGCGGCGGTGTGCCGGAGGGAATGGACGTTCAGCTCCTGCGGCAAGCCGTTCTTCTTGAGGATCAGCTTGAAGCGGTAGGTGAAGGTGGTGGGCGTCATGGGGAGCTGCGCTCCTTGACGGCGGAACAGGAAGTCATCAGCGGTCAATTCCCGCTGGTCATAGGTTTCGGTGATGTATACACATTCTCGCTGATACTCCCGCAGAAGGCTTTCCATCTCGGCGGAGAAGTACACATAGCGGTCACCTGCGCGGGTCTTGGGTTCCTTAACGAAGATTTCCTCGTCCGTCACCTTGA
>OGQV01002022.1_pt1 | contig 13134 bp, 7 predicted proteins | sample 1553311 | NCBI WGS metagenome assembly OGQV01 (sample SAMEA2579976, study PRJEB22360) | human gut metagenome
TATTCAATTCATGCCTTCTTACTGCAAAAAGAACTTTTTCGAAGTCCCGAACCAGTAAAAACGACTGTCGTATCTTCTTTTACCGACACCCCTGCTTTACAACAAATAGCCAGGCAGGCAGATTCGGATTATATCCTTTTCTATACCGGTACTTCTCCCATCGAGCTGCATCCTTATGCAATCGGGCGCATGTACCAGATAGCCGAAAGTAATGACGGAGCACTGTTTTACAGTGATTACCAGGAAATCCGGCAAGGCAAAAAAATACACCATCCCACCTTGGAATATCAAACCGGAAGTATACGGAACGATTTTGATTTCGGGCAACTATTATTATTCCGTAACGACAGTTTTCAGCAAGTAGTCGCTCAAATGAATACCGATTACCGTTTTGCAGCTCTCTACGAATTAAGGTTAAGTATTTCGCGTTTAGGAAAAATCGTACATATACCGGAAACCCTTTATACCGTACAGCCCACCGATCTGCGGTTATCCGGTGAAAAACAGTTCGATTATGTCGATCCGGCCAACCGGGAAGTGCAGTTGGAGATGGAAGCCGTTTGTACAGCCCACCTCCAGGCGATCGGAGCCTGGTTAGCTCCCGAATTTCAGCGTATAGACTTCGGGCAGGAGAATTTCGCCCGGGAAGCCTCTGTGATTATTCCCGTCAGAAACCGCAAACGTACCATTGCGGAAGCTGTAGAATCGGCCTTGCAGCAACAAACTGATTTTTCTTTTAATGTCATTGTAGTAGATAATCACTCTACGGACGGCACCGGTCAGATTCTGACAGAATTGTCCCGGCGGTACCCCAATCTGATTCATCACATCCCCGCTTCCACCGAATTAGGCATCGGAGGATGCTGGACGGAAGCGATCCTATTACCGGAATGCGGTAAATTCGCCATACAACTCGACAGCGACGATCTGTATAAGGACTGTCATGTATTACAACGTATCGTCGACACCTTCTATCAGGAGAATTGTGCCATGGTGATCGGTAGCTATCAGATGGTCGATTTCAAGTTGGAAGAAATTCCGCCAGGGCTTATCGCCCACCGGGAATGGACTCCAGACAACGGGCGTAACAATGCCCTGCGCATAAACGGGCTCGGCGCACCACGGGCATTCTACACTCCCGTGTTAAGGCAAATCAAATTTCCGAATGTGAGCTACGGCGAAGACTATGCAACCGCCCTGGCCATTTCACGAAAATACCCCATCGCCCGTATTTACGATCCCCTGTATTTATGCCGGCGTTGGGAAGAAAATTCAGATCACGATCTGGACATACAGCAACTGAACAACTATAATTTTTATAAAGACAAAATCAGGACCCTGGAAATCCAGGCCCGAATTTCCGGGAAATAACCGGAATAAATTTTTAATTTCATGAATAGTAAAGATTTACTTCAACTCTATAACGGCCAACTTCAGGAATTCGAACTGGCTAAAAAAAATTATACCGATCTGCAACAAGCCGTCTACCGGGATATTCCATTCGATCTTTTTCGTCTCCGGATCCAGTATAATCCAGCCAGAATGATTTCTACCAATGCCAGAATAGATGTCCGGACATTACAGAACCGGAAATGTTTTCTATGCCGGGAGCATATGCCGGAAGCGCAAAAAGGAATCCGTTACAACGATCGTTATTCTATTTTTATAAATCCCTATCCCATTTTCGAACGTCATTTTACGGTACCTTCCCGCCACCATGAACCTCAATGCATCGGGGGACGATTTGAAGACCTGCTGGATCTCACTTTCGATTTTCAGGGGTATACCTTATTTTATAACGGTCCCACTTGCGGCGCTTCTGCCCCGGACCATTTTCACTTTCAAATGTGCCCGCGGCATCTTATGCCTTTGGAAGAAGATGCCGCCAATGAAGAGCTCCGCCGTTATCTGGTAAAAAAAGACTACTATTCGGTTTCTATATTAAAGGACTATCTCCGCGAAGTGATCCTTTTACAAGCTTCCGACTCCCATCTCCTTTCGGTTCTCTTTCGGCAGACCATGGAAATCATCGGCCGATCCATTCCGTTCGAAGAAGAACCGATGATCAACCTGCTCGGCTGGTTCGACAACTGTCAATGGACCGTTTGTCTTTTTCCCCGCCGCACACGCCGTCCCCGGCAATTTTATGCAGAGGGAACGGAGAAAATATTGTTCAGTCCGGGATGTGTCGATATGGCCGGCCTGATCATTTCTCCCCGGGAAGAAGATTTCCGGAAATATTCAGCCGGTTTATTGCCCGATATGTTCAGTCAGGTAACCGCCGGCCCGGATAGCTGGGAAGCGATACAAAAAGAATTAATCCGATTATAAGTTAACCTTGCCTATGCAGAAATATTCACACCTCCCACAACTGGAAGTCGGTATCCTGTTTTCACCGGAAATCTGTTTCCGGCTGAACGGAATTTTCACCTGCCGGACTACAGGAAAAAAATATACCGGAGCATATAACATCCGGCAAACAGAGGACGGTTACCTGTTAAGTCAGGCAGATCATCGGGAACCGGTTTCTTTACCTCTGACGTTCGAACCGGAAGATGACACGACTTCCGACTTCGATTTAACCGATGTCGTCATCGGTATTCAATTTCATTGGGAACGTAAGGAAAATCAAAAGTTTAAGGGGAAGCTAAAAATCATCGACGAACAAAAACACCTGACAGCGATAAATATCCTTTCTCTGGAAGACTATCTACTCAGTGTGATATCTTCTGAAATGCGTGCCACCTCGTCAGCTGAATTTCTGAAAGCCCACGCCGTTATTTCCCGGAGTTGGCTGCTCGCTCAGATCGATAAAGCCAAAACAGTACGGGGCACATACAGCTCTTACCGGGTGGATCAGGAAGAATACATTCGCTGGTACGACCGGGAAGACCATGCCCATTTCGATGTCTGCGCCGACGATCATTGTCAACGCTATCAAGGGATCAGTAAAGCCTATACCCCTGCTGTCCGGGAAGCGCTGGAAGCTACCCGGGGAGAAGTACTTACCTACGAAGGAACCATTTGTGACGCCCGCTTTTCAAAATGCTGCGGAGGAGCCACCGAACGCTTCGACAATACCTGGGAACCGGTAGTACATCCTTATCTGGATAAGATCACAGACGCACCCGAAGATTTGGAAACCGGAGACTTACGGGATGAACAGACAGCCCGGAAGTGGATCCTTTCTTTCCCGCCTGCTTTCTGCCATACAACCGACCGGCAAATATTGTCACAGGTATTGAACGACTATGACCAGGAAACCCAGCATTTTTTCCGTTGGCAAGTCAGCTATCCGGCCGAACAATTTTCGGAATTGGTCTATCGGAAAATCGGTATCGATTTCGGTACGATCCGGGATATTCAGCCCATCGAGCGAGGTGTATCGGGCAGATTGATCCGTGTAAAAATCACCGGAGACAAAAAGACGCTGGTCATAGGTAAAGAATTGATCATCCGGAAAGCTTTCTCAGAATCCCATCTATATAGTTCGGCATTTATCGTCGAAAAGCAGGATGGAATATTCACTTTCCACGGTGCAGGCTGGGGGCATGGAGTCGGGCTTTGTCAGATAGGAGCCGCAGTGATGGGAGCCCGGGGCTATAATTATAAGGCCATTTTACAACATTATTTCAAAGGGTGTGAGTTAATAAAAATGTATGAATAAGAAAACAGAAAACAAAGCGGTTTCTCCCTGGCAATGGGTGCCTTCTCTATACTTTGCCCAAGGTATTCCCTACGTCGTCGTCATGAGCGTTGCAGTCATTCTATTCAAACGCATGGGCATGTCGAATACCGATATCGCCCTTTATACCAGTGGTTTGAATCTTCCCTGGGTGATAAAGCCATTGTGGAGCCCTTTGGTCGATCTGCTGAAAACCAAACGCTGGTGGATCGTAGTCATGCAAATCCTGGTCGGTGCAGGATTGGCAGGAATCGCCTTGACGATCCAAGGCCCCCTGGCTTTCCGGTATTGCCTGGCTTTCATGTGGTTGCTGGCATTCAGTTCGGCCACCCACGATATTGCTGCCGACGGATTTTATATGTTAGGGTTAAATGAAAAAAAACAAGCTTATTTCGTCGGTATCCGCAATACTTTTTATCGTTTTGCGGTTATTTTCGGCCAGGGTATACTGGTAATGTTCGCCGGCTGGCTCGAACAACGCTACGCCAGGGAGATGCCGGAAACCGCAGCCATCCCCCAAGCCTGGTCGCTGACTTTTTACCTGCTGACAGTCCTGTTTGCCCTTTTGTTCGTTTATCACTATTTGTTTTTACCCCACCCCCGGCGGGATACTTGTACCCTTCCACCTCAACAAGCCTCTGCCGGAAGAGTGTTCAAAGAATTTCTAGGTACTTTCACCTCTTTCTTCCAAAAGAAACACATCGTCAGTGCCCTGATCTTCATCCTGCTCTATCGGTTCGCCGAAGCGCAGTTGGTGAAAATCACTTCTCCCTTCCTGCTGGATACTCCGGCTACCGGAGGGCTTGCCCTATCTACGGCAGAAGTCGGCTTTATCTATGGTACGATCGGCGTCATCGCCCTGACGATCGGAGGAATTGTCGGAGGAATCGCTATGGCACGGCGGGGATTGAAGTCCTGCCTATGGACCATGACCATTGCCATGAACCTGCCCAATATCGTGTATCTGTATCTCTCCTTCGCCCGACCGGAAAGTATAGGAATCATATCGGGCTGCGTCGCCATCGAACAATTCGGTTATGGTTTCGGATTCACTTCCCTCACCTATTTTATGATGCTATTCAGCAACGGCAAACACCAAACCGCCCATTATGCGATCTGTACCGGTTTCATGGCTTTAGGCCTGATGCTCCCCGGTATGATATCGGGTTGGATCGAAGAATCGATCGGTTACCGGGCTTTTTTCGTCTGGATCATGCTGTGTACGATACCCAGTTTCTGGGCTACCCATCTGGTCAGAAAAAACTTAACCGATAATCATTCCGACAACAGTAGCCGATAATAAAGAAGCGAGTGTGCCTGCTAACAATGCCCGCATTCCGAACTGAGCCAGCAGAGGTTTATTTTTGGGAGTTAAACCACCGATTCCGCCGATTTGGATACCGATCGAAGCAAAGTTTGCGAATCCACAAAGGAAGTAGGTACACATAATGACCGACTTTGTCTGAGCAAAAGCTCCGGCAGCTTTGAGGTTGGCCAAATCGACATATCCGATAAATTCGGTCATAATGATCTTCTGCCCCAACAGGCTACCGGCATGGATCATATCCTGAGGAGCGATACCGATCAGCCACATCAACGGAGAAATCGCATATCCCAGAATAAATTGTAAGTTCAGTTCTTTGCTTCGTCCGTCGGTAACCTGAGCAATCCACTCGTTTACTCCCGTCAGGCTACCGAATTTTGTAAACAGATAATTGGCAAAAGCGATAAAAGCCACAAATACCAACAACATGCCGGCAACATTGACAGCCAATTTCACCCCTTCGGCCGCCCCATTGGATATGGCATCCAAAATATTCTTACCGACCTTATTTTTAGAAATCTGAATATTATTATTCACCTGCCGGGTCTGGGGTACCAACATTTTAGCGAAAACCACAGCCCCCGGAGCAGCCATCACTGAAGCAGCAAGTAAATGTTTGGCAAAAATCAACCGTTGTACCGGATCTTCCCCACCTAAAAAACTGATATAGGCAGCCAATACTCCTCCGGCTATCGTCGCCATTCCTCCGGTCATCACCAGAAAAATCTCGGAAGGGCTCATATCGTCGAGATATTCTTTAATCATCAGCGGAGCTTCGGTCTGTCCCAAAAAGATATTTCCGGCCACAGACAACGATTCCATCCCTGAGATATTCATGAGCTTAGTCATCACCCAAGCCATAGCATAAACCACTTTCTGAATAATGCCCAGATAAAACAATAAGGAGGTCAGAGCCGAAAAGAATATAATCGTAGGCAACACCTGAAAAGCAAAGATATATCCCGCTTTGGTGGTATCCATCAGATCCCCCAACAAGAAAATACTTCCATCCCGCGTAAAGTCGAGAATACGGATAAAGATCTTACCGAAAAATTCAAAGATAGCCTGTACAGCCGGGACATAAAGAATTCCGACAGCCAATACCAACTGCATCGCCAAACCGATCCCCACCACTTTCCAGGAAATAGCTTTCCGGTCTTTACTGAACAACCAGGCGATCGCTAACAAAGAAACAATCCCCAGTAATCCCCGGAATACCGACATGAAAGAGATATGACTTTCAATATTAGCAGCCGATTGTATACCACCACCTTGCTGAGCCAACACAGGGCTCACCACAAACAATACAGGCAAAAGCCAGCAAGCTTTCTTTAACACACCACTCATAACTCAGATTTTAGAGCTGCAATTTAGCCCTAAAAAATGAATAAAAAAGGGGGGAGTATAACTTTTTTTTATACATTGCCATGTTTTTTATCCATATCATTAATATCAAATCCGATTTATACATGAAACGTTTATTTCTCATTCTGTGGTGTATCTGTTCGGTCGTCTGTTTTTTTATTTCTTGTACCCGGAAGCCGGACAAAGCGACACTCACCATTTACTGTACTACCGACGTACACGGTAGTCTTTTTGACTTCGATTTAAAGCAAAACCGCCCTACTTTATACAGTCTGGCCGGGGTAGCCGGTTATCTCTCGGAAGAGCGTAAAGCGGGTGACAGGGAGTATATTCTATTAGACGGGGGTGATATCCTTCAAGGACAGCCTTCCAACTATTATTTCAATTATATCGATACCCTTCAGACCAATATTACCGCCCAGGTCCTGAACGATCTGGGTTACGATGCCGCTGCCGTAGGCAATCACGATATCGAGGCAGGCCATCCGGTCTATGATAAAGTGGCCGGAGAATTTCACTTTCCCTGGCTAGCAGCGAATGCAATAGATACCCGAACCGGAGCACCTTACTTCAAACCTTACACCGTACTCCACCGCAAGGGACTCAAAATAGCCGTTTTAGGAATGATCACCCCGGGTATTCCCAAATGGCTTCCCCAGCATTTGTGGGACGGTATCGAATTCGAAGATATGATCGGGACGGCCCGGAAATGGGTGCCTCTGATTCAGGAAAAAGAACACCCCGACCTGCTGATCGGCCTGTTTCATGCCGGTTACAATTACAACTATGCCGGTGAAAACAAAGACACTCCCCGCAATGAAAATGCCACGATGTTAGTGGCCCGGCAAGTAGAAGGTTTCGATATCATCGTCTCGGGCCATGATCATCAGGAAAAGGTAGAAGAAATCACAAACGACGCAGGACATAAAGTGTTGATCGTGGATGCCCGTTCGCATGCCCGGGCTTTAGGCAAGATCACCGTCAGCCTGACCCGGCACGCCGGACATTACGACAAGACCTATACCGCCGAATTGATCGATCCGGCGAAAGCCCCACGGGATACGGCTTATCTCCGGAAATTCACACCGGCCCTGAATCAGGTGAAAGCCTATATCGACACTCCCATCGGCGAATTTACCGAAACATTATCGGGGCGGGAAGGCCTGTTCGGTCCTTCGGCTTTTACCGACTTCATACATAATGCCCAACTCCGGGAAACCCGGGCAGACGTTTCGTTCAGTACTGTCCTGCAAATGGACGCTAAAATCGCCCAAGGCGAGATTACCATCCGGGACATGTTCAATCTCTATAAATACGAAAACGGACTTTACCTGATGAAATTCACCGGACAGGAAATCGACCGCTACCTGGAATATGCTTATCAACTGCAATATAACACCATGACTTCTGCCCAAGATCATTTGTTGAATTTCAAAAAGGATGAACAGGGAAATATCGTTCGCAACCCCAAAGGTCACTATGTATTAGCCGCCGACTATTTCAACTATTCATGCGCAGCCGGAATCAAATACACAGTAGACGTCAGCCGGCAACCCGGCAACCGGGTAGAAATCCATTCCCTGAGCGACGGCCGCCCTTTCCATGCCGACAGCACTTACACCGTTGCGATCAATTCCTACCGGGGAAACGGAGGAGGCGGGCATCTTACCCAAGGAGTAGGATGGACAAAAGCGGATATCAATCAGCGGATACTAAAAATCTGGGACAAAGATGTGCGTTACTATATCACGGAATACATTAAAGAAAAGAAAGTATTGACTCCGCGTTGCCGCAACGATTGGAAAGTCATTCCGGAGGCCTGGTTTCAGGCAGGCAAAAAACAGGATTATAAAATCATATACGAAAGCCATTGAGTTACTTCATCACTCCGCAGAATGAATCACAAAAAACGGGGCTCATCGCTGAGTCCCGTCTTTTATGATTGAAAGTGCCATGCTCTACCCGATTGCTTTCAAAGAATCTTCGACATATTCGAATTCAGCTTTACCGGTCACCACATATTTAACGGTATACACCGTCGTATCTTTCGTACCATTGATCCCATAGATCGAGAAGTTGACGGTATAGGTCACTTCGACGCCCGTCACCACATCGGCATCACTGTAAATAGCTTCCAAACCGATCCGAACCGCTTCCGGCAGACGTTCGAACATCAGTGCAGTCAGCTCTTCATCCGAAAGATGCTGATACGCGGCAGCTCCGGCCTTATTACTTTCCCTCCAAGAATAAGGATAAAAACTAAAGTTATTCTGATAAGAAGAAGCTCCGTAATAAAATTCGGCATTGGTATAACGCGTCTGATAGTAATCGGAACCGAAAGTCTTTCCGACATAATCCACGATAGCCTGATAGAAAGCAGCCGACTCTGCATTTCCTTTGACAGCTTCCAGCGTGATTGTCATACTCGGATCGAATTTCCAGACACCACCGGCAAAGACATACTGTTGTGTGAGGTCGACAATCCGGGTATTCAGCGTCCATCTGCCAGTCGCAGCGGAATAGGTATATTCATCGCTATAATTCTTCACCTCTTTGCCATTGTTGTAGCGATAAACCACCACACGGTTTTCCTGATCTACCGGATAAGCGATTGCCTTTGCCAAATAATTCGGCAAATAATCCGCAGCAGGAACTTTTTCGGAGAAACAATACTGGTTTTGTCCCATTTCTTTATAGTCCTGTACCGACAAAACAAGTACATTCTTATCCGCATTATTCCATTTCTTTCCGTCGAACACCTTCAAGTCGAAGGCCACGTCTGCTTTCAATCCCTCTCCTTCCGGAATTTTCGAACCGATCATCACGTTGTCGATCTGATAAGTCGTAGTCTTTTTGTTCACTCCGTCGCCTAAATATTTAAAAGCAACGAACACCTTTTTACCACCGTATTGTGCCAGGGGAAAAGTACCGGCAGAAGCGAAACTACCGTATCCTTTTGCGGGTGCACTCGGAATAGTAAAATGAGAAGTAATATCAGTCCAGGTTGCCTTTTTTACGTCCTTGCCGTCAAAATCTTCCGAAATCCATACCGTAAGACAATCGGCATTCCAGTTTCCGACACAAACATCAAAACTCAGTTTATCGTCAGCACCGACCGTCATTTCCGGCGTAACCATCCAAGCCTCGCACTCTCCTTCCGTCTTATAAGCAGAATACTGTATGTATTGATTGTTGTTATAAGCAGTCACCTTCCACTGTGTGCCTCCTGTAGAGCTGACGAACCAATCTTTTTCAGATTCCCAATCTTTCAGCCGGGTCAAATTACCCGTCCCGAGATCTTCAAAATTCTCCCAAAGTTGTGGGGTCTCCAAAGTATTGTTACTTTGTGCATTATATCTATATTCGACTAAAACGACATCTCCCTCTTCGGGCTCTTCATACCCGTTGATCAATAGATCGGCCACTTTATTTTTTGTATTCTCATTGAGGTAAGGCACGAACTTTGCATTTCCGTGTGCTGCCCGATAATCCTTATTCCCAGCCTTATAGGATTTTATCGAAGAATAGGCTGAAAGTAATTCGGACTTATTTTCCCGGTAACTATAAGTTACTTTCACACTCGAACCTTCATCGGCAGTAAAATACTTAGCCGCCAAAAATGCCGGCAGATAAGTCGGGCCGGGAACCGTTTCGTTAAGGTACAAATCGGTTTTCACTGCAGCTAACGCCTTATCGGTACCTTCTTTTTTAGCGATACTCTTATTCGTACTATTGTCACTGATAGCCGCATAATCCGCTTCAACCAAGGTATATTTCTCTTTTACCACATTCGCAGGCTTCACGATATCATCCAGGCCATCGAAATTCTTATCATTATAATCGCATGCCCCCACGATGAAAGCCATCCATATTGTACTGAGGATATATATTTTCTTCATCATTTTTCCAATTATAAACTTCATTACTATCTTTAAAAAGTTATTTTGAAACGTACGGAATAAGTACGGCCAAATCCATAATATACCTGTGCTGTCGTCCAATCGTGTGTCGTACCGTCCTCTGCGTCGGAAATATATTCCTGATCCAATACGTTATTTACATTAGCCGAAATGATTCCCCAAACTTTTCCGAGCGGGAAACGGTAACTCATATTCACATCCATACTTCCGGCAGACGGAATTTTCCAAGGAGTATCATATTTCATCGTTTTACCCAATTCCTTGGATAAATCACTTCCCTGCAGCTTGAATTTGGCATAATTACGAGCCCAATGGGTATAATCGGCTCCCAATCTCAAACCTTTCAACACCTGATAATTGGCTCCGAAAGCAAAAGTCGTCTGTGCCGAGTTGCCGACTTTCACATCTTTCAAATCGACATCCACTTTCGCATGTTCTTTACTCTTTTCTGTCGTCACTACCCCATCTTTGGTCAAAGGTATTCCCTGGTCATTATATAGATAACCGGTAGCCCTGCTATTCCAGCGCCAATCGGCTAATGACAGCATACCTGTCAGCTCCAGATTACGCACAGGTTTCACCATTACCTCGAGCTCTACTCCCTGATGTAAAGCGTCTACCCCCGTCATATTGATCCGTCCCCGTTCGTCAGAATCCTGGAAAGTGACACTGGCTCCCATACTCTTATCCATCCAGGCCGTACGATAGAGGTTCAGGTTAGCGGTGAATACCGGAGAACGGAAACCATATCCCAATTCTACAGAGAAGATCTTTTCATTCACAGCATCCTTATTCAGCTCGTTGCTATTTTCCTTATTCAGGAACACGGCATATTCGAAGAAAGGAGCTTTTGAAATAAAACCGATATTGGCAAATACATTGTTGTGTTCATCCAGATTATAATTGGCACCTCCTTTGACCGTCCCACTCCAGAAATCGGCTTTACCTGATTTTGCATGTGCTTTGTCGTAATAGAAACGGTCATAACGCCAATACATCGTATTGGATACCGAACCGGCAATAAATGTAGCCAGGGCATTCCGGTTGAATTCTACTTGTCCGAATACTCCTTCCTGCGTAACAAAACCATCGTAGTTCCGGTATACGACATCACCGACTTTCAACTTCTCATTCTTCCAGTTCGCATCTTGTGCCAACGCATTATTTTCAGCTTTTACATTTTTACGGCTTTCCGAATCGACATAATAATCTCCTCCATAAAGATCCACCAGGACAGCTTTGTGGGTTCCTTTATAATACCGCAGGTCGAGACCGCCGTATACATTAAAATACTGACCGAGCTGAGTGGTGTAAGTCGATAACAAACCGTACCATTCATGGTTGTTGATATTATTGGACATCGCCATCTGCGAACCGTTCTCGCTCTTCATATTCAAATCATAAATGGCTGCATAATCGAATGTCCCGTCAGCAGCCCGGAATTGCGTATTCAACGTTCCGTCCAAAGCCGTAGCATACCAGCTGTTTTTATAAGTACTGTTTCCTTGTCCGCGATAACCGCCTCCCCGACCGATAGACACATATAAGGCTGTCGACAAACTGGATTTTTCATTGATCGTCCAGTAATGGTTCAAAGAAATCTGAGGTTTATGGAATTTATTATATCCGGCTACTTTCCGCTGTCCGTTCAGTCCGAATCCATAAACAGCATTGAATTTATATTTATTGGCATGTTTCTGCCATTCTGAAATCAACAGATTGTCATTTCGCTGATTATGCCATTGGGGAGCCCCCAATACGGTCAGCGAGATCATGTGTTTGTCATTGATCTGCTTGGATACATTTCCGAAATAACTGTACGCTTCGAACTCGGTCCCTTGTACATAACCGTTTCCCCAGCTCTTAGCACCTAATATCGAAATCGCCCACCCGTTACGCAAACCGGTAGAAACATTGAATGCGATCTTATTAAATCCGTCGTTTCCCACAGCGTAAGAGATACCTCCTCCGGCTTTGACGTCGGTCGTATTGGTCACGATATTGATAGAACCTCCTACCGAAGGGGCAGCCACCTTAGCCGCACCGAGTCCGCGTTGTACCTGCATCGAACGGGTAACATCCGAAAGTCCGGCCCAATTCGACCAGTAGATTTTACCACTTTCCATTTCGTTCATCGGCACTCCATTGACCATAACGGCCACATTTTCACTTTCGAAGCCACGTACATTTACCCGGGAATCACCGAATCCTCCGCCTTGTTTCGTAGCATATATACTAGGTGTAGATTTTAAAATTTCAGGAAACTCCTGAGTGGAGAGTTTATTTTCTATGGCTACCGGATCGATCACAGCTACAGCCACAGGAGTCTTCCGGCTAACAGCTACCGAAGCAGTAACCGTCACGTCACCTAAACCGATGGATTCGGTTTCCAAAGCAATGGTTCCTAAATTCAGTTCTTTTCCCAAAGTCACCTCTTTTTTCAATTCTTTGTAACCGACACAACGGAAAGTTAAGGTTTGTTTGCCCGTCTGACCGGTCTTCAAGGTAAAACTACCATCCAGATCGGCAGCTACGCCTTCCGAAGTACCCTCCAGCATCACTGTCGCCCCAACCAAAGGTTCTTTCGTTTGAGAATCAACAATTTTTCCTTTAATCGTCCCTTGAGCCACCGTCATAAACGACATGAGGCACAAAGAGAGCATAAGTAATAAAGCCTTAGTAAATAAACTTTTCATACAATAACATCTCTTAATATTAATAAATGATTTAACTCTATTTTTCACACTACCAACGCTCTTTAAAAACGAACGTATAATTTTATATATAAAAACAAAATCACATTAAATATTTAACACAAACATATAAAAGTCAAAACTTTT
>OGQV01002027.1_pt1 | contig 13120 bp, 6 predicted proteins | sample 1553311 | NCBI WGS metagenome assembly OGQV01 (sample SAMEA2579976, study PRJEB22360) | human gut metagenome
AAACTGAATGAACATATAAACCTTTTAAATAAAACTGTATGATGAAAACACATGACAATCGGGCCTTGTTCAGCAAAGCATTGCTAAAGGCCGCAACCTGTTTTTTCCTTATTGCGGGTGCAGGGATGAGCCCTGTATTTGCACTTCAGGGAACAGCAGAGTCTATGAAAATGGAAATTACACAGCAAACTGTAACAGTAAGCGGTGTGGTGAAAGACAGAAAGGGAGAACCCATCATTGGTGCTAATATCATGGAAAAAGGAACGACCAACGGTACCATTACCGATTTTGACGGGAAATACAGGCTGAATGTAAAAGGCTCCCAGTCTGTATTGGTAATTTCCTACATTGGATATAAAACCCAGGAGTTTGAGGTAAAGAATAACCGGAAGATTGATGTGACCCTTCAGGAAGATACCGAGGTGATGGACGAAGTGGTCGTTATTGGTTATGGAACCCAGCGCAAGGGTGATGTGACCAGTGCGGTGGCTTCGGTCAAAGCAGAGGATTTTACGGTAGGTAAGATCGGGGATGCGGCGGACCTGATTAAAGGTAAGGTGGCCGGATTGAGCATTGCCAAGGGGTCCGGTGACCCGAATGCGACTTCCACGATTCGCCTGCGCGGTGTCATTTCCGTCAACGGCAGCACTACGCCGTTGATCCTGATTGATGGAGTGGAAGGAGACTTAAGCACGGTGGCTCCTGAAAATATTGCCTCCATTGATGTGTTGAAGGATGCTTCGGCTGCTGCCATTTACGGTACGCGGGGTGCAAACGGGGTTATCCTGATCACTACCCAGAACGGCAAACGTGAGTCGCATACGACTGCATCCTATTCAGGTTACGTCTCTGCATCTCAGTTCGGCAAAAAGCTGGAATTTATGACTGCCGAGGATATACGTGCAGGCAAGACAAACTTTACCGATAAGGGATATGATACCGACTGGCTGGATGCCGTCAGCCGGACCGGCTTTACTCACAACCATAATTTCAATATAACGGGAGGAAGCAAGCAGACCACTTACTCGGCGGATGTGACTTACCGCAAGGAAGACGGTGTGATAATGAACACTTACAGCGAAGATATCCGTATGCGTTTTGATGTCTCACACTGGATGCTTAACGATATGCTGAAAGTCAACCTGAATATGGTGAAGAAATGGCATAAGAACAGTGCCACCAATGCAACGGCCACCGATCAGTCAAATATTTACCGTCAGGCGATTATGCGTAATCCTACCGCTCCCATTTACAACGAGGACGGTTCTTATAATGAGGATTTTAACGTGAATTATTACTACAATCCGGTCGGCATGCTGGAAGAGCGTCTGGGTAATTATACCTATGAAGAGACTCGTGCGACGGGTAATGTTACTTTTGAACCGGTCAAAGGATGGCAGACCAATCTGATGGTGGCTACCAGCCGCTTTAATGCACATGATAAAGGGTATAACACAACGGATTATTTCAGCAACCAACTGAATGAATGGACCGGTTATGCTTATCATACCCAGGACGAGACACGTACGGACAACCTGGAACTGACCAGCAAGTATGACTTGAATGTCGGCAAGCATCGTATGAATGCGTTGGTGGGCTACAGTTATCAGTATTATACTTATGAACGTTTCTATGCCAATAACTATAATTTCCCGACAGATTTCTATCAATGGCATAATTTAGGTCTCGGCCAGGCGTTGAAAGACGGTAAGGCTGGCATGGGCAGTGATAAGAACGAGAATACGCTGATCGGTTTCTTTGCACGTGTGAGCTATGCGTTTGACAATAAATATAATTTGCTGGTCAGTGTACGTCAGGAAGGGTCGTCCAAGTTCGGCGACAATAACAAATGGGGTACTTTCCCTTCTGCATCTTTGGGATGGACCATCAGTAATGAAGGATTTATGGAGGGTATTACCTGGCTGAACAACTTGAAGTTGCGTGCGGGATTCGGTATTACCGGTGTGATTCCCAATGATCCTTATATGTCGTTGACGCGGTATAACTATGGAAGTTCCTATTATTACGACAAGGGAACATGGAAACCGGGGCTGGAAGTCGCTTCCAATCCGAACCCGGACTTGAAATGGGAAAAGTCTACGGAATATAATATCGGTCTGGACTTTAGTGTCTTGAATGACCGTTTAGGAGGATCTGTCGATATATACAGGAAGAAGACAACCGGCCTATTGTTTAATTACAGCGTTCCTACTCCGCCCAATTTGTACAGTTACACTTTTGCCAATGGAGGCTCTGTACGCAACCAGGGTATTGAAGTAGCCATCAATGCGATTCCTGTGCAGACCAAGGACTTTGAGTGGAAAACCGTGGTGACGGTAGCTCATAATGCCAGCAAATTGTTAAGCTTGTCTAATGACATGTATGAGTCAAACAGTTATATGGATACCGGTGGCCTGGGAGAACCGATCAGTGTAAGCACACACCGTATGGAGGAAGGACGTCCTCTAGGTGAGTTTTATGGCTTGAAGTCTGTCGGCGTGTCGGAAAACGGACTGTTCCTGATTGAAAAGCCGGACGGGGAAGTCGTTGAGTTCTCTACTGCTTACCTGACCAATGATGAATACCGCCAATATTTGGGCAACGGATTGCCGAAAGTGTATTTGGGATGGGGCAACACCTTCACTTATAAAAACTGGGATCTGAGCATGCAGTTCACCAGCCAGTTGGGATTTAAGATCCTGAACGAACCCCGTGCTTATTACGAAAATAATTCTCATGCTTACAACCGTTTGAAATCGGTGGAGGAAGCACCCTATGGCGGACAATACACCTTGTCTTCTTCACAGCCGCAGACTATGGTAAGCTATTACCTGGAAAATGGTAACTTCCTGAAGTTGACCAATCTGACCATCGGTTATAATTTCCCGTTTAAAAATAACAAATACATCAAGAATGTCCGTGCCTATTTGTCCGGTGACAATCTTTTCTGCATAACCGGTTATTCCGGACTTGATCCGGAGTTGTCAAATCCGTATCCTACCTATGCAGGTATAGACAATCGCGACAAATATCCATCCATTCGTTCATTTACTTTTGGTCTTAACTTAACTTTCTAAATTTATCAGATTATGAAACCGAAATTATATAAGTCTTTATTATACTCAATGGTAGGCGCCGGCATGCTTTCTTTGGGAAGCTGCACAGATTTGAGTGAAACCATTTACAACCAGATCGCGTCCGAGAAATATGAATTTACGGAAAAGGATGCCGCCAGTATGTTTGCGCCGGTATATTCCTCCTTGCGCAATTTCTATTGGGCATGGTACGGGTACGCTGACCTGGATATCTGTACGGACATGTGGGTGATCCCTTTGCGGATAGGCGTAGGTTGGGGTGATTTGTATATCAATCTGCATGAGCATACGTTTCATTCCGAAATCGGTCATTTCAGTGGGTTGTGGTCAAACGCCTATTCGGGAATAAATGCGTGCAACAAGCTGTTGGCGGACGAGGCCGTGCAGGAATCGGAGGAGTCTGTGGTCCAGCTACGTGCTTACCGTGCGTTGTATTACTATCTTTTGTTCGACCTTTTCCGGAATATTCCCTTGGATACCACTTATGATCATCCCGACGGCTGGCTTCCCGAACAGGCTGAACCGCAGGAAGTATGGGATTTTATCATCTCTGAACTGGACGACATAAAGGACAAGTGTGGCGATGAGGTGGAGATGGGACAGATAAATAACTATACCGTCCACATGATTCTTGCTAAGATGTATTTGAATCACAATGCTTGGTTTGACGACCATTCCGACGATTCTTACTATCGGAAATGCGTTGACGAGCTGAATGTGATCATTGAATCGAACAAATTCAGCCTGGCGCCGAATTATGCTGATAACTTTAAGGAGGACATCTCTTCTTCTCCCGAGATTATCTTCGGGATTCCGTTTGAGTATCTGTATGCCAGCGGCAATTATTTTGCCAATTTGTGGATGAACGAGGCCGGGCGTGCCACTTTCGGGTTTACCGGTTGGGCCACAGGAGGCGGAGCCGCCTTGCCCCAGTTCCTGGATACTTATGACAAGAATAATGACACCCGTTATACAGACTGCTGGATCGGCGGTGTCCAGCAAGACCAGAGTGGAAACACCATTTATGTGGACGGCCAGCCTTTGAACTATACGTATGAAATCCGCAGTACGGACAATCCGGGATGCTATCCGATGGAAGGATACCGGTTGGTAAAGTATGAGATAAAGGATGGTGACTGGGGAACCAGTTATGATGATGTGCCTTTCTTCCGCTATGCCGATGTCTTGATGATGAAGGCTGAGTGCCTGTTGCGTCTGGGAGGATATAACGGCGAGACGGAACAGGATGCCGCTAGCCTGGTTACTCAGGTAAGGCAACGTGCGTTCAAAGGGAATCCCGATAAGGCGACACGCACGGTAACCCAGTTGAAAGGCGGCAGCGTATATTCTTACGGACACCGGGAGAACATTGCACAGCAGGATGAGGCGGATAATTGGGTGACCACTACCGAAGGAGGCAGCGACATCGAGCTGGGCGGCCTGCTGGACGACCTGGGATGGGAGTTCCTGGCCGAGCACCATCGCCGTCAGGATTTGATCCGTTTCCGTCTTACCAGCGGACAGAATGTGTATAATGGCAAATCATGGTTCTGCAAGGATGCCAAGACCGATCCGACGGACAAACATTGTGACATTTTCCCGATACCCAAGAGTATCATGGATGGTAATATAAATCTGGTTCAGAATCCGGGATATTAACCCTTTGTTAACTATAAAAAGAAAAACGATGAAAAAGAATATATTATTGGCACTTTGCTGTTGCTCGCTACTTGCTTTTGCAGGTTGTAGCGATGATTATACTGATGCAACATCCAAACATATATACGGAGAAAACGAAAACCCGTATCTGAAGACAAATACCAATGCCCAGGTTACTTCCAATGTGGCATTGGAAGTGAACGGCAAGCATGCTTATGTTTTGAACCTGTCGGACTATACGGACAAGTTTGAAGAATTGATGGGAATGAGTGCGGATGCGGCTGTTGCCGGGCTGGATACCAAGGCCACTGTCTTTTATCCCATAAACACGACCCGCAACCAATGGTTGAAGACGGCCTATACCAAAGACGGCGCAGGCTGGTATTTCAATTCGGTCGGCCAGCCGTGCAGCGCGGACGATGCGGACGGCAAGGCTACGGTGACGTTGGATAAAGCGGCGAAAACATTGAATGTGGAACTGACGGAAGGAGGTATTGTAGCGGGGACGGTCTTTACGCTGAATGTGGGTTTTGCGGTAAACGGACCAGACTATGATGACTATGTGCGCTTTACTTTTGAAGTCGGGGTCACAGATCCTACCGTGTCGGTGGTTTCTGTTACCTTCTCGTCCGATAATGCGACAGTGACCCTGCCGGTTGAAGATTACAAGGAAAATATCGAGACCGTGTTTGATATGTCCATAGAAGAGTTCTTGGCTAAGGCGGCGGATAATACGGACATCAAGTTCTGTCTGGCAGACCCGTCTACGGAAGAGTGGAGCGATATGGGAGAAAACTATACAGCCAATGCGCCGGGCTACTCTGGATGAATACAAGTGGTGAGGCTGTCAGTTGGGGAACGGACGGTTATGCCGCCTACATTGAATATTACAGTAGTGATGAAGCTTGCGGAGTAGGTTACAATGACGGGCTTGCCGTAGGAACAACGGGTAAAATGAATGTCGGCTGGGTGGATATGAATGATACCGAAGTATTTCCGTTTCGTGATCAATTATACGGTTGAATAACGCGGGGAATTGATTCTGTGTTGAGCTTGAAAGGATAGTTCCGGGTGAAGGGACTATCCTTTTTTTGGGGTCTGCCGGGAGAAAAGGGAAGGGATGCCGGAGGGATTTCATGTGAAAGGGAGCGTATAATGCCCGTGCCGGACAGAAATGACGGGGAGTCCGGTTCCGGACGGGATGGAAAAATAGTCTAGCGGGATGGAAAAATAGTACAACCGGCTGGATATTCGTGTCGCAGGACGGTAATTATTGGACGATTCTGCCATTACATTATATTATTTCTTCCTTTCCTTATTCTTTTTTTATTTTACTTTGCAAATGCACAAAGTATATAACCGATAGATTATGAAAAACAACAGAACACTTGGTTTGGCAATCTTGTCATTGCTTTTATTTATTGGAAATGCTCCATTGGCGGCTAAAGTTAAGAACTATACTCTCTCTTCTCCGGACGGAGGACTGAAAGTCGAGATTAGTACGGGGGATGGGCTTTCTTACCGGATTATGCATGAAAATGATACAATTCTCTCACATTCTAACATAGGTTTGGTTCTGGCCGACGGAACCTTGGTAGGTAAATCTTCCCGGGTAACAAGGGAAAGAAGGAAAAAGATAGAGGATAAGGTAGAATCGCCGTTCTACCGCTTCAAGGAGTTCGTTGCAGCCTGCAACGAACTGGACTTGAAGCTGCAAGGCGGATTCGGCGTGACTTTCCGGGCTTACGATGACGGGGTTGCCTATCGCTTCTATACCACCGTGGCATCAGAAGTGACTGTGAAGGATGAAGTGGCGGAATTTAACTTTCTTCAGGATTATACGGCTTATCTTCCTTATACCACCAATGATAAAAAACCGATGGCGATGGCTTATCAGAATGTATATGATGTGACTCCTTTGTCAAAAGCACAGCCTAAACTGGCTTTTCTTCCGGTTACTGTGGATTGCGGCAGCGTAAAACTGACTCTGTTGGAGTCAGATTTGGAAGCTTATCCGGGCATGTTTGTACAGTCACAGCAGGGAAAGTATGGATTGAAAAGTGTCTTTGCTCCTTATCCGGATAAAACAGACTTTTATCCTTGGCGGAAACAGGAATATGTAACTGAAACCACCGATTTTATATCCCGTAGCCGTGGCTCCCGTTCCTATCCGTGGCGTGTGTTGGCCATTACTGAAAAGGATACGGATATGCCGGTCAACAACCTGGTGTATGCCTTGGCTTCTCCCAACCGTATCGGTGATACTTCGTGGGTCAAGACAGGCAAAGTGGCGTGGGACTGGTGGAACGACTGGAATCTGAAAGGGGTTCCTTTTAAGGCGGGCATCAACATGGACACCTATAAATATTACATTGATTTTGCCAGCCGGAACGGCATCGAGTTCATTGTTCTGGACGAAGGCTGGTATGATCCGAAAAGCGGGGATATGCTTACGGTTATTCCCGAACTTGATTTGCCGGAGCTGATAGCATACGGCAAATCCAAAGGGGTGGAAATAGTGCTTTGGACGGTGTTTAATGTACTCGACAGCCAGTTGGAAGCAGCTTGTAAGAAATATGCGGATATGGGAATCAAAGGTTTTAAGGTGGATTTCCTGGATCGTGATGATCAGACTGCCGTTGAAATGGTGTATCGCATCGCTGAGATGACGGCCCGATATAAATTGACCCTTGATCTGCACGGCATTTACAAACCGACAGGTATCAACCGTACCTATCCGCATATCATTAATTTTGAAAGCGTGTTCGGTATGGAAGAGGTGAAATGGACGGATATCAAGAACAATATGCCGCTTTATGATGTCACTTTTCCTTATATCCGCATGATGGCGGGACCGGTGGATTACACTCCGGGAGCGATGCGCAACGCTACGAAGGCCGATTGGCGTGCCATGTATTCTACTCCGGCCAGCATGGGAACCCGGTGTCATCAACTGGCTGCCTATATTGTGCACGATTCTCCTTTCACGATGTTGTGTGATGCGCCTACCAATTACCTGAATGAACAGGAGTGTGTGGATTTCATTACTTCCCTGCCTGTGGAGACGGATTCTACTTTTATCGCTTCCGGTGAGCTTGGCAAGTATATCGTGACTGTCCGCAAGAAGGATGTCAACTGGTATGTGGGTGGCATGACCAATTGGGATAGACGGGATGTGGAGCTGGATTTCTCTTTCCTGCCGGAAGGGGGCCGTTATACGGCTACGCTGTTTGTTGACGGCATCAATGCCGACAAACAGGCAGAAGACTACCGTATGGAGAAAAGGATCGTGGACCGCGAAAGCCGGATGAAACTGCACCTTGCCTCGGGGGGAGGATTTGCCATGAAGCTGGAACTTTGTCCGTTGCGCGGCCGGGTAACTGCGGTTCCCGAAGGCAAGGGGATTCCTTCTTTCTACAAGAAATACATTGAGACGGAGGGATTGTATGTCACTTCTTCGGAACGGGTCAGTGACGAGGCTTTGCTGAAGGCGTGTGATATCATCAGCCTGATGCTGGCCAAACGTCCCGATGTAAAGGCCCACATGGTGAAGAGGGGCTGTCATGTGATGGTGATCGGCAAGGATGAGGAGACTTGTGACCTGCCTGAGTTCGCGCATATTTGTAATTGTGAAGATAGTATCAAGTATTGGAACTGGCGGGCACGCGGTTTTGGCGGGGCGCCTGAGGATGAACTTTCGTCCAGTTGCGGAGAAGAGAACCTGCTGGCATTGCCGCAAGACAAATATGTGGGCGAGAATATCTTGATTCATGAGTTTGCACACCTGATTCACACGGTGGGCATTGTCGGGGTGGAACCCGGTTTCAATGACCGGCTGGAGGCTTTGCGGCAGAATGCCATCCGGAAAGGATTGTGGAAAGACACGTATGCGGTCAGCAACAAGGAAGAGTATTTTGCGGAGTGTGTGCAGTCTTTCTTTAACTGTAACCGTTATGCCGATCCGGCTAACGGGGTGCATAACTGGGTGAACCGCCGTGCGAAGCTGAAATCTTATGACCCGGACATGTACCGGTTGTTACAGGAATATTTTTATGAGATAGAGATACCGGTCAATAATATTGTACATAAATAGAGATGAACAGAATATACTTAGTGGCCGCTTTTTTGTTGCTGGGGGCGGTTTCGGGGTTTGCCCGCAAGAAGCATGACGCGCCGGGGACGGGTAATCCTGTGATTCCCGGATACTTTGCCGATCCTACGATAAAGAAGTTTGGCGACACGTATTACATGTATGCCACTACGGACGGCAGCGGTGCGGGATTCGGACCGGCCCAGGTGTGGACGAGCAAGGATTTTGTAAACTGGACGCTGATGCCCATGAACTGGCCTGACAGCCATTGGATATGGGCCCCTGATGTGATCAGGCATACGGATGGCAGGTATTATTATTTTTATTGCCAGCCGTGTATCATTCATTGCGGGGTGAGCGAGACGCCCAGGGGACCCTGGAAGAATATCCTGGGTGAAAGCGAGGCGGTGCTTGTTCCCGACCGCTTCGTGACCAATGCGATTACACTGGATGGACAGACTTTTGTAGATGATGACGGTTCCGTGTACTTGTATTGGGGAACGTGGGGAATCTATAAAGGTTTCGGCTGCGGAGCTGGAAAAATGACTCCCGACCTGAAGGGGTTTACGGAAACGCGGCTCATACCGAATACGGAGGCGGTTGACTTTTTTGAGGCTCCTTTTGTATTGAAGCGGAATGGAATCTATTATTTCATGTATTCCTCGGGCTCTTGCCATGACCATACTTACAGGGTGCAGTATGCTACTTCGGATCATCCGCTGGGACCGTACGAATATAAGGGCTGCATTCTGGAAACGAATGAGGACGGGACGGTGCACGGCCCGGGACATCACAGTATCTTGAAGGAAGGGGATGACTATTATATAGTGTACCACCGCCATGACAACCCGCACTCCAACCGTGGCTTTCACCGCCAGCTCTGCATGGATAAGATGGAGTTTGCGGCGGATGGAAGCATCAGGAAGGTTATTCCTACCCACGAGGGGGTAGGCGCGCTGGCTCCTTCGGTGGTGAAATCGGAGAATCTGGCATTGGGCGCCGAGGTAAGGGCTTCTTCTTGTTATGATGATAATTTTCGCGCCGAATATGCCGTAGATGACAATAACGGGACTTTGTGGCGTCCCCGCGGTATGGGGCAGGAATGGCTTGAGATAGATTTGGGGAGTTCCCGGGAAATACAGACCGTCTGGACCCAGTTTGAATATGGAACCCAGTTTTATCAGTATTTGATAGAGACTTCTGTCGATGGCAAGCATTGGTCTGTTTTTGCTGATAAGCGGAACAACCACTTGGCAGGCAGTCCGATGGTTGACTTCGGCAAGGCGGAGGCCCGCTATGTGCGTCTTACTTTTACGGGCGGCCAGAAAAACGGTTTTGGAGGGGCTGTCTGGAACGTGAAGGTGTTCGGGGGGATTGAAGAGGCGCTTCCCCAGCAATGGCTGGGACTGACCGCTGCCGACTGGGACGGACGCGAGTGGCAGAATAATGAGGGAATGCTGGGCGGTGCGTTTGTCTTGAAGGAAGGTGCGGCGCGTACTTGCCGTATAGAAGGACGCGATGCGTTGATGCTGGAGCCGGGCACTGTATTGGAGTATTGCCATTCTTTACTTTCCCCGTCCAAGGAACATACCCTGAGCGGACTGGTTTACCGTTCCGGGAAATGGCGGAGTTATGAGGCGGAGCATTGTCTCTCTCAGGGAATGATTTCGCTCCGCAGCGGCAATGAGCCGTTGGTTATTACTAATTTGCGGTATTATAACTGGAAGCTGGAACCGGCGGAACGGGCTTACGACGCGGCTACGGATGTGGTCCGTCTGCCTGCTGCCGACCGTCGGAAACGTGGCTTGGTGGTGAGCATTACTGCTGATGATTTTGCTGTCGGCGATACCGTTCCTTATTTGACGAACCGGGGTGTGAAAGGGTATTTTGAGGCCTTGAAAGCTCCTGTGGTCGTGAAGGAGACGGAAGGGAAAAAGGCGTTTCATTTTGACGGCAGCCAGTTGTTCCGTTCCAGTTTCTCTTTGCCGGCTACTTTGCAGGACAATGCTCCCTATACATTGGAGGCGTGGGTGCTGAATGATTCCATAGCCGAGAATGAGTGTGTAGCCGATTTTACAACCTCGCATGACGAACTGGAGAAGATCATGCTGGTGAACGGTACGGAACCGCGCTGCGGGGTGATCAACCATTACGGATGGTATGAGGATGCGGGATATAAAGGTATGAAGGAGCTGACGGGCAGGTGGCAGCACATTTACATCTGTTTTGACGGACGCATGGAGCAGGTCTATATCAATGGAGAACAGGTGAGTGGAAAAGACATCCAGTTGTTGGTAAAACCGTCTCAGTTTGTGACCTTGGGGCGGAATGCGGAAGGAGAGTGGCCTTTTACGGGGTATCTGCACTCGTTGAAGTTGTGGGATGAATATATACCGTTACAAGGGCGGAAATAGTGATTTTGGTGAATTTATATACCTGGATTGCTTGGAATACGGAGCCTGTTTTATGTTCGGAATGTGTAAATTGCACCTCCGTAAAACAGGCACGGAATATGACGATAACAATTAAATGATATAACCATGAAAAAACTTTTAGTTACTACTTTATTGGCGGCTGCCGTAACCGGCGGTCAGGCACAAGTGAAACACCAGTCACACGGTTATCCTATAGACCCTGTGCCTTTCACTTCGGTGAAAGTGACCGACTCGTTCTGGGGGCAGCGTCTCAAGGCCAGCCGTGAAGTGACCATTCCCCTGGCTTTCAGTAAATGTGAGGAGACGGGAAGATACCGGAATTTTATCAATGCGGCCCATCCCAGCGATACCATCAAAGTGGGCGGGCTGGCTTTTGATGATACGGATGTATATAAGACGATAGAGGGGGCCAGTTACCTGTTGCAGACTTATCCGGATAAAAAGCTGGCCAAATACATTGACAGCGTGCTGGTGATCGTCGCTGCCGCACAGGAGCCGGACGGATACCTTTACACCAGCCGTACCATGAATCCCAAGCATCCGCACGAATGGGCGGGCAGCAAGCGTTGGGAAAAGGTGGAGGAACTGAGCCATGAGTTCTATAATCTGGGACACATGGTAGAGGGGGCCATCGCTCATTACCAGGCGACCGGGAAGCGTAATTTTCTGGATATCGCTATCCGTTATGCCGACTGCGTATGCCGTGAGATAGGCTCCGGTCCCGGACAGCAAGTCCGTGTGCCCGGCCATCAGATTGCCGAGATGGCGCTTGCCAAGCTCTATCTGGTAACGGGGCAGCAGAAATACCTGGATCAGGCAAAATTCTTCCTTGACCAGCGGGGACATACCAGCCGTACGGATGAATACAGCCAGGCGCATAAGCCGGTGACGGAACAGGATGAGGCGGTGGGACATGCCGTGCGTGCCGCTTATATGTATGCCGGTATGGCAGACGTTGCCGCATTGACCGGGGATTCGGCTTATATTCATGCCATCGACCGTATCTGGGATAATATTGTAGGCAAGAAATATTATATTACCGGCGGCATCGGGGCGACCAGCAACGGAGAGGCTTTCGGCAAAAACTATGAGTTGCCCAATATGTCGGCTTATTGCGAGACTTGCGCGGCTATCGGCAATGTGTATGTCAATTATCGTCTTTTCCTGCTTCACGGCGAGTCCAAATATTATGATGTGCTGGAACGTACTTTGTATAATGGCCTGATTTCCGGCGTATCATTGGACGGAGGCGGCTTTTTCTATCCCAATCCGTTGGAAAGTATCGGCCAGCATCAGCGCCAGCCTTGGTTCGGTTGTGCCTGCTGCCCGTCCAATGTCTGTCGTTTTATCCCCTCTTTGCCGGGATATGTTTATGCGGTGAAGGACAAGGACGTGTATGTGAATCTGTTTATGTCCAATACTTCGAACTTGAAGGTAGAGGGTAAGGCTGTTTCTTTGGAGCAGGCCACTCATTATCCTTGGGACGGTGATGTCACTATCGGTGTCAACAAAAACAATGCCGGACAGTTTACAATGAAAATCCGTATTCCGGGATGGGTGCGTAATCAGGTAGTTCCCAGTGACCTGTACACTTATTCGGATGGAAAGCGTTTGAGCTATACAGTGAAAGTAAATGGGGAACCGGTACAGAGTGAACTGAAGGACGGTTATTTCTGCATAGACCGCCGTTGGAAGAAGGGAGACAAGGTGGAAGTGCATTTTGACATGGAACCGCGTACGGTCAAGGCGAATAACAAGGTGGAGGCTGACCGGGGACGTGTTGCCGTGGAACGGGGTCCTGTCGTATATTGTGCGGAATGGCCGGATAATGATTTTGATGT
>OGQV01002044.1_pt1 | contig 13053 bp, 9 predicted proteins | sample 1553311 | NCBI WGS metagenome assembly OGQV01 (sample SAMEA2579976, study PRJEB22360) | human gut metagenome
CGCGTCCAGCTCGGCGGGCGTTACCTCTAAAGCCTCGGCCATTAACGATTCCTGCCGTGGCAGTACTTGAACTTCTTGCCGCTGCCGCAGGGGCAAAGGTCATTGCGGCCAACGTTGACGTACGGATCGTCGCTCTCGTCCTTGCGGTAGGTAGTCACCTTGCCGCCGTTGTTGACAGCAGCCGGGCCTCCCTGGACGGCCGTACGAGCCTGCACCTGTGCCTGCTTGCGCAGCACCGAGTTGCCGTTGTCGCCATCGACATCGGCGGGGCCGGAGAAGCGCGCCCCCTCGAGCGCGGGGTCCTCCTTGTGCTCCACGGCCTGCGGGGCGGCCTTGATCTCGATGCGCAGGACGGTGCGCAGGTAATCCTCGTACATGGTGTCGACGAGCATCTGGAAGGCACCATAAGCCTCGGTCTTGTACTCGACCAGCGGGTCGCGCTGGCCAAAGCCGCGCAGGCCGATGCCGGTCTTGAGATAGTCCATCTCCTGCAGGTAGTTCATCCAGCGGGTATCGATGACGCGCAGCATGACCTGGGTGTTGAGCTCGCGCATCAGATCCTCGCCCAAGCGCTCGGCCTTCATGTTGTAGCACTTCTCTACGTAAGCCAGGACATCGGCAGCCAGGGCCTCATAATCCTCGTCGGGGAACTTCGGCGTATCGATGTGGCCGGTGAGCTCCACAACCCACTTGCGCAGGCCTTCCAGGTCGCGCTCGCCCTCGTGGCTGTCCTTGGTGCAGAACTCCTGAACACAGCGGTACACGGTATCGTGCATGACCTCGGTGATGTGATCGGTCAGGTCCTTGCCGTCCAGAATCTTATTTCGCTCGGCGTAGATGACCTGGCGCTGCTTGTTCATGACGTCGTCGTACTCAAGGACGCTCTTGCGCATGGAGAAGTTGATGCTCTCGACCTTGTGCTGGGCGTTCTCGACGGCCTTGGAAATGATCTTGTGCTGGATGGGCATGTCGTCGCCCATGTCGGCCGTGACCATCATCTTGGAGACGCGGTCCATCCTGTCGCCGCCGAACAGGCGCATGAGGTCGTCCTCGAGCGACAGGTAGAACTGGGTCTCGCCCGGGTCGCCCTGACGGCCGGAACGGCCGCGCAGCTGGTTGTCGATACGACGGGATTCATGGCGCTCGGTGCCGATGACGGTCAGGCCGCCGGCGGCAAGCACGCGCTCGCGCTCGGCCTTGCAGGTCTCCTTGGCCTCGGCGTTAAACTGCTCGAGCTGCTCGGGCGTCACGTCCTCCATGGTCAGGCCCTCGTACTCCAGGCGCTCGCGCACCAGCTCGTCGGGGTTGCCGCCCAGCAGGATGTCGGTGCCACGACCGGCCATGTTAGTAGCGATGGTCACGGCGCCGTAGCGTCCGGCCTGGGCCACGATATGGGCCTCGCGCTCGTGGTGCTTGGCGTTGAGGACCTCGTGCGCGATGCCGCGCTTGGTAAGGGCGGCCGACAGCTTCTCGGAGCTTTCGATGGAGACGGTGCCCACCAGGACCGGCTGGCCCTTGGCGTGACGGCGCTCGACGTCGTCGGCAACGGCGTTGTACTTGGCCTGGATGGTGCGGTACACCAGGTCCTCGTGGTCAACACGCTGCACGGGCTTGTTGGAGGGGATGACCTCGACGGGCAGCTTGTAAATCTCGCGGAACTCGGCGTCCTCGGTGAGTGCCGTACCGGTCATGCCGGAGAGCTTGTCATAGAGACGGAAGTAGTTCTGCAGGGTGATGGTGGCCAGCGTCTGGTTCTCCTCGCGCACGAGCACGCCTTCTTTGGCCTCGATGGCCTGGTGCAGACCCTCGGAGTAGCGGCGGCCTTCCATAATGCGGCCGGTGAACTCGTCGACGATCTTGACCTCGCCGTTGGTGACCACGTACTGCTTATCGCGGTGGAACATGTACTGGGCCTTCAACGCCTGCTGCAGGTGGTTGACCAGCTGGCCCGAAAGGTCGGCATAGATGTCCTCGATCCCCAAGCGGCGCTCGATTTTCTTAAGGCCGCGCTCGGTGGCGGCGATGGTGTGCTTGGCCTCGTCCATGACGAAGTCGCCCGTGGGCTCAACGTCCTCGGTGGCGGTGAGCATGTCGTGCGAGACGTCCTCGCCGCGCTCAAGGCCGCGCACGGCACGCGCGAAGTCCTTGTAGGTGCTGGCGGACTTGGTGCCGGCACCCGAGATGATGAGCGGGGTACGCGCCTCGTCGATCAGGATGGAGTCGACCTCGTCGACGATGGCGTAATGGTGGCCACGCTGCACGCGCTGCTCGGGGCGGGTGACCATGTTGTCGCGCAGGTAATCGAAGCCGAACTCGGAGTTGGTGCCGTAGGTGACGTCGGCCTGGTAGGCCGGACGCTTAAGCTCGAGCGGCATGTTGTTCTGCAGCAGACCGACAGTCATGCCCAGGTACTTGTAGATGCGACCCATCCACTCGGAGTCGCGCTTGGCCAGGTAATCGTTGACGGTAACGACGTGTACACCCTTGCCGGCAATAGCGTTGAGGTAGCCGGCCAGCGTGGAGACCAGGGTCTTGCCTTCGCCGGTCTTCATCTCGGCGATATGCCCCTCGTGCAGTGCCATGGCGCCAATGAGCTGCACGTCAAAGTGACGCATGCCCGTGATGCGCTTGGAAGCCTCACGCACGGTGGCAAAAGCCTCGGGGAGCATGTCGTCGAGCGACTCGCCGTTGGCGTAACGCTCACGGAACTTATCGGTCTGGGCGCGGAGTTCCTCCTCGGTCATCTTCTCAAACTGGGGCTCAAGACCGTTGATTTGGTCAACGATCTTGTAGTAGCGCTTGAGGTCCTTATCGGATCCAAAGGACAGCAGCTTTGACATGAATCCCATGTGGTTTTCCTTTTTTGGCCATCGCCCACGCCATGCAGCCTTGGGCGAGTTAAACACAGATAATTGTACTTTAGCCAAACAGGGCGCGCCCTATACGGTCGACCTCGACCGCCACGTAATAACTACGACCAACCTGCCAAAAAGGGACAGGTTTATTTTGGCAGGTTTTATCTGGACAAACGCCGCATCTCTACCATTTGGTGCAAACGAGCCTGTCCCCTTCGCACCAATTTGGCGCCATGGGGACAGGTCCGTTTGCACCAATAAAAAGAAAAGGGCCGCGCACCCAAATGGATACGCGGCCCTTTAGCCATGAATGCGAGCGATTCCGCGGCGAGCTATTTACTCAGCAGCCTCGGTGGTCTCGGCCTCGGCAGCGGCCTCCTCGACGGAAGCCTCTGCGGGAGCCTCGGCGGCCTGCTTGGCAGCCTCCTCGGCAAACTTAGCGGCACGCTTAGCCTTCTCGGCAGCCTTAGCCTCAGCGGCGGCCTTGCGAGCGGCCTCGGCCTCAGCAGCCTTGGCGGCCTTGGCAGCCTTGGCCTCCTCAGCCTTCTTGAGCTGGGCGGCAGCGGCGCCACCGAACTTGTCGGCGAAGCGCTGGACGCGTCCACCGGTGTCGACGAACTTCTGCTGGCCGGTGTAGAACGGGTGGCACTCGTTGCAAAGCTCGACCTTCATCTCGGACACGGTAGCGTGCGTCTTGAAGGTGTTGCCGCAGGAGCACGTCACCGTGCACTCGACATACTGGGGATGGATACCCTGCTTCATGGTAGGACTCCTTATTGGTCAGGCGCTGGTTACCGATCAGCGCATAAGGCGTCTTGGTTTCCGACCAAGACAACAAACTCGGCTATGGTACCACGGCGCCGCGCGTCCCACAAAAGGTTCACGGTCTTTTCGGCACAGCACGAACTGGCCCTTGAATATCAACTATCATCCGAACACTCCCCCACATTCATCCCTCGTATGTATCGAGGTATTCCTGCTTGAGCGTCTGCGAGGACGACTCGGTCTTTTCCACGAGCGTGCCGGCCTCGATGAAGTAGAACGAGTCGGTGAGGTCTGCCAGGTCGTCGAGCAGATGGCTTGAAATGAGCACGCTTCGTCCCCGCGCCACCTCGCTGCGCATCGCGTCGCAGGAGGTTTTCCGCTTTCCCGGATCGAGGCCGTTCAGCGGTTCATCGAGGATGAGGTACGGGCAATCGGTCGCTATCGCCATGGCAAGCTTTACCTGCTGCTTCATTCCTGTCGAGAGTTTACGGGTCGGCTTGTCGAGATATGGGGAGATTCCGAGGGAGTCGCAGAGCGAGTCGATGTCGGCGGCCGATTTCCACGCCTCCCTAACGAAAGCAAGGTGCTCGATGGCCGATAGCGTGGGGTAGAGATCCGCGCCGCCCGAAGAGCTCAGGTAGACAAGTTCTGCAAATTCGGCTGATCGACGTTGGCAGATTCCGTCTGCCGCCAGGCTTCCCGAGCGGATGCGGGTGGGAAATTGGCCCGACAGCGCTTCAAGAAGGGTGGTTTTCCCCGAGCCGTTGGGAGCAACGAGGCCCGCCGCCGTTCCCGGGCTCAAGAAAAGCGATCCGATTGAAAGTATCGTCGTGCTTCCGTATCCCACGCTCGCGTCTAGAAGCTCGAGCCCATGGTGCTTTTTCGCGGGTCCAGGCTGTTTGGGGGAACGTGCCGCAACGGCGCCGACCGCAAAAAAGACCGCGACGTATATCAGGGCCACGGCAAGCATCGATGCACCGCTTGAATCGGAGCCAATGAATTCTGTTGGGAAGCATCCTACGTAACCCGTTGCCTCGATAGGCGAGAATACGGCCAGCGGCAGGAGATTGAGCGCGGCGCTATGCTCCAGTGCCGAATCGGACAGTAACGGGAATACCGGGGCCGCGACAAGCAGCGCGGAGGTAAGGGGGCCTGCGAGGACGCGCCTCGTTGCGGTCGATAGGACGACGGAACAAACGGATATTAAGGTTCCGCCCGCAAGAAGCGCGATAAGCAGGGCTGTGAGGACGTTTCCCGCAGTCGTGGTGGTAAGCGCGCCGTCATGGAAGAAGGCGATCGGGTACCCAATTTGCCCGAAGCCGTTTAGGGCCAAGGCGTAAATGCCCCCGGGTGCAAGGCCGGCGAGGAGCATCGCGGTCCCCGCGGCGATTATCGAAAACACGATCTGGATAAGGCGCCGGAATTTGGACACGGGCGCCTTCGCCGCCAGGGTCGCAGGCCTTGTGGCCCCGAGCAGGAGTATCGACGAGAGAAGGAAGGGAATGAAGGGAAGGAAAGACGGCACCATGGCAATGGCGTAAGGCAGGAAGGAAAGGAATGGCAGGTCGCTTGCGGAGGCCGGGATATCCGTGATGCCGGAGCTGCTCAGGGCACGGCAATATGCGAGCGCTGCGTCATTGGTCTCTCGGTCTCCCACGATGGACCCGGATTGGAAGCCTTCGCCCATGAGCGCGTAGTAGCTCTCGGCAGAATCGAGAAAGGCGGCGTCGGTTTGAGCGGCAAGAGCGGCGTTCGCGTATCTTGCAAGCTCCGCGTCGACTTGCTGCTCTGGCGATAGGTCTACGCCGTTGGCTTGGGGTGCGCGCGTATTGAATGCGTCGACAAAGCTCTGCATGCCCTGCTTCATAAAGAAGGGTCCGTAAATGGGTGAATTGAACGCAATGGGGATGGAGAAGGCTGCGGCAAGAACGAGCGTAGAGATCCATACGGCCCTGTCTCTTAGGATTAGTTTGAGAAGAAGTCGACAGTACATTTAGAAGCACCTACGTTCCTCAAAGAATTGTTAGATTAAAAGTAACAGACCGGATGAAGATACGTGCGACGGGGGCGAGGCGAATGGCTGAGCGGTATCGATATGCGGGTTCAACGGTATCACATTGGCCACATAGATTTTTAACTTGCATTTCTACCCGCCCTTTTCGTAGAGTCGCCGATACGTGCTTAGCGCACCCTCGGCGCGTCCAGCAGGCTTTGCGAAATGGGATCCAGGAGACTTCGGCGCAGCATCATCTTGCGGAATGCTTCTAATGAGCCTCCCATCCTTCAAAAACAGAATCTCATCGCACAGCCTATCGACCGAATCCAAGATGTGGGATGACATGATGATGCACGTACCAGAATCGGCCAGCTTCCTGAGAATCTCGGAATGCAAGTCCACCCTGCTGGGGTCGAGCGCGTTCATGGGCTCATCTAATAGAAGGTACCGCGCGCCCGTCGCATACGCAATCGCCAGGGTAAGCTGCTGCTTCATGCCCTGGCTCAGAGTGCAGATCCTCATCTTCGCGAACTCGCCTATCTGCGTTTGTTCCACTATCTCTTCGATATCGCGAGCATGCGGCCACATATCGCAAACCATCTTGAGGTGATCTTCCGCACGCAATCCGGGATACAGCAGCGTCCCCTCACCAGGTGCATAGAAGATCATAGAACGGACCTCTCTCGCACCCGTACCCTGTACCTCATCCAGAACGATGCTCCCGTCCACGCGAGGACCCGGCAAACCTGCCATCGCACGCAGCAACGTCGTCTTTCCATGCCCGTTCGGAGCGACGAGACCGTAGACCGTACCCGGGGCAAACTCAGCGTTCACCGAATCTACGAGCACCTTCTTTCCATAAGAGATCGTCAGCGTTTGAAGGTCAATCATCGAGATCATCCCCTTTCGATCTTTGGAACACTCAGGCGCACCATCAACGGAGATACGGCGCCCAAGACCACCAGCAGAGCGCCCGATGCGCCGACGACCTCTCCAAAAGGCATCGCGTTCGTCCCTCGCCCAAGGAACCCAATCGTCCCCACCTGGGAAGCGGGATCAAACGAGGCGAATGGAGCCAGCAGCGCGACGCCCATGCCCACGCTTTCAACATGAGCGCTCAACGAACCCAACACCAAGAGAACCGCGCAAACCATTCCGGTGACAACGGGGTTGCGGCTAATCGCTGCTGTCAACGCAGCGACGACGGAAATCACGCCGTATGCCATGACCAGCAACGGAATACTGCACAACACCGCCTCCCCCACCATGGACGTTGTCGAAGCTCCCGCCCGAATGAGAGCGACGGGATACTCCGATCCACCCGCACCGTTCTTAATCACGGACACAACGACAGCGGGAACCATCGACACCAAAAGCAGCACCAAGCCAAGCAGGAGAGCCAGCGCAACAGCCGTCAGAAAACGCACATGCGCTGTTGCGGGGATCTGGAGAACCAGAAGGGAACGACACTGCAGGTGGGTGCACGCGAGCGATGTGACAACCACGGGCAACAGCAAAAATAAGGAGGGAAGCGCTGCCTGGAGATACGAAAGGAGGATTAATGGGGGCATCTTCGTACTTAACTCGTAAACCTTGGGGTCCGGCAAGCTCGCGATCGACTCAAGCAGAAGGGCGCGCGCCTCCGCACGAGAAGGAGTCTCCGGCTCGATTCCGATCGATTGCAGGAGAGTCGCATCTGCCGCGCCCAGCTCACCTCGAGCGCGCTCGTACGTCGCAAGGCTTCGAAACCCCTCCGCAGGCATAGGCGCGTACACGAAACCCGAAAGAGCATCCCGCATGTCTTCCAGGGCCGCTTTGCCCTCGACGTCCATATTCGCAGCGTTCTGCTCTAGATACCGATCTATTGAACGGAGCTCCCCATCCCTATACCGAACAGCGGAAACGTTATCAGCGTCAGGAAACATCTCGACCAGAGCCGGGGCCAGCATCGTCGTCGACATTGCAATCGCGCATACGGCGAGGGTAGGAGAACGCAGGAGCAGTTTCCCCATCGTTCTTACGTATGCAACGGCGGAGGCACAAGCGCTCGAACGAGTTGCCGTTCTCGATGCAGTGAAGGAGCCTCTCTCTCAAGACAAATTGGGGATATCGGGCACGCGCAGCCGCTCTTTCCAGCAACGCAAAGCAGGCTAATTGCCAGCACCTCGATCCCGATTGCGCATACGAGGGCAATCGCGCCACGCTCGAAGCAAAGTCCAGGCAGATTCACTATCTGCGTTGTCGGGTACGAGCTATAGGCGCCGACGGTCAACTCAGTGTTCGCATACGTAAGGGGATTCAACAGGGCGAACTCACGTAAAGCGATGGATCTTCCGTAATACCCGGGAACCATCGTCACCCCCATCAGGGCACATACGAACACGATTCCAAGCGTAGGGTTATTGGCAATCTTCACGGCAAGGTGAACGACAAGCGAGATGAACGCTGCCACCAAGAATTGCAAGATGGCCGTCTGCGCGAACACCAGCCAAGCCGGTTTGATAACCGGAGTCGCATATTGAATGTAGCCTATCGGATAGAACGGCGAGCCCGGGCCATTCTTCACAAGCGCGGCGATTATCCCTGGAAGATTGATGGCGAGGACGGCAAGCATTGCAAAAACACTCGCCCATACGCTCGATGCAACAAGTCTACCCAGCTCGCCCATCGGTGCCTGGATGATGAGCTTTTCACGTTTGTTAAGACGCGCGGCAAGGAACGAGACGGCAACGGCCGTTGCGACCCATAGCAAGTACTCCTTCGATCCGTCATAATAGGTGTACTCTCCATCCGATATCTGCAGAAACGGAAGTAGGGGAGAGAGCGGTGCCAAGATAAGACGTCCCGCGGCAAGAGGGTACAGAAGCGCGGGCATGCTTGATGAAGAGGTATAGACACCGTCCTCCCCCGCATTCACAAGCGCGTCCGCATAGGATGCTGACAATTCCTGCTCAACACGGGTTATTCCCGACTCGAGGTATTCGACCCGTCCGTCGATGCCAGCCGCGCTCCTGAAGACGGGCAGAGCACAAAGAACCATCAACGCAACAACGACAACACAGAGCGACCTGGAGGAGAGAAGCGACCTAAAGATCGCCTTCGAGATCTTGAGCATATTCATCGCCAACCTTAACCCCATCCACCTGGAACAGCGGGGCTGAACAAAATGCTCGGCCCCGCCTCGCATCTAGTGATTGCAGCATGCTGTGATTACTTGTCGGCAAAGTCAATTTAACATAAACTGTTAAAAAGTAACCTGAGTTTTTTAAATTCTTCGGAGGTTATTATGAGTTCCGACAATCGCACTCCCCGGCTTCATTCCTTCCGCATCGCATGTGCGATAGCCTCTGCGACCCTTTGCGCCACCGCCATCGCACAAGTGGCGTTCTCCTTAAAGCCAGCAATCGAAGTGCTCGACAACCCTGTAATTGCAGACTCCCCCGCGTATCCAGCCCTTGCGATCTCGACATTGGTCCCTGCCGTCATCGGTATCGCTACGACCATCCTCAGCGCCGTTCTCGTGTGGACGATCAAGAGCGGAGACCCCTTCAAGAAAGGGTCTGCGACATGCTTGAAGGTGCTCGGCATTCTCTTCGTTGTTCAAGCTGCCACCAGCCTCTACGCCGGCTCACTCAAAACCTCCGTTTCGATGTTTGGCGGCGAGGGGGCCGTCGGCGCCCAAGAGATCGCTTCATCATTCGATTGGACCTCTCTGGTTCTCGGCATCGTCCTGTTCATGCTTTCCCAGCTCTTCTTGTACGCCCGAGAGCTGTACCTCGACTCCGACGAGATTGCGTAAGGAAACGCCATGCCCGTAATTGTTCGCCTCGACAAGATCATGGCCGAGCGAAAGATTTCCTCGAACGAACTTGCCGAAAGGATTGGAACCACGCCCGTGAACCTGTCCCGTATTAAAAAAGGGCATATTCGCGGCATTCGTTTCAACACGCTCGAGCAGCTATGCCTCGCCCTTCGTTGCCAACCTGGAGACCTTCTCGAAGTCATGAGCGAAGAGGATGCCCGAAAGGAGTTCGGACTCGATTGGTCCGCCGAGGACTAGAGGGCGCGACGAGACTCGTCCCCGCGTTCAAGAGTCCATCGAGACGCTCCAAGCGTTCGGCTACGGCATCACCGAGCCGGACGACCGAAATATCGCCATACGCGACGTGAAGACGAACAGTTGGCTCTAGCTCACCGAGTACGCGGCAGTGCTGGGCCCATCCCAACTGAGGTCACGGTGGTCCGATAGGGGCGCCGCCCGCGGCATGCGCCGCGGAGCGGTATCCCCTACCGAAGGGCGGGGATGCCCTCCGCTTCCAGTTCGGAATCAGCCGTCGGAGGCGTTCGGCTGACTGCGGGAACGGCCTGTCCGCTCAATGTGTTCGGCTGAGATCGGAAATCAACCCAACACGAGCCGGACACGCGCCAGACGGCTCTTCCCCGTACGGCCTTCCCCCTTACGCTCATGTTGCAGACGTGTAACGCCGCTGTAAGCGCACCTCTTTTGGCGCCAGACAGGTACAATGATGAACACTGTACCGTAGCGGAGCGCCCCCGCGCGCCGCAACCACGCGAAAGGGTTTCCCATGGCCGAGATCTCGTCCTCCCGCATCGTCATCACCGTCCTTGGCAAGAACCGCCCCGGTATCGTCGCCGGCGTCACCCGTGTTCTGGGCGAGGCCAACGTCGACATCCGCGACATCACGCAGTCCATTATCGAGGACATCTTCACCATGACCATGCTGGCCGACACTGCCGAGTCTAAGCTCGACTTCGCCGAGCTGCAGAAGGCGCTGGCCGAGGCCGGCGAGCTTTCGGGCGTCAACGTGTCCATCCAGCGCGAGGACGTCTTTAACTTTATGTACCGCCTGTAGCGAACAAGCCGCGTGGAGACGGCCCGAGGTGCGCCCAGGCGCAACGTCACCACATGGCCCGGAGAGGAGCGCGCATGGCCTACGACGCCAAGAAAATCTATTACCGCTTCGATGACCACTTGAGCCGACTGGTTCTGGATTACGAAGCAAGCCGCCAGATTTCGTCTGAGAGCGAAAGCCTCTACCACGGCCTGCCGACCGACCCTTATGACGAGGGCCTGTTTGTCGAGCACAATGTCAAGCGCGGCCTGCGCAATGCCGACGGCTCGGGCGTGGTCGCGGGCCTCACTCGTATCTCGGATGTGCACGGCTACAACAAGGTCGACGGAAAGGTCGTGCCCGATCAGGGCAAGCTCACGCTTCGCGGCTACAGCATCGAGGATCTGGTCAACAATGCCCAGGCCGAGAGTCGCTACGGCTACGAAGAAGTCGCCTATCTGCTTATCACGGGTTCGCTACCCAACAAGGAAGAGCTCGACGGCTTTTGCGAGCGCCTGGGTGCCTTTAGACATCTGAGCGACGAGTACGTTAAAGAGTTCCCTATGACCACGGTGTCGTCGAGCATCATGAACGTGCTCCAGCGCGCCGTACTGTTGCTCTACGCCTTCGATGCCGAACCAGACGTGATCACGCCCGAGCACGAAATCGACGTCGCCATTTCCATGCTCGCACGTCTCCCGCGCATCGCCGCCTTCGCACACATGGCCTCGGTCGCCAAGCTTCGCGGCTCCGAGGTTCACGTGCCGCACCCCACGCCCGGTCTCTCCACCGCCGAGACCATCCTACAGGTCCTGCGCGGTGGCATGGCGTTCACCCGCGACGAAGCCATGCTGCTCGACGTGATGCTCATGCTGCATGCAGAGCACGGCGGCGGCAACAACTCCACCTTCGCTTGCCGCGTGCTGTCGTCTTCGGCCACCGACCCGTATTCCGCCTACGCCGCGGCTATCGGCTCGCTCAAGGGCCCGCGCCACGGCGGCGCCAACGCCAAGGTCGTGTCTATGCACGAGGACATCCGTGCGCATGTCTCCAATTGGGAGGACGAGGACGAGGTCGCAGCCTACCTGGGCAAGATCCTCGACAAGCAGGCCTTCGACGGCACGGGTCTCATCTACGGTATGGGCCACGCCGTCTATACGCTGAGCGACCCGCGTGCCGAGGTGTGCCGTCGTTACGCGCGCACGCTTGCCGCCAAGAAAGACCTGGGCGAGGAGTTCGCGCTCATCGAGCGCATCGAGCGCCTGGCCCCGCAAGTGATGCGCGACCACGGCATGACCAAGCCTATCTGCGCCAACATCGACCTGTACACGGGCTTTATCTACAAGATGCTCGGCGTGCCCGAGACGCTCTTTACGCCGCTGTTCGCCGTCGCCCGCATGGCCGGCTGGTCTGCGCACCGCATGGAAGAGCTCTTCTGCGCGCACCGCATCATCCGCCCCGCGTATCGCCCGGTTATCGAGCCGCTGGAGTACAAGCCGCTCGCCGATCGTTAGGACGCAGACCGTTATAGAACCCGAGCGTGGCCAGGGCATCACCGCCCTCGGCCACGCTTTTTATGCCAGTAGAAAGGATTGCAGCGAATGATTGTGTTTTCCGATATGGATGGAACGCTGCTGACGAGTGATAAGCAGATGAGCGACGCCACCTGGGCAATGCTCGACGAACTCGCTCGACGTGGGATTGAGTTTGTGCCCTGCACGGGGCGTCCTCTGTCGGGCATCTTTGAGCCCATCCTCGCCCACCCCGCCGTACACTACGCGGTCTGCGCCAACGGTGCCAGCGTCTGGCAGCTCGACGACGTTGTGCCCACCGATGCCTCGCGTGCCACGTGCATTTTGAGCCGACCGCTCGACCGCGCCATCGCCCACCGCGTCCATAGCATTGCAACCGGCCACGATGTGACCTTCGATATCTTCGCGGACGGGCAGTGCTTCCTCCCCCGCTCGCTCTACACGCGCCTGGACGAATTCTGCGGCGGCGACCCCCACATCGCGGCTTCGCTCAAGCGCACACGAACACCGATCGACATGGATATCGACAGCAAGATCGACGAGGTCGAGACGCTCGAACGCATCGCCATGTACTGGCACAACCCGGCCGATCGCGACGCCATCGCGGCGGCGCTCGACACGCTCGGAGGCATTGAGGTCACGCGTTCGTACGCCATGAATATCGAAGTCATGGGTGAGGGCGCCACCAAGGGAACGGCCCTCACGTGGCTATGCGAGCACCTGGGCGAGCGTCTCGCCGACGCCTGGGCGTTCGGCGACAACATCAACGACATCCCCATGCTGCAGGCAGCGGGCCATGGCATGGCCATGATCAACGCCGAGCCCGAAGATCGCGAGGCCGTCGACGCCATTACCGAATACGACAACGACCACGACGGCGTCGCTCGCACCATCATGGCCGCCCTCGCCTAGTCATTGGGGACGTTCTTAAACGACTAGTCGTTGGGGACAGTCTTCGCGAAAAAGCTGCAAGGACTGTCCCCCACTGCCGGCAGAAACGATATGAGCAGGACATAAAACATTGAGAGCCCCTGCTGCATGAAAGACCGCGG
>OGQV01002045.1_pt1 | contig 13053 bp, 9 predicted proteins | sample 1553311 | NCBI WGS metagenome assembly OGQV01 (sample SAMEA2579976, study PRJEB22360) | human gut metagenome
CACGTGCCATACAGGTACGATCCTGCGTATTGAATTTACGCCAGGCCCCTTTTTCCGTAAGCAACGGGTACTTCTCGATCTCTATACGCCAACCCTGATCGTCAGACAAATGCCAGTGGAATTTATTGAGTTTATACAAAGACATCAGATCCAATACATGCTTTACCTCATCTTTATTCCAGAAATGACGGGAAGCATCCAGCATAAATCCACGCCATTCAAAACGGGGGGCATCTTCTATTTGCACGGCAGGAATCGAATAAGTTTGTTTTTCTCCCTGTACTTCTATCGTTGCAGGAAGCAACTGGCGAATAGTAGTAATCGCAGAAATAAAGCCCGAATAGTCAGTTGCCTCTACCCGAACAGACTCCGGTGTAGACTCAAGTTTATAAGAGCCGGGCTTTCCACCGGTATCTTTCAACTGGAAATACATATCTACCTGATTCTGATCGGTAGTGACTTCAACAGAAGACGATATGACATTCCGAAGAATCTCCTGCAGATACCCGACAGCCGGAAACAAGGACTGATCGGAAACCCCAATCTTCATTCCATCTTTTAAAACAAACGAGCCAGACTGCTCGGTCAGACTAACGGGGGTAGGTAGGATTGCAATCTCTTGCTTGACGGTGGGCGTACAAGAAGAAAAAACACAAGCTGATACAATGAGTAAAGAACTACTTAGTTTTTTGAACATGCGGTTAACTATTTAATAAATGATTTGTCCTGTCTTTAATTGACCATCTATATATAATACAACTAAAACATAGAAACTACTAAAAGCCCGGAAAAAGTTTTTTTTGCGACTTGACGTCACAGACTCCTATAAATGTTTATCTTTGCTAGCCAATCTCAATCAAACAATTAATTATAAAGAGTCACTTCAATGTCAAGAGAGAACATCTTAATCAAAACCTCATGGATTAGCACCATTGGCAATGCAATCCTGTCCGCATCAAAAATCTTCATCGGTTTATGGGCCGGTAGTTTGGCGGTAGTAGGCGACGGTATCGACTCGGCAACCGACGTCGTTATCTCTATCGTTATGATTTTTACGGCACGCCTCATCAACCGTCCTCCTTCAAAGAAATATGTATTTGGTTATGAGAAAGCGGAAGGCATCGCGACAAAGATTCTGTCACTGGTGATATTTTATGCCGGTATGCAAATGTTGATATCTTCCATTCAAAGCATCTTTTCAGATGAAGTGAAAGAGATACCATCGGCTATCGCTATCTATGTGACTATATTCTCTATTGTCGGCAAACTGATGCTGGCTTCGTACCAGTACAAACAGGGAAAGAAAATAGACAGTTCCATGCTGACGGCGAATGCGATAAATATGCGTAATGATGTTGTCATTTCGGCCGGAGTTTTATTAGGGTTGATTTTTACTTTTATATTCAAATTGCCGATACTCGATTCGATAACGGGATTGATAATCAGCCTCTTTATCATCAAGTCGTCCATTGGTATTTTTCTCGACTCGAATGTGGAGCTTATGGATGGCGTGAAGGATGTCAATGTGTATAATAAGATATTCGAAGCTGTCGAGAAAGTGCCGGGAGCAAGTAATCCGCACCGGGTCAGGTCGAGAATGATAGGAAACCGGTATATAATTACGCTCGATATAGAGGTGAATCCGCAGATAACGATTACACAAGCGCATGAGATTGCCGGGGCGGTGGAGAAAAGTATTGAAAGCTCGATAGATAATGTCTATGATATTCTGGTGCATGTGGAACCTGCCGGGGAGTGTCAGACGGATGAGAAATTCGGGGTAGACAAGGATATGGTGTGACACGTGAAAATCTTCGGCAACAAAGAAAGCTATTCCGCTTCTTTTTCTTAACTTTGCATTCATCGTTCACATTTTAATAAAAATTTGATATGGAAGAAGGAACATTCAGGCGCTATCCTATCGGGATACAGGATTTTGAAGATTTGCGCAATAATGATTACATATATGTTGATAAGACTGCACTGATTTATCAACTCGTCAATACAAATAAGATTTATTTCCTGAGTCGTCCCCGTCGTTTCGGGAAAAGTCTGCTTGTCTCTACGCTCGAAGCCTATTTTCTGGGAAAGAAAGAACTTTTCAACGGACTGGACATGGAGCAGTTAGAGAAAGACTGGACAGTGTATCCGGTGCTACATATCGACTTTAGCGGCAGTAAATATATGGAAGCAGAGTCACTTCGCGCATCTATCAATGTTCAGCTGTTACTTTGGGAAAACGTCTACGGACGTCAGGAAGGCGAAGACACATTTAGTTTACGTCTGGAAGGTATCATCCGCCGCGCTTATGAGCAAACCGGGCAGCAGGTTGTCGTATTAGTGGACGAATATGACGCCCCGATGCTGGACAGTAACAATAACCATGAGTTGCAGCATGAGATTCGTGGTATCATGCGCGACTTCTTCAGCCCCTTAAAAAAGTCAGGTAAATATCTTCGCTTCCTCTTCCTGACGGGCATCAGCAAATTCAGCCAGATGAGCATATTCAGCGAACTTAACAATCTTCAGAACGTCAGCATGAGCGATAATTACAGCACTATCTGCGGTATCACCGAACAGGAACTGCTGACGCAGATGAAAATTGATGTCGAACAGATGGCACAAGCCAACGATGAAACGTATGAAGAGGCGTGCGCCCACTTGAAGAAGCAATATGACGGATATCATTTCAGTAAATCCTGTGTGGATGTGTACAATCCTTTCAGCCTGATTAATGCTTTTGCCCAAAAGAGTTATGAGAACTACTGGTTTTCTACCGGTACCCCTACCTTTCTGATAGAACTCCTGCAACAAATGAACTTTGATATCCGTCTGCTCGACCGTATGGACGCCAAGCCGGAAGACTTCGACAAGGCTACGGATTGTCTCACCGACCCAATTCCGGTGCTCTACCAAAGCGGTTATCTCACAATCAAGTCGTACGATGCTTTCTTTCGTACCTATACATTAGGCTACCCGAACGAGGAAGTAAGAATCGGCTTTATCGAGTCGCTCATCCCTTCTTATCTTTACCAACCTACGCGCGAAAGCAACTTTTATGTAGTGTCCTTTGTGCGTGATTTAATGAAGGGGAACCTTGAATCTTGCCTTGAACGCACCCGGTCTTTCTTCGCCTCTATTCCGAACGACTTGAACAATAAAGAGGAAAAACATTATCAAACTATATTCTATCTTCTGTTCCGCTTGATGGGACAATATGTGGATACCGAAGTCAAAAGCGCTGTCGGACGGGCGGACGTGGTTATCAAAATGCAGGATGCTATTTATGTACTTGAATTTAAAATGAACGGCACCGCAGAAGAGGCTTTGGCGCAAATTAACAGCAAAGGGTATGCGATTCCTTATGAGGCAGACCACCGGAAAGTGGTGAAGGTCGGCATCAACTTCGACAGTACCACGAGAACGATTGGAGACTGGGAAATCGAAACAGATTAACAGCGTACGCCACTTGCTTGAAGTAGACAAGGATATGATGTGACACATGAAAAAGGCAGCAGTTGCTCTCGTCTGTGAGTAACTGCTGCCTTTTTGCGTGTTCTGTGCTGTCGTAGCCGGGAAATTAGGGTGTATTGCCACAGCTTGCTGTGGTGCGTTTCCCTAACTTGTTGTGGCATGCTCCCCTTGCCTGCTGTGGCATGCTTCCCTAGCCTGCTGCGGCACGTCTCCCCAGCCTACTGCGGCACACATCCCTTTCCGCCGTTCCGGTTTTACGTATTCAATAGGCTGTTGCTTTGATACGCAGCTTGATGGCATTTTCGGCTGTATCCAGTACCAGTTCGCAGTTTTCAGAGGTTACAGAACTACCGGTGACGTCCATTTCCAATGAGGTGATTTTCTCAAGATCGAGTTGGGTTAAGGTGTATCCGTCTCCTTTCACCACCGTGAATCCACCTTCGGGAAAATGGGATGGCCGCATCTTCCATTGAGCCACAAACGTCAGTTTGTCCTTGTCAAGGGTGATTTTCTCTACCGGTGTAGAGTTGTCTTTGTCGTCGCCGCCGCAGGCGGTTACCAACGTTGCTGCCACAAGGCAGAGGAAAAAGATTCTTAGTTGTTTCATGCGTCTTTCTGTTTTCTTTAAAAGGGTAAATTATGAAAGGCTGCCGCCTTTTTTGTTTGCCATGAGGGCGGATGCGCTGTCTGCAGCCGGACTGTCCGTCCTCATTCGTGACCTGCTTCTTTATGCAGCCGGGTCGGGGGCTTCACCTCCTCCGGGGATTTCAGGGTCGGGCGCTTCGCCGCCGCCACCGCCGCCACCCGCGTTTTCGTCACCCAGCAGAATCGGGAAACGGTAAGAGCGTGGCGTTTTCAATGCCTTGTTGCTTCCGCTATATTGTGTCGTGATGCTTAGCGCATAGAGCTTTCCGGCTTCTATGGCAGGTAGCATGATGGTGAGTTGTGACGGTGCGTTGTGAACGATGACGGACACTTTCAACGGGACGGCTCCCTCTTCGTCTTTGGTGAGATAGATGCCGACCGAAGGGTCGTCACCGAGGATTTTAATGTTACTTCCGCTGATAACGGCAGGACCGCCGGAAGTGATGACCTGGCTGATACTCTTCGTCACGGAGTCGGTGATGGAGTTGATGACCGGCCCCGTCTGTGCCAGCCCGTTGCAGATTACTTTTACGGCTTTGAGCTGGTCGCGCAGCAGTTGTCCCGGTGTGTAGGACACACCGAGCGAGTGCTTCGTGGCGTCAAACTGGGCGTTCTCCCCGAGGAACGAACCGCGTACGGTGACGATGTACTGTCCCACACCGTCTACCACACTCTTCCCTTCGGCGATGGCTTCCACCTTCTTCTGGTCGGCAAGGTCGAGGATGTTCTCGATGGTTTCCTGCCGGTACTCGGTACGCTCCTTGATGATGCGTGCTGCGATTTCTTTGTTGTGCAGACTGCCTGTGATGCGTGCGCGTCCGGTGTAGTCGCCTTTTTGCTCGGTCATGATGTTGTCGTAAAGGTCAACATTGAGCGTGATTTTTTCGTTTGTTGCCATGATAATGATTGTTTTAAGGAAAGTGAATATCTATTTATTGGTTACGTTCTGTGCTGCTTGTCATTTCGCACGTATCTTGATAGCATTACCGTCCAGATAAAGTTCGAAATAACTGTCATAATATGTCATGCCCCCAGTAGTATTAGTCATCAGATGGAACTTCATAAGATCACTGTCAGTCAAGGTGTAGCTGTCGGTTCCCTTAACAACGGTTTCGGCTCCTGGCCGGACAGTGAAACGACTCAACACGTAATCATATAGATCTAATTTAAAATCAGAATCCGCCGGAAGTTCGTTTTCAACCGTAACGGTGGGGATGGTCACTTGATTGCCATTAATCGCAGCTTGCAGACAGAGGCTCCGTTCACTCATATACGTTCCCTCCTCCCTTGCTATTATTTTTCCGCCTTTCAGTTGCAGTATTCCTGTAGGGGCAACAAGCACTTCCTGCCCCTTTATGCTGTTGGAGATTTCAGCATCGCCTTCCATAATGAGCGTGGCATTATCACCGACAGAGATACCAATTAGCTGGTCATTATCATTCCCATCGCCGGAATATAGTTCGAAGCCGTTACCCAGCGTTAGTTTGCAAGACGCCCTAACAAATATGCAGGCGATATTAGTTGAATAGGTATCAGCATTTCCATAAATGTTGAGGTTGGTCAGCTTCAATGACGCGCCGTTTATAAGCTCAAAAAGGCTTTTGTCGCTAGCGGTACGGGAAATACTATAATTATCGCCGCTGATAGGATTATTTCCGCCGTCAATAGCAATGTGTTTGCCGTCTATTGAAAAGGCAAAATGCTCTGCATCCGCAGCAACCCATATATATCCACCGAGGATGATTTGTGTTGGTGCATCCGCAGTGCCGTCTGCCGTTTCAATAGCGGTTTTCAGTTCGGCTACGGTAGTAACAAGCGTCTTGTTGCTGACCGTCACAAGGCAGGTGGCGGACTTTTCGCGTGCGGTGGCGGTGATGGTGGCTGTTCCTTCAGCTACGGCGGTCACCAGTCCGTCTTTACTTACGGTGGCTACGGAAGTTTTGTCACTGCTCCATACTACGGATTCGGCAGTCACCCGGTCGGGGACAATGGTGGGAACCAGCGTTTCGGTCGCTCCCGATTTCAGGGTCAGAGTCTCATGATTGAGGGTGATGCTCTCTACGGGCACGGAGTTGTCGTCATTGTTGTCGTCGCCACAGGCGGTTGCCAACGTTGCTGCCATAAGGCAGAGGAAAAAGATTCTTAGTTGTTTCATACTTCTTTTGTATTTCTAAAAGGGTGAATAAATCGTGTTCTCTTTTCGGACAAAAGTAATATGCAACAACGAAAAGGTATAGCCAAAATCCTGCATTGTATAGCCAAAATCCTGCAAATCTTGCAGGATTGCCGGAAATTCCATTGTTCGGAGAAACTTCTACCTATGCATTGATGGAAACAACAGCATTTGATGATAAAAGAGTATCGCCTTCTCCTTTAAAGTACAGACTTTTGTTGGCGGAACTCAGTAGGAGTCATTTTTACCAATTCGCGGAAATTGCGGTTGAAGGTGCGCATTGCCTTGAAGCCCGACGCTCCGGCAATGTCTTCGATTGTGTGGTTCGCGTAGTCCGGAAGCAGGAGCAAGTCCATGGCATGACGGATGCGCAGGCGGAGAAGATAATTTTGCAAGGTCAGTCCTGTGGCACGCCCCACAGCGGCGGAGAGATTACGCTCGTTTGTGCCAAGAGCTTTAATCAGGTCGTCACGCTTGAAGTTGTAGTCGAGGTACGGTTGTTCTTTCTGCAGATAGGCTTCGAGCTCTTCAAACAAGTGGTTGCTATCACCGGATTGCAGGTAACAGATGAGGTCGCCCATATCGGCTTCGAGCGGTGGTTGGGACAGTTTTCCATCCTGTTCGACGATAAAACGGCGTAGCATCTCGTAAGTGTAATGATAGTTAGTGTACAGCCATGCAAAAGCAGGATAGAAAACCACGATAAGGAAACTGAAACTAAACTCGGGTATCGGTCCCGGACAGACAAGTAAAACCCATGCGCCAATGCCGATACTCAACGCATAAAGGAAAGCGCGCATCGTCCACCGGAGTTCCAGTTTTGAGATACACTCTCCGGTCAATTCTTTTAAATGCGTGATGTAGCGGTGTTTTTTACGGAAAAAGAGGCGGACGTAAACGAACAGTTGTACGGTATAGGTGACACCGAACAAGGTCCGCACTGCCAACGGGAGATTGTGAACGACACACGCACGCCATTCTGCTAAAGAATATACACAGACGTCCGCTTCAATGCAGCAACTCACCACATACAGCAGAATGAAAACGAGCGAAGGCGCCGCATGCTTCATCACATTGGCAAAAGTGACGTATCTGCTGTCGAACAGCAATATCAACATAAACGTGAACATCAACGCCTGCGAAGAAGCAAGCACCAACACCAATATTGAGAATAAGTCCAACGACCGGTATACGCCGAACCCGTCAACCAGCAACTCCGCCAAATGACCGGCAGCGATAATGAGAGAAGCAGCGATGAAGAAATGGCATGCACGCCTGTATTTGGGATTAATGGCGTGCGCCATCTGCTTGAAGCAGACAAGACCGAAAGATATAGACAGACATATTCCGATAATAATGCCGTTTGTTAGTGTGTGTAAAGCCGGTATATCCATTGCTTAGCATTTATTTTCCCGACAAAGTTAATGAATCTTGACGAGAAACCGACTAGTTACACCCTGTAAAACTCGACAAGTCTGCAAAATCGTATAGAAACAACCTAATAGCTAATCTTCACTCCGGCAAAGAAACTTCTCGGCAGAGAAGGCCCGTAAATATAGCCGGAATCCCGATTAGCTCCTCTATCAAAGTCCTTCTGATAAGACTCAAAGAGGTTCTGAATTCCGCCGTTTAGTTGCAAATCGACTGTTTTGTATAGCTTGAAGTCATAAGCCAGTTTCACTCCCAAATCGAAGAAACGGGGTGTACGGATGGCTTCCGCCTTTCGTTCGGGCATTGCGCCCAGTTCGGCGTTCTCGGCGGTGATATCCATGCGTTGCACTAACATTCTCCCGGTATAAGTTCCTGACAGGGCAATGGATAAAGGTTTGATGGGAGTATAAGTAGCTGTGAAGTAACCATATGTATCGGGAGTACGGAAAATTTTCTTTTCTGCCGGTGCGTCGTCATGCCATTTATGAGGTTCATCGTATCGGCTGCGTTGCAAAGTGAGTCCCGCTTGTATTTGCAGGATGGAAAGATAAGCCACTTTGCCCTCCAGCGTTAGCCCCATCACTTTCGCGCCGGGACCGTTACTGCGTGTTTTTACCAATATCCCATCGCCACGGTCATAAGGTTCGCCCAACACGAAGACATCTGTCAGTCTTGTATAAAAGCCCTCGATCAAGAAATTCGTCTGGAATACTCCGAAACGGTGATACATATCTGCGGACGCACTGAAACTTTGGGATTTCTCTTCTTTCAAGTTCTTCGCACGCTCAATCATTGCCACTGTTCCGCCCACATTTTCAATATGCATATCTTCATCAAAAGCCTGCGGAGCACGGAATCCGGATGAATAGCTCAAACGCAGGTTTATATTCTGTGTCGGGTTGAAACGCAAGTTGGCACGGGGGCTAAAGATGACATTATCTACCATGTTATGCTTATCCAGGCGGCCGCCGATCAGAATACCCCAACGGTCGTTCTTCCACTCGTTCTGCAGAAAAGCACTGTAAATATTTACCGTCTGATCCGTGTGGCGGTCATATCCCCACATATTATCTTTCAGACGGTCACGGTTATATTCAAGTCCTGCCGTGAGGTCAGAAGGCATAAAGAAACACTTATCAAACGTATGTACATACTGCGCGCCGCCCATAGCGGTTAAATCCGTTGTTTTTCCATAGGCTTTCAGAGGATCGTTACCCGGTCCGTAATAACTGTCCCGATCTGTATTGGCGGCTGACGCAAAGATACTTAGACGGTTCTTTTCATCTGGCGAGAAATAATCGAACTTCAAACTTCCACCATCAATCGAATGTTGCAACTGCTCTGCAATATGGGCTTCGTGAGGAGGACGGTCCAACATATCCCCTCCCCGACGGAATTCCTGCATGTGGTGATATTCGAAGGTTAGTTTGGAGTAAGTGCTTGTTTTCAGATAAGAGCGGAAGCCCACTGTCTGATTCTTCAATTTAGGTAGTTCGGTGAATCCGTCTCCGTCATAATCATATCCGGACCGGTGACGGTTCTGACCAAAGATATACAGTCCGGCACGATGATCGTCCGTCACTAATGAAGCATTCAGGGAGGTATTGTTATCGAATGAGGAGCCGCCCCCTAAAGCAGTAAGGGTGTGCGACAGCTGGCCGGAATTGCGCAAAGGCTCTTTGGTGATTATATTGATGGTTCCTGCAATGGCCGAAGAGCCGAACAAGGCGGAACCTCCCCCACGCATCACTTCTACGCGTTCAATCATGCTGGCGGGAATCTGTTCCAGGCCATACACTCCGGAAAGGGCACTGAATACGGGACGGGAATCTATCAAAATCTGCGTATACGGTCCGTCCAGTCCATTGATGCGGACTTGCTGGAAACCACAATTCTGGCAGTTTGTCTCTACACGTACACCGGGCTGAAAGTTCAGCCCTTGCGATAAAGTGGAAGAGTTAGTCGTTTCAAATAGCTTCAGATCGACGACATTTACCAAAGTAGGAGCCAAACGGCGCGTCGTTTCACTGCGGTTGGCGGAAACCACTACCCCATCCAAAGCAATCGCGTCCTCTTCTATTTCAAAATCCTCTTCCAGTGTCTTTCCTTTTTTCAGAGTCACGTTGCGGGTCACGGTCTTGTAGCCGACCGAGCTAACCTCCAGTATAAAGTTACCTTCCGGCAAATTCTTCAAAAAATAATGTCCGGTAGCGTCGGTCACGGTTCCTATCGTTGTTCCTTTCAGTGCAATGGTGATGTAAGGAAGGTGCTCTTTCGTTTTCTTATCCAGTACATGGCCTATGATGTTCGCATCGGATTTTTTCAGTTCAGGGTAGTCCGGATGTTCAGCCAATGCGTATGACAGGACACAATACAGGCCGGCCAGGACTAAAAGATATTTCTTCATTGTCGTTAGTCTTTTAATGTTTAAAATCAAAAATAATAATAATAAGGGAAAGGGAAGCAGCGATCATTAATCGTTGTTCCTAACTGATGAATACTGTTCCCGAAAAGATAGACTAAGCGACAGGAGGTGCTCTTAAAGATATGACGCCCGGACAAGAACGGTGATACGGATCAATTTGCGGGCGGATAAACAAGATACATAATAAAGATAAAGCAGCGACTGCGAATGTGGGTATTAATCCACTGTCTGTCACCAATGCATGATTCAACAGGTGAATGAGTTGGAATTCAACCGTCGTATGGCTATGTTCACTGCCTTTTTTAAATGGATGCGAATGGACAATCGTTACCCCGTTTACTACATGGGAGTGAGTAAATAAAGTGATTCCTGCCATGTACGAGATAAACAGTACAGGCAAAAACCACTTCATTATATGTAGGTACAATTGTTTCATCCGGTAATCTTGCACATCTATTCTGTGCAGTAAAGTCAGGGTTTAGTTTGTTTTTTTGCAAAGATAAGGATTGTCTCCATGCAAAACAATCCCTATTTATAACGATTTTAAATCTTAACCGAATCTTAATAACTGATCTTCACCCCGGCAAAGAAGCTTCTCGGAAGTGACGGACCATAGATATAGCCGGAGTCACGGTCAGCTCCTTTGTCGAAGTCGTCCTGATAGGCATTGAAAATATTCTGTATGCCGGCATTCACCTGGAGGTTCATCGACTTGTAAAGTTTGAAGTCATAAGCAGCTTTCAAACCGATATCGAAAAAGTCTTTGGTATTCACCGTTATCGGATTTTCAAGGAATCCCGGAACCGGCTCGTGGGGAACCAGCATCGAACCGGTATAGGTACCGGAAAGAGCGATAGATAACGGTTTTATCGGGGTGTAGGTTGCTGTAAAATAGCCGTAAGTATTTGGCGTACGCATCATTTTCTTCACCGCCGGAGCTTCTTTGTTCCAGATGTGCGGTTTGCTGTAATGGCTCTGTTGCAGAGTGACTCCCGCCTGAACTTGGATTTTATTCAGGTAAGCCATCTTTCCTTCCAGTGTCAATCCCAGAACTTGCGCTCCTGATGCATTGTGACGGGTACGTGTCAGAATTCCATCCACTACCTCTCCGTCGGTAAGGGCAAAAACATCCGACAACTTTGTATAGAATCCTTCTACCAGGAAGTTAACCTGAAACGCACCAAAACGATGATAAATATCTGCCGAAGCACTCAAGCTCTGTGATCTTTCTTCTTTCAGATTATCCGCCAGTTCAACCATCGCTACATTACCGCCTACATTTTCCACATGCAAATCTTCGTCGAAAGCCTGCGGAGCACGGAAGCCGGATGAGTAACTAAAACGAAGATTGATGTTTTCTGTCGGATTATAACGCAAGTTGGCACGCGGACTGAATATCACATGGTCAATCAGATTATGCTTATCCAAACGGCCGCCAATCAGGAATCCCCAATGATCATTTTTCCATTCGTTCTGAAGGAAAGCACTACCGATATTCACTTTCTGGTCTACCGTGCGGTTGTATCCCCACATGTTATCTTCCAGTTTGTCCTGATTGAACTCTATTCCGGCAGTCAGGTCGGAAGGCATGAAGATGCATTTGCCGAAGCTGTAGACATACTGTGAGCCTGCCATCCAGTTCAAGTCAGTGGTGTTTCCGTAAGCATCCAAAGGGTCTCTGTCACCTGGACCATAATAGCTGTCGCGATTGATATGCTGTGCGGATGCAAACACATTGAAACGATGTTTCTCGTTAGGTGAGAAATAATCGAACTTCAGTCCTCCTCCATTGATTGAGTGTTCGGTCTGTTCCGCCACATTCGCTTCGTGAGGCGGGCGGTTCAACAAGTCTCCTCCTCTACGGAATTCTTCCATGTGGTGATATTCAAAAGTAAGTTTCGAATAAGTCGTTGTTTTCAGGAACGAACGGAAACCAATTGTCTGACCGTGTAATTTGGGTATTTCGGAATATCCGTCGCCGTCATGGTCATACGCAGAACGGTGGCGGTTCTGACCGAAGATATACAGACCTGCACGCTGGTCGTCCGTCACGAGAGACGCATTCAATGCCGTACTGTTGTCGAAAGCGTCGCCATCGCCAATTCCCGTAATCGTATGAGATAACATACCAGAGTTGCGCATCGGTTCTTTGGTGATGATATTGATTGTACCGGCAATGGCAGATGAGCCGAACAGTGCCGAGCCGCCTCCACGCATCACTTCCACACGTTCTATCATGCTGGCAGGAATCTGTTCGATACCATACACACCGGAAAGCGCACTAAAAATGGGACGGGAATCGAGCAGGATTTGCGTATAAGGGCCATCCAGTCCATTGATACGCACTTGCTGGAAACCGCAATTCTGACAATTGGACTCTACACGAACACCCGGCTGAAAGCTCAAGCCTTGCGCCAAAGTCGTAGAATTGGTATTCTCAAAGATTTTCAAATCTACTACATTCACCAGTGTCGGAGCCAGACGGCGGGTGGTTTCATTACGATTGGCAGATACGACTACGCCATCCAAAGCAACCGCATCTTCTTCTATCTCGAAATCTTCTTCCAATGTACGCCCTTTCTTCAGCGTCACATTCCGTCTGACGGTTTTATATCCCACCGAACTGACCTCCAGCACAAAATTACCTTCGGGAAGATTCTTCAAAAAATAATGCCCGGTAGCATCGGTCACAGTTCCGATGGTCGTACCTTTCAAGGCAACTGTAATATAGGGTAAATGCTCTTTTGTATTTTTATCAAGAATATGGCCAACGATGTTGGCATCTGACTTACGTAATTCGGGATGATTAGGATATTCATGAGCTTGTCCTTCAAGGGCAGGCAGCAATGTGCAGCACAGGCAGACAAGCGAAAAGATGTATTTCTTCATTTTTCGTTTGTTATTC
>OGQV01002046.1_pt1 | contig 13051 bp, 7 predicted proteins | sample 1553311 | NCBI WGS metagenome assembly OGQV01 (sample SAMEA2579976, study PRJEB22360) | human gut metagenome
AGGTGTAAACCATGCCGCCGCCGATGACCAGACGGTTGGCCTTGTCGAGCAGGTTCTCGATGACGCCGAGCTTGTCGGAGACCTTGGAACCGCCGAGCACCACGGTGAACGGACGCTCCGGGTTCTCGGTGGCCTTGGACAGGGCCTTGACTTCCTTCTCGACCAGCAGGCCTGCGGCGGCCGGCAGATCGGCGGCAACGTCGTAGTTGGAGCCCTGAGCGCGGTGGACCACGCCGAAGCCATCGGAAACGAAGGCCTCGCCGAGGGCGGCGATCTTCTTGGCGTAAGCGGCGCGTTCGTCGGCGTCCTTAGAGGTCTCCTCCGGGTTGAAACGAACGTTCTCAAGCAGCACAACGTCGCCATCGTTCATGGCGGCGACCTTGGCCTGAGCGTCCTCGCCGTAGGTGTCCTTGGCCAGCGGCACGTTGGCGCCGAGCAGCTCGCCGAGGCGGGCGGCAACCGGGGCCAGGCTCAGCTCAGGAACGACCTTGCCCTTCGGGCGGCCAAGGTGGGCCATGAGGATGACCTTGGCGCCTTCTTCGCGCAGGGTCTTGATGGTCGGCAGAGCAGCCTTGATTCGACCGTCATCGGTGATGGTGGTGCCGTCCAGCGGAACATTGAAATCAGCGCGAACCAGAACGCGCTTGCCCTTGAGATCTCCAAGGTCCTTGAGTGTCTTCATGAATATCCTTTCCTTGACGAATCGCACGTCAAAGTGGCCAATTTTGCCACTTTGCATATTACAGGCATTCCGGAACAAAACACCGCATTCGTCTACTGACTGAATGCGGTGTTTTGTCACATCGTTGTCGCGTTTTGCCGAATAGGCATGGCAAATCGGATTGTCGGGTTACTTGCCTTCGGCTGCGCGAGCCTTCTCCGTCTTCTCGGCAAGTTGAAGCAGTCGGCGAATTCGGCCGGCAATCGCATCCTTGGTGATTTGCGGTTCGGCGATCTTGCCGAGCTCCTCGAGGCTCTTGTCCACGTGATCGATGCGCAGCTGGCCGGCCTGACGGAGGTTGTCCGGAATGTTATCGCCGAGTACTTCGAAAGCATGCTGCACTTTTTCGCTGGCTTCGGCGGCGGCCTTGGCGGAACGGCGCATATTGGCGTCATCGAAGTTGGCCAGACGGTTGGCCTTGCCGCGGGCCTCGCCATCGGAACGCTTGCCGGTCCATTCGCGAGCCGAACGGGTGGCGCCCATGAGCTTGAGCATGCGTTCGATGGCGTCGGGATCCTTGAGTGTCACGCGCTCGGAGCTACGCAGCGTGCGATGCTTGGCCTGGATGCCTAGACGACGGGCCACGCCACACAGGGCCATGGCGGCCTCTTCCGTGGGGCAAGCGATTTCCAGGAAGCTGGCCTTACCGGGATCGGACAGGAAGCCACGGGCCATGAAGGCGCCGCGCCATGCCGCTTTGATTTGGGCGATGGATCCGTTGACCACTTCAGACGGCAGTCCACGGACCTGCTGCTTGCGGCGGTCGACCAGTCCGGTCTGCAAAGCCAAGGCCACTACGTTGCGGGTGACGAGCACCACGTAGGTCTCGACAGGGCCGTTCGGGGTCTGACGTGTGAGGTGATTGACCTCGGCTTCGTGCCCGAACGTGTTCCTCAACGTGTTCTTCAGCCATTCTGCAACGTCAAGCGAGGTGAATACGGCTTGGATAACGTATGTATTCTGTACCGGTCGAAGACCGCCGCCAAAACGGATCATGGCCGCAGCTTGGGCCTTGATCGCGGCTGGCGAATCGCCTTCAAAGGCTGCCAACTCGCTTTTGACATCGTCCAGAAGAGCCAAGATCTACCTCCTACAGTCCCGTTCTTCTCAATGCTTCAGGCGCTTCGTGCCATCATCTGCTGTCACACGGTCGGAAGCCATCGGCTTTCTGTGATACCTAATCTGGTGGACAAGCGAACCCGTTTGATACGTATTATGGGCCCTGCTTTCTCGCAGTGTGGTCACCGAACACTTGCCCGATGACCGCTCGACGCCTGCTTACGATGAGTGACGCTTGTGCTGTTCTCTCGCGGAAACGGTTACGTTGAGCCCATGTGCGCGTAAGCGGCGAGCCAGCTCTTCGCTCATCGCCACCGACCGGTGCTGACCACCGGTGCAGCCGACGGCGATGGTTACGTAGTGCTTGTCTTCCTGGGCGTATCCTTCCAACGCAATCTCGATAGCTTTCTCATAAGCGTCGAGAAATTCCTTGGCTCCCTTGCTGGAAAGCACGTAGTCGGCGACCGGCTTGTCGTGCCCGGTAAGCTCGCGCAGGTTGGGCACCCAGAACGGGTTGGGCAGAAAACGCACGTCGGCCACGAAATCGGCGTCGATGGGCATACCGTATTTGAAGCCGAAGCTGAAGATGTGTACTGCCACGGTGGTGGGGCCGGAGCCGAGCATCGCCTCGTAGAGTTTGGTGGACAGCTGGTGGATGCTCAGGGAGCTGGTGTCGATGACCCAGTCGGCTCGTTCCTTGAGGTCTTCCAGCAGGTGACGTTCCTCAAGGATGCCGTCGATCAGTCGGTTGCCGTGCTGCAGCGGGTGCGGGCGGCGCACGGATTCATAGCGCTTGATGAGCACTTCGTTGCTGGCGTCGAGGAACAGAATACGGGTTTTGACGCCGAGATCATCCAGATGGCCGAGCACGGCGGCCAGCTCGTCGAAATAGCTGGAGCGCACGTCGATGACGGCGGCAAGCTTGTGGACGCCTGACTCCGATCCGGAACCGGAGGTGGTCATCATGTCGACAAGCGGGATAAGCAGTTTGGGAGGCAGGTTGTCGACCACATACCATCCCATGTCTTCCACGCAGTCAGCGGCATGAGAGCGGCCTGCGCCGGACATACCGGTGATGAGCAGCACTTCGAAGGCATCAAGCGGGGTCGGCTGGTTGTCCGGAGTCGATGTGGATGTCGCGGAATTCGCCGGCGCATTCGTGGCGGCCGCCTCGCCGGTATCGCGGTTCGTTGTCTGTTGATTCATTACAGCGCCTCCTCAAGAGCTTTGCGCATCGCGATCTCCAGCTGGTCGTCTTCGGTGGTGGTGTCCTGCAGACGCTGGTCGGCATCGCTGGGCGGGTCGTCATCCCAGATACCGGTCATCAGCAATACCTGTACGAGAGCTTGGTACAGCAGCATTTCTTCGCCGCCGATGGCGTGACCGCCATGAGCGCGCCAGGCTTCCATGAGCTTGGTGGGGCGTGGATCGTAGATCACGTCCAACAGCAGTCCGGAGAATGGCTCGGTTCCGGCATTGGCGAGGGCATCCGCGACGTTGTCGGCCGCGTGTCCGGGAATCGTGTTGATGACATAGGTGGCGTTGCGGGCTGCCTCAAGCAGGGCCTGATCGTCGCCTAATTCGATTTCGTTGTACGGGTTATGCACGTTGACGAACTTTTCGGCCACTGGTTTAAGCCCGGTGTTTTTTCCGGGGTGACGGGCGGCGACGACGATATGGCCGATTTCGGGCATCATGCAGCATGCGGCCAACGCCGAAGTGGCGGTGTTGCCATTGCCGATGATCAGCGCGGTGCCGCTTCTCGACGCGGTGTGGTGTTCGCCGAGTTCGCGATTGGCATGGTCGAAGGCGAGTTGGATGCCGATGACATCGGTGTTGTATAGCTTGATGCCCGGCTTGCCGTTCGGCCAAGCGGAATCATCGGCAGCCACGCTCCAGTCGAATACCGCGGTATTCGCCACCTTCAGTTCCTTGGCCCACAAATTTTCCGGAACACCGTACGGTTGGATGGTCTTCTTCAACGGCATGGTCAGGCTCAGGCCAGCCCACGTCGAGTCAAGGCCTTTGAGGAAAGCGTCGAGGTCGTCTTCCCCCACCTCGTGCTTGTCGTACAGCCAATCGTCGAGTTTCAGCGAACGGTAGGCCGCGTTGTGGAGCACGGGTGACAATGAGTGTGCGACGGGTTTGCCGAGTACAGCGCAACGATGATTGGCCATATCCCCTCCTTGATGTCTGTTCCCATGCTAGCCGACACTTTGCTTCGAATATGTCAACCACAGGCCCCGCAACCGAAAATTTACTCTGGGCTGCTGGACCGGGCCGGCTCACTGCTCGTGCAGCGCGGTGTACAGCGCTTCGGCTTTGGCGTGGCCGATGCCTTTGACCTTCTCGAAGTCCTCGACACTGGCTTCGCGCATGGCTTTGACCGAGCCGAAGTGGTTGAGCAGCCGCTTCTGGTAGCTTTCGCCGATGCCGGGAATCTCGTCGAGCGCGCTGCGCAGGGCGCCTTTGCGCCGCTGCTGGCGGTGGTAGGTGATGGCGAAGCGGTGGGATTCGTCGCGCACACGCTGCAGCAGATACATGCCTTCGGACTGGCGTTTGAGGATGATCGGATAGTCGTCGTCCGGCACCCACACCTCTTCCAAGCGTTTGGCCAGTCCGCAGACGGCCACGTCGTTCACGCCACAGTCCTCAAGCGCCTTGGCGGCGGCCATGACCTGCGGCTTGCCGCCATCGACCACCACCAGGTTCGGCTTGTAGGCAAAGTGATGCCGGTTTGTGTTCTGCTGGACGATGTCGGGCGGGGACTCCCGCGCATCGTTCTGCACTCCGACCGGCACCGCGTGCCCCTTGCCACTGATGTCGGAACCGCCCTCACCATTGTCGTTACCGTTCGCAGCGATTGTCTCCGCCGCCACGGCAGTGGTCATCTTGCCGGCGGCCGAGGCCACACGCTGTTCCGCGTCGATGCTTTCGCCGGAGTCGCCGGCGATGTTGCCGTGCTTGAAGCGGCGGGTGAGCGTCTCGTAAAGCGCGGACAGATCATCCACCGCGCCTTTGTCGTCCTTGCCTCGGATGGCGAAGCGTCGGTATTCGGATTTCTTGGCGATCGCGTCTTCGAACACCACCATGGAGGCCACCTGGAAGGCACCACCCACAGTGTTCGAAATGTCGTAGCATTCGATGCGCAGCGGGGCTTCCGCGAGTCCCAATGCCTTGGCCACATCGTTCATGGCCTGGGTGCGTGCGCCCATGTCGGAGATGCGGCTCATCTTGCTGCGTTGCAGTGCTTGGCTGGCGTTCTCGTTGGCGCGGTCCATAAGCTGCTTCTTGTCGCCTCGCGAGGCCACACGGATGGTCACCGCTCCCCCGCGCAGATTGGTCAGCCAGCCTTCGAGTTCCTCACGGCGGGCCGGTTCGACGGGCACGATGATTTCGCGCGGTACCGGTGCGATGGGTGCCAGCAGGTCCGCGCGCCCGGTGGTCTCCTGACGGGTGTTGCGTTCTCGGGTGGCCTGGGCGCGTGCCACAGCGTCCGTGGCCGTGATGGTTTGCGTGGAGCCGATGGCCTCGCGATTGGTGGAGATGGTCGCGGCCGACTGGGGGTGATTATCCCCGGCGGCGTCCGAATACACCTGCACCAGAAGGTCGGCCATCAAGTCGGCGTCATCGATGTCCTCAACTCGTTCGACGCTCCAGTTGCGTTCGCCGCGAATCGAGCCGGCGCGCACATAAAAAGCGTGCACGGAGGCTTCGAGCTCGTCGCTGGCGAAGCCGAACACGTCAGCGTCCACATCCTGGTCGAAGACGACGGCGTTCTGTTGCACCACGGTTTCCAGCATTTGGATCTGGTCGCGCAGTCGGGCGGCTTTCTCGAATTCGAGTTCGGCGCTGGCCTCTTTCATGTCGCGGGTCAACTGGGCGATGTATGGCCGTCCGAGTCGTCCGGTCATCACGCCGACCAGCTGTTCGCACAGCCGCCGGTGTTCGTCCGCTTCAATGCGGTTCACGCAGGGTGCGGAGCATTTGCCGATGGAAGCGAACAGGCATGGCCGTCCGGTCAGTTGCGCCTTATGGAACACGTTGGTGGTGCAGGTGCGTACCGGGAACGTGCGCAGCAACCGGTCAAGACTGTGCCGCAATTCCCACACTTTGGCATAGGGGCCGAAATACCGGGTATCCCGCCGTTTGCGCGACCGCGTGACCCACACGCGCGGAATTCGCTCCCCCGTGCTGACCGCGAGATACGGATAGGTCTTGTCGTCGCGGAACTGCACGTTGAACCGTGGGTCGAATTCCTTGATCCACGTGTATTCCAACGTCAGTGATTCCAGTTCGGTGGCGACGACCGTCCACTCCAGACTGCGTGCGGTCAGCACCATGGTCTGCGTGCGCGGATGCAGCAGATACAGCGGCTGGAAATAATTGGTGAGCCTGTTGCGCAGGTTCTTTGCCTTGCCCACATAAATGACGCGCCCTTCCCCGTCGCGCCATTTGTACACACCGGGTTTGGCGGGAATATCCGAGGTCTTGGGTCGGAACAGGTCGCGAGAATCCCCCAGCAAAGGTGCCCCATTCGCATTCACCTTCGCCGTCGTTTCCCCGGCACCCACAGCTACGCTTTCCGACATTAACGCCGCCGCAGTCTTCCGCCACTCATCCGGACTATGCCGCTCAATATCGTTCGTCATAATCCTCCTCGCTATTAAGCCAATCATCAGGGATTGGGTGGGTTGGGGTGTGTGTTGCTGGACCGTAAAGACTTGGCCTGAGCGGCCCGGAGCGGGTCCAGCAACACACACCCCAACCCACCCGAGGTCAGCTGCAATGGAAGGCTAAAGCATGGGTTTCAGGAACTTGCCGGTCCATGAGGCTTCGCATTCGGCAACCTGTTCGGGCGTGCCCTGCGTGACGATGGTGCCGCCTCCGTCGCCGCCCTCCGGACCGAGATCGATCAGCCAGTCGGCCTCCTTGATCACATCCAGATTATGTTCGATGACGATGACCGTATTGCCCTTGTCCACCAGGGACTGCAGCACCTTGAGCAGCTTGTTCACGTCTTCGAAGTGCAGGCCGGTGGTCGGCTCGTCGAGGATGTACACGGTTTTGCCGTCGGATCGGCGCTGCAGCTCGGTGGCAAGCTTGACGCGCTGCGATTCGCCGCCGGACAGGGTGGGTGCGGGCTGGCCAAGTCGGATGTAGCCGAGGCCGACGTCCACGAGGGTCTTCAGGTATCGGGAGATGCCGGTGTACGCCTTGAAGAAGTCGGCGGCCTCCTCGATGGGCATGTTGAGGATGTCGGCCACGGTCTTGCCGTTGTACGTGACTTCGAGGGTCTCGCGGTTGTATCGTTTGCCGTGACAGACCTCGCAGTCCACGTAGACGTCGGGCAGGAAGTTCATTTCGATCTTCAGCGTGCCGTCACCGTGGCAGGCCTCACATCGGCCGCCTTTGACGTTGAAACTGAAGCGGCCGGGGCCGTAGCCGCGCACCTGGGCTTCGGGAGTCTTGGCGAACAGGGTGCGGATCTTGTCCCACACACCGGTGTAGGTGGCGGGGTTGGATCGCGGCGTGCGGCCGATCGGGTTCTGGTCGACGTGGATCACCTTGCGCACCTGGTCCACGCCTTCCACGCGCGTGTGGCGGCCGGGTACGATGCGTGCACCGTTGAGCTTGTCGGCGAGCACCGGGTAAAGGATCGTGTTGACCAGCGAGGATTTGCCGGAGCCGGAGACGCCGGTGACCACGGTGAGCACGCCGAGCGGGAAGCTCACGTCGATGTTCTTGAGGTTGTTCTCGCGGGCACCCACGACTTTGAGCACCTGGGTCTTGTGGATCTTGCGGCGCTTGGCGGGCACGGCGATCTCTCGCCGGTGGGCGATGTAGTCGCCGGTGATGGAGCGCTTGGCTTCTATGAGGTGCTTGGCGGGGCCGGAGTAGATGACTTCGCCGCCGCGTTCGCCGGCGCCGGGGCCGATGTCGACCACCCAGTCGGCGCGGCGTATCGTGTCCTCGTCGTGTTCGACGACAATCAGCGTGTTGCCGAGATCGCGCAGGTGGTGCAGGGTTTCGATGAGGCGTTCGTTGTCACGCTGGTGCAGGCCGATGGACGGCTCGTCGAGCACGTACATGACGCCGACCAGGCCGGAGCCGATCTGCGTGGCGAGTCGGATGCGCTGCGCTTCTCCGCCGGACAGGGTGGCGGCCGCGCGCGAGAGGGTCAGGTAGTCGAGGCCGACGTCGTTCAGGAAGCCGAGTCGGGCCTTGATCTCCTTGAGCACTTCGCCGGCGATCAGCTGTGCCGAGCCTTCGAGTTTCAGGCCGTTGATCCAGGCGAGTTCGCGTACGACGGGCATGTCGCACACGTCGAAGATGGATTTTCCGTCCACGGTGACAGCGAGCACTTCGGGCTTCAGGCGGCGTCCGTGGCAGACCTGGCAGGGCACTTCGCGCATGTACGACTCGTAGTATTCGCGCATGGACTGCGAATCGGTTTCGTCGTGGCGTCGCATGAGCGTGCGGATCACGCCTTCGAAGCCGGTGGAGTATTCACGCAGGCGTCCCCAGCGATTGCGGTAGGAGACGTTGACCTTGAAGTCGTGGCCGTAGAGGATGTCGTGCTTGACATCGTCCGGCAGGTCCTTCCAAGGGGTCTTCATGGAGAAGCCCATTTCCTTGGCCAAGCCTTCGAGGATGTGGCCGTAGTACTGGGAGGTCATCTTGGTGCCGCTCCACGGTTCGATGACGCCGTCGGCCAGTGACTTGTCCGGGTCGGAGATGATGAGGTCCGGGTCGATTTCCAGTTTGAAGCCGAGACCGGTGCAGGCGGGGCAGGCACCGTAGGGGGCGTTGAAGGAGAAGGTGCGCGGCTCGACCTCATCGAGTTCGAGCGTGTGCCCGTTCGGGCAGCTGCGGTGTTCGGAGAACGGCTGGCGGCGGGCCGGGCTGCCTTCCTCCTCGTCCACGAAGTCGATGACGATGCTGCCGTTGGCGAGCTTGAGGGCGGTTTCCACCGAATCAGTCAAACGTTGGCGGATACCGTCCTTGACCACGAGTCGGTCGACCACGACCTCGATGGTGTGCTTCTTCTGCTTGGTGAGTTTGATGTCGTCGGACAGCTGTGTCATCTCGCCGTCGATGAGCGCGCGGGCGTAGCCGTCGGAGCGCAGCAGCTCGATCATGTCCACGAACTCGCCCTTGCGGCCCTTGACCACGGGCGAGAGAATCTGGAATCGAGTGCGCTCCGGGTAGCCGAGCAGCGTGTCGACGATCTGCTGCGGGGTCTGGGAGGCGACGGGCTCGCCGCATTCAGGGCAGTGAGGGATGCCGGTGCGGGCGAAGAGCAGTCGCAGGTAATCGTAGATTTCGGTGATGGTGCCGACGGTAGAACGCGGGTTGCGGTTGGTGGTCTTCTGGTCGATGGAGACGGCCGGGCTCAGGCCCTCGATGAAGTCAACGTCGGGCTTGTCCATCTGACCCAGGAACTGGCGGGCGTAGGCGGATAGGGATTCGACGTAGCGTCGCTGGCCTTCGGCGAACAGGGTGTCAAACGCGAGCGAGGATTTGCCCGAACCGGACAGGCCTGTGAACACGACCATGCGATTGCGCGGAATCGCCAGGTCGACATTCTTGAGGTTGTGTTCGCGCGCACCCTGAATCGTGATCTTGAGATCGTTCGGGATGTGCGAGATATCAGCTACCAGCGAACCATCGTGTTCGATCAGCGGCGCCTTTTTGATCTCCCGGCTCAGGAAGGAGTCGCTGGTCATCACCTTTTCGACGATGACCTCACCGTTCTTGCCCTTGCCGGTTTTCGCGCCCGTTGCGCTTGTTGCGCGCCTTGCGCCAGTCCGCGTTGCCGCCACAGCCACGCCCCACCTTCCATCTCACCGTTCCCGCGCGCACGGTTATGCGCGCGCCAAATCTGTCCCAAGGATACCCGAACACACGACCAAATTCGAACGCTTGTTCGATGGCGTGTCAGGCCGGAAAACCGAACCATAGTATGCAAAATTCCGGACCATCAGTGGACCGAAACGCAAGAGCCGGCCCCCAAGATACTCGGGGCGTCCGGCTCTCACTTCCATTTCCCCAGCGGGGTTGGCTTACCATGAAGTATACACGGTTTTAGGACATCAATCACTGTCGATGAACACTGTTCGAACATGGCCGAGGAATTCATCGTATCTTCCAGTACCGGCCTGGGCATCACCGTACGCTCCTAGCAGCTGATCAGGGAGCCATAGCCTTGCATCAGTCTCCCCTGCACAGAGTTCGACACGAATTGGCCCGATAAATCTGCGGCTTCTCAATCCATCGATGAAACGGATATCGTTCCTGTCCTGTGAAATCTCGCGCCGTTCAAGCACAAGCGTGTCCACGTTGTATTCTGTTTCCAGCAGAGGCAGAAGACGTTCCAAACATTTACGGCGAGCGCGTTCGGCGGTATTCCACTGGCTCATTGGTACCGCAGCCACAATGACATGATCAATGTCCATTGCAGCCATGGCATCAACGACTTTGCCACGCAATGATGGCCGCATGTCTCGCCAGTGCAATTTCCTTGCTCCTTTGGGCTTAAGCAACGCCAATCTTTGCCTTGTTTCGGTTTCCGTATCATCACATACGCATGCGCCCATCAAGTACATAGGCGAGGGAACTCCGGTTTTCCGCACACTCTCGTCACCCCAAGCGGTTGCCATGTTTGTCCCTTCTCGCGCAACGCAAAACAACAGTTCGATAGTATCGGATAGCAGTGCCGGACCTTGCAGCTATGCAATGCCGTTGCATTATTAATCGGAAGGCATAATGTGAGACGAGAAAAAGCTAAGCCGTTCTAGCTCTTGGCAACATCCCCAATCACTCAGCCTAAATCGGCAAATCCTGATTTTCAATGGACTCCACGGGGATGCCAAGCTTGCGTAATTCGTCAACTGCATCACGCATGGGAATGCGTTCCTGTTCGATACGCCGATAAGCGATTGTTTTGTCAGCACACAGTCGTTCATAAAGACGTCGCTCCGCCGATTGAAGGCCGGGCGTCGGCTTAGGCTCCCGCATAGCAATCTTCGCGCTGCGTTCAGTACGATCGGTACCAAATCTGTGGTACCGATCGTATGCATCGCAATCCATCAGGATGGAGTCGCATTCGATACCTGATTCACGTAATGTCGAAAGTATTTCCAGTCCATCCGCATCCATATCACCCCAATACACGATACGCATGTCACGCAGTGCAGGAACCGCAGGTACAGCATCGCTTACAGCGCGACCAGAACCCCATATGCAGATGCCCTGCGCAATCGGCGGCATAGTCTGATACGTGTCTTTGTTCTCAACGATGACAGCATATTTAATGCCGGATAACGCTTCGCCTTCCCACGGACACCATATGATGCGTTCGAGCTCAGCATCGTCGCGGACCGGATCGAGATAACGGAACCGCAGTTCGGTCGGCCGTTTTGACAGACCCAACGTTTCGACACCGAGCAGTCGGCAAATGGCCTTACGACGATTGGTTTTTGACTCATTCAGCCATTTGCCGCTGAATCCTGTCAGTGGAATCTGTCGCGGCGTCATACCGGTCACGTCATGATGCCTGAAATATCGAACTGCGCTGACAAGCAGATCGAAGTCGTCAGGCTGTTCATGGCCTGTCATGCGAGCGGCCGATTCGATTGTTTCCGGAGCAACGTCACAAGCAGCAACCAGACATGCTATGCGGCGGTGCGCTTCGCGATATTCCGCCGCCAGCGTACGACCAACCACACGCATGGCTATTGATTCGTCAGGAACGACGACTTTGGAGATCAACTCGACAGAGGTGCCTATGGTGCGATGCTTGGTTATGATTTCGCAACCATTCTTGCTTGCCCATTGCCGTATCTCATTGTTGTTGTCATGCACTGCAATCGCATTGGTTTCCAAAAATGCTTGGTCCGGCAATCCCACCGGCACGGGAAACGGCCATGCCGGTTCGATGTCGTACATATGTGAACGCATATGTTTCTTCACGCATGTGGTGATCGCAGCGATGTCTTTCATGCCGGCCATAGTTCCCATCACCTGCTTTCGAACATCGTCGAGTCGAACCGAATCGTCTTAATACCGGCGACGCCGGGACTGCTCATTCGGCAACCCCGTCATCCTTCAATATATCCGACGATGATTCATCGTCCATGTCATTCTGGTACAGCACGGCCTCGCGCAGGGAGGTGAGGCCGGTGTCGGGGTCCTTGTAGGTCACGTAGGCCTTGGTGGAGACCTCGAGGATTTCACCGGTCTTGCTTTCCGGGGCGGAGACGATGACCTGGAATCCGAGGCGCGGCAGCACCGTGAGGGCGCGCTGCGTGTAACGGCCGTCGGCCTTGATGAGCGCCTCGTCGAGGAACAGCGTGGTGTACGAGGGCTCGCTGGTCAGGCCGCCGCCAAGCAGGTAGATGAGCGCCGCGCCGTATACGAACGAGGTGAGCTCCTGCAAGGCGCCGCCCGAGCGACCACCGGTGGAGGTGATGCGTTCGTCCGGACCGTCGGCATGATGCACGATGGCGTAGAAGGACGAGCGGCAGCGCGGGTCGAGATTGCGGGCGCCGTAGCTTTTCACGCCGTTCGTATCCTTGACCTGCGCGAGTTCGGCGCGCAGCAGCCCGACCATCGGCGCACAGGCCGCGAAGGCCTTGCGCGAGGCGTCGGAATCGTTGACGTCGGCGGATTTCCAATCGTTCAGGGTGCCGATGACGCGGATGAGCTGCGTCCAGAAGGCGCGCTCGGGACGGCGCACGTCCGCGTGCAGGGACAGGCTGCCGTGCTTGGGACCGAACTGTTGGCCTTTGAGCATGGCGTTGATGCGGTCAAGCTGGTCGTGGATGTCACTGGCATCCGTGTCGATGGCGCGTTTGATGGTCAGGAAGCTCCTGAGCAGCTGTTCGAGGCAGCGCCGGTATTCGGCGTCGGTGGCGGCAACCGCGGCCAGCTGGGTGAGGCTGGCGAGTTCGTCGAGATAGTACCGGTAGTCCTCCACGCTGGCGGTCAGCGAATCATCGTCGGCCGCGTAGAGCGCGATGTAGGTGCTCATCTTCGATTCGACGCCGGTGCGTGCGGCATCGGCCTGGCCGTTCAGCAGGTTGATGCGGGAGGCCATGTCCTTGCCGATGCCGGCGATGGTGCGTTCGGGGAAGCTCTCCCCCGGTGCCTGCGTTCCTGCCGCGCCCGCGCCGATGATCATGTGCGCGCGCATGGCGGCGTCCGCCAGTCCGGCGAATCGGTTGTCGTAGGATTCGGCGAGCGCCGCCGTGACTTCGTCCGGCAGCG
>OGQV01002065.1_pt1 | contig 12910 bp, 9 predicted proteins | sample 1553311 | NCBI WGS metagenome assembly OGQV01 (sample SAMEA2579976, study PRJEB22360) | human gut metagenome
ATGGGCTTCCCCCGACGCACGTGTTGAGGCGGCTCTCGCGTTAGCCGTTGCGGCGGTTGCCCTCGCCCAGCAGCTCGTCGGCCTGCTCCGACATCACGGCGTTGAGGCAGTCCTCCAGGAGCCCGCGGGCCAGCTCGTTCAGGTCGATGCTGCCGTCCTGCCTGCGCGGGACGTCCTCGCGCTCGGTCTCCCGTTCGGTTAAAGTGTCCATGTGGTCGTCTCCTGTCCTGTCGATGTGTGGTTACAACGATTCTAGGGGGCGGCCGCACCTTTTTCTGGCAAGGTGCCCGGACACCAACTATTGGGACACGATCCTTTTCCGTTCCCCGCAAAGCGGGAATGGGTGCTTTTGCGGCTGATTTCCTGCTCTTTTGTGCCCAGATCCGCGATCAGGGGCCAGGCAGCAATCCCTAATCGCAAAAAAGTTGCAATTTGGTCCGCAATTTTGTTTTGGGTTTCCGAAACGGGCTTGGGCGGCGCGGGGGGCAGCGCCCCCCCATCCCGTACGCTATCCCGCATTGCGTCTAGTATTCCCATCCCGCACTTCACCCTATGCCTCCGATGCTGTTGCCCGCGTCTTCCTTGCTGTTACACCGGTTCGCCATTATCATCTGCAGCTCCATTCCATACTTTTGTGGAGAGGGTTACCTAGCTGGCAGAATTGGAGTAACCTAAAGAAACCTGTAGTACAGGGTGTTTCATTAAAAGAACTCGCGCGGGCATCCGCGTTGGGCGATTAGATCGAAAGAAGGCTCAGCGAAATGTTGAAGGTCGGTATCGTAGGCGCAGCCGGATATGCAGGAGCAGAGCTGGTGCGCATCGTGCTGCGACACCCTGAATTCGATCTGCGCGTCATCACTTCCAATTCCGATGAAGGCGCAACCCTTGCAAGCGTGTATCCCGCATTTTCTGGCGTAACCAATCTGGTTTTCTCCCGCCACGACAATCCCGAGCTGTTCAACTGCGATGTGGTTTTCCTTGCCACGCCTCACACGGTTGCCATGAAATCCGCTCCTGGTCTTCTCGACTCGGGCGTCACGGTGGTTGATCTTTCTGCCGACTATCGTTTGCGCAGCCAGGAAACCTACGAAAAATGGTACAAGGTGCAGCACACCTCACCTGAGCTTCTTGCTACTGCCGCTTTTGGCCAGCCAGAACTGAATCGCGAAGAGCTGAACGCTGCTGCCGAGCGTCACGCTAATGGCGAGTCCGTCCTGGTAGCTTGCGCAGGCTGCTACCCAACTGCCACATCTCTTGCTGCGGCTCCCGCCATTGCCCTTTCCGAAGGCATTGTGGTTGCCGATGCAATCTCGGGCGTTTCCGGTGCTGGTCGCAGTGCTACGGCACGCACCCATTTTGTTTCCGCCAACGAAAACTTGGAGGCTTATGGCGTTGCCAGCCACCGCCATACTCCCGAAATCGAGCAGATTCTGGGCATCGAGGGTCGCCTGGTGTTCACGCCCCATTTGGCGCCGGCAACCCGTGGCCTCCTTTCCACGGTAACCATTCAGCTAACCCAGCAGGCTCAGCGAAACGAAACAGTTGAGTCGATTCATCGACGATACTGCGACGCCTACGCAAACTCGCCGTTCGTCACCGTGCTGCCTTTGGGCCAGCAGCCTAAAACCTCTTCGGTTGTGGGCACGAATCGTGCGCATGTAGGCGTCGCCTATAATGCCGATCTTGGCTGCGTTGTTGCCACCTGCGCCATCGACAATATCGTTAAAGGTGCGGCTGGCCAGGCAGTTCAATGTGCAAATATCGTCTGTGGCCTTCCCGAGGCTACGGCGATCGATACTGTTGCCAATCCCTCTTAGGAGTGAAAAATATGACTAAAGCGAACCTGATCACCATCGAAAACGGTGGCGTCTCGTCCGCCAAGGGTTTTCGCGCCGGTGGCATTCATGCTGGCTTCCGCGATGACCCCAACCGCCTTGACATGGCATTGGTCGAGGCAGACGAACTGTGCCCTGCTGCTGGGGTGTTTACCCAGAACGTGTTCTGCGCGGCTCCGGTAACTGTTTCCCGCGAACACCTTGACGGGGTCGGTTACGGCTTTGCTCGCGCTATGGTGATCAACTCCGGCATCGCTAACGCTGCCACTGGAACGGTCGGACTCGAAAATGCCCGCAAGACTGCCGGCATCGTTGCCTCGACGGTCGGCTGCATGCCCGAAGACGTGCTGGTTGCCTCGACGGGAATCATCGGCCAGCAGCTTGATATTGCCCCCTTCGAAACCGGTGTTCCTGCGCTGCACGATATCCTGGGCGAAACAACGGGGAATAGTGCCGCTCGTGCCATCATGACCACCGACACCGTTTCGAAAGAGGCTGCCGTTTCCTTCGAAACAGCCGATGCCGAATATGCTGGCTGCACCTTTACCGTGGGCGGCATGGCGAAGGGCTCAGGCATGATCATGCCGAATATGGCCACTATGATTTCGGTGCTCACCACCGATGCCCCCATTCCCGCAGCACTGCTGCATAAGGCGCTCGCTTCAGCGGTAAACCAGAGCTTCAACAAGGTAACTGTAGACGGTGACACTTCCACCAACGATACCTGCGTTCTGTTCGCTTCCGGCAAGGCGGCTGCCGCGTCTGCTCCCTTGGCGGGGGAAGAAAGCGTGCTGTATGCCGAGTTCTGTCAGGCGCTCAATGCCGTAACCCAGAAGCTTGCTCGCAAGATGGCGAGCGACGGCGAGGGCGCCACGAAGTTGGTAACCGTTACGGTGCGTGGTGCCGCAAATGATGCGGAAGCCGATTTGGCTGCGCGCACTGTAGCGAATTCGCCGTTGGTGAAAACTGCCATCTACGGGCATGACGCCAACTGGGGCCGAATCGCCGGTGCCCTGGGCCGCTCTGGTGCAAAGTTTGCCCAAGAAAACGTCGATATCGACATCATGGGCATGCCTGTTCTGCGTGGTGGCCTCCCTGTTCCCTTTAGCGAGGAAGAGGCACTGCGACGTTTCGAGGCCGACGAGATTGTGCTTGAGGCAAACCTTGGTGCGGGCGATGCGGAAACCACCGTGTGGACCTGCGACTTTTCCCACGAATACGTTTCGATTAATGGAGACTACCGTTCATGAAATACGCAAGAGACCGAAAGATAACTTCTTCTCACACCGCCGAGGTTCTTATTGAGGCATTCCCGTGGATTAAGAACGCTACGGGCAAGACCATCCTTATCAAATACGGCGGTGCCGCCATGGTTGACCCCGAGCTGCGCAACGCCGTGATGAGCGATATCGTCATGCTGAAGATCATGGGCGTCAATCCCGTTATCGTTCATGGTGGCGGTGCCGCCATCAACAAGAACATGGACAAATTCGGCATCGATGTTGAATTCAAGGACGGTCAGCGCGTTACTTCCGATGAGGCCATGGACGTTGTGAAGATGACCTTGGTGGGCAAGGTGAACGAAGAGCTGGTTCTTGCCATGAATGAGCATGGCAACCTGGCTGTAGGCGTAAACGGAACCGACGCTGGAACCATCATTGCCGAGCAGCGCAGCCCCGAGCTGGGCCGTGTGGGCACGGTCACCGAAGTGAACCCCGCTTACATCAATGCGCTCATCGCTTCTGATTATGTGCCTATTATCGCTTCGGTAGGAAAGGGCGACGACGGCGGTTCCTACAACATCAATGCAGACGCTGCGGCATGCGCAATCGCTTCTGCCATTGGTGCCCATAAGATCATCTTCCTCACCGACGTTGATGGCTTCTACGAAGACTTCTCGGATAAGAGCTCGCTCATTTCCCAGATGACGGTAAGGGAAACGCGCGAAATGCTGGAATCCGGCAGCGTAAGCAGCGGAATGATTCCCAAACTCCAGTCGTGTGTGGAGGCCATCGAAGGCGGCGTGCCGCGTGCGCACATCGTCAACGGCACCAAGCCCCATTCGATTTTGGTGGAGCTGCTTACCTCAAGCGGTGCGGGCACTCTGATCTACGACGACACGGTGGAATTCTCCAAAGAAGAGATGCGCCCGTTGGGCATCTTGGCTTCTCGCTTAAGTGAGAACTTGTAGAAAACACCATGCGTGGGGTATTCGCTAAACCCCCAAACTCGTAAAATGAACGGATGGGCTTCGGCGCCCGGAAACGTTTGCGCCGATCTCCATTCGCAAAGAAAGGAACACCATGAGTTTTGAAGAAGCAAAGAAGCTCGACGACCATTTCGTCATGCATACCTTCGCTCGCAAGCCGGTACTGCTGGTCGAAGGCTCTGGCATGGAAGTTAAAGACGACGAGGGCAAAACCTACCTCGACTTTATTGCTGGCATCGGCGTAGATAGCCTGGGCCACTGCCATCCTGCCGTTGTGCGCGCCATTCAGGATCAGGCTGCCAAGCTCATTCACGTTAGCAACTACTACTACATTGAGCAGCGCGGTGAAGTTGCAAAGCTCCTGTCCGACATGCTGAATGTATGCGTGCCCAAGTTCTTCCGCGCTCCTTGGCCGGTATTCTTCGCCAACTCTGGCGCAGAGGCCAACGAATGCGCTATCAAGCTTGCTCGCCTGTATTCCAAGAAGATGGGCGGCGGCGGTCAGACCATCATTACGATGGATCGCAGCTTCCATGGCCGCACCCTGGCCACGCTTGCTGCAACGGCACAGCCTGCAAAGCAGGAAGCCTTCCAGCCTCTGCCGGGCGGTTTCATGCACGTTCCCATGAACGATTTGAACGCGCTTCACCAGGCAGTTTACAACAATTTGGCAGATGTTTGCGCTGTTATGATCGAGCCCGTACAGGGCGAAGCAGGCGTGTATCCTTGGGATCCCGACACGCTCTATGACGTTGCGCAGTTCTGCCGCAAGAACGGTTTGCTTCTCATTGTTGACGAGGTTCAGTCGGGCATCTTCCGCTGCGGCGAATTCCCCTTCGCTTTCCAGAACCTGGGCATCACGCCCGACATCATCACCATGGCCAAGGGCATCGCTTCCGGCTTCCCCATGGGCGCTTGCGCTGCTCGTATCGAGGTTGCCGAAGCATTCGAGCCGGGCGATCATGGCTCTACTTTCGGTGGCAGCAACCTGGCTATGGCTGCTGCTCACGCAACGCTCGCAGCGCTTTCGCGCGGCCATTACGACGACCGCGTAACCGAAGTGGGCGACTACTTCGCCGAGAAGCTTGCTCAGGTTGAGGGCGTAACCGAGGTTCGCGGCATGGGCCTTATGCTCGGCGCCGACTTGGAAGAGGGTATCGACGCTCATAAGGTTGTAGCTCAGGGCCTGGAAGAAGGCTTCTTGCTGAACGCAACCGGCAGCAATACGCTGCGCTTCCTGCCTCCGTTGATCGTTACCGAAAACGAGATCGACAAGCTTATCGATGCGCTGCCCGGTATGATCGCCGCAGTTCGCGAATAACTTAAAACTTCGGGAAGGCGTATGCCTTCCTTGGGCCCCTCGGTGGGCTTGAATTAATGAATAATTGCCAAGTGAAAGGTATTAAGGAAATGGCAAAGGATAAGTGCGTACTCGCATATTCTGGTGGCCTGGACACCAGCGTCTGCATCAAGTGGCTGCAGGACGAAAAGAACCTTGACGTTATCGCTGTAGTGGGCGAAGTTGGCCAGGAGCACGAAGGCCTCGAGCAGGTTAAGCAGCGCGCTCTGGAAACGGGTGCAATCGACTGCATCATCGCCGACATGCGCGAAGACTTTGCCGCAGACTACCTGTCCAAAGCTCTCTATGCCAACGCCAACTTCGAGAACAAGTACCCGCTGGTTTCCGCTCTTTCTCGTCCGCTGATCTCCAAGTACTTGGTAGATACCGCTCATAAGTACGGCGCCAAGTACGTTGCTCATGGCTGCACGGGTAAGGGCAACGACCAGGTTCGTTTCGAGACCTCCATCCAGGCTCTTGATCCTACGCTGGAAATCATTGCTCCCGTTCGTGAGTGGGATATGCACACTCGTCAGGAGGAAATGGACTGGGCAGAGGCTCATGGCGTTACCGTTCCTACCACCAAGAGCAAGCCGTACTCCATCGATGACAACCTGTGGGGCCGCGCAATCGAGTGTGGCGTTCTGGAAGACCCGATGAACCGTCCTCCGCTGGATATCTACACCATGACCACCGATCCCGAAAAGGCTCCTGAAGAGGCTACCGAGATCGAAGTCGAGTTCAAGGCTGGTCTGCCTGTTGCCATCGACGGCGAGCAGATGAGCTATCTGGACATCATCGCAAAGATGAACCAGATCGCTGGCGCTAACGGCTTTGGCCGCATCGACATGATCGAGAACCGCATGATCGGCGTTAAGAGCCGCGAATGCTACGAGGCTCCCGGCGCTTTGGCTCTTATCGTTGCTCACCGCGGCCTCGAGGACATGTGCCTTGAGCGCGAGGTTCTGCGCTACAAGCTGCACCTCGAGCATGACTGGGCAACCATGGTGTACAACGGCCAGTGGTTCAGCCCCCTCAAGCATGCTGTTGATGCCTTCATGGCAACCACCCAGCAGTGCGTAACCGGCACCGTTCGTCTGAAGTTCTATAAGGGCAACTGCACCGTTACCGGCCGCAAGTCCGACTTCAGCCTCTACGATTACGGTCTGGCTACCTACGATGCTGCCGACACCTTCAATCACAAGGCAGCTAAGGGCTTCATCGATCTGTATGGTCTGTCCACCAAGGTTTGGGCTAAGAACCGCCGTGAGCAGGGTGTTACTGACGGCGAATAATCGATTGCGCTGTTCTATGAACAGCGCAATGTTCGCTTAAACCGTGATGACGCTGCGCGCGATTCTGACGGCGCAGGAAACCCCAAAGGGCAAGGCATGGCGCGAAGGCCGATGCCTTGCCCCTTTTTGTTCCTCTTTTTCTAGCGGAACTGCACCTAGGCATTGATTAGACTTGAAGGGATTATCGTTTGCGCGAAAAACGATATATCTAATGCTGCTTTGATAGATTTAAGTACAAATGTTCGATATAGTAGCTATTGCTATTGGAAGGAGCGAATTACGTGAAAAACAAAGTTATAGATATTTCTGCTCCAAAGACGGCAATTGAGTTTTTTTCTGGCATTGGACTTGCGCGAGCCGGCATGGCCCAAGCGGGGGTTAAGACCATTTGGGCGAACGACATTGATAAAACCAAGTGCATGCTATACCGGCAGCAATGGGGCGGGGAGCACCTGATCTGCGATGACGTATTCAACTTAAATCCACTTGATATTCCGTCTGCCGATATCGCATGGGCTTCGAGCCCTTGCACCAATCTCTCTCTTGCGGGTAAAAGGGAGGGGCTTTCCCGTGGTTCTGAATCGAAAGCCTTCTTTGGCTTCATTGATGCTGTCAGGGGCATGGGCGAAAGAAAGCCCAGGGCTTTGATTCTTGAAAACGTTTGTGGCCTTGCTACATCACATAATGGAGAAGACTATAGGAAGGTCGTTGAATGCTTTAACAATCTTGGTTATTCGGTTGATTCTTTTGAGCTGAATGCTAGGCGATGGCTTCCTCAGTCAAGGCCAAGAATGTTTGTCGTTGGCTTGCTCAACCCTATTGGTGAAGGGCGTTTGGATACTTCTGCTCGGCCCGATAAACTTCGTTGGATACATATGGATTCTTCTTTGAAGACGCATGTAACGCCTTTACCAGGATTGCCAGAATTGATGGTCTCTGGCTTTACAGAGATAACGGATAAAGTCAACGAAAGCGATGCACGCTGGTGGGATGAGGAGCGTGTGGAATGGTTTGTCGATTCCCTAAGCGAGAGTCAGCTGATTCGTTTTCGGGAGATGAAAAAAGGCAGCAAAATTGTGGCTCGGACGGCTTACAGGCGAACGCGTAATGGAAAGCCTGTTTGGGAGGTTCGAAATGACGATATTGCTGGTTGCCTGAGGACAGCGCGAGGTGGCTCATCTAAACAGGCTGTAGTTTTTCTAGGGAGGAATAATGTTCGTATTCGTTGGATGACTGGCAATGAATACGCAAAGCTCCAAGGAGCTAGTAAATACAAGACAGACGGATTTAGCGAATCGAAGATACAGTATGCGTTTGGAGATGCTGTCGCTGTCCCTGTTGTTAATTGGCTTCTAAGGGTGGCTGTGTTGCCGTCCCTGATTTCGGAAGACGAAGGAGTCGAGGTCAATGCGGAAGTATGCTGATCAGGTATCCTTGTTGAACGATATTGCGGAGCAATGGTATGAGTCTCACCGTAAAAAAGGGAGAGTCAATACCAATGTAATGACGGCGGGGATAGCGGTTGCGGAGCTTTTGAAACGGAACTATCCCCTTACAACTGAGAATGTCAGTACCAAAAACGGCAGCCAAGTTAGAGGTTTAAGCGGGTCTTTTGTAAGAAAAGTTCTGATTGACAATGGCGAAAATAGGCCTTTTACGTCAGAGGGAGGAAGAACTTCCAGGGGCACATTGAAGCAGGCTATTGAGCTTGCGGCGCTTATTAATGACGCGTTGGGGGATGCTGGAAACAATCCCGAATGCAGGGAAGCAGCGGCGACCTCTTTGCAGAGGTATTTTGTAAAGTGCATCGGAAAAGATTTTTTCGATAAGAAATGTTTGCAGGTTCCTATTGACCCCTCAAAACCTGTGTCGAAGATTGTGGACGATATTTTTGAAGTCGCGAAGAGCAGGAATGATAAACCTACGGGCGCTGTTGCCCAGCATCTTGTTGGGGCGAAGTTGACTTTACGGTTTCCGCATGCATTTGTCGGAATGGATAATGCAAATGCAGCTGACGTACAGACGGGCAGGCAAGGTGACTTCCAATTAGGGAATACGGCATTTCATGTTACGGTATCGCCCTCTGCTAAGCTGATAAATCGTGTTATCGAGAACGACAGAAATGGCTACAGGTCAGTGGTTCTTGTTCCAGCTTCTGAGGTTTCGTTTGCCTCGGGCTTGTTCAAGTCCGAGGGGCTGGATGGCAAAGTTGGAGTTCAGAGCATAGAAACTTTTGTCGGAACGAATATCGAAGAAATTTCAGGCTTCAGTACAAGCGGCATTCGTCGTGGCGTAGCTCGGCTTATTCGGAAATACAACGAAAGAATCGCCTTATGCGAGGCCGATCAGTCTCTCCGCATTGATGAGCCTGAGTGGATTTCAGATGAGTTGGAATCAATCATTTTGTATGGAACGGTAGACGAGTAAATCGCCTCCCCTGAAAAAGCGGGCATTCAGAGCCTTTCCTTCGTAAAGAGGGAAGGGTCCTGTTTTGTTATTATTGGAACGTTAGTCAAGCAATACTCGTATAGGGCGCAGTTCTTGAAGGTTAGGAGCTCATATTATGGCGTTGTGGTCTGGACGTTTTGAAAAGGGTGTAAGTGAATTCACGCAGGAATTCGGTGCATCCCTTCCGGTAGATAAGGCAATGTATCATCAGGATATTGCCGGCTCCCGCGCTCATGCACGCATGTTGGCCGCCCAGGGCGTAATCTCTGAAAAAGATGCCGAAGACATCGTTGCGGGCTTGACTGACATCGAGAAGACCATCGAAGAGGGCAACTTCACCTTCGATATCAACGACGAAGACATCCATATGTCGGTAGAAAAGGTACTTACTCAGAACATCGGCGATGCGGGTGCCCGCCTGCACACCGGCCGCAGCCGCAACGACCAGGTAATCACCGATACCCGTTTGTACGCCAAGGAGCTTGCTTCCGAGCTCATGACGGATGTGAATGCTATGCGCGAGACGCTCATCGAGGCTGCTCGCAAGAATATGGGTACCATTTTGCCTGGTTATACCCACATGCAGCATGCCCAGCCCGTGCTTCTTTCGCATCATTTCATGGCCTACTATTGGATGTTCACGCGCGACTTTGCTCGCTTGAAGCAGGCGTTCGATGCCGCCAACGCCAATCCTTTGGGCTCGGCGGCGCTTGCTGGCACCACGTATCCGCTTGATCGCCAGAAGACCACCGACGAACTGGGCTTCGACCACATGATCCCCAATTCTCTCGATGCGGTTTCCGATCGCGATTTCCTGCTCGACCTTGACTACGCATGCTCGGTGGCCATGATCCACCTTTCCCGCCTTTCCGAGGAAATTATCCTGTGGTCCACATCTGAGTTCGGCTTCATCACCTTGGCAGACGAGTATTCTACGGGCTCGTCTATCATGCCGCAGAAGAAGAACCCCGACTTCGCCGAGCTCATCCGCGGCAAGTCCGGCCGTGTGGTGGGCGATCTTATGGCGCTGCTCACCACCATGAAGAGCCTTCCTTTGGCCTATAACAAGGACCTTCAGGAAGACAAGGAAGGTGTTATGGATGCCTGCAAGACCCTGCACGACTGCTTGGTCTGCATGGAGGGCATGATCTCCACCATGAAGGTGAATGCCGACGCAATGCGCGCTCAGTCGAAAAAGGGTTACCTTGCTGCAACTGATGTTGCCGACTACTTGGCCAAGAAGGGCTTGCCTTTCCGCAAGGCTCATGAAATCGTGGGTCACCTGGTTCTTCTGTGTGATAAGCGCGGCTGCGACCTGGACGATTTGAGCCTGGAGGATTTCAAAGAAGCGTCCGATCTATTCGAAGCCGACATCACCGAGGCCCTTGACCTTGAATCCATCGTTGCCGCTCGTACTACTTATGGCGGAACGGGCAACAGCGTAGTTGCCGAGCAGATCGAGCTCGGTGCCGCAAAGCTGGCAGAAGACAAGAATCTCGCTTAGTAGCGAATTCCCAAGCAATCAATTGAAAAGCCGCAGTGCCATAGGCGCTGCGGCTTTCTTGTTGCATTGATTCTTTCATGGCTCTGTTCCCATTCAAGATTCATGGTTTGTGCAGATTGGTGGTGGCAACGACAAGCGTGATAAAATGCAGAGAACTATATTTAGGGAGGTTCGATGGCTTCACGAGCTAGAAAAAGCAAGCACGGTGCTCGCCAGGAAAAAGCAGGTTTAAGGCTTGGTGTTGTGGGTGCTGTTATCTTGGGCGCGCTTGCTGCCTGCTGCATTGCTGTAGTTGCGCTGTGCACCGTCTGGTTGCAGGACTTGCCCGACTACAACGATGCTTCTGCTTACAACTATGCCGAGAAAACCAAGGTATACGCTAACGACGGCACAACGCTGCTGGCTGAGTTTTACCTTGAGAACCGCGACCCCATCGATCTCGACGAAATGGGTACCTATGTAACCAAGGGCACGGTTGCTACGGAAGACGAACGTTTCTATCAGCATAACGGCATCGACGTGTTGGGCATTGCCCGCGCGGTTTGGGTAAACGTTACCCATACTGGCCACGAAGGCGCTTCAACCATTACGCAGCAGTTCGTGCGAAATACCATCTTGGCCGATGAAGCTACGGAATCTACGTTGAAGCGCAAGGTTCGCGAAGCGTATATCGCCATTAAGCTGGAGGAATCGTACTCCAAGGACGAAATCCTTCAGATGTACCTGAACACCATTAACTATGGTCAGGGCGCTTATGGCATCCAGGCTGCCGCCCAGCGCTACTACAGCAAGGATGCGAAAGACCTCACCATCGCTCAGGCGGCAACGCTTATCGGCATCCCTCAGTCGCCTACGTACAACAATCCCATCGACAACCCCGAAAACTGCAAGAACCGTCGCAACTTGGTTCTTGACCGCATGCTCACCAATGGCGTAATCACCCAAGAAGAGCATGATGCGGCGCAGGCTGAAGATTTGAACCTGAACGTTTCCACAGTAAGCACCGGCGACGGCATGTACAAGTACAAGTACTTCACCAGCTATGTTCGCGAAACGCTTTTGAAGGATTATTCGACCGACGAGGTATTCAAGGGCGGCATGACGGTTGTTACTACGCTTGATCCTGCCATCCAGGAAGCAGCAGAATCTGCTGCCGATGCGAAGATGAAGAACCTCTCCGATAATCTTGAGCTCGCGTTGGTTTCCGTTGATCCCGATACTGGCTATATCAAGGCCCTTATCGGCGGACGCGACTACGACACCAATGAATTCAACTTGGCAACGCAGGCAAAACGTCAGCCAGGTTCTTCCTTCAAGACGTTCACTTTGCTTGCTGCTTTGAACGAAGGGGTTTCGCCCGAAACCAACCTTAACTGCGCCGGCCATGTGAACATCAACGGTTGGCAGGTAGAGAACTACGGCGGCACCGACTACGGTACGCGTTCTATTAGAAGCGCCTTCGCCGTTTCCTCTAACACCGGTTTTGCCGAGCTGTGTACCGAAATCGGTCCTGAAAAGGTTGCGGACATGGCAAAGAAATGCGGCATTGAATCCGAATTGGACGCCTATCCTTCTATTACGCTGGGTTCCGAAGAGGTTACGGTGCGCGAAATGGCCCAAGCGTACGCCACCATTGCAAATGGCGGCACCAAGCGTGAAGCGGTATGCATCGAATCTATTAAGGATTCTAATGGCATCACCATCTTCCAGGCCGACACCAAGGGCGAAAAGGTCCTTGATACGGCGCTCACCCAGGCTGCAACCGACGTTATGAAGGGCGTTGTTACCAACGGTACTGGTCGTGGCGCAAACATCAGCAACGGGCAGCCGGTAGCGGGCAAAACGGGTACTTCCGAGAATTGGCGCGATAAGTGGTTCTGCGGCATCACCCCGCAGCTTTCCACCGCAGTATGGATCGGTGGCCGCGACGAAGTGCGCATGCCTTCTTCGGTTGCGTGCGATGGCGTATACGGCAGCTTTATGAGTCAGGTTCTTGCGGGTCAACCTATTGAGCAGTTCCCGACGTCCGATACGAAGCTCACCTACAAGACAACGGACTTCGGCCATGGCAATGGAAGCACCGGTTCCTCTCCTGAGCACGAAGGCGATACGGAGATGACGGACGGCACGTCGGCTTCCGATACCACGAACAATGGGCAACCAGGCACTAACGAACCCGAAAAGGGAGCCACTACCCCTAGCGGCGGTACGCCGAGCGGCGGAAGCGGTACGGGTTCGGGCTCTGGTTCCAGCAGCGGCGGCTCGAGCGGCGGCAGCAGC
>OGQV01002085.1_pt1 | contig 12790 bp, 13 predicted proteins | sample 1553311 | NCBI WGS metagenome assembly OGQV01 (sample SAMEA2579976, study PRJEB22360) | human gut metagenome
TGAAAAAGGGCTTGCCGTAGGCAAGCCCTTAAAACTAGTCCATATCGTCAAACGAGAAGGTATCGTCCGCATCGCCGTAACCGGAGAAATCCTTCGATGCGGCAGAAGGCTTCGGTGCAGCAGGGGCAGATGCACCAGGCGTTACCGTAGGCGTAGTATAGGTTGCCACGGCGGGGCTAGGCTCCCAAGTTGCAGCAGCAGGCTTTTCTGCCTCGACGCTCTGCTGAGCACCAGCGGAGCTTGCAGCATCAAACGTGGTCATTTCAAGCAATTCAGCAGGAATATCGATGCCGGCGGTAACCTCGCCGCCGATTTCTGCAAGGCGCTGGGTTGCGGAACCGATGAATTCCTTCAGCATATCCTGATACTGCTCACGAACCTTTTCGCGGCTGGAAGAAAGCTCGTTGATGTGGTCGATAACCTTCTGCTTTTCGCTATTGGCCTTATCGAGGATGCGACGTCCTTCATCTTCGGCGTTCCGACGGGTCTGCTCTGCATCGGCCTTGGCCTTAGAAACAATTTCGTCGGCGGTACGCTGAGCAACAATAAGAGCCTGGGCAATAGCAGTATCGTCGCTCTTGCGGTCGCGCAACTTCGCCTCGAGCTCGGCGATCATAGCGTCTTTCTCGGCAACCAAAGCAGGATCGATGCCTGCAGGCTTTGCCTCTTCGTCAGACGCAGCAACCGGGCGCTCGGAGATAACCTCAGTGCGAGAAGCAGAAGCCGCCTCTTTGACCTGGACGCGCAAACGAGCAATTTCGTCGTTCAGCTCGTCGATCTCGGAAGCAACGCGCTCGAGAAATACATCCACTTCATCAACGTCGTAACCGCGACGCTCGATTTTGAAGCTCTGATTCTGGATGTCGGAAGAGGTGATGGCCATAGAAAACTCCCCTTATCTGGCTATTCAAACAGCTGCGCTAGATAAGTACAGCTAAAAAATTTACTATCAGACGTACCCCAAACTGTAACACAAGCAATGCCACGATTGGGCTAACGTCCACCATTCCTCCAATAGGGGGAATGAAGCGCCTGAACAGGTCAAGGAACGGATCGCAGATCTTTCCCAGCGCATGATAGACATCGGTAACAATGCCCCCGCCCATGGGGATCCAGGACATCATCACATACACGAAGATCACAAAACTGTATGCATCGGCCAGGCTTACCAAAAGCATGCTGATCATGTACTAAAACTCCTTATGCTCGGAATGGGCACCTTTCGAAGGGCTACGACTTCAATACGCCCTGTTTGGCCAGGTTGTGCTTCTCTTCGAGCGTGAGCTCTTTGCCCTGAAGAACAACGAATGTTTTCTCGGAAAGGCAATCGACCTGCGCGGTAAGAGCGGAAGCGACGCCGAACGAGAAATCGAGAACGCGCTTGGAGAGGGCAGGATCGGTCTGGCGAAGATACAACACCACGATCTTGCCCGCACGAACCGATTGGGCAATCGAAGAGACGTCCTCATACGACGTCGGCTTAAGGACGACGATCTCACGAGCAAGACTTGCGCTATGGGTAGAGACGCCACTGGCATCGTCAGACGAACCCGAAACCGCACTGGAAGAAGATGCGGACGGGGTGAACAGAGAGTCGAGACCAGCCGAAGAGGAGGCGCTAGCAGACGAGCTGTGCTTATAAGGGGAAACGAAATCGGTATACGACGATGCCGGAATGCTGAAATCTTCAGCAATCTTAGAAACCGATTCCCTTTCTTCAGCCTCCGTGCGATGGGGCACGCTAGGAAGCTCCATAGTGGGCTTTGCCGCAACATCGGAAACGCCATAAGCGCTCGTGGTTGCACGGATATCGCCCGAGCTTACCAACTGGGCCGAAGAAAAACGACCCGATCGCGAGCCAACAGGACGAGAAGAACCCGTAGAGCGCGTGGTGTATTCCAGACGATCGTAAGGATCGCCATAGGTATCCGGATCGTAGCCAGAGTCATAAGAACCCTGAGCCGGCTCGGGATCGGCATAGTCGTCGTAATAGGGATCATCGTAGTAATCGTCGCGACGATCCGAACGACCGCCGCCGAAACCGAGCTTGTCCTTCAAATCGCCGAACAGTTCGCTTGCCGACATAGAGGGACGCGGAAAATCCATGATGGTCTTCCCTTCTGATCAATCAAACAAATAAAGAGACATGCCTTATGCGTTTTCGAACGAATCGCTGAAAATGGCACGCCCAATCCTCACTATGGTAGAGCCATAGCGCAATGCCACTGGCCAGTCTTCGGTCATGCCCATAGAAAGAGCAGACAAGCGAGCAGCATCGCTTTCCTGGGAGAATGCGCCGTTGAGCTCCTTTTCCAAGCTGGCAAGACCTGAAAACGTTGTGTTTATAAGGTCCTCTTCAGCACGTGGTGCCATACTCATAAGGCCCTCGATTTTAACATGCTCAAGGCTGCGGGCCCGTTCGATAATGCCCTTAACCTCACTTGGCTCAAAACCGCTCTTGCTTTCTTCGCCAGAAACATTAACTTCAAGCAGGACGCGCTGGCACTTGCCGATTGCCTCAGCGGCGGCATCGATCTTGGCAAGATGAGCTTCCTTGCACACCGAATGGATAAGCGTAGCCGCAGAAACAATATCCGGGATGCGACGCGACTGGATATTGCCGATAAAATGCCATTCCATGTCGGGAAATGCCTTTTGTTTGCGGACCAATTCATCGGGGCGGTTTTCCCCAAATGCCTTCGCGCCGGCATCGATAGCCAGTTGGACCTGGTCAACGTCCACTGTCTTGGAAACAGCCAGAAGCAAAACTTCTTCCGGGTCACGACCAAGCTCTTTGCAAGCCTGGTCAACTTCAGAACGTACATGCTTATATCTTGTTGCCGTGCTCATAGAGGGCGCTCCTTTCGATTCATGTTTTAGCATACCGCGCCTACCATGCTGCCAGACATATTTTTAGCAACGAACCAGCAACAGAAGACCAAAACGACACGATGCCCACCTCGATAACAAGCAGAAGGGAGAGCAGCAACATGAACTTCCAGCCACCACTCCCTTTGCCTGAATCGTTCATCAGCGAACCCTGACAGCAAAGGCGCCGTGACGCCCGCAGGTTCCACCCTGACCACGATATGAGAAGAATTCGTCATTCTCGCATACCGTGCATTTGGCAAGATCGCATATACGCGAACGGCTTACGCCCGCCTGCTCAAGCTGAATGCGAAGCCCTTCGGCCAAATCGATATGAGTGCCGTCAAAAGCACAGGCCTCCCCAAATTGGGATACGAAACGCGCATGGACATCAGGGCCCGTTTCAAAGCACTCTGGCCCAATATGCGGACCGATGTAGACGTTATAAGCCGAAGCGGCTTCGGCACCCAACACAGCCTCGTCTGCGCGCGCTATAGCACGCACCGCTTTTACGGCAATCAGGTTGTCTACCCCACGCCAACCCGCATGAACCACTGCGAAACGTCCCGTTGGAGAAACGATGACAACAGGCACGCAGTCGGCGTAGCACAGAAGAACTGCTGCATCCCGAGCATGCACTACCAACCCATCGGCTCCATCTTGAGCCTGCAAGGTTAATGCCTGCGCCCCAGCAGATGAAAGCGGTGCGTTGATGTTTTCGGAATCGCCCAGCTCAAGCACTACATCGCCGTGAACCTGATTCGGAACAAATAAGGGCGTGTCCTCGTTTGCAAACGCCTGAAGAACGCGTTGGCGATTTTCTTGAACACTGGCAATGTCGTCTTTCACATGAGAGCCAAGGTTAAGCGAAGCATATGGGCCTTCGCTCACTCCCCCTTCACGTGTGGTAAACGCAATGCGCACACCGGCAGCAACATAGAGCGCTTCATCGGAATAAGCGGAAATGGACGCAAAACGACCCTTGGTCAACTCAGGGTCGGGTAGAACAAGGGTCGTCATAATAGCCTTCTTACGCTGAAAGCAAACAATGCAAGTATGTAATTTACTGACGCTTCAGGAAATCAGGGATGTAATCCTCATCGGCAAAGCGAGGCTCGGAAGGATACAGCGGGCGCTGAGAGCTGCTTGCTTTCTGAGCGGTGGCGGCAGAAGAGCCGAATGCGTTATCGCGACGGCCGAAGTCGATGGCAGGCTGCGAGCTCGTAGCCTTGAAACCGGTTGCGATAACCGTGATGCGGATGGTGTCGCCCAGCTCTTCATCAACGATCTGGCCGTAGATGATGTTGGCGTTTTCGTCGGCAACAGCTTCAACGACCTTGGCAGCTTCGTCAACCTCGGAAAGAGCCAGATCAGGACCACCGGCGATAGAGAACAGAATGCGCGAAGCGCCCGCAATGGAAGTTTCCAGCAAGTTGGAATTGATTGCCTGCTGAGCAGCATCCAATGCACGGGAATCGCCAGAGGCGAGACCGATACCCATCATTGCCGTACCTGCATCCTTCATAACGGTGCGGATGTCGGCGAAGTCGAGGTTGATCAGGCCAGGAATGGTAATGAGATCGGTAACGCCCTGAATGCCCTGGCGCAGCGTATCGTCGGCGATACGGAATGCATCGAGCATGCTGGTCTTCTTTTCTACGATCTCGAGCAGGCGGTCGTTCGGGATAACGATGAGGGTGTCTACCTTCTGGGACAGGTAATCGATACCCTGCTCTGCCTGGTTGCGACGAAGGCGACCTTCGAAGCTAAAGGGCTTGGTTACGATGCCAACGGTAAGGGCACCAATTTCCTCGCGAGCGATTTCTGCAACTACCGGAGCCGCACCGGTACCAGTGCCGCCGCCTTCACCTGCGGTAACGAAAACCATATCGGCATCGGCAAGGGCTTCGCGAATCTCGGAACGAGACTCTTCTGCTGCCTGACAGCCAACCTCGGGGTTGGCACCTGCGCCCAAGCCGCGGGTAATTTCTTCGCCGATGTGGATGGTCTTATCGGCATCGGAAAGAAGAAGGGCCTGACGATCGGTGTTTACGGCGATGAATTCAACGCCTTTGATGCCGGCTTCAACCATGCGGTTTACAGCATTCGTGCCGCCGCCGCCAACGCCGACAACTTTGATAACCGCAAGATTATCGTTGCCAAGAATCTGTTGCATTATGTGCTCGCTTTCGATTTCATTTCAGCGCTGCCCCACAAGGACAGAAAGCCCCAGGAGACACTTGGATTATTTTACACAATGGCCTGCTGATTGCAAAACAACCAGCTTCCTGCTAGGCGCTAAACGGAGCGCCAAACCGGTTTATTCACAACACGCACATTTATATACGAAATCTTCCCCTCATGCTCTTTCATGAGCTGCAGGCAAACGCGTTCTTTATCGCGAATGTCGCTGGAGTCTCCGAAGGCGATTTCGATGCCGTTTTGCAAGGTGAGCGTAGTTGAATCGCTGCTAGCTGCCGCCACGCTCTTCACCTGACCCGCAAGTTCGGTGGTCATTCCGTCGATTACCCCCAGCGCGTTCTCAACGTTTGAGTTGTTGCAATAGGAACCGGCTTCAGGAGTTGACCCATACGGGATGTCCGTGATCTCGAGCGCATTATCCGCATCGTTGTACACCGAATCAGGCAGCGCCTTGCCTTCGGCGCTGTTGCGGTCGTCGGGAATCTTCGTAAGCCACATGCCATCGGAAGAAAGAGCCCAACGCTCAACCGTGTTCGAATTATCGACCGTTACGGCAACCACCGCAGAAATACTTCGCTCGGAAATATTCAGATTGAGCGTATTGGGGAATACGCGATCGACCGAAACGCTTTTCACCCACGGATTGGTGGCCAACCTGGTGGCAATGCCGTTAGCGTCAACATTGAGTAAGGTGGAACCCGCTGGCACGGCAGCCAATTCGGTAAGCTCATCGCTAGAAAGGTGATCTGCGCCAGAAACGGTAACCTGCTCTACCGCAAATGCGCCAGAATTCGAGAGCACAAACCCGCCTATGCCGAAAACCCCCAGCAGCACCGCAATGGTTACGAAGACTCCCATCACCTTTCGCGATGAACCCGTTCGCGCCTTACTGTACCGCGAGGCGTTACGCACTTCAGAAACGCTAACCGAGCGCAAATTCCCATCCTGGTATCTGCCGCCCTGACGATAAGCAGAACTCCCGCGAACCGAGCGAGCGCTGCCCCCCGAAGACGGCCTACGCGTGCTTGCTTGAGCAGGCCTTCGCGCAGAAGGGCGCGATGAGGAGGCGGAGGCATACCCAGAGCGTTGCGAACTTCGCAACGCACGGCCTTGGCTTGGGCGACCTTTCACCGAAGTGGGCCTGGTGGAAACCCTATTCCTCGAAGAAGTCGTTCGGGAACCCGAGGAACTTGACCTCCGTCTGGAGTTCGATGCCATATCGCCTCCTAACCTCTAGCCGTACTTCGTTGATGAGCGTTGCCACGTCTTGCGCTGTGGCGCTACCCCTGTTCACAATAAAGTTAGCATGCTTTTCGGACACTTGCGCATCGCCACACCGCTTGCCCTTCAAGCCAGCGTCCTCGATGAGCTTGCCAACCGATTCGCCCTCTGGATTCATGAAGACGCTGCCGCACGTTGGATATTCAAGCGGCTGACTTTCCTTCCTGCGCGAAAGGAGCGAATTCATGCGCTCCGATACCGCACTTGAGAATGCCTTCTGCAGACGAAGCTCGCATTCAACGATTACTTCATCGGGAGAAAACGATGAGGAACGATATCCCCAGGAAAGCTCAGAAGCGACATAGCGACGAAGACCGCGTTCTGCATTGAAGGTGGTGACTGAAACGACGCGCGAGCCGATCCAATCTTGAGCGGTACCCGCATTCTGAACCAGGGCGCCCCCCACCGTGCCTGGCGTTCCCACGGCAAATTCCATCCCGGAATAGCCATGGTGAAACGCCTCCTGCACCAAACGTGAAAGCATGGTGCCCGCGCCTACGACCACCATGCCTTCTTCGTCGAACTGCCACGCCCTAAACTCGCCGGCCAATGCGATAACCACACCCGGATACCCCTCGTCCGACACCAGCAAGTTCGACCCCTTGCCGGAGACGAACCACGAAAGCCCCTCGTCGGCGCAAACTTTCAACACCGTGGCCAAGGCAGCTATGCTATTCACTTGGGCGTAGGCATGAGCAGGCCCACCTATACGATAGGTGGTATGACGGGCCATAGGCTCATTAAGCCTTATGTCGCCTTCGAACTCGTCGTCAAAGCGAAGAAGCTCCAACTCAGAGGCATGGCGAGCAGCCATTATTTGCGGCTCTTTTCGCGCTCCCGCAATGCCGCCAAAAGCTCAGGGCCGACAGAAGTCACATCTCCTGCGCCCATCGTGATAATCAGATCGCCCGGCTGAAGCTTTTCCGCCAAGAACGGAACCACCTGCATGCGACGATCCACATAGTTGAGATCGGCAGGGTGGTTCGGATTGTCGTAGATCGGCTGCATGAACGTTCTACCCGTAACACCAGGAACTGGAGTTTCGCCAGCGGGGTAAACATCCAAGAACGTCACCATATCGGCCTGGTCGAATGCTTTGCCGAACTCGTCTTTCAACACTTCGGTGAACAGGCGGATACGCGAATAACGATGCGGCTGGAACACCACGCATACACGCTTGAAATCAAGCTCTTTAGCCGCAGCGATAGTTGCAGCGATTTCGGTTGGGTGATGCGCATAGTCGTCGAGGATCGTAACACCATCGGCCTCCCCAACAAGATCGAAACGACGCCGTACGCCCATAAACCCAGAAAGAGCCTCCGCGGCCTTCTGCATATCCACGCCACGCGTCATCAAAAGCGTAAGCACACCTGCGGCATTGAGTGCGTTATGACGACCAGGGTTCTGCTTGATGCTGCAGGGGAGCGCCGTGCCATCGGGCAATGTTACGGTAAAGGAGATAGATACCCCATGCGTTTCATACCGGGAAACAACGGTATCGCACTCTTCGGAGAAACCATAGGTTAGCACCTTCTTGCCCGTTTTCTTTGCAGCTTCAACCAAGCCGGCATCTTCGCCGCATACCACGCAGCAGCCATCTTCATGGACAGACCCCATGAAGTCGCCAAACAGCTGGTAGATTTCATCCAGCCCACTGTAGTGGTCGAGGTGATCGGCTTCGATATTCGTAACGAGCACCGAAGTGGGGTCGAGATACGTAAACGATTTATCGCTCTCGTCAGCCTCCACCACATAGTATTCGCCTTTTCCACAATGGGCGTTCGAACCGTAGGCGCGAACGATGCCACCGATAAGGAACGTGGGATCGAAGCCCATGGCATCAAGCGTGGATGCCAGCATGGATGAAGTGGTGGTTTTGCCATGTGTGCCGGCAACAGCCAACGTATCGTGACCAACGCCCAATGCAGCCAGCATCTTGGCACGATGCCAGATAGGCAGGTTGCGCTTTTTTGCCTCGATGAACTCGGCGTTGTTTTCGAGAATTGCGGTGGACACCACCACAACATCGGGATCGAGCCCTTCAAGATTAGATGCGCTCTGGCCGATAAATACCTTAACGCCCGCTTCACGCAGCTGCTGGGTATAGCGGCTTTCGCGAAGATCGGAGCCAGACACTTCCATGCCCTTTTCCTTTGCAACACGAGCGATACCGCTCATGCCAACTCCGCCGATGCCGATGAAATGTACTTTATTAATGCGATACTCCGTCACGGATAGCCTCCTTGAGATCGCTCTTCATTGTATAGAAATGCCTTAGGACGCCACGCAGCATCACAACTTCTGCGCAGGCCAATGCTATTTGCGCTTACGCTCCAAGCCAACGAGCTCGACTACATCGCCAAGCTTGTTTGCCGCATCCTGGGTTTCGAAACTGGCAGCTGCTTCGCTCATTTTTGCGCGCTCCTCGGGATCGCGCAGCAGCTCGAATACCTTATCGGCAAATTCAGGCTCTTCAACCTTGTCGTCTTCGATCAGAACCGCTGCCCCGCGGCCAACATATTCCGCAGCATTTACCGTTTGATGATCGGCGGTTGCGTAGGGGAACGGAATGAGCACAGAGGGGATGCAGCGCGCCGAAATCTCTGCCAGGGAAGATGCCCCAGCACGCGAAACCACCAAATCGGCAGCGGCAAGGGTTTCACCCATATGATCCTGATAACCCATGGCGAAGTAGCGCTTCTTCTCTTCGTCGGTAAGGGAAAGCGCTTCTGTTACCGTGTCGAGTTCTTTCGGGCCGGTGATATGCACCACATACACGTTATCCATTGCCAGAAGCCGATCTTTCATGGCAACAAGGGCCGTATTGATGTGGCGCGCGCCCAAACTGCCACCGAACACCAAGAGCATTGTGGCGTCTTGGGGGATTCCAAGATAGTCACGGCCCTCTTCACGCGTAGCCTTAAGCACAGAAGAGCGCACAGGATTGCCCGTGACCAAAACCTTCGACTGATCTTTTACGCTATGGCCAGCAGCCTTATAGGTCAGGCAAACAGCAGTGGCGTCCTTCGAAACAAAGTCGTTAGCCATTCCCATAACGGAATTCTGCTCGTGGATTACCACGGGAATACCCATGCGCTTTGCAGCCTGGGCTACCGGCAGGCACACATAACCGCCGAAAACCACAACCACGTCGGGGCGAATTTCCAGGAACCACTTCACTGCCAGCTTTGAGGACTTCGAGATTTTGCGTAAGCCTTTAGCCAAGGACAAAGGATGGCTGCGGTCAAAGCCTGCCGCCTCAAACCCTTTGAAGGGGATGCCAGCAGCAGGAACCAACTTCGACTCAACGCCATTAGGCGTGCCTGCATACATCACTTCATGGCCACGCTCGATAAGAACCTCCGCCAATGCAAGAGCAGGATTGATATGGCCAGCGGTGCCACCGCCTGAAAGCACTATGCGCATGAGTGCTACCTCCTTTGCGTTCGCGTTGTGCGAACCTCTGTTGCATATGCCGGAGCTTTGCTTCCCCTGACAATACGCAAGGACGGATATCCGTCACGCTCCAAAGACGACGAGCGATGCGCTCGCGCGTCCCTCCCCTCCAAGCTTCGCCCACTTCGACCAGATCGGTCGGACGGCGAAACGCGAGATACTACTTGTAAGTTATCGCGACGTTGACGATACTCCCCTTCATTGTTCGAATCAAAGGATATCGAAAGAAGCACACCAACAAGGGCAAGCGAAGAAAGCAACGATGAGCCGCCTGATGAGATAAAAGGCAAGGGCTTACCCGTTGTAGGGAACAAGCCAACCACGCACGATATGTTCAAGAATGCCTGGAATACGATCATCACGGTAAGGCCTGCTGCCAGCAAAGAGCCAAATGGCGTGCTTGCCTGGCTGGCAATAAGGAAACCACCACGCATAAACACCAAGAAGGCGACAATCACCAGAAGCGCACCAACCAGACCCAATTCTTCGCCGATGATCGCAAAAATGAAGTCGGTTTCAGCTTCGGGCAAGTACTGCAACTTCTCATAGGAGTTGCCGATACCCGCTCCGAGAAAACCACCCGACGCAAGCGCCTGGAACGAGTGAACCAACTGATAGCCCGTTCCCTGCGCATCAGCCCAAGGATCGGCGAAGCTTCCCAAGCGGTCGGCGCGATAGCTTTTCGAAAGAACGGCGATAAATCCGAAGACAATGCCAAGCCCCACCAACACGGCTGTAGCCCTGCCGGAAAGGCCCGAAAGCACAACAACCGCAAACAAGCCGATACAGCAGATCATGGTTGTTCCCATGTCGCTTTGCGCGATAAAGACGAAGCCAAGAGGCACAATAACCATGCCAATTGCAAGTTTAGCGGCAAGCCCGGAATCGATCTCCCCCTCACGATATTGAGCCGCAATACGGGCCGCTATCATCACAAAGGCGATTTTCGCAAACTCGGAAATCTGGATGCTGATTGGCCCAATGATGAGCCAGCGCTTCGCGCCCAAACCCACTGTGCCAAGAAGGGCTGTCACAAGAATGAGCGCGCAACAAAGAGCCCAGAAAATCACACCTGGCGTTCCCTGCATAGCATCCTGTTTGGCGACGAGTGCGACGAATACAGCTATACCTATCCCTAACAGGGCAAATACGCACTGCTTCATCGTTTCGCCAAGAGCGTCTCCCTCTTCCACATACGAGGTTATCGAAGACGACGAGTACACCATGACCAAGCCTATCGCCAAGAGCGCTAGCGTGGACAGGATGACCATGAGTCGAGGGGCCATCACCTGCGCTGGAGCACTTTGGAAAAGGGATCGCGGGGGCGTTTTTCTGCGTTTCTGTTCTGTATTTCGCTCCCGAGCCATAAACAGATCATGCACCTCGCTTTGCACTGCGATCAGCTACCAGCCGCTTGAACACCTCGCCGCGCTCTTCGAAGCACGAGAACTCGTCAAACGACGAGCAGGCAGGGGAAAGGGTTACGATGTCGCCTGCCTGGGCATGCTCGAGCGCTTCATCAAGCGCACCTTCGAGATTAGCTGCGGCGTACACCGGCAACTGAGCATTTTCGAAAGCCTTAAGGAAACGGGCGCCCGCTGCACCAAAGCACACTACTGCCTTGCAATGGGCCTCGGCGCCAGCAACCAGATCGGCTAAATCAGTGCCCTTGTCACATCCACCCAACAAGACGATGGGACGCTCTTCGCCAAATGCGGCAAGTGCCTTCAGCGTCGCATCGACGTTAGTTGCTTTCGAATCGTTGTAGCAGTGAACGCCCGCGATGGTGCCGCAAGGCTCAATGCGATGCTCCAACGGCGCAAAGGACTTCAGGCCCTCTTCGATCTTTACATCGTCGCAACCCAGCGCGATGGCGCAAGAAGCCGCCGCGAGCGCGTTGGAAGCATTGTGCTCGCCTTTGATCTGAAGTTCGGAAGCGGCGCACAGGGCATGCTTTACGCCCTTAAAATCAACCGTTAGCACGCCATCATCGAGGAATGCCGCAGCATCGGATCCGCATGCATCTTCACGCATGCTTTCATTGAGGCCATGGCAGGTGCCCAGCGGTATGTATGCGAACTTACGCTGCTCGACAGGCTGCTTCTTCAGCTCACGCACATAGGAACGCACGATGTCGTTCGTGGCATCGAGCACCACCGTGCATTCTTCATCGCAGTTGGCATATATTTTCTGCTTTGCCTGGGCATATGCCTCAAAGCTTCCATGCCACTTCAGATGATCAGGCGTGATGTTCAACAACACGGCAACCTCAGGCTTGAAGTGCTTCGTGGATGCGAGCTGGTACGAAGACACCTCGGCCACGTAGCATTCAACGTTGCCCGACGCCACCGCATCAATGCATGTGTCGCCGATGTTGCCCACCGCTTGGGCCTTCTTGCCGCATACATTAAGGATGTGGGCCGCCATTGCCGTAGTTGTGGTCTTGCCGTTAGTACCTGTTATGGCAACCCATACGGAATCGGCAGCGCTTTCGCGCCATGCAAACTCAACTTCGCTGATAACCTCTGCGGACACTTCTTGAGCCGCATGATAGAAGTCAGAATTTTCGGAAATGCCCGGGCTGGCGATGCATATATCGAACGAGCCTTCAAAGCTATAGGTATCGAAGAGCACCGTGGCACCCTTCGTTTCGAACTGAGCGGCTGCTGCACGGCTTTTTTCGGTGGCTTCACCTGCCGCGATCACCAATTTCGAAACTCGTGAACCGAGCAGGGAGGCACAATACTGAGCCGTAGCGGCACCCGATTTGCCTAGGCCCAAAACCAGGACTGCGCCCAAGGAATTGGGCGCATGTTTTTTAGAGGTATCAAAAGAAGCAGACATGTTTTATCCCATCAACGACTGCGCAAAGTACAGGCAGAATCCAATACCGGCCAATGCTGCAGAGATAATCCAAAAACGAATAACAACCTTAACTTCGCTCCAGCCCTTTTTCTCGAAATGATGATGGGGCGGAGCCATG
>OGQV01002106.1_pt1 | contig 12676 bp, 10 predicted proteins | sample 1553311 | NCBI WGS metagenome assembly OGQV01 (sample SAMEA2579976, study PRJEB22360) | human gut metagenome
TGTGATCGACGGGGGGGCTGGCAGAATCCACCCCCGGCGGGTAGCGGCGGGAGCCGTTCAGATCATAGTCAAAATAGCGGAACGTGATGCGGCTGTTTTTCTGGATGGCCTCGTGCAGCAGATCGACGGAATAATAGACGCTCTCGTTCATGGTCTTGATGCGTCCGGCGACTGTGACCTGCCGCCGCAGGCTCCCGGCGGCATACCCGCTGGCAAGCGTCTCAAGCTTGGCAATCAGCTGCATGGACTTCCGCTCCGACAGGAATTTGCTCGACTGCACCGCGTCGACCAGCAGCTTCAGCTCCGGCAGCTCAAACGTGCGCGAGGCAAGAAAATACCCGCCGTTCCGGCCTTTGACCGTCACGATATCCATGCCGAACTGCTGCAGGCACAAAATATCGTCGTAGACGCTCTTGCGCTCGGCCCGGATGCCCTGCGCGGCGAGCGCGTCCAGAATGTCCTGCATGGAGAGCAGGTGCTCCTCATCCGACTGCCGCTCGAACAGCTCCTTTAAATACAGCAGCTTCAGCTTCTGATTCTCCGTCCGTCCCATCGTCCGCGCCTCCTGTCAGTAGTGGTATATTTATTGTACAGATTTTTCGCGCCGGGAGCAAGTGGAATTGCGGATTTTCCAAAAACGTGATAAACTATAAAAAATACGCTTGCAGGAGGCCGCTTATGCTGTATCTGGGCTGCCATTTGTCCTCGTCGAAGGGCTATGCCGCGATGGGGAGGACCGCGCTTTCCATCGGCGCGAACACCTTTCAGTTTTTTACGCGCAATCCGCGCGGCGGTGCTGCAAAAAGTGCTGACCCGGCGGACGCCGCCGTGCTCGTGCAGATGCAGCAGGACGGGCAGTTGGGCCGCGTCGTGGCCCATGCGCCGTATACGCTGAACCCGTGCTCCAAGGACGAGCGGACGCGGGAATTTGCCCGCGAGGTCTTTGAAAGCGATTTGCAGCGCATGGAGCTGACACCCGGAAACTTCTACAATTTCCATCCCGGCAGCCATGTCGGACAGGGCGTTGAAGCCGGGATCGAGCTGATCGCCGCGTGTCTGGATGCGGTCGTCCGGCCGGAGCAGCACACGACCGTTCTGCTCGAAACGATGTCCGGCAAGGGAAGCGAGGTCGGCGGCCGGTTCGAGGAGCTGCGCGCGATTCTTGACGCCTGCCGGTGCGGGGAGCTGCTCGGCGTGTGCCTCGATACGTGCCATGTGTCGGACGCGGGATACGACATTGTAAACGATCTGGACGGCGTGCTGGCTGAATTCGACCGCGTGATCGGCCTTGACCGGCTGAAGGCGCTGCATCTGAACGACAGCAAAAACCCCTGCGGCGCGCATAAGGACCGGCATGAAAAGCTCGGGCAGGGCTGTCTGGGGCTGGAAATGTTCCGGCGTATTCTGCACCACCCGGCCCTGCGGGGTCTGCCCATGATCCTCGAAACGCCGAACGAGCTGCCGGGCTACGCGCAGGAGCTTGCACTGCTGCGCGCACTAGGGTGTATCTGAAAACTCCCAACGCACCCGGACAGCGGGCCTTTTTGCGGTGCGCCGCGTCATTTTTCCTTGAAATACGTCAGTATTCCTGCGAAAAAATGTCTTGCGCAACGCAAAAATCCCTCGCTGCCGGTCACATCATGAGTTTTCAGATACACCCTAGGTGAAACGGCTTTTCCTGTTTTGCTGAGGATAGTAGTCAAACAGTAGTCACGCTCATGCTGTTGACGGCGCTGGCAATGCAGGGTAAGCGCGATGCCATCTTACACATTGTTTTATGCTTCTGTGTAGTGACGCGCAGCAGCCGGAATTTGCTCGAAGCTGCGTGTTTCTGTGGCCTCTTTAATTTTCATGCCCTAAAAGGTCATTTGCATCCAAAGCGTTTTAAAAAACAAGCGCCTTCCGAAGGATTGGAAGGCGCTTGCAGTATGAGCCAAACGGCGATCCGGCAAGGATTTTTACAGAGGAAGATGCTCCAATTCCGGGTCAAAATCCAGCTCGAAATTTTTGTAGAAATATTTTCTGTCATGGGTGCCGATCTCACGAAGAACACGACATGGATTTCCAACTGCCACCACGTTAGAGGGGATATTCTTGGTGACCACGGAGCCTGCGCCGATCACGCTGTTGTCGCCGATGGTGATGCCGGGCATGATCTGCACGCCGGAGCCGATCCAAACATTTCGCCCCACGCAGATGGGCAGATTATACACATACCGCAGCTCCCGCAGGCGGGGGTTGACTGGATGCCCGGCTGTGGCAAACACCGTGCCAGGACCGATCATGCAGTCGTCTCCGATATAAATGTCTGCATCATCGACAAAGGACACCATTGCGTTACAGTAGATGTTTCCGCCAAAATGAACGTGACGCAGTTCCCAATTGGCATGGACCGGCGTGTCAATGGTGCAGCTTTCACCCACCTCCGCCATCAGCGGCAGCAGCATTCTGGCGCGCGTTTCGTGTTCAGACGGAAGCGTCCGATTGTATTTTGCCAACGCATCCTGATAGGCGTACTGTTCTCTCAGAATGGTCTCGTCGTTATACACATAGGGAAGTCCCGCAGCTTTTCGCTCACGCGCGTTTGCACTTTCATCTCTTACGCCAGCGCCTCCTCCAGCGCCTTGAGCATCACCGAACGGTCGGGCTTCTGCCCAGTCCACATCTCAATGTTCAGCGCAGCTTGTTCGATGAGCATCCCGGCGCCGGTGGCGCAGGGGATGCCGCGGCGGCGCATCTCCTTGACGAGTGCAGTTTCCGTGGGATTCGGGATGATGTCCTGCACAAACATATCCGGCGTGATGGAGTCCAGCGCGATCTTGGGCAGCTCTCCCACATTGGGGTACAGACCGACCGGCGTTGCGTTAACAACAATGTCCGTGCCAGCGGGGATGCTGTGCTCGCCGACCCAGTCCTCGCAGCGTACCGCCGTTTGGGTGTTCTTCTGCACGATCTCCACAAGCGCCTCGCCAAGGGCGCGCCCCCTCGGGCGGCAGACGATGGTGATGTCCACCGCGCCTGCGAGCGCCATCTCCACGCAGATGGCGCGGGCCGCGCCGCCGGCGCCGAATACTACGGCGCGCTTTCCCCTGACGTCTACACCGTTGGACTGCAAGGACATCATAAAGCCCTTGCCGTCGGTGTTGTCGCCGTAAAGCCTGCCGTTGTCGTTTACGATCGTATTGACCGCGCCGATCAGACGGGCGCTCTCGGAGAGCTCGTCCAAATACTCCATGACCGCGATCTTGTGGGGGATGGTGCAGTTGACACCGCGCATTTTAAGCGCCTTCAGCCCGCGGATGGCATCGCCCAGCTTGTCCTTATCCACATCCAGCGTCAGATACCGCCACCGCTCCAGACCGAGCGCCCGGAAGGCGGCATCCTGAATGACGACGCCGGGATTCTCCGCTACGGGCTGACCAAACACGCCGACCAGATGATCCAGATAATTCTGTTCCTTCATGCTGCTCCCTCGCTCCGCATCAGACGTTTTCGCGTTTGCGTTTTCTGGAATAGCAGTCTGCCGCAATGATGGCGACGATCATCAGACCCTCGATCAGCTTCTGCCAGAAGCCGTCAACAGACAGTGCGGACATACAGGTGGAGAGCATCTGCACCGCCATCAGACCGATGAAGCTCTGCAAAATGCCGCCCTCGCCGCCAGCGAAGGACGTGCCGCCGATGACGACGCCGCAGTTGACCAGCATACCGGTGGTATCGCCGTAAACAGAGTTGCCGGTGTTCATACGCGAGGACAGCAAAACGCCTGCCAGCGTGGCAGTCATGCCGCTGATAACAAAGGCTGTCCATTTGATCGGGATGACCTTGATGCCGGAGTATTTCGCGACGTCGTAGTTGCCGCCGATCGCGTAGCAGTTGCGACCATAGCTGGTATAGCGCATCAGATAGTAAAACGCAGCGCCCAAAAGCAGCATATACACAACAAGAGACGGAACAGCGCCAAAGAGCTTTGCATTGGAGATGTCCATAAAGCTGGGATTCTTGCAGCCGAGCGGATGGGCATTGGTGATCTGCTGACAAATACCCTTTAAGAGGATACCCATGCCAAGTGTAATGATAAACGGCTCGCATTTCTGCTGAACCACGAGGAAGCCGTTGATAAAGCCAACAGCTGCACCGGCTGCCAGTGCGACCACAAACGCCAACCAGATGGGAAGACCTGCATTCATGACCATAATTGCCAGGATACCGCCCAGACACAGCGTCCCGCCGACGGACAGGTCACAGCCGCCGCAGATAACCGCGACCGTGACGCCAAAAGCCACGATCTCGAGAATAGCCGCAGAACGGAGCATCTCCAGTATACTGTAAGATGTGTAGAATTTTGTATCAAAGAAGAGCATCATGACCATCATAACGATGATGGCGACGACAGCCTTCTGCCTGGTGATGACTCTTAGGGTTTTCTTTCCAATAGAACTAGCTTTCACGGTGTCGTCCTCCTTTTACAGCTCACGGCGGTTGTCCAGCCAGATGGCAATGACCAGCACCGCGCCACGCATGATCGACTGCATATAGGTGGATAGACCCAGCAGGTTCATGCAGTTGCCGAGCAGGGTGATCAGAATAACGCCCAGCATCGTGCGCAGGACACTGCCTTTTCCGCCCTTCAGGGACGTGCCGCCGACGACAACGCAGAGGATCGCATTGGTCTCATAGCCGGTGCCGCAGGTCGCGGTGGCAGTGGTGACACGCGACACCAGTGCGATCGCGCCCATGGCGGCAAACAAGCCGTTGATGGAATAGATCATCCGCATGGCGCGCTTGGTGTTAAAGCCGCACAGGTATGCTGCATCCTTGTTGCCGCCCAGCAGTGTGACGCTTCGGCCGGCGAGCGTCTTATTGAGGAAGATGTGCATGACGACCAGCAGCACAACAAACACGATCACGATCACCGGCACGATCCCCACGGTGGAAGAAAGCGTCTCAAAAATGGTGATGGGCTTGGTGGAGCGCATCAGGCGAAGCGTCTCCGCGTTGGTAAACAGCAGACCGATCGCCATAAAGACGGAGCTCATACCGTAGGTGATGAACAGGACCTCCGCCTGTGTCATGGCGCCGCTGCCGGTGAGGACCACGCCGTTGAGATAACCCAGCGCCGCACCGAGCAGCAGCGCGACTACGATGGCGCCGACCTGACCCAGCGGGTCAACGAGCGTAACAGCCACAACAGCGGTCAGCGAGAGGATACCGGGAACGGAGAGGTCGATGAAGCCGCCGATGATGACAAAGGTCATGCCAAGCGCGACAAACGGCAGCGCACCCAACTGACGCAGGACGTTGGTCAGATTTGATGCACTGATAAAGGTTGGATTGATGACGGCGGTGACCACCATCAGGAGAATGATGCCGATGGAGACGAGGTTTTCCTGCAAAAACTTCACGGCGGGATTCACTGTTTTCTTTTTCACGTCATTTCCCTCCGATCTTAGCCGATCGCCTTGTCCATGATCTCCGCCGCGGATGCCACCGACGGGTCAAACTCCCCGGTGATCCGACCTTCACAGATCGTCAGGACACGGTTGCTCATATTCAAAACCTCAGGCAGCTCCGACGAGATCATGATGATCGCGCCGCCCTCTGCCACGATCTTGTTCATCAGAACATAGATCTCATATTTTGCGCCCACGTCAATGCCGCGGGTCGGCTCATCCAGAATCAGGATCTTGGGCTTGCGCTCCAGCCAGCGGCCGACGATGCACTTCTGCTGATTACCGCCAGAGAGTGACACGACCTTCGTTGCCGCGGTGGGCGTTTTGACAGACAGCGCCTTGATCTGCCGGTCTGCGATCTCCGCTTCCCTGGAGGCGTTCAGGAAGCCGAGCCTGGTCATATATTCGTAGGACGCCATGGCGATGTTGCTCTCCACGGAAAACGGCAAAACCAGCCCCTCACGCTTACGATCCTCCGGCACCAGCGCCATGCCCGCCTGCTTGGCGTCATGGGGCGTGCGGATGCGGAGCTTTTCGCCGTTCAGCGTCATCTCGTGCCCGCGAACCTTATCCGCGCCGTAGATCGCACGGACGATCTCCGTGCGCCCCGCGCCGACCAGACCGACCAGTCCCAGGATCTCGCCCTTGTGCAGCGTAAAGCTGATGTCGTGGAGCTTGTTCGTATTCAGATTTTTGACCTCCAGCAGCGGCTCACCGACGAAGCTCGCTCTGAGGGGATACTCATTATCGATCGTGCGGCCGACCATTTTTGCGATCATCTCGGAGCGGGTCAGCTCGCCGATGGGCTTGGTGTCGATCACATGACCGTCACGCATGATGGTCACGATGTCGCAGTAATCAAAGATCTCGTCCAGCTTGTGGCTGATATAGATAATGGAGATGCCGCGGCTGCGCAGATCCTTGATGATGCCGCCGAGTTTTTTCAGCTCCTCTGCGGTCAGGGAGCTGGACGGCTCGTCCATAATGATCAGCTTGGAGTCAAAGGACAATGCCTTGGTGATCTCGACCATCTGCATCTCCGATGCACTCAGGTCGCCCACGATGGTGTGGGTATCGATGGTGCTGCCGATGGAATCAAGCAGCGCGCGTGCCCTCTGGTGCGTACCCTTCATGCCTTTTGTTTCGCCGAAGCGTCCCAAAAAGATGTTTTCGCCGACAGTCATTTTGTTGACCAGATTAAATTCCTGATAGATGATGCTCAAGCCGCGGCGCAGCGCCTGGATCGGCGTTGTTTTTTCAATCGTCTCACCGTTAAAGATAACGGTGCCCCCATCCTTTTCATAGACGCCGGAGAGGATCTTCATGAGCGTGGATTTGCCCGCTCCGTTTTCGCCAACGATGCCGTACACGACGCCCCGCGGGATCTCCAGAGAAACATGATCCAGAGCAACAACGCCGGGGAAGTATTTGCAGACATCCTTGACGACCAAAATGTTATCGCGCTTTTCCAATTCTGCGGCTCCTCCTTGGATTTTACTGAGAATCAGCTTTGCCCCGGTCGAAGCCGGGGCAAAGAGATCGTTTATATATGCAATCTAAAAGATGACCGTTCAATTACCACTCGGGATAGGGGAAGTTGTCGATGGTCTCGGCGTTGACGATGTCGGGCTCGGTCCAGACAACGTCGCTCTCCAGCGTCTCGCCGTTCATGAGCTTGGTGATGCAGGTAAACGCGTCCTGCGTCATCTGGGAGAAGGACTGACCGATGCACAGAGCCTGCGTGCCTTCGCGGACCTGGTCGTAGCCAACGGAGCAGCCGTCGATGCCGATGACGTAAACACCTTCGATCCCGGCATTCTTCAGTGCCTGGATAACGCCGGTAGCGCCGGTATCCCAGTGGCAGAAGACAGCCTGGATCTCATCGCCGTACAGGGAGATGAAGTCCTCCATGATCGCCATGGCGTCCTCGGTCGCCCACTGCGCAACGTCCTTGGAGTCGAGAACCGTGACGCTGTCGTCGATGGCGGACATAAAGCCGTCGTGGCGCTTGATCTGCGCGTCATGACCGGACTGACCGCCGACCTCGACCATCTTGACGCCGTTGGGGAACGCCGCCATCATGGTCTGCGCAGCGATCTCGCCAAAGAGGAAATCGTTGGTGCCGCACATGAAATCGCGGTACTGCTTGGACTCATCAGGCAGATCGGAGGAATACAGGCCAATGATAATGCCGGCTTCCTTGGCTTCCTTCAGTGCGGGAACCAGCGCGGCAGGGTCGGTGGGGTTCAGGCAGATAGCAGTGTAGCCCTCCGCGATGCAGGTGGAGATAGCGGCAACGCCATTCTGAGAGTCGTAATCCTCGTCGAACAGAGTGACCTCAAAGCCGTACTCGGGCGCGTACTTCTGGAACTGCGTCCACGCATACGCCTGAGAGGCGTTGGTCAGGGACTGGGTAACGAAGCCGACCTTGATCTTGTCGGCGGGTGCTTCGGTCTTGCTCTCGTCGGTGGCGGGCGCGTCAGTCTTGGGCGCGTTGGTCTTTGCGGCACAGGCAACCATCGTCAACACCATGACGAAGACCAGCAGCAAAGCGATGAGTTTCTTCATTTCGTTTTCCTCCAAAATTGTTTTTATTAACAGCGAGCGCTGTCAATGACGTGTCAGATGCCGCGGACAAGCTCGGCGGCACCAATGATGCCGAAATCCTGCTTCAGCTCGGCAAACCGAAATTCGACCGGCTGCGGAATGTGATTGTAGCGGTCAAACTCGGCGCGAACGCGGTCGTAGAGCATCGGTCCAAAGTTCACAAGACCGCCGCCGAAAACGAATAGATCTACATTGAGAAGCTGATAAATGTTGAACACACAGACGGCAAGGTAGTGCGCCGTCTGATCCAGAACCTCCAGCGCGAGCGGGTCGCCCTCACAGCAGGCACGGTGCAGCGCCACGCAGTCAAGCTCCGGACCGAGCTCCATGCTGGTCTGGCGTCCCTGCGCCATGCGGCGGATGTGCTGCGGAATGTAGCGGCCAGATGCCCACGACATAAAGCAGCCGGAGTTGCGGCATCCGCAATCTATCCCCTCGTCGGGGGTGATCAGCATATGACCGCTCTCTCCCGCCCAACCGTAGCTGCCCCGAAACAGCTCGCCATTGAGGATCAAGCCGCTGCCGATGCCGGTGCTGGTCGCCATGTAGATCATGTGCCGGCGTCCCCGTCCCGCACCGTAGCGATGCTCGGCCAGCGCGGCGACATTGCTGTCGTTGTCCAGAACCACCGGCACGTTCAGCCGTTCCTGCAAATAATCACGCATCGCAAAATCACGGATGTTGACCATGGCGGAGGTCATGCACACATAGCCCTCGTCAAACAGAATAAACGAAGGCATACAAATACCGATGCCCTGCAAGCTGTCAACACCGATGTTGTTTTTCTGGAGCAGCCTGTGCAGGCTCTCGATCACAAGGTCGCAAAAGGCAGGTCCATCTGCCGTGATGGGCGTTGCGTGCTGAAAACGATCCACCAGCGCATGATCTGCGTCAAATAGTCCGTAGGCAACCTTTGTGCCGCCGGCATCTATTCCAATTCGATATTGCACTGAACTGCCCTCCATTTTGGTCCGAACTGTTGTTTATATAATAGCAAATGCTTTGTTTCGTGTCAATATTATTTACGAACGAAAGCATATGTGGCTATAAACAAAAAAGCACCCGGGTTTTTGTGCGTTATCACAAAAACCCGCTCGCCCAGAAGCAAAGGCGTCCGACTTTTCTGTGAAATGCACAGCAAAAACAGTTTTGCATATAAATATTTAATAGTATGATAAAAAAACGCTGACATCCGGCACATTTCCTATTGACACGGAAAACGATCGTGTAGTATTATTGTGTTACGAACGTAAGATGAAACTATTACGAATGAACTAACCGGGATATAGGAGGAACGGCTATGGAAAATAGGGAACACTTTGGAAGCTTAACTGCGCGGATGAAGGCATTCCGTGAAGAAGTGCTGGACGAAAAGCCTTACGTCGATGCCGAGCGCGCCATTCTGGCAACGCAGGCTTATCAGGAAAATCAGAATCAGCCCCGCGTCATGGCAAGGGCGCTTATGCTCAAAAAGATCCTGGAGAACATGACGATCTATATTGAGGACAAAACGCTGCTTGCCGGCAATCAGGCGACCAAGAACGTGAACGCGCCGATCTTCCCGGAATACACCATGGGCTTTGTGCTCAAGGAGCTGGATCTGTTTGAAAAGCGGGACGGCGACGTATTCTACATCACGGAGGAGACCAAGCAGCAGCTGCGCGACATCGCGCCGTTCTGGGAAAATAACAATCTTCGCGCCAGAGGTGAGGCGCTTTTGCCTGAGGAAGTCAGTGTATTCATGGAAACCGGCGTCTTTGGCATGGAGGGCAAGCTCAACGCGGGCGATGCGCATCTGGCGGTCAACTATCCCAGAGTCCTGAAGGAGGGGCTTTGCGGATACGAAAGGCGTACCAGAGCTTGTCTTGCCGCGCTCGATCTGACTGACCCGGACAGCATCGACAAGACCATGTTCTACAAGGCTGTGCTGATCGTGATCGACGCCGTGCGCACCTTTGCGCTTCGATACAGCGCGCTGGCAAGGGAGCTTGCTGAAAAGGAAGCTGACGGCGCAAGACGCGCAGAGCTTCTGGAGATGAGCCGCATCTGTGCAAAGGTCCCCTACGAGCCTGCGGATTCGTTCCGCGAGGCTGTCCAGTCAGTGTGGTTCATCCAGCTCATCCTTCAGATCGAATCCAACGGTCACTCCTTGAGCTACGGACGCTTTGATCAGTATATGTATCCCTACTATCGGGCGGATATGCAGTCCGGCAGGCTCACCAAGGAGGACGCGCTCGAGCTTCTGACCTGCCTGTGGATCAAGACCCTGACCATCAACAAGCTCCGCTCGCAGGCGCACACGCTCAGCTCCGCCGGCTCTCCGATGTACCAGAATGTGACCATCGGCGGTCAGACCACCGATAAGAAGGATGCCGTCAACGAATTGAGCTTTGTGGTGCTTCAGTCCGTCGCGCAGACGCGCCTGACGCAGCCCAACCTGACCGTCCGCTATCACAAAAACCTTGACCCGAAGTTCTTTGACGAGTGCATCGAGGTCATGCGTCTTGGCTTCGGCATGCCGGCACTCAATAACGATGAGATCATCATTCCCTCGTTTATCAACTGGGGAGTTTCCGAGGAGGACGCCTACAATTACAGCGCGATCGGCTGCGTGGAAACTGCCGTTCCCGGCAAGTGGGGCTACCGCTGCACAGGTATGTCCTACATCAACTTCCCTCGCCTGCTGCTGTGCGTCATGAATGACGGTGTGGATATGACCTCCGGCAAGCGGTTCGTCAAGGGCTATGGGTTCTTTAAGGATATGGCATCCTACGATGAGCTGATGGCAGCCTGGGACAAGTCTCTGCGTGAAATGACCCGATACAGCGTGATCGTAGAGAACTTTATCGACAAGGCATCTGAGCGTGACGTCCCCGACGTGCTCTGCTCGGCGCTGACGGACGACTGCATCGCCCGCGGCCGCACCATCAAGGAGGGCGGCGCTGTCTACGACTTTATTTCCGGTCTGCAGGTCGGCATCGCCAATATGGCAGACTGCCTCTCCGCCATCAAAAAGCTGGTCTACGATGAAAAGAGGATCACGAGAGAGCAGCTATGGAACGCCATTCTGGACGACTTCCAGTCCCCCGAGAATCAAGAGATCCAGAGGATGCTGATCGAGGACGCGCCGAAATACGGAAACGACGATGATGCAGTGGATCAGCTTGTCGTGGACGCATACGCGCCTTATATCGACGAGATCAAAAAGTATCCGAACACCCGTCACCTGAGAGGACCAATCGGCGGCATCCGCTATGCGGGCACCTCCTCCATCAGCGCCAACGTGGGTCAGGGCATGGGTACGAAGGCCACCCCCGACGGCAGAAATGCGTTTGAGCCGTTGGCTGAGGGATGCAGCCCGGCGCACAACGCCGACAAGCACGGTCCGACCGCCGTATTCAAATCCATTTCCAAGCTCCCTACCGATAAGATCACCGGCGGTGTTCTTCTGAATCAGAAAATGACGCCGCAGATGCTCTCCACCGCCGAGAACCGTCAGAAGCTGGAGATGCTGATCCGCACCTTCTTCAATACGCTTCACGGTTATCATGTGCAGTACAACATCGTATCTCGGGATACTCTGATCGACGCGCAGCTTCACCCGGAGGATCACAAGGATCTGATCGTCCGCGTCGCGGGGTACAGCGCTTTCTTCAATGTGCTTTCCAAAAAAACGCAGGATGACATCATTGAGCGCACCGAGCAGACGCTCTGAAAACAGCACGACCACAAATCCCCCGGCGGTTCATTTTGAACCGGCGGGGGATTTTTAGCCGTATGATATGCAGTTACAGAATGTGCAGCACGGTACACGCGCCGATGGGCGTATCGCAGCATCCTCGGGGATGCAGAGTGCCTTCGGTGTCAATTTCAAAGACGCACAGGCTGTCGCTGTCCTGATTTGCCGCCAGAAGAAACCGCCCGTCCGGCGTCAGGTCAAAATCACGCGGGATCATTCCTCCGCTGCTGATGCGGCTCTGCTCGGTAAGACAGCCGTCCTCGCCGATGCGGAAGCACACCAGCACATCCGCGCCCCGCACGGACACATAAAGCCACCTTCCGCTCGGGTGAAGCCGGATCGCCGCGCCCAAGCTGTCCGTCGTGCCGCTCACAGTGTCACAGACCTGCAGCAGCTCCGCGCTGCCGTCAGCGGGGTCGTAGCTGTAAACATTCACCTGCGCCGCCATCTCCGTCATCACATACAGGCGCGTTCCGTCCGCGCTGAATACGCCGTGGCGGATGCCCTGCTCCAGCTTGTCCTGCTTGGGGTAGCCCACCAGCAGGGTGACGTCTACGGTGGGCTCTGCGGCGCTGGGGTAGCCCGGCTCCACGCTGAACTCCACCGTCTCGTCGCCGAAACCGGTGATGGTGGCAGTATACTCGACGGCGCTGCCGTCGCAGAGGATGACGGTGTCCCCCAGCTTGCCCCGCATCACGCGGGAGAGATGGTGGGCGTCGGCCCCCCGCAGCACGGCGGTGCCGTCGGAAATTTCAGTGGTAAAATAACGGTGCGGCATATTTTTTGATCCTTTACATCTTAGGCTCCCCTCACAGGGGCAATAACGACGACCGCCGCCAGTGGCGGAAGCAGGGAGGAGTTGTTGGGGCAGCGGCCA
>OGQV01002108.1_pt1 | contig 12672 bp, 7 predicted proteins | sample 1553311 | NCBI WGS metagenome assembly OGQV01 (sample SAMEA2579976, study PRJEB22360) | human gut metagenome
GCCTTACCGTATCGGAAGTGTAGATTTCATCTGTAAGTCTTCTATCGAATTTCATGTTCTTCATCCTCGCAGGGTTTCGATTCCGCCGCACGCTTCAATTCTGGTATGTCTTTTATGGGTAACTGGCATACTGATTTTTGGTCAAGGTTGTACAGTATAACAATTATATTATACTTGTGCAGCGTTTCTATTTCAAGCGCTAATTGGCATTGGCTGTGTAAAAAGAAGAAGCCAATCTGCGTGAAAATTTATGCAAGTTGATCCCTGCACTTATCCACAATCCGGCTATCAGTATAGACAGCCGCCCTGCGATGCGGTAAGGCGGGAATTGCGCGGTGTTGACTTAATGGGCGAAGGTCTCCGCGTAGGGCGACCATGCGTAACTCAGGCAGTAGGAGGTGTAGCTTGCGGCGGGCACGCGGATGCGGCAGAATGCGGGCGCACCGTCGAGCAGGGCCTGCCCCACGGAAAGCCGCGCGGGGTCCGGCTGGGTCAGCGTGATTTCCTGCAGCGCGGAGCATTTGGCAAAAAGTCCATCCGGAAGCGCCGTGATATTTTGCTGTATCGTCAGTTCTTCCAGTGCGCTGCATCCCGTAAACGTGTCGGAGGCCAGCGCCGTCACGGGTCGGCCGTCCACCTCGCCCGGAACTGTCAAGGTTCGGCGGCTGCGTCCCGCCGCATTGACGACAAGATGGTCACTTTCCCATGTAAAATAGGCAGCATCGCTGTTATTCGCGGCTTCTGTGTCGGTCTGTATCCGGCGGGCGGGCATGGCGGGCAGCGCGATTTCGGTAGACGAGGTGTCTCCTAGTACAGCTTTGAGATCGCGGATGAGCTGCCGCGTAAAGACGGTCTTGCCGCTCACGTTCAGATGGAAATTTGTGTCATAGAACCACCCGGCGTCCATCACGCAGGCATGCGGATCACCTGCCAGAGGTGCAGTCAGCTGCGACTGCAGATAGTCGGCATACGTGTCAATATCTTCCGCATTCTCTACGGCAAGCACATTCATCGGCGGGAAATGATACAAGACAACCGCCCCGACAGACTCGGCCTGTGCAGTGTAGGCGTTGAGCGCATCACAGAAGTCGCTGTCCAGCATCGAGGGATCAAAGCGTATCGGCATTGTCGTGTCATAACCATCCGGCAAAATATTGGCGCTGCAGAGCGGATTTACCACATCGCCCACCGCATTGAAGGAGCCGCGGCGATAGACGCCGTCCGGGGTAGGCGCACCGGTGAGAAAATAGCGGAACTTCGCACCGGCAAAGCGCGGAAACGCCCCCAACAAAGGCCCAAAATCCCGCGCGTGCAGGCAGGCAAGTGCCGAAAAGTCTCCGTCAACAGCCTGCCAAAAAGTATCCGCGCCGACGGTATCGGAAAGCGCCTGACGCTGCTGCTCCGGCATGATGACGACAAGATCGCCTGGGCGCAGTTCCTTTATGGACAAATCCAGCATGACCCGTGTGCCGAGTGCTGCGTACAGGCCAAAATTTACGGGCTGATAGTCAGGCAGCTCCCGGGCCAGCAGAGCGCTGTCAACGCCGAAAGCGGCTGCACTGCCGCCGACAAGAATAAGACGCGGTTTATCGCTTTCCGCGGTCAGCAGGGCACGCTTGGCGGGCAGTTCCCCCACAAACGTATTGCTGTACTGCGCGGGCAGGGCAAAGCCCCACACCGTCAGGAGCAACGGTATGGCGATAAAAACGCAGAGCATACTTGTAAACAGTTTTTTCATGGCAGGGTCAGAATTGGAAGTAGATAAAGGCATTGGTCGTGCCCGTGTGCAGTGTGGAAAACCACGCGGTGACCACAGTCAATGCCAAAAGACAGAAGGCCAATACGCTGCGCGGGGACGGTGCTGCGGAGGACGTTTCGGGCAGCAGATGCAGGCAGAGCGCCCCCAAAACAAGCTCTGCCACCGGCTGTATACCGATGCTCAGCAGCGTTGTGTGCAGTGTGCTCAGCGACCAGTCGACAGGCAGGCGGGACAGCAGCAGAAGGGCATCCGAGACAGAGGCTGCCCGGAAAAAGACCCAAGCGATGCAGACCAGAGAAAATGTATAGGCGTGGCGTAGGCACACGGCGGTCCAGGTGCGGGCCTTGTGCTTTCCGCCGCAGGGGGTCAGGGCCTTTTCCAAAAGCAGCAGCGCACCATGCACACCGCCCCACACCACGAAATGGTATGCGGCGCCATGCCAGAGGCCGCTTAACAGAAACACGACCATGGTATTTACGGCCAGTCGTACCGTGCCGCGGCGCGAGCCGCCGAGCGGGATATAGACGTAGTCCGTAAACCACCGCGTCAGGCTGATGTGCCAACGGCGCCAGAAATCACGCAGGGAGTCTGCGCGATAGGGGTGGTCAAAATTGCGGCTCAATCGCACACCCAGCAAGGCAGCGGCCCCGACGGCAATGTCGGAATAGCCGGAAAAGTCCCAGTAGATCTGCCCGGCAAAAAGCAGTGTTGCCAGCAGAACAGCCGGGCCGGAGGCGTCAGCCGGGGAGGCGTAGACGGAATCCACAAACACGGCAGCGGTGTCTGCCAGCAGCAGCTTCTTTGCAAAGCCACGCACCATCCAAAGCCAGCCGCTGCTGTCCATACGTCGCTCCTGCGCGTGCAGCTGAGGCAGAAGCGCCGTGCTGCGTTCAATCGGCCCCGCTACCAGCTGCGGGAAAAAGCTGACGAATAAGGCGTAATACCCCGGATGCCTCTCCGGCATGAGCCGCCCGCAGTAAATATCAATGACATAGCTGAGGGTCTGAAATGTGTAAAACGAGATGCCCGCGGGCAGCAGAAGCGGCACATCTGTGCGGAAAATCCCGGCATATTTGAAGAGGCACAGACACCCGATGCACAAAACTGCCGCACAGGTCAGCCAGAGCTTTTTGGCCGTCTGTGTTTTGCTTGTTGCGATGCCCAGTGCCGCTGCATAGGTTCCCAGCGTGATACCCGCCAGCAGCGGAAGTGCCTGCGGGCTGCCCACAGCGTAAAATCCGAGGCTGGCGGTCAACAGCAATACCCAGCGCCGGCTCGGCGGCAGCATCCAATGCAGGGCCAGTACGATAGGAAAAAGCAGCACAAAAGCGGGTGCGGTGAAATTCATAAGCGCCCTCCTATCGGCCACATTGCGGCGGCGCAGGGAATCAACAGGCAGAGCAGCATTGTGCGGGTGGACACATCCAGTACCAGCGCTGCCAAAACCACCGCAGCACCCGAAACCATGCCGAGCGCTGCGGCCCAGGCCCGGCGATGGGCCGCCAGTGCCAGCACAGTGGTCAGTGCAGCCAGAGCGCAGACAAGAATCATGGCGCAATCTCCTCCCCTTGCAGTTGTTTTGTCAGTGCATCGATGACCTGTGCCGTGCGCATAGTCACCCCGTTTGTGGACAGATGGTTGTCGGTGCCGTAGAAATACCGCCCGGGCATCAGGGAATCCTGCAGCGGCGTCAAGAACACAACATCGAGATTTTCTCGGAAATACGCATCCAGCGCGGCCACAGCCTCCGGCGTGGAATCCGCCGAAACGGCGCGGCTGTTGCGCGGGCTGTACGTCAGGTACACCCGCACGCCGTCTGCCGCAAAACGGTCAAACTCGGCGTTAGCGGGGGCTATATACGTGTCATACGGGAAGGACGCTGTTGTGTAATCCACAGGCAGTCCGTAAATCGGCGTGTCATCGACGGCATCGGGGCGGTACAGAACATAGTCACCGTACTCGTTGTAGCTCGGCGTGTCAACGGCATTTCCGTCCTCGTCCAAATCGGACGGCGAGACGGCATAGCTGCGCGCCGCCATGTCTGCGCGGGTCTGCAAATAGGTGCCAAGTGCCGAAAAAACGCCGCTGTACTGTTGTAAATCGAGATGTGCGACAATGTCGTAGTCAGCCTCGGCCATACAGAAGAAGGCGTCGTCGAAGGCGTTTGTCGTGCAGAACTGGCGCTTGGCGGCGTCAAATTCAGGCGAGAGCAGCAGCAGGTCGCCGGGGCGCATCTGTGCGCGAATCAGCTCGAGCTGCGGCAGCGCATTGGTGTAGGCGAACACACCCATGTTCACGACCTCATAATGGGGCAGGGCAGCATCCAGCGCGGCGCTGTCATACCCGAACCGCGCCGAGGAACCGGAGAACAGCACAAGCTTCTGCGTATCGGCCAAAGAGAGCAGGCGGTCGTACTTATCGGCGAATGTCGCGTAGTAGCTGCCGCTGTAAACGGGCGCAGTCGCGGCATTGATGTACAATGTTTGCAGGCTTGTGCAATCTTCAAATGCGTAATCGCTGATCTGCTGCAGGCTGTCAAACAGGGTCACGCTCTCCGCGGCGCTGCCGCTGAAGGCCCCGGGCTGCACGCGGCGCAAAGTATCCGGGAAGATGACTGTTTTACAGGGCGCATCGGCAAAGGCCCCCGCCGCAATTTCTACGACGGGTGCGCCGCCCAGCGTATCGGGGATGACAAGCACTTCTCCCCCGCCCTGCCAGCTCGTTATAGCTGCGGCGTCGTTTTCAACCGTGTAGGTGAACTCCGCGGCGTCGTTTTGAGCAGCCCACTGCGCGTAAAGGCGCGCGCCGGGCTCGGTCCGACTGCCCAGCCCAACGGCCTGACCACTGCCGTCCGGGGCGGTGTTCCACCCCGTCAGCGTGTACCCGGGGCGGGTGAACAGCGCATTGTCGATGGCGGTGTTCAGCCGCAGATGACTCGCGGTGACGGGCACAGTGACCCAGCCGCCGCCGCAGTTGTCATTATAATACAGCACAGTATCGCTCTTTTCCGCGGTCACTGCCACAGCAACGGAGTAGCGGACATCGGGCAGCGTCAGGATGTACGCCGCGCCGGTGCGGGTAAGAGACGCACCGGGATAGTCTGCGCCCGTCAGCGTATAGCCGTCGGCCGGGGTCAGGGTGAAGTTCACACTCTGCCCCGGGGTAACGGCTGCGGTCTGGGTCTGCGCTGTAAACGCAGGCGAGGATTCCAAAACGATGCGGCACTGCACCGCAGGGGCTGCCGGGGCGGCGGCACAGCCTGCCAGCAGAACCAGCATGGCAAGGATAAGCATCAGGCGGCGCAGGTGGAACACATCCTTTCAGAAAAAATCTGTTTTTTACATCATAATACAAAATACCCCGGAGAGAAAGCCCCCCGGGGTGTGGATGAGGAAAAAGCTGTCACGATGAAGTGACGCGGGAATGGCGCATAATTACTGCTCGTTCACATTGGTGAACGCGGCAATGATGTTCAGCACCACGGCAATCAGCAGCGCGGCCGTGCCGTAGATGGCGCTGGACAGGTCAGCCATCGTCTGGGCGTTGTTCGTAAAGGTCATGATCGAGGCGATGGTGTTGACGCGGGGGCTGATGAACTGTACGGCAGCCACGACCAGCGTGATACCGGCAACTACGCTCATCGCATCGGCGGCGATGGTCAGCTTCTTGTCCAGCACGACGCGCAGCACCAGTGCAAGGATGGCGATGACGGCGCAGCCGATGACAACCGGGCTGGTGCCGATCTTGCGGAAGGAATCAGTCCCGGCGTTGACAATGCAGAAGCCAAGGCCGACAGCACCGGCAACGGCGGTCAGAAGCGACAGGATCAGACCTGCGCCCTTTTTATTCGTAGAACTCATGGTTTGCACTCCTTTACTGCTTCTTGGATTTGCGGTCATTCAGCACATACATGGCGGCGGCCAGTACGGTCAGGGCGGCAAAGACGACCTGCACGGCAACGAGGGCGTTGTCATACCAGGTGCGCACGCTGACAAGGCGGGTGCTGCTGGCCATGCCGTCCAGCGCGTTGGAGTTGGCCAGCGCGTAGGCCTGCCATGTCATGGCCTGCTTGATGGCGCTCATCAGCTCGGTGTCCTGACCAACATTCTCGGTGGTCCAGTAGGCAAACTTTTCGCTGACAGCGGCCATCGTGTTCTCACCGGTGAAGGTGGTCATCGTGCCGCCGTTGAGGGCATACTCCTTCAGCACGGCGTAGTTGGGGTTCATGATGAAGTCCTGGCTCTCCAGACCCTTGAAGCCCCACTCGCCGCGCAGAATGTTCTTGAGCAGGCCGGTGTGGGCGTTGGTAGCGGTGATGCCGACACGGTTGAAGGCGGTCATGACGCCCAGAGCGCCGGCATCCTCGATGGCAGCCTGGGTGCCGCGCAGTTCGTTTTCACGAGCCTGCTGCTCAGTCATAAAGACGGAAACGCCGGTACGGTTGATTTCGGTATCGTTGAAGGCAAGATGCTTGGGGGCAATGATAACGCCGTACTCCTTGCCGCCGCTGATAAAGGCAACGGCCTGCCCGGAGGTAAGGACGGCATCTTCGGAATAATACTCGTGGTTGCGGGCGTTATAGGGGGAGCGGTGCAGGTTGGTGCCGCAGCCCCAGAAGATGGTCAGGTTGCTCCACAGGCTGTAGTTGCCGCAGATCTTGCCGTACTCGTTGGCAAGGTCTTTGTTGAAGGTCTGGGCAATGACGGTCTCGTTGACCATTGTGCCGAACTTGTATGCGAGGTTGGGGTCGTTGGCATCCACGGCGCAGGGGTCGCCGGAAGATTTATCAGTGTTGGCATACTGGGCGAGAGGATAGCTGTAGATGCCGTTGGGGCCATCGTTCTGGATGGTCTCGGGGCTCATGATAGACTCGATGGCCTTGGTGGAGGTGCCGCCCAGACCCAGACGAATCATGCCCTCCTCCAGGGTGAGCTGATCCATCAGCAGACTCCAGCGCTCATCATCAAGGTCAGTGACGCCCTTCAGGTCAGCCAGAGTCAGGCCATTGTCGGCACCGAAGGTGACGGTGGACGGATCGCCGTTTGCGTTGATCTCATAGATGTCATTGTCCAGAATGTCGAGCATCTCATCGGAGGCGGTCAGATTCTTATAGGTCTTGGGGAAGGTGCCCTCCCAGTCAGAGCGGGTCAGGTAGGTAGCAGTGCCGGGCAGCCAGCTGTTGATGTCCATGTCGGCCAGTTGGTTCTCAACGGCGGTGCCGTTTTTGGTCGTGGCAAAGGTCGTGTCGTCAAAGGAATCGAGCGTCCAGCTCTTGGCCTTGTCGGCGCTGCCGTCCACACTCTGACCCTCTGCGGCCAGTACATTGTTCACGGCCTCGTGTGCGCCGTTGCCGATGGTGAACCAGTAGTCACCGGCATCGAGAATGTAGCAGCCCTTGGTACCGACCGCGTTGTCAGCGGTGGAATCCCAGCTGGCCATATTCTGCATGTCAGCGGTGATGGTCACGGTCTCGGAGGCACCGGGGGCCAGCTCTGCGGTCTTGCCGTAGTCCAGCAGCTGGATGGCAGCCTTCTCAACACCGTGCTCCTTGTCATAATCGGTGTAGGGCAGGCTGACATAGAGCTGCACAACATCCTTACCGGCGACGCTGCCGGTGTTCTTGACGGTCACGTTCGCGGTGACGGTCTCGTTTTCCAGATCGACATTCAGGTTATCGAGGGTCTGCTCAAACGTGGTGTAGGACAGACCGTAACCGAACGGGTAAGTAACCTCGTCGTCGTAGTTCCATGCGCTGCCGGTGGAGGAACCGACGGTGGAGGCGGCATTGCCCTGCCCCATGACGGTGTCAAAATAGCGGGTCTCGTAGTACTTGTAGCCGATGTAGATGTTCTCGGCCTCGACAATGGCATCGTTCATGCTGATGTCGGGGTTGGCGTTGGCCCACTGCAGATCGCCGAAATTCTGGGCGCTGGGGGCGCTGGCGTTCTTGACGGCATAGGTATCGGTCAGATGACCGGAGGGGCTGACCGCACCGGAGAGAATGTCGGCCACACCGTAGAAGCCGTAGCCGCCCGGCAGGGCGACCCGCAGGATGGCGTCAACACCGACGTTGTCCTCGATCTCCTGCACCTCCATGGCGCTGACATTATTCAACAGAACGATGACCTTGCCGCCGTTGGCCGCCTTGGCGGTGACGGCTGCATTGATGAGGTCGCGCTCGTCGTCGGACAGGCCCAGCGGGTCGGTCTGGTTCAGGTTCTGGGTGGGATCAACACCGGCGGTGCCGGGGTTGTAGCTGCCGTTTTCAGAGGCGGAGCGGGCAATCGTGACGATCATGACATTGTTGTCATTCATGCTGTCCTTCCAGCCTGCATCCTGACTATCCATTGCGGCCTGGCTCGGCTCCTTGCTGGAGAAAACGCCGGTGGTGGAAGGTGCGGTGATGTGGTTGTACTCCACAGTGCCGCCCCAGCTCTGGACCTCGGATTTGTACATCGGCTTGAGGGCCTCGTACATGTCGGCCACAGTCTGGTTCAGACCGAAGCCCTTTGCCTTGAAGGCACCGACCATATCGACTGTATCGGCATCCGTGCCGGTGTTCTCCACAAGGCTGGAACCCATGTCGCCGCCCTGAACGGGATAGTAGCTCGAGAAGCCAAGCAGTGTGATTTTCTGGGTCTCATCCTGCGTCAGCGGCAGTGCACCGTTGTTCTTCAGCAGGACGCTGCCCTCTTCGCTCATCCGCTCACCCACGTCCTGAATGCCGTGCAGCAGCTCGGTAGTGGAGGTGTAGTCGGATTTGAAAGTATACAGGTCAGTGCCGTCGGAGTCCTCGGTCACGAGCTTGGTGCTCTTGGTGCCCAGGAACTTGTCAATGTCAGTGCGGAATCCGTCCACGACGGTTGAGGCGCAGACACTGAGCGCCAGCAGCGACGCCGTGGCTGTGGTCACGCCGCGCCAGACGCGGCGGCCGGATTTTTTCTTACTCATGTTTTTCCTCCTTGTGTATCCTTGTGTATATCGTAATCGCGTGTAGGGCGCGTTACTTCTTGCTGCGTTCCTTGATAGCCTTCTGCTCCTCGGGCAGGTTTTTCTCAACCGTCCAGAACAGGATCAGAATGACGGCGCCGATGATATAGCAGACGGTCTCGACCCAGATATAGCTGACGGAGATCGCGGTCTGCACACTGGCGGTCTGGGCGGCGGTGCCCAGAGCCGCTGCCGTTCAGCATGGCGCTGAAAATGGAGTTGCAGATCGGCGTGGCGGCGACCATAAGGGAGCTGTAGATGCTCATGGTCAGACCGTCGGTGCGGATGCCGGTGCGGTACTCAATATGGTCGATAACGTCGGCAATCATGGCCAGGATCAGATAGCAGGCCGGGGAAGAACCCAGACACTTGAGGGCCACGCCGATGGCGACCGGCACGATGCTGCCGCCGCCCAGACCTGCGATGATGCCGCCCGCGGCACCCAGCAGCATGAAGCCGCCGCAGACCAGACGCTTACCAAACTTGTTGGCCAGAGGTACCACAAAGACCGCAGCCACGGCCATCGGGATAGCGCCCATGATGCTGAGCAGGCCCTGGGAGGCACCCCATGCGTCCGCCGTGCCGAAGAAAGTGTTGTCCAGAACCCATTTGCAGAAGTAGCTCATGGAGCCGTTCTTCATCGCGCCGCTCCACTGGAACAGCATATAGAACGCCATGACGATCCACCACATGCGGTCACCGGTAACGGCCTTGAGCTGCTCGCCCAGCGTGGCGGACTTGGCAGGGGTCTCGGTGTCGGCGCGGCCTTCCTCGGTGACGCGCTCACGGGTGAAGAGGAACTGCAGGTAGATGGTCAGTGCGCTGAAGATGGCGACGGCCAGCATGGTGAGGAACCACAGGTGCTGGTCCTCCTTCAGCGCGAAGGAAACGAGCATCGGGAATACCATCGAGCCGCAGCCCATAACGCCCAGACCCGCCACGTTGGTGAAGGAAGCCAGCGCACCGCGCTGCTTGCTGTCACGGGTGGAAACGGGGATCATGGTGGAGTTGGCGGTGTTGTAGATGGGGTAAGCGACTGCGTAGTACAGGTTGTACGCGATGGCGATCCAGACCATCTTGGCCATGCCCTCAAACGGCACGATAAACATCAGCACACTGGCGACGGAAAGGGTCAGCGCGGAGAGCAGGATCCACGGGCGTGCCTTGCCGGCCAGAGCCTTGGTGTGCTCAATCAGCTGACCGACGATGAGGTTGGACGCCACGATGAGCACCGTGGAGACCAGCTGCAAGGTCGTCAAAAAGCCAAGATCAAGCTTGAGGACATCAGTGAAGTAGTTCTGCAGGATGCTGGTGAAGATGCCCGAGGAAAGCAGTGCGCCGAAGGGGCCGATAAAATAGCCCAGCAGCATTTCCGGCATCTTGACATCGTCGCTGGTGATACGGGACTTCGTCAGCGGCGAGGACCAGAAGTTGGATTTCGAGGTTGACATGATAGAGAGTCACTCCTTCTTTGTATATAAGCAATTTGTTTACGCTATGCCTTTACGCCTTTGCCGTAACGGTATATTCCCCGCTGCCAAGCACCTTCTCTTCCCCGCTCGGCAGCACGACGGTGCATTCGGTGCCGACGGGCACCGCCACGGTCATCGTCATCTCGCCGTCCGCGATCTTCCATGCAGCCTTGATCACGCCGTAGGGCGTGCCCACCGTGCCTTCAGCCTCGGTGATGCCGCCGCCGACTACCGGCGCAAACTTGAACTTGCGGTACCCGGCCTCGGTGGGCTCCACACCCAGCACGCGGCGGTAGAGGAACGCGCCCACCGCGCCGCTGGCGTAGTGGTTGTACGAGATCATCATGTCGGTGCCGTCGTCTCCGATTGGGCACTCCCCGTTCTCGTCCAGACCGTCCCAACGCTCCCAAACCGTGGTTGCGCCCACGCGGACCTCATACAGCCAGCTGGGACACTGTGTGTTCAGCAGCATCTTGTAGGCAGTGTCGGCGTGACCGTTGTCGGCCAACGCAAACAGGATGTACGGCGTGCCCGGGAAGCCTGTGCCGATCTTGTAGTCGTTCTTCTCAACCAGCTTGACCAGATTCTCGGCAGCCTTCGCCTTGACGTTTTCAGGGAACATATTCAAGTACAGAGGCAGCACATAGGCGGTCTGGAATTCTTCCTTCGTCTTGCCGTTGCCGTCGGTCAGCACACTGCAATAGGCATCGGCCACCTTGCGGCTCAGCTCCTTGTACTTGGCGGCGTCCTCGGTCTTGCCAAGGATGCGTGCAATTTTCGCCAGTGTACCGCTGGTGTTGCACAGGGACGCCGTGGCGGTGTACTTGCTGCGGGCCTGCCACTGACTCATCTTCGGCACATCGGGGGCGACCCAGTCGCCAAAATGCAGCACCGACGGCGTGTGCCAGATGTAACGGTGCTTGCCGATGCCGAACCCGGCCCAGAAGCAGCACGCCTTGACGTACTTTTGCATGGTGGGGTACATCATACGCAGCACATCCAGGCTGCCCGTGGCCTCGTATAGAGCCCATGGCACCAGCACGCAGGCGTCGCCCCACCAGTCCACGGCCATCTCGGGCATTGTGGCGGGGAAACCGTAGCCCTGCACAGGCACGGTGTTGGGGATGCCGCCGGTGGGCAGCTGCTCGGCCTTGACGTCGCGCAGCCACTTCTCCAAAAAGCGGCTCAGTTCAAAGTTGTACAGCGCGGTGGGCGAGAACACGGCAATGTCTCCGGTCCAGCCCATGCGCTCGTCGCGCTGGGGACAGTCCGTCGGTATATCAACGAAATTCGACTTGGCGCCCCATGTAATGTTGGACTGCAGTTTGTTCAGCATCTCATCGGAGCAGCGGAAGGAACCGCTGTGCTCCACATCGGAGTAGAGCGCCACGGCTTCGATTTCCAGATCCTTCGCGTCGACACCCTTGACCCCCGCATAGCGGAAGCCCATGTAGCTGAACCGCGGGCTGTAGGTCTGCTCGCCGTCGCGGCAGGTGTAGGTCGCCGTGGCCTTGGCCGTGCGCAGGAAGGTCGTATTTAAGCTGCCGTCGGGGTTCAGGATCTCGGCGTGGCGCACGGTCACGACCTGCCCGGCCTTGCCGTTGAATTTGATGCGGACAACACCCGCAAGGTTCTGGCCGAAGTCGTAAATCGTCTCGCCGTCGGGGGCGGTCATCACGGCCACGGGCTTGCGCACCTCGTGGGCCTTGACCGGGGCACCGTAGTCCGCCGTGATGGCGGGGGTGACTTTCAGCGTCTCGGGCGCGGCGTTGTGCCAATCGCTGATTTCCTGCGTGGCATCGTAGGTCTCGCCGTCATACAGATCTGCCATCCGCACGGGGCCGCTCTCGCTGACCTGCCATGTAGCGTCGGTGCCGATGGTCTCCGTCGTGCCGTCCGTGTACTCGATGCGCAGCTCGGCCAGCAGAGCCTGACGGTCGGCAGTCACGCGGTTTTTGCGGGTAAACACAAAGCTGCCCACCGCCCAGCCGCCTGCAACCGTGAAGGTCAGCGTGTCGACGCCTGTCAAAAGTGCCGTTACATCGTAGGTCTGATACTGCAAATAGGACTTGTAGCTCGTGAAGCCGGGGGCGAAGTATTGCTCGCCCAGCTTTTGGCCGTTCAGCTCGGCCTCGTAGATGCCCATGGCTGTGGCGTAGAGGCGCGCGCGGGCAATGGGTTTGTTCGTTGTGATTTCCTTGCGGAAAACCATCGGCACGGGGCTGACCTTTGCCTCGGTGAAGTGGTAGCTCGGGTCGCTGATCCACCGGCCCTTCCAGGGCGTCTCCATGCGGCCTGTCTCAAAGGCAGTGGTGGCGATGGCGGTCTCGCCTGCGTCGTCGGTGGCGTTCAGGCGCACGCTGTAGGTGGTGAACGGCAGCAGCGCAGGGCCGACGTAGGCAGCGCTCTGGCCGCTGGTCACATGGGCGGACCAGTCGCCGACGGTCAACT
>OGQV01002120.1_pt1 | contig 12593 bp, 10 predicted proteins | sample 1553311 | NCBI WGS metagenome assembly OGQV01 (sample SAMEA2579976, study PRJEB22360) | human gut metagenome
CTTTACGTGCGGCGGGCGTGGTGGGGGCGGGCGCCGGGGGGGAGCCGCTGGTGCTGGCCGAATGCAAGGCGCCGGAAATCCGGATCGACGAGCGTACCCTGGCGCAGGCTGTGCGCTACAATTCGGTGCTGGGGGCGCGGTTCGTGATCCTGACCAACGGCCTGCGGCACTACTGCTGCGAGTACCGCGACGGCAAGTACGTCCAGTTGTCGGGGTTCCCCGATTTCTCGGCCCTATAAATTCTTGAAATTCGAATCGATGTAGCGCTGGAAACTCTCCTTGTAGTTTTCACCGATGGGGACGTATTCCGTATCGCTCAGGAACACGCGGCCGCGGACATAGCCTTTGATGCAACGCAGGTTGACGATGTAGGAACGGTGCACGCGCATGAACATATCCGACGGGAGTGCCGCCTCCATGTTCTTGAGCCGGAAAAGCGTGGTGATCGTCGTGCCGTCGGCAAGGTGCATCCGCACGTACTCCCCTTCGCTTTCCAGGTACACGATGTCGCTGATCTTGACCAGCGAAACCTTGTAATCCGCTTTCACGGAGATGTATTCCTTGTCTTTGGGCAGGGCTTCGGGGGTAGCCTCGGGTACTCCCGCACGCTGGTTGTGGCGCAGTTCGTAGAGCGAATTGGCTTTCCCCGCCGAGCGGCTGAAGTCGGCAAAACTGAAGGGTTTGAGCAGGTAATCCACGGCGTCGAGCTTGAACCCTTCGACGGCATATTCCGAGTAGGCCGTCGTGAAAATCACCATCGGCCTGTCGACCAGCGAGCGGACGAATTCCACGCCGCTCAGGTCGGGCATGTTGATGTCGACGAATATCAGGTCTACATGCTGCGCGGCCAGAAACTGCTGGGCTTCGAGCGCGTTGTTGCACGTAGCGGCGAGTTCCAGGTACGGGATTTTCTCGATGTAGCCTTTCAGCTGGCGCAGGGCCAGCGGCTCATCGTCTATGGCGATACATTTAAGCATGGAGGGTAGGTATTACGAGTTTTACGGTATAGGTCTCATTGGTTTCCCCGATGTCGAGCGAATAGTTTTTCGGGCCGTAGATCAGCGAGAGGCGTTTTCGGACGTTCTCCAGCCCGATCCCGGCATTGTGCTTCTCCGCCTGCGGGGTGTGGAGGCTGTTGCTGATGGTGCTGACGACCTTGCCGTCGGCGTAGTCGATCCGCATGTGGATGAACGACGGTTTGCTGTAACTCACGCCGTGCTTGAAGGCGTTTTCCACGAATACGATCAGCAACAGCGGCGGGATGGAAACCTGGGGCGGCAGGTCGTGCGGGTATTCCACGCGAATGTCCACGGCGTCGGTGTAGCGGATGCGCATCAGCCCGATGTAATTCTGTACGAACTGGATGTCCCTGTTCAGGGAGATGATCTCGCGCCCCGATTCATAGAGCACATAGCGCATCATCTTCGACAGCTCGATCACGGCATTTTTGGCATATTCGGTGTCGATGTCTATCAGGGCGTGGATGTTGTTGAGCGTGTTCATGAAGAAATGGGGATTTATCTGGTATTTCAGATAGTCCATTTCGGCTTCCAGGTTCTGGCGTTTGAGTTCTTCCATCTGCTGCTCGTCGCGCATCGACTGGTAAATGAGCTTGATACCCGTGTTGGCCCCCGTCATAAAGAATCCCAGCACGACGTTCCAATACATCTCCAGGTTCGAGAACGAGGCTTTCCGGTAGGCGTCGAACGCCTCGGGGTCGCCGTGGGGGAGGAAATGGTCGGTGAGGTGCTCTTCGTAAACGTCTACCAGCCAGAATACGGCTATGATGAGCGCCAGGTCGCAGAGCAGGTAGGTCTTGTACTTGCGGCGCAGCATGAGCCGCGGGGCGAGGACGGAGTTATGTATGATGAAGATGATGAAGTAGGGGGCTATCTGCCGCCATGCGATGAGCACGTTCTCGAAACTGATGTGCAGTTCCGACATCATCTGCGAATTGAGCACCGGCACCAGGATGATGGCTGCCCACACCATCACGTAGAGCAGGTTTTCTCCGACGGTTTGCTTGCGGGTCATTTTCATGCCGTAAAGATAATAAAAAAAAGTTACCCGGTGCTCCCGGGTAACTTTCGTAAAAAAAGCAGGTAACCGAACTATTAGTGACGCCTCATTGTTGGAATGGATTCAGTGACTATGAAGAATTTGGGATAGAGAATCCAAGTGGTTACCTGCTGAGCCTTTATGTGTATGTTTTTTTATTTGTTCAGTAGCGACGGACTGTATAAATAACGTTTGATACTCCGTTTTGGTGTCTTTTCGAACTCCGTCGGATAAATTATTATTTCCGACACCCGTTCGTATGCCGCCAGGAGCGAGTTCAGTTCCGTGAGGTTGTTCTGCATGATCTGCGGCAGGTCGTTCTTGTCCACGCCTTCCGCCTCGGCCTGTTCGTAGTCGGGGACGACCATCGCCTTGAGCTTGCCGTTGCCCGAGTCGAGTATCAGGGATTCGAGTACGAGGTACATGTTGTTGAGCTTGTCCTCGATCTCCTCGGGATAGATGTTCTGCCCGCTTCCGGAGAGGATCATCGTCTTCGAGCGTCCGCGGATGTAGAGCGTCCCGTCCGGATCCATCGTGCCCATGTCGCCCGTGTGGAGCCAGCCGTCGGGTTCGAGTACCTTCTCCGTATCTTTTTCGTTCTTGTAGTAGCCTTTCATCACATGCTCGCCGCGCACGATGATTTCGCCGGCCACATGCTCCGGGTCGGGCGAGTCGATCCTGACGTCGAGCAGCCCTTTCAGGTAGCGGCCGCAGGAACCCGCCTTGAATTCGTTGTCGGGCGTGAAACTGATGAGCGGCGCGCATTCGGTCATGCCGTAACCGATGGTGATCGGGAATTTGATCTTCATCAGGAACGATTCGGTCTCCTGATTCATCGGGGCGCCGCCGACGATGAATATGTCGACGTTGCCGCCGAAGGCATCCAGCAGTTTTTTCCGGATCACCGAGTAGATGGCCGTGTTGAGCAGCGGGATCTTGACGGCGATCGACATGGGGCCTTTTTCGAGCATCGGCATCACCTGCTTGCGGTAGACCTTTTCGAGGATCATCGGTACGCAGCAGATGATCGTCGGCTTGACCACGGACATGGCTTCCAGCAGGATCTTGGGCGACGGGATTTTACCCAGCAGGGTGATGTGCCCGCCGACGGCCAGCGGCGAAAGGAAATCGAACGCGCAGCCGTAGGCGTGGGCCAGCGGCAGGAACGACAGCGTACGCCCGCCCTTGCGGAAATAATAACTGCCGGTCTGCGTGTTGACCATGCCGCGCGCGAAAAGGACGTTGCCCGTGAGGTTGTTCACCGTGAGCATCACGCCCTTCGAATAACCCGTGGTTCCCGACGTATAGTTGAGCAGGATGACCTCGTCGTTGGGTATTTCGGGGTATTTTATGTCGTTTACGCTGAACCCGCGCGGATATTTCGAACGGTAGTTTTTCAGGATGTCGCGCTGGAACTTGGTGAGCGCCTTGCCGTCGCGTTCGTAGATGGCGTGGAAATCGGTGAGTGAGAATACGGCTTCGATCTGGCGTATCTGGTCTTCTTCGATGACGTCCCAGAAATTGTCGCCCAGGAAGAGCAGCTTGCTCTCCGAGTGGTTGATGATGTGGATGATGTCGGCCGGGGCGAAGTCCTGCAATATCGGGACGATTACGGCGCCGTAGGAGATCGTGGCTATGTAGGTGATGCACCACCGGGGATTGTTGCGTCCGATCAGCGCTATTTTGTCACCTTTCTTCACGCCGGCCTTTTTGAACAGGAGGTGCAGCTTGGCGATCTCCTTGGCCATCTCGTAATACGAGAATGTTTCGCCCTTGAAATAGTCGGTCAGTGCCGGCATTTCCCGGTTCTCGCGAAAACTCGTCTCGTATATTTTTATCAGGTTTTCCTCTAACATGGTTGCGTCCTAGTGTCCGGTACAAAGATAGACTAAAAAAACGATTCTCCAGCAGGATGCCTGCATTTTTTATCCTATTGTGCTTACTTATTGCTATAAAAAGTCCTGAGAGGCAGCTCCCGGAGCCTTATTTGTTTCCTCCCTCGTCCTTGGATTCCCCCGGGGCTGGTTTTACGCGCCGAGGTTTCCAGATGTATATTTTCGATTCGGTGCCGGCCTTCAGCCGCTCGATGTTCTTGCGGTGGGTGTAAATCAGCAGGATGGCGATGATGAACGAAAAAACCACGAACGGCACCAGATGGTTGACCTTCGGCGATATGAGCGTGAAGATCGGGAAGGAACAGCCTGCGACCATCGAAGCGAGCGACACGTAGTGGGTGACCATCAGCACCAGGAACCATACGCCGAAGCAGAGCAGTACGAGCGGGGCGTTGACGCCCATGATGGCCCCGACGAGTGTTGCCACGCCTTTCCCGCCGCGGAACCCGGCGAAAATCGGGAAGATGTGTCCCGCAACGGCGGCGAACACGGCGATGAAGCGCAGGATGTAGAACCAGTTTTCATTGGCCCCGTCGGCGAATACGCTGTCGTATTTCATCAGGTCGATGATCGTCACCGCCACGAACCCCTTCAGGAAATCGAGCCCGAAGACGGGCAGTGCGGCCCGCTTGCCCAGCACGCGCAGCATGTTGGTCGTGCCGGCGTTCTTGCTGCCGTATTCGCGGATGTCGATGCCGTAATATTTCTTGCCGATCCACACGGCGCTCGGAATCGAGCCCAGCAGATAGGCGATGATAATCATGGTGGTAGCGGTGTAATATGTGAGGATCATAATGGTTTTCCAAGGGTTTGTATAATGCAAATATAATTAAAAAATCCGGAAACGGAAGCCCTGCGTGAAAAATCCGCGCCGTTCTGCTGGCGGATTCGGGGGAATATCGTATCTTTGCATACTTTAAATGTATAACAGGGTATGAATACGAAAGCATTACTGGAACCTATGGGCTCGTGGGCGTGGTGGCGCTCGTGGTTTCTGATCTTTTTCGGATGTTCGGTCATGGGTGCCGGCTTCGTGCTGTTTGTGAACCCCTACAATTTCGTACCGGGAGGCGTGTACGGTATGGGTATCGTGCTGCACAACATTTTTCCGTCGATCCAGGTGGGTACGTTCGGCTATATGTTCGACGTGCCGTTGATGCTCGTTGCGATGCTGGTTTTCGGCGGGCAGTTCGGAACGCGTACGGTGCTGGCTGCGCTTTATACGCCCGGCTTCATGAACGTGCTCACGCGGCTGGTCTATCCCGACGCCGCGGCGGTCGAGAGCCTCGACCCGTCGCTGCTGCTGAACGGGCGGCTCGACCTGTCGAACGACCTGCTGCTGACGTGCGTCATCGGCGCCGTGGTCATCGGCGTGGGGCAGGGCATCGTCGTGCGCCAGCAGGCGACCACGGGCGGCACCGACATCGTGGCGATGCTGTTGCAGAAATTCGCGGGCATCAAGTTCTCGTCGGGCATCTTCCTGGCCGACGGTTTCGTCGTGCTGTCCGGCCTGGCCGTCATCGGCTTCGGGCTGGGGACGGGCGAAGCCGCTTCGAACGGCTGGATGCTGACGCTCTATTCGCTCATTACGATTTATATCACTTCGCGTGTGATCGCCTACCTGCTCAACGGTGCGTCGTACGACAAGCTGCTCTTCATCATCAGCGACCACCATCAGGCGCTCAAACGCTTCATCATCGAAGACCTCGACCGCAGTGCGACCTACATCAAGTCGAAGGGGATGTATACGGACGCTTCGCGGGACATGATCTTCCTGGTCGTGAGCCGCAAGGAGGTGCACCTCGTGCAACATAAGATCAAGGAGATCGACCCGGCGGCGTTCGTGGTCGTGACCGATGCCTACGAGACGTTCGGCGAAGGGTTCAAACAGTTCCCCGACAAGAACGAGATACATGCGGAATAACGGAAATTTGGAACGTGGAATTTAAACTCAATACGAATACATTGCGCCCCCTGTCGGGCGCCGGACGCAAACTTTTCGTCGAAACCTACGGCTGCCAGATGAATGTCGGCGACACGGAGGTCGTGGTCGCCCTGATGCAGCGGGAGGGATACGTGTACACCGAGGATATCGGTCAGGCCGATGTCATCCTGATCAACACCTGCTCGATCCGCGACAATGCCGAGCAGCGTATCTGGGGGCGCCTGGCCGAGATGAAACGCTACCGCCGGGCCAAACCGGGGCTCGTCGTGGGCATCATCGGCTGCATGGCCGAACGCCTCAAGGAGAAATTGGTCGAGGGCCCTTACGGCGTCGACGTCGTGGCCGGGCCGGATGCCTACCGCGACCTGCCGCGTCTGGTGCGCGAGGCCGAGGCGGGCGGCAAGGGCGTGAACGTCCTGCTCTCCACGGAGGAGACCTATGCCGAGATCGCCCCCGTGCGGCTCGACCGCAACGGCGTGAGCGCCTATGTGGCCATCATGCGCGGATGCAATAATTTCTGTTCCTACTGCGTGGTGCCCTATACCCGCGGCCGCGAACGGAGCCGCGACCCGCAAACGATCGTCGCGGAGGCCCGCTCGCTCTTCGAGAACGGATACCGCGAAGTGACGTTGCTGGGGCAGAACGTCAATTCGTACAAGGCCGGCGAGGTGGACTTCCCCGAACTGATGCGCCTCGTGGCGTCGGTTTCGCCGTCGCTGCGCGTGCGCTTCGCCACGTCGCACCCCAAGGACATGAGCGACCGCCTGCTGGAGGTCATGGCCTCGATGCCCAACATCTGCCGCTCGATCCACCTGCCCGCACAATCGGGCGCCTCGTCGATGCTCGGGCGTATGAACCGCAAGTACACCCGCGAATGGTATCTCGGCCGTATCGCCGCCATCCGCCGTTACCTGCCCGATTGCGCCATCACGACCGACCTGATCGCCGGCTTCTCGGGCGAGACCGAGCAGGAACACGAAGCGACGCTTTCGCTCATGCGCGAGGTGGGGTACGAGTTCGCCTACATGTTCAAATACTCGGAGCGTCCCGGGACTTTCGCGCACGAGCACCTGCCGGACGACGTGCCCGACAAGGTGAAGTCGCGGCGGCTTTCGGAGATCATCGCCCTGCAAAACGAACTGGGGCATGCGAGCAACCTGCGCGACGTGGGGCGCGAGTTCGAAGTGCTGGTCGAGGGGCGCTCGAAGCGCGACGAAAAGCAGCTTTCGGGCCGCACGTCGCAGAACAAGGTCGTGGTCTTCGACCGCGGCCGGCACGACGTCGGCGACTATGTGCGTGTGCGTATTACGGGGTGCACCCCGGCGACGCTGTTCGGAGAAGAAATCATTTAAGGATATAATAAACTGAAACGTAAGATGCGATTTGACGAACTTGACCTGGAGGATGAGATCCTCGACGGACTTGACGATATGAATTTTCAGGAGATGACTCCTGTCCAGGAACACACCATCCCGGTGATCCTGGAGGGCCGCGACATTATCGGTTGCGCCCAGACCGGAACCGGCAAGACGGCGGCCTATACGCTGCCGCTGCTCAACAGGCTGTTGATCGAAGGGAACGAAGACAATGTGATAAAATCGGTGATCATCGTGCCGACGCGCGAACTGGCGCAGCAGATCGACCAGCAGTTCCAGGGATTTTCGTACTACCTGCCCGTGTCGACCACGGTCGTATACGGCGGTGGCGACGGCAAGGGCTGGGATGTGCAGAAGCGCGGTATGCTGATGGGTTCGGACGTGGTGATCGCCACCCCCGGGCGCATGATCTCGCACATCCAGAACAGCGGCATCGACCTTTCGCACGTCGAGTGCCTGATCCTCGACGAGGCCGACCGTATGCTCGACATGGGTTTCAGCGAGGACATCATGAAGATCGTCTCCTATATGCCCAAGGATCGGCAGACGATCATGTTCTCGGCGACGCTGCCCCCGAAGATACGCGAGATGGCCAGGACGATTCTGCGCAATCCCGCCGAGGTGAACATCGCCATTTCGAAACCCAACGAGGCGATCGACCAGTCGGCCTATGTCTGCTACGAGAACCAGAAGCTGGGCATCATCCGCGAGATGTTTGCCGAGCCGACCGATTCGAAGACAATCATCTTCTCGTCGTCGAAGCTCAAGGTCAAGGAGCTGGCGCACACGCTCAAGCGCATGAAACTCAATGTGGCCGCCATGCATTCCGACCTGGAACAGGCGCAGCGCGAGGAGGTGATGCTCGACTTCAAGAACAACAAGGTGTCGATCCTGGTGGCTACGGATATCGTGGCGCGCGGCATCGACATCGAGGATATCGGGCTGGTCATCAATTACGATGTGCCGCACGACCCCGAGGATTATATTCACCGTATCGGCCGTACGGCGCGCGCCGCGGCTACGGGCAGCGCCGTGACGTTCGTCAGCGAGGACGAGCAGGGCAAGTTCCATGCGATCGAGAAGTTCATCGAGAGGGATATCCGCAAGGCCGAATTGCCGGCCAGCGTGGGCGCGGGCCCCGTATACAATCCTGCCGTCAATAACGGCCGTGGCCGCGGCGGGGGGGGCGGGGGGGCGGGGGCGGCGGGGTTTCGAGCGGCGGAAGCCGTGGGCGCGGACGCGCAGACAAGGGCGAACGCGCAGGGCGCGAACGCCGCAACGACCGGGAACGGGGTGCGGCGGCTGCCGAAAATCCCGGGATCGCAGTCCCTCAGGCGGTACCTGCCGATAACGACCACGCCTCCGGGCGCGGCGAAGGCAATCGTGGGACGCGTGACCGCAAACACCGCCATCGCGGGGGCAGGAACCGTCGCCGCGGCGATAAGCCTCAGGGCGGCGAAACCCCGCAGCCGGGCGGTAGCGTGCCCCGGGAGTAGTCCGTGCGGGATACACAGGGAGAGACGGCACGCTGGTTGCCGGGCTGAAGGTTTCCCTAACCGGCAGCAGCCGTAAATACCCCTGCATGGGTAAAATGCAAGGCCGGGCTTTCAGAAAGCCTGGCCTTGCCGTTATTGTCCGGCAGTTTTTCCGCCTGCCGTTTTCAGGCATCGGCCTGCCGTGACCGGCGGTGGGGTGCGAACCGGTTTGCCGGAGCGGGCTGCGCGGATTGCCTGCGCGGAATCCCGCCGGTCATTTACGCGGATCCCACGAAGGATGCGCCGGGTCTTCGGCCCTGAGGGCCTCTTCGAGCGAGATGCCCAGCGCCTCGGCCACTCCCTTGCCGTATGCCGGGTCGGCATAGTAGCAGTGGCGCGTGTGGCGCTGCTTGATGAACAGCTCGGCATCGCCCATGGCGCGCGCCGTATTCTCGCAGGTGGCTTTCTGGTCTTCTGCCGACATCACGCGCCACAGCAGGCCGGGCTGCGTGAAATAGTCGCTGTCCAGTTCGCGCTCGTCGTAGTTGTAAACGTCGCCGTTCACGGCCAGGGGCGGCTCTTTGAGGGCGGGGGTGTCCTGCCATTCGCCGTAGCTGTTGGGTTCGTAACCCTTTGCCGATCCGTAGTTGCCGTCGGTGCGCATCTGCCCGTCGCGGTGGAAGGCGTGGATCGGGCAGCGGGGCCTGTTCACGGGGATTTCCGTGTGGTTCACGCCCAGGCGGTAGCGCTGTGCGTCGCCGTAGGAGAACAGACGCCCCTGCAACATCTTGTCGGGCGAGAAGCCGATGCCTTCGACGATGTTCATCGGGTTGAACGCCGCTTGCTCGACATCGGCATAGTAATTCTCGGGGTTGCGGTTCAATTCCAGCACGCCCACCTCGTGCAGCGGGAAATCCTTGTGGTACCACACCTTCGTCAGGTCGAACGGGTTGAGCTTGTAGTTGCGCGCCTCTTCCTCGGTCATCAGCTGCACGTACATCGTCCAGCGCGGGAAATCGCCGCGATCGATGGACTCGTAGAGATCCCTCTGGTGCGACTCGCGGTCTTTGCCCACAAGGGCTTCGGCCTCGGCGTCCGTCAGGTTCCTGATCCCCTGCTGGGTTGTGAGGTGGAACTTCACCCATGTGCGCTTGTTGTCCTTGTCATAGAAACTGTATGTGTGGCTGCCGAATCCGTGCATGTGGCGGTACGATGCCGGAATGCCCCGCGGTGACATGGTGATCGTCACCTGGTGCAGCGCTTCGGGCAGCAGCGTCCAGAAATCCCAGTTGTTGTTGGCCGAACGCAGGTTGGTGCGCGGGTCGCGCTTCACGGCATGGTTCAGGTCGGGGAATTTCAGCGGGTCGCGCAGGAAGAATACGGGGGTGTTGTTGCCCACGAGATCCCAGTTGCCCGCGTCGGTGTAGAACTTCATGGCGAAACCGCGGATGTCGCGCTCGGCATCGGCTGCGCCGCGCTCGCCGGCGACGGTCGAGAAACGCACGAAGCATTCGGTTTTCTTGCCGACCCGGGCGAAGATCGACGCACGCGTGTATTCGGTGATGTCCTGCGTCACCGTAAAGGTGCCGAATGCGCCCGAGCCTTTGGCATGCATACGCCGTTCGGGGATTACTTCGCGGTCGAAATGCGCGAGTTTCTCGAGGAACCACGGGTCTTGCAGCGTCACGGGGCCGCGGACGCCTGCGGTCTGGATGTTCTGGTTGTCGGCGATCGGCCGGCCGTTCTCAGCGGTAAGCTGTTTCTTTTTGTCCATGGGGTTTTCTTATTATGCGGGTTAGATTTTTTATAAATGTAAGTTATGTTTCACGGATTTGCAAATCGGTAATTCTGATGATGGTATAACCTGAAGTTATACAGGCCGAAAACCGTACCTTGATTGCCTCCGAAGGCGGATGCGATTTTTCGGCCCGAAATGCGGGTGTTTTTATTTTTGTGCATTATCTTTGAGATACCGCTTGCGATTGTTTCCCCGAACCTAAATCTCCGAACCATGGATCTGACATTCAGCACGCCCCTGAAAGGCAACCTCGTCCTGTGCAGCGACTACCGCGATGCCGCGCTGCATCGCAGCCCCGGGCTCTATAAATTCGTCTGGGTAAGGCGCGGATGCCTTCGGCTCGAAGTCGACCATATTCCCATGGAGCTCCGGGCTGGGATGCTGCTGCCCCTGACGCCGCTCCATACCCTCGACGTGACGCGCGCCGAGGGCGAATACCTGATCCTTGCTTTCGACAGCAATTTCTACTGCATTTTCGGTCATGACGGCGAGGTGTCGTGCAGCGGACTGCTTTTCAACGGCAGTTCCGAAGTGCTGCGGCTCGAACTCTCCGAAATGCGCACGGCCGCCCTGCAACGGGTGGTCGACGACCTGCGGGCCGAATACGGGGTAGTTGACGGTCTGCGCGAAGAGATGCTCCGCATGCAGCTCAAACGGTTTATTATCATATGTACGCGCATCGCGCGCGAGCATTTCTCCGTCGGTGCCGACCGTGAAAAACTCTTCGACACGGTGCGCCGCTACTATGTGCTGGTCGACGAGCATTTCCGGACGAAGAAACGGGTGCAGGACTATGCCGGGCTGCTTCACCGGTCGCCCAAGACGCTCGCCAACCTCTTCGCCTCGTGCGGGCAGCCCTCGCCGCTGAACATCATCCACGACCGGGTCAATGCCGAGGCGCGCCGCCTGCTGCTCTATACCCCGAAAAGTGCCAAGGAGATCGCTTACCTGCTGGGCTATGAGGATACCGCGGCTTTCAGCCGTTTCTTCGCTAAAATGAACGGCGAGAGCATCACCGGGTTCCGGCAGCGCGAAAAAAGGGAATAATTCCCAACATTTCCGGCATTCCTGCCATCGCGTGTGCGATCCTGAATCCAGATCTTTGCATCATCGGACAATTAACGAAAAACGAATATGATGCAAAGACTTTCCTGCCTGTTTTACGGCTTTCTGAAAATTGCGGCCAACGCGCAACGGCTCGGCCTGGGGATGATCCGGGTGGCTATCCTTATCATTTTTGTCTGGATCGGCGGACTTAAATTCCGGAATTACGAAGCCGAAGGCATCGTGCCCTTCGTGGCGAACAGTCCCTTCATGAGTTTCTTCTACAACGAAAAAGCACCCGAGTACAGGGATTATAAACTCAAGGAGGGCGAATACGATGCTGCAAAGCATGCGTGGCATGAAAAGAACAACACCTATGGCTTTTCCCACGGGCTGGGGGTGCTGATCATGGGAATCGGCACCCTGACCTTCCTCGGGTTCTTCTCGGCCCGCATCGGCCTGGCCGGGGAGCTGCTGGCCGTGATTATGACGCTCGGCACGCTGTCGTTCCTGGTGACTACGCCCGAAGTCTGGGTGCCGGATCTGGGCAGCGGGGAATACGGGTTCCCGTTGCTCTCGGGCGCCGGGCGGCTGGTGATAAAGGATATTGCGATCCTTGCCGGTGCCGTGGTGCTGCTCTCCGATACGGCGCGTAAGCTATTGGTGCGGCAGCGGGAGGCGTGACGGGGACAAAAAGGGACGACATATGCAGTGTCGCCCCTTTTTTGTTTTGTGCGAATGGCAGGGCAGGTATTCTCCTCCTTATTTCTGCCGGACGCAAATCTGCATCGGTACCCCGGTTTGTAAAAGTCCCCCTTTGTCAAAGGGGGATTTAGGAGGGGGGGGTATTAGAGCGGGATTTCTTCGGCGACAAGACCTGACGATGCCGCAGCCGTCCTTATTTCTGCCGGACGCAAATCTGCATCGGTACCCCGATATAAGAAAAGTCCCCCTTTGTCAAAGGGGGATTTAGGGGGAATATTAAAGCGGGATTTCTCCGGC
>OGQV01002121.1_pt1 | contig 12587 bp, 7 predicted proteins | sample 1553311 | NCBI WGS metagenome assembly OGQV01 (sample SAMEA2579976, study PRJEB22360) | human gut metagenome
ATCGAGGCTTTGGCAGACGCAGGCGTGGCCGAAGGCCTGAAGCGCCCGCAGGCTTACCAGCTTGCCGCGCAGGGCGTACTGGGTGCTGCAAAACTCGTGCTCGAATCCGGCAAGCATCCTGGCCAGCTGAAGGACGAGGTGTGCTCGCCTTCCGGATCCACCATCCGCGGCCTTGAGGTTCTGGAAAAAGGCGCATTCCGCGGCACCGTTATCGACGCACTGCGCACCACCATCGAAAAGGCACGCGCTCTGTAACGCAAACGGGCACAGTTGGGTGCTTCACGGTGCCGATGCGCTGCGGCAAGCAGCGATTGGCGGAATCCAGAGAAAACAATTCGACATCAAGGGCATTAGGGGCAGAGCAGCGGAACTGTTTCTGATTGACGACATCGATTAAACCCGAAGGGGATATGCATGGTCCCTCTGCGCTGATTCTTCAGAAGGACCATGCCGACGCACAAATCGAACGTCTCCGACTAAAAAATAGCCGCACTTGCTTACGCAATCGCCGCGAATCATCACCCCCGCGCCAGCGACGACATTTACCCGTCAGAATTCAACGTAAACGTACCTAAAATCCCATATAATTCATTATTTTTTTAACAATGCACCCAGGGGATACATTACGATGGACTTATCCATACCAGTTCAAAGGACAAGTAGAAAGGCAAAGTGGGATCACATGGCAAAAGCGTCAGCAAAGAATAAAACGCTTTCCACTGCGGTAGCACTTGCGATGGCTGCTTCGCTGAGCGTTCCTTTCACGGCATATGCCGATGAAGATGCGAACGCTTCACAAGAGGCAACCCAGCAAGAGGAAACGACAGCGGCAAACGACGAATCCGCAACCAACAACGAAGAAACTGCAACAGTTAAGGCAACCGGCGAAACTGAGGCAGACGCGAAAGACGCAATTGCGCTGCATTCCAACGAATCCACGCAGGCAGTGGCCGAGGTTGACGGCATGAAGTACGCAAGCATCGCAGCGGCAATCGCGGCCATCGATGCTAAGGGCACCGTTACCCTCCTGGGTGATGCAACAGAGGACGTCACCATCCCTGAAGGCAAGGCCATCACGCTCGACCTAAACGGCAAGAAGCTCACCAACAAGGCAAGTCACACCATCACCAACAATGGAACGCTCACGGTGACGGACTCCATTGGCGGCGGCGTGGTTGACAACATCACCCATGCAAAGGCTGCGCTCTCCAACGCAGTAGGCGCAACGGCCACGCTTAAGGGTGGCGCGTTCATGCGCAGCCAGGAAGCCGGCAAGGACGGCAACAACAGTGGCGGCAACAGCTACTACACCATTGAAAACTATGGCTCCATGAGCTTCGGCTCTGGCGCATCGGTTGAAAACGCTGGTCACTTCTCCAGCATGATCCGCAACGGCGGCAAGAACACCGCTGAAAGCCCCGCTGAAATGACCATCAATGGCGGCACGTTCAGCGGCGGCATCAACACCATCAAGAATGACGATTACGGCAACCTCACCATCAACAATGGCGACTTCGACAACACGTCCCAGTACGTAATCATGAACTGGAGCAAGGCCACCATCAATAACGGCACGTTCAAGACCTCCAGCAAAGCCACCTCTGCTGTTCTGTTCAATTCTTCGTACGGCAACGACCCCGCTGACACCGGAAGCCTGGTGGTAAACGGCGGCACGTTCACCACCAATTCCGCCGCCCAGCCCGTGCTGACGAACTACTACGACGCCAACAACACGGCAACGTCCACGGTGATAAACAACGGCATCTTCAACGGGGATTTGGTAAACGAGTCCGTGCATAAGGGCCCGCTTTCCGTTTCCGGTGGTACGTTCACGGATCCGGCAGTCGCAAAGCACCTCGAGAGCGGCAAGGCAGTTTTGTTCAACGACGGCAAATATGCTGTCGGTAACGAGGACGCCGTGACGGGCGATGCGACCTATTCCGTAACCAATACCGACGGAACGGTTGTTTACTTCACTGATGCTCAGGCTGCAAACGACTATGCTAAGGAATCGGGCGCTCAGGCTCCTGAGGTTTTGAAGGTTACCGTTACTTTCGATTCCAACCAGGGCACGGCAGTTGACTCTCAGCTTGTTGCCGTTGGTGGCAAAGTGGCAAAGCCGGCAGATCCTACCAAGAAAGGCTATACCTTCTCGGGATGGTTCACTGACAAGGACTGCACCAAGGCTTACGACTTCGATGCCGCTGTAGACAACACACAACCCGAGTTCACCCTGTATGCCGGCTGGAAGGCAGCGGCTCCTTCTACCGTTCAGCCCGGTGCTGGCGACAACGGCAATAACGGAGCCAACGGCAACAACTCCTCTGCCAATGCGAACGTAAACGTCAACACCGTTAACAACAACGGCGACAATGCCGCAAGCGAAGCAAAGGCGACTACCGTGAAGACGGGCGACAACCTTGCCCTTATTGGTGGCGCAATTGCCCTGATTGCCGTTGCGTCTGCTGCCGTTGCAGGATTCGCACTGCGTCGCAGGAAGATGAACTAGCTTTTTGCTCACTGCGTTGCACTGACCGTAAGGCAATACGGCGGTAACGCGTACGGCAAAGGGTCGGGCCTGAGGAAATCTCGGACCCGACCCTTTTGTTTTGCTTTGGGACAATGGGGACGGGTACTGTTTTCTCGCGCATTCTTTCGCATTGGCCTTTTGGGCCCTGGAGAAATCCGGGGCTTTTTGCTTACCCGTCTAACAAGCAGAGCCCTGCTTGCGACCAATTACGCGAGCAGGGCTCTGCTTTTGTGCGTGTTGCCAAACAAAAAGGGCGGTCGCTTTTGCGAACACCCTTAGTAAAGCTGGGAATTTAGTATCAATCCCCTATATTCCCACTTATGCCATGAATTTGTAGACGGCTTGGGTGTAGGCCACGGGGTCGTCGATGGGCAGGCCCTCGGTGATCAGTGCCTGGTCGTACAGAACCGTTGCGTACAGATGCACCTTTTCGGTGTCGCCATCCTCGAACGCCTTCTGCACTGCCTTGAATACGGGATGCTCGGCGTTCAGTTCGAGCACTCGGTCGCTCTTTACGTGCTCGCCGTCGGGCCCCTGCGCCAGGATCTTCTCCATTTCCAACGTGATGGGGCCTTCTGCGGTTACGCATGAAGGGGTATCGGTCAGGCGGGCGGAAACGGCAACGCGCTTAACCTTGCCATCGAGTGCCTTCTGCATTTCGGCGAACAGGCCCTCGTTTTCCTTCGTAATTGCTTCGGCCGCGCTCTTTTCGTCCTCGGTTTCAAGGCCCAGGTCGCCGCCGGCAACATTCTTGAACTGCTTTTCGTTGTATTCGCTCATCGACATGAAGCAGAATTCATCAACGTCCTGCGGGCACAGCAGCACATCGAAGCCCTTCCCCAGCACCGTGTTCACGATGGGGCGCTTCGCCAGACGGTCGATGGCTTCGCCTGTTGCGAAGAAGATGGACTCCTGATTTTCAGGCATTGCTTCGGCGTACTCGGCCAGCGTAACCATCTTCTGCTGCTTGGCGGAGTAGAACAGCAGCAGGTCGGCCAGTACATCCTTCTTCATGCCGTAGCTGGTGTAGATGCCGTACTCCAGGTTGCGACCAAAGCCCTTGAAAAACTTTTCGTAACCGTCGCGGTCGTTCTTCAGGAACTTCTCCAGTTCGCTCTTGATCTTCTTTTCGAGCTTGCTGGCAATAGCGCGCAGTTGGCTGTTCTGCTGCAGCGTTTCGCGGGAAATGTTCAGCGTCAGATCCTGGGAATCAACAACGCCCTTTACGAAGCTGAAGTAGTCGGGCAGCAGGTCGGCGCACTTTTCCATGATCAGCACGTTAGAGCTGTACAGTGCCAGGCCCTTTTCGTAGTCCTTGTTGAAGAAGTCGTACGGCGGACGCTTGGGGATGAACAGCAGCGCGTCGTAGGTTAACGCACCTTCTGCGTGAACGGAAATGGTGCGAGCCGGATCCTCGAAATCGTGGAAGTCGGTCTTATAGAAGGTGGCGTACTCTTCGTCGGACACCTCAGACTTGCGGCGTTTCCAGATGGGGATCATGGAGTTGATGGTTTTAACCTCGCGCACCGTTTCGAATTCGGGCGTGTAGTCGTCGCCAGCATCTTCGGGCTTGGGCAGGGGCTTGCGCTCCTCCATTTCCATGTGGATGGGGTAGCGCACGTAGTTGCTGTACTGCTTGATGAGGGCCTGGAGCTCATACTGGTCTAGGAATACGTCGTACTCTTCTTCGTCGGCGTTGTCCTTCAGGTGCAGGGTGATGCTGGTGCCGTGGTCGGCGCCCAGTGCGGCGGCCTCCTCAGCGGTGGCGGGCTCGATGGTGTAGCCCTCAACGCCGTCGGATTTCCAGGTGAATGCCTCGGCCTCGCCGTATGCGCGGGAGGTTACGGTAACTTCCTTGGCAACCATGAACGAAGAATAGAAGCCCACGCCGAACTGGCCGATGATGTCCACATCTTCGCCCTGCTTTTCGGCGTTTTCAGTCTTGAACTCAAGGCTGCCGGAATGGGCGATGGTACCCAGGTTGGTTTCCAGCTCTTCGCGGGTCATGCCGATGCCGGTATCGGAAACGGTAATGGTGCGTGCGTCCTTGTCGAAGGCAACATCGATGGAAAGGTCGTCCTTCGAAACGGCGATAGAGGTATCAGTAAGGCTCTTGAAGTAGAGCTTGTCCACCGCGTCGGATGCGTTGGAGATAAGCTCGCGCAGGAAGATTTCCTTGTTCGTGTAGATGGAGTTGATCATCAGATCGAGGAGCTTTTTGCTCTCAGTTTGGAACTGCTTCATTCAGATCCTTCCTTCTTTGGGCGAATGGCACGCGCCACATGGCACAGACGCGGCAACACCCTATTTATATTGTAGGCAAACACAAATTAGCACTCCCGCAAGAGGAGTGCTAATACGAATTCTAGTATGGGAATTGCACCTGTCAAGGAAGGCGAAGCCCGCCCGCCCGTTTGTAACGCGGCTGTTGCCTTTCGGGCGGTTTAGGCGCTATTCCTTCTCTTCGCCTTCTGCTGTCTCGGGCTCCTCCTCGAAACGGACGTCAATCTTGTCGATGCGCAAGCCGTCCATCACACGGGCCATCATCGTGATCTTCGTGTCCTCGTGATGCAGCTCGTACGAATCGCCCTCGGCGGGGATCTTGTCCAGCAGGTCGAGCATCAAGCCACCCGCGGTCTCGTAGTCGAACACGGGCACGGGCTCAAAGCCGATGAACTCAACGAACTGATCAACCGGCAGCGAACCGTCCACCAAGTAATGATGCTCGCCCACCTTCAAGATCTCGTCCTGGTCATCATGCAAATACTCGTCTTCCATGCGGCCGATAATCTGCTCGACCACGTCGGTCATGGTAACAATGCCGGACGTGCCGCCGTGTTCATCAACCACCACGGCGATCTTCGTGTGCTTAGCCTGCAGCACCTGCAAAAGCTTCGCGATGGAAATGCTTTCCGGCACCGCCTGAATAGAGCGAATCTTCAGGTCTTTCATCGTGGAGCCCTCGGGCAGCAGATAGGCATCCTTGATGTGCACGAAGCCCACGATGTTGTCCTTGTCCTCGCGGAACACGGGGTAGCGCGTGAATTTGTTCTTCCCCATGAAATCGAGATTCGTTTCGAGGTCATCGTCGTAGTCGATGGCCAGCACCTCGGTGCGAGGCGTCATGATGGCCTTCGCGTCCTTGTCGTCCAAGTCGAAAATGTTGTCCAGATACTGGTACTGATCTTGCTCGATGGATCCGCTCTCGGCGCTTTCTTCAAGCAGCAGCTTAATTTCTTCTTCGGAATAAGCCTCGCTTTCATTCTTGGCATCGTGGCCGGTCAAGCGCATAACGCCATTAGTGGTGGCGTTGAACAGCCACATGATGGGGTACGTAATGCGGTAGAACGCATGAAGCGGACCCGCCGTGTGCAGCGCGTAGGTTTCCGTCTTCAAAATAGCCATGCTCTTAGGGATGAGCTCGCCGGCAACCACATGCAGCGTGGTCATGATGAAATAGCCAATACCCACCGAAATAACAGTAACCGCCGTGTCGGGCAAGCCAAAGAACACAAAGATCGGATGAAGCAGCGCGGCGAACGCAGGCTCGCCCAACCAGCCCAATGCCAGCGAAGCCAGCGTAATACCAAGCTGAAAAGCCGAAAGGTACTCGTTAACGTTGTCGGCCATTTCGAGCGCGCGCTTGGCGCCCTTCTTGCCTTCTTCCACCAAAATCTCAATCTGCGATTTGCGTACGCGCACCAAGGAAAACTCGGCGATAACGAAAAATGCGTTCATCAGCAGAAACAGAACAACCAGTATCAAACTTAACCAAATAGGCATGTAGGTACAAAACTCCTTGCGTAAGCGAGCGAGAAACAGATCTGCCATTTCTCATTGCGGGAACGGGATCGGAAAAGAGGGCCAGCCTGCTTTTCCGCTAAAGGGGAATCGGTGCGCTTTGCGCCCTTTCCGAGAAAACCGAAATTACACGGCCATCTCCCCCTTGGGGAAGGGCATGAGGCGCGTTACGTCCGCCAACAAGGAGAGGCGCTTGCGCACGCCCAGGCATAAGCCACGCGCAAGGAAAAGCTGCAACGCTGCTTGCGCTGCAGTATCTGAATACAGAAACGCAGCCTTTTCTTCACACGAAGACAAAGACCGCGCGGGACCAAAAAGAGAGTTATTGCATTGTGCGGTGCGTTTTCGGGTCGAGCAACATCGACCGCCGCCGTCGGAGTCGTTCACGACAGCTTCATCTCCTATTCTGATGGCCGCCGCCATCGTTGGTCCCACAACCCGTTTTGCGTAAACAGGCACGATATCTTTCAGAATAGTACCGCGGAACAACGGCAATTCAACGAAACACCATCACAGCGCCATGTTTTCTGCGGCAAACGACACGATCCCGCTGTTTCAGCCTCGTCGCGGACGCGACGACAGAGATGCGGGTGCCGGCCTCATGCGAAATCCCAACCAAATCAACAACGTGCCCCGCCGCGAAACGGACGCGCAGGGCAAAAGGCACGTGGACGGCGAGGCAGGACATACCCAGCGACGCGAGGCGAATGCGCTTGCCCCGCGTGGGACGGCGCGGAATGTACGCCACCTCACACGGGGGGGTAACAGGCACGTCTCACGCGAAGGCGGGCGCGACAACAGGAGCATCCTGCGTGTGAGCGGGGAGCAGCTCGGAGCTGCGTGTGGCGAACCCGCAAAACAGCCGTGCCACTCCGCACAAACGGGGACAGTGCGCGAAACACGAGCACCGCCCCATACAAAGCGAGGGCAGGGCGCGAACCGTGAGCACCGCCCCACCCCACCCGAAAAAGATCAAAACGCTCAAACGGAGCACCTAGGAATGGCAAGATCTGCGCGCCGTGCATGATTCGAGGGGTCCGTGCAGCGAAAGCGGCCCCTTCGTGGCAAGATCTTCGCGCGGTGTATTCCCAAACGACTGTTTGCAGGGCTTTTCGGATGCATGGCACGCATATCTTGCCAAAGGGAGCCCGTTTTCGGATACATGGCGCGCGAATCTTGCCGGGAAGGGGCCGCTTTTCCCGCCCGAGGCCACTTTTGGGATGCATGGAACGCAAAACTTGCCGCGGATTGCCGCCCGGGAATGCACCGTGGCTACATCTTGCCACGGCAGCCCCTTCAAGAATGCTTCTCGACGGCATCTTGCCGAGAAGGCCCTCGGCTGCCCGGGCTTGCTGCGAAATCGCAGTGGCGTCAGGGAGTCGGAAGACGTCGCCCGAACAAAGCGTCTGCCAATTCAACAACGCACGCCGACACGTCCAAGAAACCATGAAAATATTTTGGTGCCTTTCACCAAGAAACGGCACCAAAAACGTACTCGCGTAGTATGGCGAACATGAGCGGAAAAGATACTTACATCAATAGCACAGACGAGCGCGATAACGGCACCGAACCATCCGAATATGGCAGCACGGCATCATCGGAACGCAGCGGCAACGCCTCTCCCGAGCACGACGACACAACCAACAGCCCCAAGCACGCTGCCAGCGCCGGCGAAGAAGCGGTGGGCCACACTCCCCACGCAGAAGAAGCCTCGTCCGATGGTCGCAGCGCCGCCCACGCGGCAAAGGCGGCATCTGGCGAGGACTTCGGCCCCCATTCAGCAAAGGCAACATCCGGCGAGGGCCACGCTCCCCACGCAGCAGAGACGGCATCCGCGTACCTCCGAAAAGCCGGAGGCTTCCTCGGCCTACACAAAAAGGCTACCGCCATCGCCGCAGCCTTCGCGCTATGCGCCGTGGTGGGCATCGGCGCTGCCGTGGCGTCAAACAACAAACCCGCCCCTAACAGTGTCCTCCTTAGAAGCGGCTTTGCGAGCTACGCAGCAAACGTCGTCGCAACTACCACGGATGCTGCCGCAGACGAAGCAGCAGCAGGGCTCGTCGCTCAACGTCTCACGCCCGATGCGATCAATAGCGTCGATTCCTTCGCCACCGCCCCTGGCACGTTTTCCCTGATAGAAGGCGAAGATGCCACGCCGCTTTCCGAAGAGCAGCAAGAATCCCTTGTCGCAGCCACCCAAAACATCGAAGGTGGCGGCTACACCGTTGGCTTCTCGCTGATCAACCTGAACACCGGCAAGGGCATCGCCTACAACCTCGATTCGCGCGTTTACGGCGCAAGCTCGTTCAAGGGTCCCTATGCCGCCTACCTATGCCAGCATCTGGGTGACAACGACATCTCCTACCCATCCGACAGCGAAGCAGCAGGATCCGGCGTTTCCTCGGCCATATACTCCCTGATCCAACCCATGATTCTCTATTCGGACAACACCGCCTTCAGCAGTTTGCGCAACTCCTACGACAGTGCAGGGTTTGCCGAATGGCTCAATTCCTGCGGCGTGGATTCAGAGATCATGCACGACACTCACTTCCCGCGCTACTCCGCGCGCGAATCCGCCTTGCTGTGGCTGCGCACGTACCAGTACCTCAAAACCAATACGCCCACCGCGCAGAACCTGGCGTCGCTCTACAAGCAGACGAACGTGTCATTCATCCGCTCTGGCGTGAGCGACGACGAAGGGGTCGAAGCTGTGCTCAACAAGGCGGGCTGGTGCTCTGGCCGCGAACGCTTCACGGGCCTATGCGATGCGGGGCTCATCAAGTGCACCGACGGCACCACCTACCTTATGAGCACCATGACCAATTCGCCCGACGGCGGCCTGCACACCGTTCGCTTGGCGAACCTGGCATCCACCCTCTTTAAGTGCCGCAACGTGCTGGAATAGCACCTAGCGAACAGGTGGACGCAAAGCAGGGAATGTGGGGCAAGGGTCGCGAATCGGTGTAGTTTTCCTGCCCCTTTCGCCCGCCGTGGGGCGCAAGGACTACAATGAACGGTATTGCGCAAATGCGCGCCGAATGCGCCGGCCTCCGCGGGACGGCGAGCAGCACGCGCTGAGCGCATCGCCTCGGAACGGCGACGCAAAAGGTCCTCGGCGCGTCCATGCGGCGGCCAATGCAGGAAATCGCTTTCATACGATCCCCGCACAACAGCTGCCCGCCTTTGCACGTGCCGATACCGCACCAGCGCCGAACAACGCAACGCCCTCCCCCTCAAAGGGAGCCGCACTGCCAGCAAATAACAAACCCCGAACGAAAGGATTGCCGTGGTGGAACTTGCTCGCGAACTTAACCGTCATGCCGCTTCGGCAACCCACGAGCAAACGCATCTTGCCGAACATCCAGGGCAACTGGTTTGGATTTTCATGGGCATGTCCGTCGTGGGCCTTGCGGGCGAAACGCTGCAGCACCTGGTGGCGTTCGGCGAATTGGAAAGCCGCGCCGGTTTCATTTGGGGTCCGTTTTCGCCCATCTACGGGTTGGCGGCAGTTCTGCTAACCATGCTGCTTGAACCCCTGCAGGACAAAGGCGTTCCGCTGCTTTTGACAGTAAGCGCCATTGTGGGCGGCAGCCTTGAGTACTTCGCCAGCTGGGCCATGGAAACATTTTGGGGCGTGGTGGCGTGGAGCTACCTGAACATCCCCCTCAATTTTGACGGGCGCACTGATGTGTTCCACTGCCTGATCTGGGGCACCATTGGCGTGCTATGGGTAAAGGTCGGCCTACAATTGTGCCAGCGCGTCTTCAACCGCGTGAACACCACCGGCGCCCCGTACCGCGTGGCAACGGCAGCGCTTTCCATCTTCATGGCGCTCGACATCGCTATGACCATCATCGTTTTGTTGCGCGCCGATGCCCGCACCGATGGCATTCCGCCGCAGAATCCCATTGAACAATTCTGCGACACCGCCTACCCCACCGACATGCTGCAGAAGCGTTTCCACAACATGGGCGGCCTCGGCATATAGGCGGGAAAAGGACAGGTACCAGATTCCCATTTACATGCTTGGGCATTTGCCTACGACAAATGCTAAAGTGCCAAGTGCTCTATGCCTTCTGTTTGGCGGGCACCTAGCGCCTACCCCATTTCCCCGTTTTTGCAACAAAGCACAAAAAGCAGGGCCCACCTGCGATAAAGCGAACCGCCTCCCATTTCTTGCGTCCAAGAAATGGGAGGCGGTTCTAGTTCACGAGCGAGGCCCTGTTTTTGTGCGCCATAGCACAAGTGGAAATCTGGTACCTACCCCTTCCCCCTTCCTACTCGTAGAAATCGGCGGCATCCTCGAGCAGCTCGATGATATTGATGCCTTGCGGGCACATATCCTCGCAGGCACCGCATTGAATACAGGCGGAAGCGCGACCGTCGCGGGTTTGCCAAGCGTACTGGCTCTTCGCAAATTCGCGATTCTCAGTCATCTTTTCCAAGTTCAGCAAACCCAATGCTTCAGGAATCTTCACGCCAGCGGGGCAGTCTTTCACGCAATAGCGGCAGTTGGTGCAGGGTATAAGCCCTACGCTCTTCAGCGCGTCAACTGCATCGCCCAGCGCTTTTTCTTCGGAAGCGTTAAAGGGCTCGTTCGCCTTCCATTCGCGCACGTTTTCCTGAATCTGCTCCAACGTCGACACCCCCGAGAGCACGCTGATAACGTTGGGCAGGTTGTAGCAGAATCGATAGGCCCACGAAACCACGCTCTTGTCGGGGTTGGCTGCTTTCAGCACGCTTGCGCCGCGTTCCGGCAAGTCCGCCAAACGACCGCCGCGAGCGGGTTCCATAATCACCACAGGCACACCGTGTTTTTGCGCAACTTTCATGCATTTGCGCGATTCCACCACGGGATCTTCCCAGTCGAGGTAATTCACCTGCAGCTGGACAAAATCCATATCAGGATGATCGGTGAGCAACTTATCCAGCGTTTCGGCGTTGTCATGCATCGAGAAGCCCAGGTGCTTGATAACACCTTCGGCTTTCTTCTGCGCGGCCCATTCCCACATTCCGTACTCATCGAATTTCGCCGTGCGCGCGCCGCCCATGTTATGCAGCAGATAGAAATCGATGTAGTCGGTGCCCAGGCGTTTCAACGAAGTGTCCAAACACGCTTTAGCGTCTTCGGCGGTAGGCTGAGCCCAAGCCAAGCACTTGGTGGCAATGGTAAACGAATCACGCGGATAGCGCTCCACCAGCGCCTTGCGCATGGCAACTTCCGATTCGCCTTCATGGTAGACATAGGCGGTATCAAAATACGTGCCGCCAGCCTCTATGAACGCGTCGACCATCTCCTTCAAGTGCTCGATGTCGATGCTCTTCTGATCCTTAGGGTCGGTAAGGGGTAAACGCATGCAGCCAAAACCCAACTTAGGGGTATCCAAAAGATTGCTCATAGGGGCTCCTTGCCTGATCTTCTACAAATCCTCTGCGCCTATTGTAACGGAAAACCAACTTTAGTAACGTGGCGTTACTTATTTTTGCGGGAAAGCAATAGCGCAGCATAATGCGCGGGTAAACGCCCGAACCCGCAGTGCCTCTCTGCGCCCCGCGGCGCCACCCTGGGCCTGCACCGGATCCGCAACACCCCCCCCGTACTATCTCGGGACTGCTCCAGGAGCTCGATCGCCGTAACAGGACAAATCCCGCGAAAACGCGCGGAGCATCATGACCAGCAACCCAAAATCAGAAACAAGAAAGGCGCCCGCTATGCAGACGCCTCCAGAAAAACCAATTTGGCTAGAATCTACGCTTCCTTGGCACCATACTGCTCGTAATAAGCATCGAGCGCAGCCTTCAGCGTATCATCGATCACCACTTCGCCCTGAACTTCGTGGTTGTACAGGAGCTCGGTAACTTCAGCCATGCTCACGATGGAAGCGACAGGGAAGCCATACTTTTCCTGGACTTCCTTCTGCGCAGTCTTCACGCCGCCCTTACCAACTTCCATACGGTTCAGGGAAACAATCAGACCCTTAACCTCAACATCGGCGGCACCCTTCAAGATTGGGTAGGTCTCATCGATGGACTTGCCCGACGTGGTAACGTCTTCAACCATGATTACACGGTCGCCGTCGTGAAGCTCGGCACCCAGCAGGTTGCCGGCATCGGCACCGTGGTCCTTGACTTCCTTGCGGTTGCAGCAGTACTTAACTTCCTTGCCGTACAGCTCTTCCAAAGCAATGGCGGTAACAACGGCCAGCGGAATGCCCTTGTAGGCAGGACCGAAAATGGTGTCGATGTCGTTCGGCAG
>OGQV01002132.1_pt1 | contig 12528 bp, 8 predicted proteins | sample 1553311 | NCBI WGS metagenome assembly OGQV01 (sample SAMEA2579976, study PRJEB22360) | human gut metagenome
GGAACGTCCGCCAGCCGCGGCGTTCCCCTTCGGCCGTCACGCCTTTCCGCAATCCAGAATTGGCAGATACCCCGCCGGCTATCGCAATGTCCCTTATCCGAAACTCCCGGGCCGCCCTGACCAATTTGCCCAACAGGATATCCACGACGGTTTTTTGAAGCGAAGCGCACAGGTCGTTGATATTCGCCTCGATGAAACCGGGTTCCTCCTTCACCCGGTCGCGCAGGAAATAGAGGAACGACGTCTTCAGCCCACTGAAACTGTAATCGAAACCCGGCACGGAAGGTTTGGCGAACCGGAAACGCTCCGCATCGCCCTGCGCCGCCAGGCGGTCGATGACCGGCCCGCCGGGATAAGGCAGCCCCATCACCTTGGCGCACTTGTCGAAAGCCTCGCCCGCCGCATCGTCTATCGTGGTGCCCACGATTTCCATCTCAAGCGGAGCCGTCACCTTTACGATTTGGGTATGCCCTCCCGATACGAGCAGACACAGGAACGGAAACGAAGGATGCGGAACCGTCTCGCCCGGAATATCGATGAAATGCGACAAAATATGCCCCTGCAAATGATTGACCTCCACGAGCGGTATATTATTTGCAACGGCCAATCCTTTGGAGAACGACACTCCGACGAGCAGGGAGCCGAGCAGGCCGGGCCCCCGGGTAAAGGCGATGGCATCGAGGTCGGAGACACCGACCGACGCGTTTTTAAGCGCCGTATCCACCACGGGAACGATGTTCTGCTGATGGGCACGCGAGGCGAGTTCGGGAATCACGCCGCCGTATTGCATATGCACCGCCTGCGAGGCGATGACGTTGGAAAGCATTTCGGTACCGCACAGCACGGCTGCCGAGGTATCGTCGCACGACGACTCGATGCCGAGAATCACGGCACCGGAGCGGGATGAATTTTCCAAGACCTGTACTTTTAATTGACAAATGCCCCTTCACGCCCCTTTAAAACAGGGATAACGGATGGCAGTTTCGTTAAAAATTAGTAAAATTGCGATTCGTTCCGCGGGCCTTTAATGGGGAGTGAAACAGCTATGCGCAAAGGTATAAAAATATTGGGAAAAGTGCTGTCGTGGATAATCGTCGCGATAGTCGGACTGCCGGTTGCAGCCGCCCTGCTGTTGAATGTCGGGACGGTACAGAACTTCGCCGTCCGCAAGGCCACGGAACTCCTTTCGCGCAAACTCGAAACCACCGTCTCCATCGACCGCATCCGTCTGCGCGGATTCAGCCGGCTCGTCGCCGAAGGGCTCTACATCGAGGACTACACGGGCGATACCATGCTCTACGCCAAAAAATTGGGAGCGGCCGTCAGCAAAAGCGCCCTGCTACACAAGAAAATCATTATCGGGGACGTATTTCTGGACGAGGCAAAAATCTATCTCTATACTCCGCGAGACGGGGAACTCAACATCGCGCAGCTCATCTCCCGACTGGGCAGCGACACCACCAAACAGAAGAGCTCCACGAGGCTGGCCTTCCGCGACCTGCGGATTTCCGACTCGCGCTTCATGTTCCGCAACGAAGGGGCCGACACCCTCTCCCAGGGAGTCAATTTCGGAAATATGGTGTTCGACGGACTCGACATCCGGAGCGACGGACTCGATATCGACGGGGGAACCATCACGATGGATATCGCCTCCATGTCATTCCGCGACATCAGCGGCTTCACGGTCCGCAACCTCTCCACAGACCAGCTCACCGTGGGCGACGGCCTGATAGCCCTGAACGGCACACGCATCGTTACGCCGCGTTCGGACCTCTCCATGCCGGTATTCCGGATGGACGGCGGCAACTGGGAGGCCATGGCCGATATTCTCGACAGCGTCCGCTTCGATGTTCGGCTCGAACATTCGACGCTCTCCACCCGTACGCTCGCCTACTTCGTCCCCTCGCTCGGTACGGACGAAGGACTCCTGCTCCGCAATGCGACAGTGGATTTCGGCGGCACCATCAATGACTTCAAAGTGAAACTCGCCCTGCTGGTCGGCGACCGGGAGGCCGAGATAGGACTCGACGCCGCCCTGGCCAACGTCACGGACATCGGCAATGCCACATTCGACATCGACATCACCCGACTCGTATCGAGCGGCAGCGGAGTGGACAAGATAGCGGGCGCACTCCTGCCCGACTCGCTGCCGCGGCAGACCGCCGAGATGATTGCCCGCGCGGGAAACTTCTCCCTGACAGCCAAGGCCTCCGGCCGGACGACGGCATTCGGAGCGGAACTGTCGCTGCATGCGGATGCGGGTACGGTAACCGTCAGCGGACACGGCGGCATGCACGGAGAGGCGGGAACGGATTTCGATGCACACGTCACGGTAAACGGCGTGGATGCCGGAAGAGTGACGGGGAACGACCTGCTGGGGAAGGTCATCGCGGATATGAAGGCACAGGGACATGCCGGCAAGGAGGGACTCTCGGTGAACGGCAGCCTTTTCGTGCCGATGGCCGAATTCAACGGCTACACCTATAGCCAACTGATGGCTTCGGGCAGCTACGCCGGCAAACAGGCCATGCTGAACGTCATGTCGGGAGACCCGAAACTGCTCTTCACGGTGAACGGTTCGGCCGATTTCCGCAATGCCGTTCCCGCCTACAATGCCGAAATAAACCTGCGCCGCGCCGACCTGCACAGCCTCAACGTCAATCGGAAAGACAGCATCGCCATTCTCAGCGGCCGTGTACGGGCGAAGGGCAGCGGTACCAATCTGGATAACATCAACGGCGAGATACTGCTCTCGAACCTCCGCTACACCTCCTCGACGGACGACGTACAGGCTGATACCATCCTCTTCACCGGCCGCAACAGCGACGAAAGCAAATACCTCGCCATGAGTTCCTCTTTCGCCGACGTGGAATTCAAGAGCGGAATAAGCTATAAAGAAATATTCAACTATCTGAACCACATTCTCTACGACTATCTGCCCGCACTCGATGCGACGGGCGGGACGCAAGCAGCGCACCGCCCTGGCGACCGGATGCTTTCCGGCGGCGCACCGACTGCCGCAGGTCCCCTGTCAGTACGGCCCGCCACCGGAACATCTGCGCCTCCCCGGATACGCACCGACCGGCAGGGACACACGATACCCGTCACCCTCAAGCGTTCCGACAGCCGGTCGGAACTGCACCTCGACATCAAGGCAGCCAACAACATCGCCGCTATCTTTCTGCCGGGCTTCAGCATCGCCGAAGGCACGAAGGTGGATGCCGAATTCAATCCGATGACCGAACGATTCTCCGTGACGGCCAACAGCGACTACATCGAATACGCCGACTTCTTCGTAACGAAACTCGGCTTCACGGCCGACAACACATCGGACCCCGGAGCAATCGCCCTGCGGTTCACCACCGAAGACCTCTACCTGCCGGGGTTTTCCATGCCGTCCAACGACATCGCCGCCCGTGTGGCAGACGACAGAATAGAGGTCAATGCCAACATCAGCAACAGTACGTCGGACCTGAATGCCGTATTCGACGTACAGTCGCTCCTCTCCCGAACGGAAGAGGACAAGGAACTGCGCATCGGCCTTCTCTTCAAGTCCTCGTCCCATATCATGACGGGCAAACAGCGCTGGAACATCTCCTCGAACCTGATAGAATATACGCCGAAACGGATAACGATAGACGACTTTCTGATAACAAGCGGCGCACAGAAGCTGCATGTGGACGGCACGCTCGCCGGCGGCAAGGACGACACGCTGCGGCTGGCGCTCGACGAGTTCAGCATCAGGCCGCTCAACAGCATAGCCGGACTGCCCGAAGGTACCGTACGGGGTTCGCTCGACGGTTCGGCCACGCTCATTTCCGGCATGAAAGACCCGATACTCATCGCCGACATCATGATGGACAGCCTGAGCATGAACGGTTATACGGCACCGAGGCTGCGCCTGAACAGCGCATGGGACTTCGCTACCGAACGGGCGGGCCTGTCGCTCGTCAATACGGCCGACGGCAAAACTCTCGTGCGCGGCTTCTACCGCCCCGACACCAACAGCTACGCCGCTACGGTGGACATCGACGGCATTCCGCTCGCAGCGGCGAACCCGTTCCTGCCCGCCGACGTCATCCATTCGGTGGAAGGCACCACGGCCCTCTACCTCGAACTCCGCGGAAGCAAGGGCATGCCGAAGATGAACGGCACACTGTCGGTAAGCGACTTCTCGACGACCATCGGCATCACCGACGTCACATACAGTACACCGACGCTCGACATCGACATCGACGGCGGAACCGTGCGCCTGCCCCTCACGACGCTCACCGACGGCGAAGGGAACAAAGCCACGCTCGAAGCACAGGCCGACATCAGCAACACCTCGAACATCGCATACTCCGCACGTCTGATTCCCTCCAACATCATGGCCATCGACACGAAAGCCAGGGCCAACGACCAATTCTACGGCAAGGTCTACATCTCCGGAGCCGTCAATGTGAAGGGCAACCGCAACGGAATCAACGTGGATGTGGCGGTCACCACGCAACCGGGGTCGGCTTTCTATCTGCCGCTGTCCAACAAATCCAACATGTCGGAAGCCGACTGGATTGTATTCGAAAGCCGCCAGCCGGAGAACGCTGCACCGGAGAACGTGCTGGAGCTGAAAAAACAACTGTACGAACGCTCCATGACGGAACGGACCAAGCGCAAGGAGAAGGTCAACCTGAACCTCAACGTATCGCTGAACGTCAACCCCGGACTGCTGCTCTCCATCATCATCGACCCGGCCACCAACATGACGGTCAATGCACGCGGTACGGCCGCACTCAACGTCCTGCTCAACCCGGGAACCGGCGAACTTTCCATATTCGGCACCTACGAGATAGCGGAAGGGGACTTCCTGTTCAGCATGCAACCGATAATCTCCAACAAGAAGTTCATCCTGCAACAGGGAGGAACCATCCAGTTCAGCGGCGACCCGATGGATGCCATGCTCAACATAGAGGCCGTATACAGGGTGCGGGCTTCGCTCCAGCAGCTCGCCTCGTCGCTCCAGGGAACCGGCATCAACACCGGGACGCGCGTCCCGGTGGACTGCATCGTGCGCATCAGCGAAAGCCTCCGCAAACCAAACCTCACGTTCGACATCCGCATTCCCTCGGCCGACGCCGACATACAGAACGTGCTGAGCGGCGCCCTCGCCTCCAACGAGGACAGGGCCCTCAATTTCCTGTGGCTCGTGGGATTCGGTTCATTCGCTCCGAACGGCAGTACGGCTTCCGACACCGATGCCACATCGGCCGGAGCAACGCTGGGCCTCAACTTCCTCTCCAACCAATTGAGCAACCTCATCTCCACCAACGACCTGAACATCATGCTGAACTACCGACCGCAGGACCAGACCTCCTCGGAGGAGGTGGATTTCGGCTTCTCCTACAACATCGGAGGCAACGACCGGCTCATCCTTGAAGTGGAAGGCAACTACAACGCCGACAATAACATGCGTAACAATGCCAACATTACGGGAGACGCCTCCCTGACCTGGATAATCACCCCGGCGGGCAACGTATCGCTCAAAGCCTTCACGCGCACCATCAACCGCTACGACGAAAACCAGGGTCTCCAGGAGAACGGCATCGGTATCTATTACAAGGAGGACTTCAATGTCTTTTCCGACATCGTCCGCCAGTCGCGTGCACGCAAGGAGGCCCGCCGTCGCAAACGCGCGGAGAAAGAGGCGGCGAAGGCCGGCAGTGCGGAACAGCCCGCCGCACCGACAACCGGAACCGCCCCCCTCGATGCCGCGCCCAACGACGGGAACAGCCGACCGGCCGAAACACAGCAACCCGCCAAAAGCCGTATAGAACAGCGGCGGGAGGAGAGCGAGGAGCGGCGACGACGCATGCGCGAGGAGATGCAGCGCCGCCGCGAAGAGGAGGCACGTACGACAGCAGCCGAAGAACCGGCTGCTCCGGCGGAACGGGAATCCGGCCAGTAACGTCTCCGGCGGAACGGCAGTCACCGTCCGACCGTAATACGGCACGGGATACGACAAATCCGCAGCGGTCGCAACATCCGTCCCTACCGAAGGGACGACATCGCCTTCACAGGCTGAAAGCAGGGGTACGGTTCATGAAATTGAAATATGTTTCTTAAATTTGCGGAGCCTTATGCGGTTTCGGACCGCACGGCATACGAAACACAGCAAAAGAAAACCCGATAACAACTTAACAGGCTTACACTATGACGATATTTTTGCAGGCAGCGGGCGCTGCCGTTGCCGAACAGCCCAAAACGATGGGGTTCGGGGAACTGTTCCTTGCCGGAGGCTGGCTGATGTGGGTACTGCTGGTGCTGGGGGCACTGGCCATATACATCTTCGTGGAACGCTTCATCGCCATCCGCAAGGCATCGAAGATAGACCAGAACTTCATCAACAAGATACGCGACTTCATCTACGAAGGAAGAATGGAGGCGGCGGTAGACCTCTGCAAATCGACCGATACCCCCATCGCCAGGATGATAGACAAGGGCATCGAACGCATCGGGCGTCCCATGACCGACGTGCAAAACGCCATCGAGAATGTCGCCAACCTCGAAGTCTCCAAACTCGAAAACGGTCTGCCGGCTCTGGCCACCATCTCGGGAGGCGCCCCGATGATTGGTTTTCTCGGAACGGTGATAGGGCTCGTACAGGCCTTCATGAACATGTCCATGGCGGGAGGCGTAGTGGATATGAGCATCCTATCCAGCGGCATGTACGTGGCCATGATTACCACCGTGGGCGGCCTTATCGTCGGTATTCCCGCCTACTTCGGCTACAACTACCTTATCGCGCGTATCGAAAAGCTCATCTTCCAGATGGAGGCCAACTCCATCGCTTTCATGGATATCCTCAACCAACCGGTAGATAAGAAGAAATAAGGCCATGGCTATCAGAAGAGGCTCAAAGGTCAATTCGGCGTTCAGCTCGGCCTCGATGACCGACCTGATGTTCCTGCTGCTGGTGTTCATGCTCATAGCCACCACGCTCATCAACCCCAACGCGCTGAAACTGACTCTTCCCACGAGCAACAACCAGATAAAGGAGAAACCCTATACCACGGTCTCCATCACCTCCGACCTGCAATATTACGTAGAGACGGTTCCCGTCCGGTTCGACGACCTGGAGACCATCCTGCGCGGAAAACTCGAAGGTGCGGAACAGCCTACCCTGTCGCTGCACGCGGACAAGAGCGTTCCCATCGACAACGTGGTGAAAGTGATGAACATCGCCAAGGACAACAAGTGGACGCTCATCCTGGCCACGAGTCCCAATTGACAGGCACATGTACTATTACGCTCCCGATAATAACCGGACAGGCAGGCGCGCGGGCCTCATCGCCGCGGCGTGTTACCTCGCCACATTCCTTGCGGTGAGCCTGTTCGTGTCGTTCCGGACGGAGTACGAACGTCCCGCCGAAGGCATCCTCATCGACTTCGGCGACGACAGCGACGGGAGCGGTACACAGAACGTGGCACTGTCCGAAACCGAAGAGGCGGCCAGCCGGCCGGACACCTCGCAGGAAGAGTATCTTACGCAGGAGACGGAACCGGCACCGGTCATTACGACGGGCAGCCAGCGCCAGCAGCAGACGGAGCATACCCCTGCCGAACAGGAACGGCAGGTGAACCGCCGCGCCCTTTTCCCGGGCAGGAGCACCTCCTCGAATGCCTCTTCGCAGGGCTCCGGCGCACAGACGGCCGGAAATCGCGGGCACGAATCGGGCGGTGACGGCAGCAGTACCGGTACGGGAACGGGAAACGAAGGCATCTCCTTCGACCTGAAAGGGCGCCGGGCGATAGGCAGCCTGCCGAAACCGGCCTACGAATCCAACGACGCACAGGGTATCGTCATCATCGAAATCACCGTGGACGCACAGGGGCGCGTACAGAACACGGCCTTCCATCCGCAGGGCTCCACGACCCAAGATGCCAGACTGCTCGATGCGGCTCTGCAAGCGGCACGGCAGGCACGGTTCTCGCCGAGCGAAGCCAACGCGGTACAAACGGGTACGATAACCTACGTCTTCCGCCTCCAATAAGAAAGGTCCCGAGAAGACGGTCCTCCGTCCTTGTACGGGTTCCCGACCTACGCTGCCCGCAAGACAAGAAATATCACATTCCGGACGAACGGGTCTGCGCCCGTTTCCTTCTCAGGAAACCGCAGCGCTCCGGATGCCCGGTCAAAACAGCAAACGGAGATGTACGCAATCCTCACGGCCGCAGTTGCGGCACTGATACTCGGCACAACCGGCGGCATGAACGCAGCTACGGCGGTGCCTGCCGCCGTGCACGCATCCGGCACGGAACAGAAACAGGAGCCGGCGCCCGAACTCTCTTTCGACCGCATGGAGCACGATTTCGGAACGCTCCGTTTCAAAGGCGAGCCGCAAACCGCGGTTTTCGTCTTTACGAACACCGGTTCGGCCCCGCTCGTCATCACCCGCACCGAACAGAGCTGCACCTGCCTCTCGGTAAAGTATCCGCGCAAACCCCTCATGCCGGGCGAGTCGAGCACTTTTGAAATAACCTACAACCCGAAAAACGAAACGGGGCCCTTCAACAACAACGTGAAGATATACTCCAATACGGGAAACAGCCGACCGGTAGCGGTATTCGTCCGCGGCGAAGTGGTGAAATAAAAAGACCGACAGGTTGAAACGACCGAAACCTATAATCCGGAATCCTCATCCCTGTTGCTGATATGCCTTTCGGCTTCGTTATAGACCCGGCCCCGGCCGAAGTTATAACTCACTCCCAGCATCACCCGATTGTACGAATCCCTCTGACTGCCCGTGCTCTTGCGCCAAACGGCGCTTCCGTCTATGGTATGCGACCGGGACTCCGGACGAATCAGGAAATTGGCGCAGGATAGGGAGAAGGCGAAATTCCGATACTTGTAGATTATTCCGATTCCGGAACCCAGGTCGCTGTACACTATCATCGGCGGTACCATGTTTCCGGTAACGATGTTGCCCTGATAAAATGCCGAAAGGTTCTTCCAGGCGAATTGTATATAGTAGCTTAAAGGAATTCGCAGATAACCTACCCTTCCCAAGACACCGGAATTCAGATTCGTGTAATAAACGCCGCCCTGCAGTTTAATCGTCAGGATGTCGTTTTCAAACGGGGTGAGCTGCAAAGCGTAATTGATTCCGCAGGTCTCGCTGGACTTGTCATTGACCGGCATGTACTCATACCGGGCCCCATCCTGCCGATAGTAATAATTAATGGGGTTCTTCGCATATCCGTAGAGGCAGGTGACGTTGATATTCAGCCACTTGTTGGTATATCCCGTACCGATGAATGCCGAGTTCCGGAATCCGTTCTTCAGGGACGGATTGCCGCGTGAAACGATATTTTGGGTTATCATGGCAATCCGGTCGTCGAGCATGCCGAGGCTCGGCGAGGTATTGGCCTGGCTGAATCCCGCCTTGACGATGAAGGAAGACGATATCTGATAGCCGGCGATGACATTCGGAGCGAAGACCCACTGCCACGAATCGTTGCCGGCCGTTACGGTACGGCTGGCGATAACCCCCAAAGAGAAACGGTACGAGAACCTGGTTTTTATCTTGCCCGACACTTCGGCCGCAAGGTAGTTGTTCATCCGTGTCGTCCGCTCCTGCCGGTCGCCCGACAGCCAGCTGGCCGTATGCGCGATGTTGGACTCGTACGCAAAGCGTTCGCCTACCGAAAACGCGACCTTCTCGAAATTCTTGATGTAAAGCGCCTGTCCGATGGCCGAGTATTTCCGGCCGTCGACAGTCAGGAAATCCTCGAATACGGGACGGTCGTCCGCCGAATCGTACTCGCTCGAACGGGTATCCAGCCCCGAATCGAAATAGTTTCCCGTGATAGCCATGATGAGCTCCTGTTTCCGGCCCAACTGCCTCCAGAAGTAGAGGTCGAGCGTCGGATTGAATATTTTGGACTCCGTCCTGTAATTGCCGTACCGCTGCATCCCGGCCGCACCCTCCAAAAACTCTATCTGCGAATCGTAATGGTTTTCATTATTCCGCAGACTGGGATAGAAGGTCGCCTGAAAGACGTACTTGTCCTGAAGCTGGTTGGTGTATTTGAGATTGAAATCGTTATAGAAACTCCTGTAACCGCCCGAAGTATGGAGATATTGGGCATAATCCGTCCCGTTCAGCGCATACCGGTACTCATCGTCCACAAACTGTGCGTCCGACTTGTGCCAGCTCGCATAATAGCGGAAGGTCAGCTGGCTGCGGCCGCGGTTGTAACGCAGGTAAAAACTGTCGTTGAGCCATCGGACCGGAACGGCATGTTTCAAATCGATGCCTCCGTAGAAGCCGTCCCTGACCTCTTGGGTAACGATGTTCAGCACCGCATTCCCGCCGCCGTACCGTATGGGCGGCAGGTCGTAATACTCTATCTGACCGACCTCCTCCGGACTAATCGTCTTCAGCTCCTGTGCCGAAGCCGCGATGCCGTTTACGAGAATCGTGACGGCCCCGTCGCTCGACGAGACGGTCTCGTTGATACGGTCGAGCGTAACCTGCGGCACCTTGTTGGTCAGGTCGAGGCCCGTGACGGCCGTCCTGCGGTCGGCATTGGTCACCCGGTAAACGGTACGGTCGAGATAGTGGGTCACGTTCGTCCCCACGACCACCACATCGTCTATCGCCGTCGCCTCCTCTTCGAGGAGATAATCCTTGCGCATCTCATACGTATTGCCCAAAGACGACCTTCTGATATGCACGGTATCGTTCAGTGTGCGAAACCCCAGAGACTGTATCGTGAGCAGGTATTTGCCCTCGCGATGTTTCCCGAAAGCGTAATTCCCCTGCATGTCCGTTACCGCCGTTTCGACCAGCCGCGTGGTGTCCCTCATCCCCCGCAGGCTGACGGCAGCGAAAGCGACCGGTTCCTCCTCCCGGGTCGTGACCTTCCCTTTCAATACAATCTGGGCGTCCACCGCGGCGATATTCGCCGCAATTACGAACAGGACGAACAATATACAGAACTTCGATTTTTTCATGGAGTCCAAATCAATTTTACCTGCCTCTTTTCCGGTACGTGTTCGACAAGCCGTGCGGGACGCCGGCAACGGCCTGCGAAAGAGAAAATGCCCGATACATCAAGCTGTCTCTTCCGTTTTGCATACCGCAGCCTTTCCGAAGAACTAACCGCATCCTGCACGCCCCGACCACGGACGGAATCTCTAAATATCCCAGGAAGGATTCTCCATCAACGGTTCCGTAATAGCCAACGCGTCATTGCCTGGAATATTTATCCTGAAATCGAGAACGCCGGCATAATACGGCGAATCCGTATCGCTCAGGTCGTAATAGTCTATGCTGACAATATCCTTAGCGGTCACAAGCTCGCACAGCTCCTCATATGAACTGCTGTACATGACATATCCATTGAATAGGATACGTACATTCGCTCCGTTTGCGTCGGTAAAGAAACCGTCCTCATAAATGACTCCGGGAATATGTCCATACACATCCTCTATGGTAACGGCATCGGGGGCAATCTCTGCCGGAACGTACATGGCCACCGGCATCAACATCCCTGCGTCCGGCGTGCGTTCCAGCGCGATATTATAGGTGCGGTTCAACCGAACAGTCGCATCATATCGGGGCTTTATCTTTTTCGTCACCGTTTCGCAGCCCGGTGCAGTAACCTTCAGAAGATAGACCCGGTCCATCTCGACATTGCCGAAGTCGTACCAACCATTGACAGAGGTGAACGCCGCATACTCCGGTTCTCCCGTCTGCGGGTCCAGCAGCCAGACCGAAGCGAATGGCATGGCTTGCATCGTACCGCGGATAAACACATGCCCCGTTACCCACTGCTCGCGCGCCCCGGCAAACACGGCGCCGCCTAAAAACAAGAAAAGCAACAAGAGTTTTCGCATAATCCCATCAATCTTTTTCGAGGTATCGCACTTGAAAGATAATAATAAAATATTAATTCATTCGCTTAATCGTCAAAATATTACCCTTCCGTTCCGTCACCCCGGCCGGCAACAAGGCACTCCCGATACCCGGTACATCGACAAACAGCATCCGATGAAGAGGGCCGCCCGTCCGGTCATCTCATTCACTCCACGGGCATTTACCACTCTCCAATCGCAACACGCCCATAAACCGGAGGAACACCCGACAGACGCAGAAAGGATCCATTGAATACATCTAACCATATCCGTTCAACCGAATCGCTCCTGCGACCGCAGGCCGGGATGCTGCCCGACAGCCGCTTTCGGTTTTCATCGAATATATTTTGTTATATTTGCGCCGCCTTAACAAAACTAACCCTGACAAACATCCGTTATCGTGAAACACACCATCGATTTCCAACCCAAACTTTTCACGGCGCTGAAAAACTACGACCGCCGGAAATTCACCGCCGACCTGATGGCCGGCATCATCGTCGGCATCGTCGCCCTCCCCCTCGCCATCGCATTCGGCATAGCCAGCGGCGTTTCGCCCGAAAAGGGACTCATCACCGCCATCATCGGCGGGTTTATCGTCTCCCTTCTCCGGCGGCGGCCATAGACCGAAG
>OGQV01002138.1_pt1 | contig 12494 bp, 8 predicted proteins | sample 1553311 | NCBI WGS metagenome assembly OGQV01 (sample SAMEA2579976, study PRJEB22360) | human gut metagenome
AGCCGATGACCTCCGCGATGGTGCAGGTGCCGCTGCGGATCAGCTCGTCGGCGTTTCCGGTCCAGACATCGGTGCCGTGGGACAGGCCCGAGATCTGGATCAGCTCCGAAAAGTTTCGGGGCCGGGCCTCCACCAGCATTCCGCGCACGAAGTTGGTGCCCATTTCCGGGATGCCGAAGGTGCCGGTCTGGCTGTCGATCTGCTCCGGGGTCACGCCCAGCTCCTCCGGGCTGGTGAGCAGGCTGTACACCCGGGGGTCGTTCATGGGGATGCTGTCCACAGGGATGCCGGTGTACTCCTCAAAATACTTGTAGAAGGTGGGCATATCGTGGCCCAGCTCGTCCAGCTTGAGCAGGGTGTCGTGGAGGTACTTGAACTCGAAATGCGTCGTGAGCAGGCCGCCCGCCACATCATCCGCCGGGTGCTGGATGGGGCAGAAATCGTAGATCTCGTAGGTATCGGGCACAACCACCATGCCGCCGGGGTGCTGGCCGGTGGTGCGCTTGACACCGGTGCAGCCCAAGGTCAGGCGGTTCTCCTCAGCGTGGTTGACGGTTTTGCCGCGGGCTTCCAGATACTTTTTGACGTAGCCGTAGGCGGTCTTGTCCTGAATGCCAGACACCGTGCCCGCCTTGAACACATTGGCCTTGCCGAAGAGCTCCTCGGTGTAGCGGTGGACGTTGGACTGATACTCGCCCGAGAAGTTCAGGTCGATATCAGGCTCCTTGTCGCCGTAGAAGCCCAGGAAGGTCTCAAAGGGGATGTCGTGGCCGTCCACCAGCATCCGGGTGCCGCAGTGGGGGCAGTCCTTATCGGGCAGGTCAAAGCCGTCGTCCACGCTGCCGTCGGTGATGAACTCGCTGTACTTGCACTTGGGGCAGCGGTAGTGGGGCGGCAGGCTGTTGACCTCCGAAATGCCGGAGAAGTGGGCCACGGCGGAGGAGCCCACCGAGCCACGGCTGCCCACCTGATAGCCGCCCGCGTTGGAGTAGGCCACCAGCTTGACGGCAATGACGTACAGAACAGCGTAGCCGTGGCCGCAGATGGAGTCCAGCTCCTTTTTCAGGCGGTCCTCCACGATCTTGGGCAGGGGGTCGCCGTAATCCCGCTTGGCGTGTTCCCAGGTGGCATCGCGCAGCTGCTGCTCCGCACCCTCGATGCTGGGCGGGTAGGTGCCGCGCGGGATGGCCCGCACGTTGTTGTCGATGGTGGCCGCGATCTTGCGGGGGTTGGTCACCACGATCTCGTAGGCCTTTTCCTTGGGCAGGTAGCTGAACTGCTTCAGCATATCCTCAGTGGTGCGGTAGAACAGCGGGGGCTGGGTGTCCGCATCCTTGAAGCCGTTGCCCGCCTGCAGCACCGTGCGGTAGATGGCATCCTCCGGCTCGGTAAAGTGCACGTCGCCGGTGGCGATGACCGGTTTGTGCAGGTCCTCGCCCAGCCGGATGATGGTGCGGTTGAAGTCCTTGATGACTTCCTCGCTCTCCACCTTGCCGTCCCGCACCATATACTCGTTGTTGCCCAGGGGCTGGATCTCCAGCACGTCGTAGTAGGAGGCGATCTTCTTCAGTTCCTCGTAGGAGCGCCCCTCCACAACGGCACGGTAGAGCTCGCCCGCCTCGCAGGCGCTGGTCAGGATCAGGCCGTCGCGGTACTTGTTCAGCAGGCTGCGGGGCACACGGGGCTTTTTGAAGAAGTAGTTGACGTGGGCCTCGCTCACGATCTTGTACAGGTTCTTCAGGCCCATCTGGTTCTTGACCAGAATGATGAGGTGGAAGTACTTCTTTTTCAGCACCTCCCGGTTGCCGCCCAGACCGGTGTTGATGCCCTCCACGGTGGTGACCTCTTTCTCGGCAAGGTCACTGAGCATGACGCAGAAGATGCGGCCCAGCGCGGCGGAATCCTCGCAGGCGCGGTGGGCCTCGTAGCTGGGCAGCTCCAGATGCTTGTTGATGGTCCCCTGCTTGTAGTTGTGCAGGCCCGGGTACATGGCCTGCGCCATGGTCAGGGTGTCGATATAGGTCGGCTCAAAGGAAATGCCGCTGCGCTTGGCGGCGGCTTTCAGGAAGCGGATATCGAACGCATGGGCATTGTGGGCCACCAGGATGCGGCCATCCGCGAACCGGAGAAAGGCTTCCAGCGCTTCCTTCTCCCCGGGGGCATCAGCCACCATCTCGTTGGTGATGCCGGTCAGCTCGGTGATCTTGGGGGTGATGGGCTTGCCCGGCTTGACAAAGGTGTCGAACTCCTCCACCACTTCCCCGTTCCGCACGATCACCGCGCCGATCTCGGTCAGGTACTCCACGCCGGGGTCCAGGCCGGTGGTCTCGGTGTCGAACACGCAGAACTCGCCGTCCAGCGGCTGGTCCTTCACGCCGTAGACGCAGGGCACCATATCATCCACAAAGTAGGCCTCGCAGCCGTAGATCAGCTTGAACTCCGGGTCGCTCTTGTGGATCTCGTCGGTGGCCAGCATGGCCTCCGGGTAGCCCTGACAGACACCGTGGTCGGTGATGGCAATGGCAGGGTGGCCCATCCGGTGGGCCAGCTTGACGATGCCGCCCGGGTCGCAGAAGGCATCCATGCTGGACAGCTTGGTATGCAGGTGAAGCTCCACCCGCTTTTCCGGGGCGTTGTCCTCCCGCTTTTTCCGCTCCACGAACAGGACATCGTAGGGGTAGACGATGTAGTCGTGCTCGTACTTGTCGTAGGTGCAGTCACCGCGCACCAGCAGGGTGGTGCCCTTGGGGATGTTCTCCCACTTGGAGCAGTCCTCCCCTTCCTGCGCGCGGATCTTCAGGTTGATGGAGCCGGTGTAATCGGTAATGGACACCGTGTAGATCTTGCGGTAGTTGCCCTTGACCTCGGTAAAGAACACGTCGCCCCAGATCACGCACTTGCCGCCCTCGCCGCCCAGGTCCTTGAGGGGGGTGAGGTTCTTGGGGGTGAACATCTTGCCGTGGAAAATGGTCACGGGCTTGTCGGTCAGGTCAAGGCCCTCCACCTTGATGGAGGGGGCGGTGTTCTTTTTCTCGAACTTGACCACCGGCGGGGCGATCTTGCGCTCCAGCTTTTCCTCCATCTGGCGCTGTTCGGCCTCGCCCACCGCGCTTGTCAGGGTGACTTTGGGCCTGACACCGGTGTGGGCGGCAACGCGGTCCGCCAGCAGGCGCTCAAACTCCATCTCCTGCAAAAACTTGGTGCCGTGGCAGACCCCCACCGTGATGTTCTGGCCGGTGATGGTGATCCGGCACCGGTCCAGAAAGCCGTTGATGGGGATGCCGTCCCGCTTCATCTCCTCCATCAGCTCCCGCAGGGCGGCTTCGTCCAGCGTGGCATAGCCAAAGAGGTTGTCGATCTTCAGTTCAAAGCCCTCATAATCCGGCTGCAGGGAGGCCAGCAGCCGGGCGCACAGCCCCTTGTCCAGCGGGGCGGCACTGCGCAGGGTAAAAACAACCTGCCGCTCCTGCCGCAGCATCCGGGCATGCTCCACGATCACGCGCCCGAAACTGGCCGCGAAATCCGGGTCCGCCATGAACTGCGGCCATAGCTGAGATACAAGTGGTGTCACGATGGGTTACTCCTTTTGATGTTATTTCTGAACCTCTCAGGCGCTTCGCCTGCGCCCTCTCCGTCATCCCTGCGGGATGCCACCTCTCCCAAAGGGAGGTCTGTGAGGGTTGCTTTGAGCAGGGCCTTGATCTCCACATCCTTCACCGGGCTGCGCTCCATGGCAAGGAGATAATCGCTCTTATCCACCCGGCTCCAGTCAATGACCTGATGCAGCTCCTTTTTCAGGATGCAGTCCAGCCAAATGCGGGTGCTGCGGCCATTGCCTTCCCGGAAGGGGTGGGCAACGTTCATCTCCACATACTTTTCGATGATCTCATCAAAGGTGGACTGGGGCATCCGGTCGATGCTTTCCAGCGCCGAGGCCAGATACATGACGGGTGCGAACCGGAAATTGCCCTTGGCAATGTTCACGGTGCGCATCTGCCCGGCAAAGGGGTAGATCTCGCCGAACAGATAGCCGTGGATCTTTTGCAGGCCCGCAAATGTCCCCACCGGGAAGGCATCCAGCAGGCCGGTGTCGTAAAGCTCCAGCGCTTTGGTCTTGCTGATCTTTTCCTCAGCCCGGGCCAGCGCGGCCTCGTCGGTCAAACCAAGTTTGTTTTCTAAGGGCATTGTGTTCTCCTTGCTGAACCTCTCAGATCTTATAGATCTCCTCCATGAACTGGTCGAGGATATTATCCCCGGTCAGCTTCTTGATGGGCTGGCCGTGGATGAAGAGGACAGCCTCGCCCTTGCCGCCTGCAATGCCGATATCGGCTTCGCGGGCCTCGCCGGGGCCATTGACCACGCAGCCCATCACGGCCACCTTGATGGATTTCTTATAGCCCTGCAGGCGCTTTTCCACCTCGTTGGCGATCTCGGTGCAGGGGTACTGGGTGCGGCCGCAGGTGGGGCAGGTGATGACCTCCGGGCCTGCTACCGGGAAGCCCACGGCGCGCAGGATGTTGTAGCCCGCTTCCACTTCCTTTTCCGGCTCTGCGGCCAGCGAGACCCGGATGGTATCGCCAATGCCTTCCAGCAGCATTCCGCCGATGCCCATGCCGCTTTTCAGCAGACCCATCTGGTAGGTACCCGCCTCGGTAGCACCCACATGGAGCGGGTAATCCGTGACAGCGCTGAGCTGGCGGTAGGCCTCCATCATGCGGGGCACATTGGAGTTCTTGATGGAAATGACGATGTTGTTGAAATCGAATTTTTCCAGCAGGCGCACATGGTACAGTGCACTCTCCACCATGGCCTCCGGCGTGGGTGCGCCGTATTTGGCAAGGATATGCTTTTCCAGACTGCCGCCATTCACGCCGATGCGGATGGGAATGTTCTTGCGCTGACAGGCATCCACCACAGCCTTCACCCGGTCATCGTCGCCGATGTTGCCGGGGTTGATGCGGATCTTATCCACGCCTACATCTGCGCAGGCCAGAGCCGCCTTATAGTCAAAATGGATGTCTGCCACAATGGGGATGTTCACCGCATTCTTGACGGCTTCGATGCACTTTGCATCCGCCGGGCTGGGGCAGGTCACGCGCAGGATCTGACAGCCAGCAGCTTCGCACCGCTTTGCCTGCGCCACATTGCCCTCAATATCCTCCACCGGCACGTTGAGCATCGTCTGCACCGCAACAGGATTCTTGCCGCCGATGGTCACATTGCCGATTTTCACTTCCCGTTTTAACTGCCGCATAAAGCTCCCCTTTCTGTTTTTGCTCACATTGCACCGGTCACAAGCCGGATGATATCATTATAGGTTGCAAAGAGCATCAGGCCAAACAGCAGTGCAAAGGCCGCAATGGTCAGTGTACCCTGCAGCTTTTCCGGCACTGCATGGCCGGTAACGCCCTCAATGATCAAAAATACCACCTTGCCGCCATCCAGTGCCGGAAAGGGCAGCAGATTGAACACGCCCAGATTGATGGTGATGAGGGCCAGCAGCTCCAGCAGATCCTGCCAGCCGTAGCTTGCCGCCTGACCGATCGCTGTCACGATACCCACCGGGCCGGACAGATTGTTGATGCTCTCACGTCCGCGCACAAGGTCTGCCAGCGAGATAAACGCGATGCGTCCGTAGTACAGGGTACTGTTCCATGCTTCTTTTAACACATTGAGCGGTGTTTTTTTGATGCCGTACACCGTAAAGCCAAGGGTCATATGGGTCTGGCCGTTCTCGTCCTGCCAGGTGTCGAACTGCACGTCCGGCAGTTCCACCTTTTGGCCGTCCCGCTTCACGGTGAACCGGGCGCGATAGGCTTCGGTGCGCACCAGCTCATAAAGGATGTCGTTGGCCACAAAGCAGCGCCTGCCGTTCACGGCAACGATCTCGTCCCCCGCCTGCAGGCCGGTCTGGCCGCAGAGGGCATCGTTCTCAATGGAATAGATGGTCTTGCTGGTGATGGCTCCTTCCTGTGCTGCCACAAGAATGACCAGCACCACAAAGCCCAGCACGAAATTCATGAAGGCACCTGCCACCATCACAAGCACACGCTGCCATACCGGTGCCTCGTTCAAAGGGATGCCGGTGCGCTGCTCCGGCGGGACAGGGTTTTCGTCCTCTGCTTCCCGTTCGTCGCGGGCCGCTTCGGCCTGCTGGCTCTCGGGGCTTTCCTCGCCCTCCAGCGCCACATAGCCGCCTACCGGCAATGCACGCAGGCTGTACTGGGTGCCCTTGTAAATTTTCTTCCACAAAGCCGGCCCCATGCCGATGGAAAACTCGTTGACCTGAATGCCGCAGAGCTTTGCCACGGTAAAGTGCCCGAATTCATGAATGGCGATTACAGCGCTGAACACGATCAGTGCGGCGATCAGGGTGATAAAAATTGACATTGCGTCTCCTAAAGCTGAAAAGTCGGAACCCCTCTCAGTCAGGGCTGCCGCCCTGCCAGCTCCCCCAAAGGGGGAGCTTTTGCACATCTGGCCTTACGCTTTTTGAAAGCTCTCCCTTCGGGAGAGCTGCCGAACGCAGTGAGGCTGAGAGGGTTTTTATAAGTGCGCTCTTACAAACTCTCGTGCCATGCGGTCGCACTCGTACACATCGCTGAGGGTATACTCGCCGCCAAAGCTGTCGCTGTCCACGACTGCTTCCACCAGACGGCCAATATCGAGGAAGCCAATTTTGTCCTCAAGGAAGAGCTTGACAGCTTCCTCATTGGCACCGTTGGCAGCACATGGGCCGAGACCGCCCTTTTTGATGGCCTTTTTGCAGGCGGCAAGGCAGCGGAAGGTCTCGTCGTCTGCCACATCGAAGGTGAGCACCTTGAGTGCGGCAAAGTCCAGCTCCGGCACAACGCCGGGTACGCGCTTTGGGTAGGTGAGCGCATACTGGATGGGAATGCGCATATCCGGCACACCCAGCTGAGCAATGACCGAATTATCGCTGAACTGCACCGCCGAATGCACGATGCTCTGGCGCTGCACCACGATCTGGATCTTCTCCGGCGGCAGGCCGAACAGCCACACTGCCTCGATCAGCTCCAGACCCTTGTTCATCAGGGTGGCAGAGTCAATGGTGATCTTTGCGCCCATGTTCCAGTTGGGGTGCTTGAGGGCATCCGCCTTGGTCTTACCGCGCAGCTCCTCGGTCTTCATCCCGAAGAAGGGGCCGCCGGAAGCCGTGAGCAGGATCTTGGTCAGGCTGGGGGCACTCTCCTTATCCTGCAGGCACTGGAAGATGGCCGAATGTTCACTGTCCACCGGCAGCAGCTTTACACCATGCTTTGCCACGGCCTGTGTGACCAGATGGCCGCCGGTGACAAGACTCTCCTTGTTGGCAAGGGCCAGATCATGCCCGCTTTCGATCGCGCACAGGCTGGCACCAAGGCCTGCAATGCCCACCACGCTGTTCAGCACCACATCGGTGCCGTCCAGTGCGGCCAGCTGCTTGAGCCCTTCCGGCCCTACCAGCAGCCGGGGCTCATCTGCACGACCGGAAAGCTCCGCATCCAGCCTGCGGGCCGCATCCGGGTCGGTCATGCAGACATAGCGCGGATGAAACTCTTCGATCTGCTGCAGGATCTTGTCTACATGGCTGTGGGCAGAAAGACCGAACACCTCATAGCCCTGTGCACGGATCACATCCAGGCTCTGGGTGCCGATGGAACCGGTAGAACCCAGCAGAGTGATTTTTTTCGACATCACACGTTCCCCCTTTTAATAGTAGAACACCGCCGTAATGACCATGGTCACAAAGGGCGCAATGAACATCACACTGTCAAAGCGGTCCAGAATGCCGCCGTGCCCCGGGAAGATGGTGCCGTAATCCTTGATGCCGCACTGGCGCTTGACCACGCTGGCAAACAGATCGCCATAAATGCCCAGCACCGCCGCCACGCAGCCCAGCAGCGCAATGATCACGTACATGGAAACGCCAATGTTGGAGCGGGTGAAGGCTTCCATCCGGTTTGCCGCCACTGAGTACACCAGTGTGATGATCACACCGAACACCATGGTGCCCAGAACACCGCCAATGGCACCTTCCACGGTCTTTTTGGGGCTGACCACCGGGCAGAGCTTGTGCTTGCCAAAGGCACGGCCTGCAAAATAGGCACAGGTATCGCCGCCCCAGGCAAAGCAGAGGATGAGCAAGATAAAGAACACCGCATCGTAGCCGTACTGCTCCACCGGCAGCAGCTCCTTGAGCCGGATAAAGGAATAGAAGCAGAAGATCACGATACCGGAGAACATCAGCAGGCCGCTGGCCTTCTGATAGCTGATGGTGCCATTGCGCACCACCAGATAGATGGCATAAAAGGTGACCAGCAGAAAGGACATCGGCATCACAAGCCGCCGCATGACCTGATAGTTGCTCGTCATGACCAGCAGTGTATACGGCACCAGAACCGCATACATCAGCCAGTCCTTCTTTTCAAAGCCGAGGGCACTGTAGATCTCGTGAACGGCGATCAGCGTAATGGCCGCGATGACCAGATTAAAGATCAAAGTGTTGAAGGTGAACATCACGCCGATTAGTACGATGATGCCCACGATCGCAGTAATAACACGTGTTTTCATAGATTGGATCTCCTTTTCACCGGTCGGTGCCGCACCCCTCTGGATTAAGTTTGGCTCCGGCAAAGCCGCCGGGCCGTCCGGTCCCTGCACCGTGTGCAGGAGGTCTTGGGTTTTACAGTCCGCCAAACCGGCGGGAACGATGATTGAACTCCTCAATGGCAGCGTCCAGATCGCTGCGGGTGAAATCCGGCCACAGAACGTCCATTTCTACCAGCTCCGAGTAAGCTGCCTGCCAGAGCATGAAGTTAGACAGCCGCTTTTCTCCGCTGGGACGCAGGATAAAATCCGGGTCCTTCTGGCCAGCGGTATACATGGCATCGCTGAGCAGCTGTTCCGTGATCTCTTCGGGCTTTATCTCCCCTGCCGCCGCCTTTGCCGCCAGCTGCTGCGCCGCCCGCACGATCTCCGGGCGGCCGCCGTAGTTGATGGCAATGTTCAGGGTCATGCCGGTCTTGACCGAAGAATCTGCTTCCAGCTTGTTCATCAGCTGCTGCAGCTTTTCATCCAGCACCGTGCGGTCGCCCATGAACTTGATGCGGATATTGCGGTTCTTGTAGTCAAAACCCTTCAGCAGATATTCGCCGAACAGCCGCATGATGGCGTTGACCTCTTCCAGCGGACGCTTCCAGTTCTCGGTGGAAAACGCATAGAAGTACACCGACGAAACGCCCAGCTCATCGCAGTAATCTGCGATATCGCTGAACACCTCTGCGCCTCTTTTGTGCCCGGCAGTGCGGGGCAGGCCGCGGTTCTTTGCCCAGCGGCCGTTGCCGTCCATGATGATGCCGATGGAAAGGCCCTCGGCAAATTCTTTCGGATGCGCCATTGTTTCCTCCCGGCAGCAACGCCGCCTTCAACAAAAGTGCCGCGCACTCTTCTTCAGCGCACGGCACCTCCAGTCTATTGCATCTGCGCAGATCAGACAGACATGATCTCCTTCTGCTTTTCTTCCACCGCAGCATCGATGTTCTTGATATACTTGTCGGTCAGCTTCTGGACATCCTCTTCCATGGTCTTCTGGCTGTCCTCGGTCAGCTCGCCGGCCTTCTTCATGGCCTTGGCCTTATCCATAGCCTCGCGGCGGATGTTGCGCACTGCCACCTTAGCCTCCTCGCCCAGCTTGGAAACTTCCTTTGCCAGCTGCTTGCGGCGCTCCTCGGTGGGAGCCGGGAAGTTCAGGCGGATGGTAGAGCCGTCATCAATGGGAGTGATGCCCACATCGCTGGCCATGATGGCCTTGCTGATGGGGCGCAGCAGAGTACGGTCCCACGGGGTAATGGTCAGGGTGCGTGCTTCGGCCACAGCCACGGATGCCACCTGCTGGATGGGAGTGGGGGCACCATAATAATCCACGCTGACCTTATCCAGCACAGCGGGATTTGCGCGGCCTGCGCGCACAGCGCCCAGTTCGCGGCCCAGATGTTCGACCGAGCTCTTCATCTTGTCTTCGTAAACCTTGGTGTTGCTGCTCATTGCGGTAGTCTCCTGTTCCTTTTTATCTTGGGGCTGCGCTGCAATGCGTCTGCCCTATAATGTATGTCGGCTGCAGGCGTTTCAGCCCTCGTAAACCAGTGTGCCCACATTCTCGCCCTGCACGGCACGGGCAATGTTGTCCGGGTCGGCCAGATCGAACACGAGGATGGGCAGCTTGTTGTCGCGGCACAGAGTGGCAGCAGTGCCATCCATAACAGCCAGCTGGTCTTCCAGCACCTTGGTAAAGGTGAGGGTGTCATACTTCTTTGCGTCGGCGTACTTGTGGGGATCCTTATCGTAAACGCCATCCACCATAGTAGCCTTGAACATCACATCGGCGCTCACTTCCACAGCGCGCAGAGCGGTTGCCGTATCCGTGGAGAAGAACGGGTTGCCGGTGCCGCCGCCGAACACGGCGATCTTGCCCTCATCCATGGCGCGCAGGGCATCCTTGCGGGTAAAGGGCTGTGCCACCTGCGGCATGGTGATGGAGGTGAACACCTCAGTGGGCACACCCAGCTGTTCCAGCTTGTCGGAGACAGCCAGTGCGTTCATCACGGTTGCCAGCATACCGATCTTATCGGCCAGTGTGCGCTCCATCTTGCCGCTGGAACGGCCGCGCCAGAAGTTGCCGCCGCCCACAACAATGCCGATCTGCACGCCGAGGTCGTGTGCTTTCTTCACGCCGCCGCAGATCGCGTCCATGGTGGGTTCATCAAAACCCATGCCCTTTTCGCCGCCCAGTGCTTCGCCGCTGATCTTCAGAAGGATACGCTGATATTTCAATGCCATAATCCAAACACCACCTGTTTTTATCTTCCGTCAGGGCATAGGCATACCCTGGCATTTTTTACTATAGCTTATTTTACAATAAAACATCCATAAAGTAAACAGGAAATCTGCGCGGAAATCCGGAAGCTTTTATGAACGGCTGCGCAGACCGCGCAGCCGCTGCTTCATTTCGGGCGGAATGCGGCGGCTTTCCACCGCTTTCTGGATGGCTTTGTTGTGGGTCCACAGATCCAGCCGCTTTTCTGTGAGCCACGGCAGCGCGGCATCCGGCTGCTTTGCCAGTGCTGTGGCAAAATACCATGCCCGCATCATATTGATATAGTATTCCGTGCTGTGCACATCGGCCACCCATTCCAGATATTCCGACCGGAATGCATCATCCAGATAATAGCGCATCAGCATCTCCATGCCATAGCGCACGGTGTACACCTCGCCCGAATCCAGCCAGCGGCGAATGGGCACCAGCAGTTCCTTCTTGTGCTTTGCAAACACTTTGGGGCAAAAGCAGTCACAGGTGGCCCAGTTGTTGATGTAGGGCAGGAACGCTTCCGTTTCAGCCAGCGCCCTGTCGTAGTCCCGGATAAGTTCGATCAGAAACGCGTGGAAGTTGTTTTCTTCGTAGTATCCATGCGGCAGGGCCTGTAAAAACACTTCTGCTTGCGCTGTGCCTGCGAGCTGTTTTGCCAACTTGCGCAGAGCCGGAACGCGCACGCCGATCACCGTTTCCGGCGGCACGGTGGGCATCAACGCACTGTGAAAGGTGCGGTATGTTTCATCCCGCAGGGCAAACAGCTGCGTACGAATGATCTCTGCTTCCGGCTCCATCCTCTCTCCCTCCGTTCTTTTCTATTGTAGCAGAGCCGTATGGAAAAGCAAGGCCGTTCCGGCATTCTTTTCCGGTGCTTTAAGGAACATACAAAAATTGGGCTGGACATTTGTGCCGGAACATGCTATAATATCGTTCGTAAATGCGGGCATCGTACATCGGCTAGTATATCAGCCTTCCAAGCTGAGGAGGTGGGTTCGATTCCCATTGCCCGCTCCATGCAAAAAAGCGCCGTGGCCTTTTGGGTCACGGCGCTTTTGTTTTGCTTTATCGGTCCCACTTATCGCACAGGGCATTGATCTGGTCGGCAAACTTGGCAAGGTCTTTGTTTGCGCCGCCCTCGTTGTGCTCGATGACCCGCAGCAGGCGCTTGCCGGCGCTGACCAGCCGCTGGAACACACTGGCCGCACGGCTCTGGCCTTCATTGGCCTTGTGCTCAATGCGGACGCGCATGCCCTCCTGCAGGCATACGGCTCCCTCGGCTCCGATGGCCCACTGTGCGCCGTTGTAGGGTGCGCAGGCAGTGAAGCCCTGTTCCGTCAAGGTCTGCACAAAGTGGTCCTCGGTCTCATCTTCGCCGTGCATCACGAACACACGCTTTGGTTTCTGCTCAAAGGAGTTCACCCACCGCAGCAGACCTTCTCTGTCCGCATGGCCGGACATGCCGGTGAGCTGGCACAGTTCTGCCTGCACCTCAATAGGTTCACCGAACAGTTTTACCGTCGTGGCACCTTCCAGCAGGGTGCGGCCCAGCGTGCCCACCGCCTGATAGCCCACGAACAGAATGGTGCACTCCGGCCGCCACAGATTGTGCTTGAGGTGGTGGCGG
>OGQV01002140.1_pt1 | contig 12484 bp, 5 predicted proteins | sample 1553311 | NCBI WGS metagenome assembly OGQV01 (sample SAMEA2579976, study PRJEB22360) | human gut metagenome
CGGATGTCTTTTTTATTTTATAGAAATGCATTTAGGGCTGAACCTGTGACAAGATACTCCAAACTTGGCGAACGAAGCGAGCAACAAATTTGGGAGAAACAGTCCGGTGGACTGTTTCGTAGTATCTTTGTTTCTTATGAGAGCCCGTCATATTGTTTTCTTGTGCCACTCGGATATTTTTGGCTCGAACCTGTGACTCGTCAAAAAGCTTTTGCTTTTCGGGGACCCCGATTGAATTTTCGTGTTTGTAAAACGGGCGACCGATGGTTGCCCCTACGGTTTATTTCAAAATCTGACACACAACAGTACGGCAGATTTTGAATGATACGGAGTCAGCAACGACGAGGCACGGTTTATCCACTTCATCAATAATTTAAAACGCCGTCGAATAATCGACGGCGTTGTTTTTTTGAATTTTTATGAAGATTAAGCTGCTTTGCGAGCCTTTTCGGCTGCTCTTTCAAGTGCAAGCTTATAATCTTTTTGGTCAGTAAATATTTCGTTTTTATAAGGATTTTTCTTTTGTTCCTTTGCACGCTTAATAATAGAAGCAAATACACAAACATTAGCCACAAGAGCAATAATGGCAATTACGCCTTGCATTTTAGGGTCTGCGTTTGTTGGCGGAACTGTAGGGTCCATATATCCATCTGCATAAACAGATGTAAGAACCGAGAAGCGGCTCTTGTCTTGGAAAAGCGGAAATACCTGAGCAAACATACACCAAAGTGCAAGTGTGTTAGCTCTGTTTTGAATCCAACCGCCCTTATTCCAAAATGCATTTGCAAATGTAGGAGCAAGAAGAAGTGCAAGGCCGCAGTACCAAGAGTGAGTAGGGAGATTGTTATAAGTATATTCAAAGTTCCAAAGGTCATAAGCCAAAATGTAGCACCATGTCATATCAGGCCACAGCATATCCTGCTTATTCTTTGATGAATAGATACCCCACCAACCTGTCATACAGAAAATATTTATAATACCGGCGATACCGTTCACCCAGTTCCACCAGCCGCCATAGAGCCATACATTTTCAGACGAAAGCCACCAGCCGCCTGAAATTCCGCCCTTAATTGCCGACTCAAAGTCAGAACCGACTGCGATAAGAATGTTGATAGCGACGATTACAAACGGGAACACCTTAAACCAATCTTTTTTGCCGATGCCCCATTTATATTTAAGCATCATAAAGCCGATACAACCTGCTGTTGCCGCATAAAGCTTTGCATAATGGAACCAGCTGTTCATATGAACATAGGTATCATTTTGAAGTGCCCAATCAGATCCCTTAGCCGCACCGATATAAATTGCAATGAAATATACCGTCAGTGCTGCCGGTAAAACAAAGAAGCAAAAAATTCCGCCTGCTTTTGTTCGCCTTGCAATTTCATTCATAACGACGAGACCGACAAAGACCATTACCCAGCCGAGAAGTTGCCAGCCGGCCATGTCGCCGTAAATTTGGAATAACATTGTCATTCCCCCTCCTCTAAAAAAAGTTAAATAAAAATCATATCATCAAGGCAGAGTGCATTAATATGCTACCGTGCCTCAATTTCCTTTATCATAATTTCATTACCGGAAAGAAGATAGGTTTTTTCGCTTTGACAGTAAGGGCAAATTTTACCATACTCTACGGTTTTGTATTCGCTCTTGCAACTTTCGCAATACGTTACTGCCGGGATAACTTCTACCTTAAGTTCTGCCCCATTCATAAGCTCACTCTTTGAGCAAGCCCATTTCCAACAATCCTCAAGATAATCGTGCAGCACACCCGAAACCTCGCCTATTTCAACCGTAACAGACGATACCGTTTTAAGCTCATTTTCCTTGCCTACATCTTCAATTTCGTTAATGATATGAAAAACTATACCAAGTTCGTGCATAATTAATCCTTTTTAGCCTTTTGAGCTTTTTTAATCTTGAAATTACGCTTAATCATATAAGGCAAAATTGCTTTCATCTTGTCATCTGAATTAACCATTGTGCTACATTCGGGATTATCTCTAAAAAGATGAATTGCATCAAATTCGCACTTGGTAGTACAAATTCCGCAGCCTATGCACTTATTTTCGTCAACAACGGATGCACCGCAGCCAAGGCAACGTGCAGTTTCTTTTTTAACCTGCTCCTCAGTAAGGGGAAGATGAGCATCCTTAAACGAAGATTTAGCGTCAATTTTCTTATTAATATTCGGGATTTGACGTGAGGAATTATCGTAACTGTCAACAAGGATATCCTCCTTATCAAGCATTATGAAATCACGTCTGTTTCTGCCGACTGTAAGGCTTGCGTTGAAATGAACAAACCTATGGATTGACTCTGCACCCTCTCTGCCTGCAGCAATAGCGTCAATAGCAAAGCGAGGGCCTGTGTAAACGTCGCCGCCGACGAAAATATCCTTTTGCTCTGTTTGATAAGTAAGACTGTCTGCCTGAGGAGCGTTACCTCTGCCAAGTTCTACCGCCTCACCGTCGATAAGATTACCCCATTCAATTGACTGACCGATTGAAAGATAAATACGGTCACATTCAATTGTTTGAGTATCATTTTCGTCATACTGAGGGTTAAATTTGCCGTCTGCATCCTTAACACTTGTGCATTTTTTAAGCACAATGCCCGTCACCTTGCCGTTCTCTGCAAGAATTTCCTTAACGCCCCAACCGTTGTTTATTTGAATACCCTCGTCCTCGGTTTCAAAAATTTCCTCTTCGCTCGCAGGCATTTCCTCTCTGCTTTCAAGGCAGAACATACCCAAAACATCAGCGCCGCAACGCTTAGTTGAACGTGCAACATCAACGGCAACATTACCACCGCCGATAACAACGGTTTTTTTGCCTTTAAGGTCAAGGTCGTGATTTTCGGCAATCTCGTGGAGAATATCAACAGCGCTCATAACACCGTCTGCGTCTTCGCCGTCAACCCCCGATTTTCTTGACAGCCGATAGCAATATAAAATGCCTCATATCCATCCTTGCGAAGTTCGTCAAGAGTGATATCCTTACCGACCTCTACGCCGCATTTAATCTCAACACCAAGCGCACGAATAATGTCAATCTCCGCCTCAACAACATCCTTTTCAAGCTTATATGACGGGATACCGTAAGTAAGCATACCGCCCGGTTTTTCATTCTTTTCAAACACTATAGGTCTGTATCCCGTAAGTGCAAGATAATATGCGCACGAAAGGCCTGCCGGTCCGCCGCCGATAATGGCAATTTTATTTTTAAACTCGCCCCTATTTGAAGGTATTACTTTTTTAGGAATATATCTTGTTTTACTGTCAAGGTCCTTTTGAGCGATAAAGCGCTTAACGTCATCAATAGCAACCGCTTCATCAAGAGTTGCTCTTGTGCAAGCCTCCTCGCATCTCTTATTACAAACTCTGCCACAAACTGCAGGGAAAGGGTTATCCTTTTTAATAAGAGCCAAAGCATCGGTATATCTGCCCTGAGCCGCCATTTTAAGATAGCCTTGAACTGCGATATGAGCGGGGCAGGCAGTCTTGCAAGGCGCCGTACCTGTATCATAGCAATTAATTCTGTTTTTATCTCTATAATCAGGCGACCATTTTTCCTTGCCCCATTTAACTGCGTCGGGAAGTTCTTGCTTACGATATGTAACAGCAGAGCCGTCTTTTTTGCAAAGCTTTTGACCGAGCTTAACGGCACCGGAAGGGCAAAATTCAACACACTTGCCGCAGGCTACGCAATCCTTAGCCTCAACCTTAGCCACATACGCCGAGCGTGACATATTAGGCGTATTGAAAAGTTGGGAAGTACGAAGCGCATTGCATACCTTTACCTGGCAATTACAGATAGCAAAAATTTTATTTTCACCGTCGATATTGGTAATTTGGTGAACAAAACCGTTATCCTCGGCACGTTGAAGAATTTCCATAACCTTTTCACGTGTGATATAGTGGCCCTTATTTGTTTCAACAAGGTAATCCGCCATATCGCCGACACCGATACACCAATCCTCAGGGTCATCGGCACAGCCCTCGCCGCACATTGCACGGCTATAACGGCACGAACACGGGCCTGCCGCATATTTGCCGTCATATTTATCAAGCCAATGAGAAATATGTTCCACATCAGCAGACTGATTTTCCATTGAAATTGCCTTTTCAACAGGGATAACGTGCATACCTATTCCGGCGCCTCCCGGAGGCACCATCGGCGTAATTGCTTCAAGCGGAAGCTGAGTCATACGCTCAAAGAAATTTGCAACCTGCGGATGCTCACAAATATTATCCCATTTCATATTAAAAAATTCTGCGCTTCCGGGAACGAACATAGGAAGCATATATTGCTTTTCATGCTCCGGATTTTCCCAATTAAATTCAACAAGACCTACATTTGCCATTTCCTTAAGAAGCGGCTCAAGGTAAGCGGCACTTTTGTCCGTAGCTTTTATAATTTCCTTAAGCTTCATACCCTTGTGTACCTTCATCTTAAGGGCAACCTCTGCCATCTCGTCGGTTACAATTGAGGCAAGACCCCAATACTCAGGGTCGTTAACGGTAAGCTCTTTACCTACCTTTGGAAGCCACGGCAATTTATACAAAACTCTGTCTGTAATATGCTTGCCGAGTGCCAAAATCAAAGGACGTGCAGGTTCGTTTGAATGATTTTCATAATAATGCATCACTCTGTCATCGTACACCCTATCCTCAGGCGGCTTGACAGTATCGAATTTGTATTCATACTCCTTATTTGACATAGTATTCTCCCTCTAAAATATACGTCGTATGTCATAAATTACAATATCATTTTATATGTTTGTTAATTATTTGTCAATATACAAATAAAGGTAAAATGTCATATTCGGGAATGATTAATATTTAGTTTATTTTTTTATTCAAGTTTTTTAAAACGCAAAAAGAGACGGCATTTCTGCCGTCTCCAAATGCTTTAATCAAAGTGTCAGATTAGTCTCTGTCCATTACAAAACTTGTTGTGAGAATTTCCTCTGAAGATTTGAATTCTGAAACTTCTGACACTGGCTTTGTATAAAGCTCTTTCATTAGGTGTGTCCTCCTTAATTTATCAAAGCTCGCCTCCACCCCTTAAGGCAGAGGTGAAAGCTTTGCTAAATTGTGTTAATTAAGCATTAATAGTTGTAAAGTGATGCTTCTGAATAGTAAGTATGAACATTACCATCTGCATCCTGAGTAACTACGAATGCTCTTGCAGCAGCTGTGCCGGTCATTGCAGTAATACCGTAGTTCAAACCGAACTGTTCGCCGATGCCGTTGTATGCAACCTTAACCTTACCAGGATTTGTACCTGATGCAGTCTTGCCAACGTTTTCAAGTGTAAGGTCAGAAGCTACTGCATTCTTACCATATACGAAGCCCTGGCTAACTACTGTCTCATTATCAGCAAGAGTACGTGTTGCAACAAAGAGAACGTCACAATCTGTAGCTGAAGGACGAGTTGTTGAAACGATAGCAACCTGAGTCTTAGAAGTGTCATCAGCCTTTGTAACTGCTGTGAGTTCGATATCCGAAGCACAGAAGAATGAGTATGATTCACCGTAACCAACTGTTGCGCCGTTTACTGCCCATGATGTTGCGCCTGCCTTAGTAACTGTTACCTTAGCGTCATATGCAACATTTTCAGCCTTATCAGTGTAGTCAGTGCCGTTAACTGTGATTGTTGCGCCTGCAGCCTTAACTGTGTAAGTCTGAGTAGCATCCTTCTCATAGATAGCTCTGATGGTTGTACCTTCTTTAAGAGCGGCAATCTCATCGTTTGTAAGAGACCAACCCTTGAATGTATAACCAGGATAGATAGGAGCAGTTGCAGGAACCTCTGGCTTTGCACCGCTTGTTACTTCCTGAGTTGATACAACGTTACCGTACATATCAATGAATACAACTACAAATGTTGATTCAGCTGTTTCTGTAAATACAGGAGTTACCTCTGTATTTGCAACTGCTGTGAATGAATATGTTTCGTCAGTTGAAACGAGCTTTTGAGCAACCTTCCAACCTACGAACTGAGCACCCTTATTAGCCTGAGCTGTAAGAGTTACAGTTGAGTTAGCAAGAACCTTAGTAGTCTTACCGTTTGTTGCGTCCTCGCTGTTAAGAGTTGTTGTACCGTAAGCAGTCTTAGCAACTGTGATATCATAACCCTTAAGCTGAGGAAGAACCTTAGTTTCGAGAACCTGACCGCAAATTGTACAGCTTGTAACTTCTGAACCCGGCTTATCAAGTGTAGGCTCTGTTACAACAGGTGTACCCTTTGTGCAATCTTCTGTTACAACATTAGCAACTTCGTCATAGTTAGCGTTTGCTGTTACAGCAGAAACTGCCGGCCAGCTATAAGTTGTATGGCTATGAGTCTTACCATTTTTGTCAGACTCAGCAGCTGTAGGAGCTGTGTTTGTCTTTGGAGCTACAGGAGTAGCGCCTGCAGCAAGCTTCTGAGTATCAACTACAGTGCCTGCAGCGTTTGTAAATGTGATTGTATAAACCTCAACAAGAACAAGACCCTTAACTGCATTTTCAAGAGCAGTAGCAGCAGCAGTTACCTGTGCCTGATCTGTATAAGCTTCAACAGTAGCCTGAGCATAAGTCTCAAGAGCAGCTGTTACCTTAGCATAAGATTCAGCCGTGTACTTAGAACCGTCAACTGCCTTTGCAGCATCAAGTGCAGCATAGTAAGCTGTACCGTCAAGCTTATCGTCCTTAGTCTGAGTATCTACATGATTACATACAGTACATGTTCCTGTAAGAACAGTACCTGAAACAAGTGTATGCTTACTTGTCACTGCATAAGTAATGTTACAATTTTCCTCAGCTGTAGTAGCAACCTCTTTGTAAGTTGCATCTGCAGTAGCAGCTGATACTGCAGGCCATGAGTAAGTTGTTACTTCGTGCTTATTATCGCTCTTATAATTTACAGTTGCAGCAGTATTTGTTGAAGGAACTGTTGGAGTATCGCCTTCTTTAACTGTCTGCGTATCAACAGTCTTGCCATTGATGTCATTAAATGTAATAGTATAAGTCTTAGCTTCAGGTGTTGAATCCTTTGCATAATCTGTCCAAATTAATGCCCAGTTAGCAAAAGTGCTATCTGTATCGTCACCTGTAATAAGGAACAATTCAGGATTCGGAGCCTTAACGGAAGGGTCACCTGAACCATCAAGTGAAGTTCTGTGATAAGGCTCAAATTCTGTACCAGCTATATCTCTATCAAAAGTAAATACTTCTGATAGGTCACAATCTTTAAGAACTTTAAAGGTATATGTGTAAGCAACAAAACCATATTTACCAAATGGCTTTTTGCCCTGTGCATCAGCACCAAAATAGTTTGTTGCTGTCTCCGTACCGTTTACAACTGTTTGACCTGTGATAGCACCATACCAAGTACCTTCCTGAGGATCACAACTACCCGAACTGAATACAACACCGGAACCATAGAGTGAAAGACCATTCTTTGCTTCTAAATTAGATGATGTATCCGCAGTCCAACCATTGGAACGTTTTGTGACATTACTTACCGTACCTGCTTCAAGATAATCTTTATCAAATTTACCCTTAAACTGTCCAGAGTTGATAACGTCAAATCCTCCGACTTCAACTGTAATTGCAATACGCTGACCTGCCTTAACATTAGCAGGGTTTACGATATTTCCAGCTTCCTTTACAGCCTCGTAAGTCTTAGTAGAGCTTGCACCATAGTAAGTATCAACATATTTTGTGTTGTATTCATTCATTGCATCAGAGCCTTTACTCTTTGCAGTAAGAGCATCGGTATCATTACCAAGATTTGAAACTGTGGCTGCAACTACTGGCTTATAGTCATTACGATGATCTTCAATTGGACCACCTTCTACGAATGTATCAAATCCCTTGATTCCTGTACCATAAGCCCACTCGTATGAACCAAGCTCATTCCATGTCTCATCGCTGCCATAGCTCCAAAAATCAGGTGTTGATTGAAGCTTTGAAAGGCTTGTATCAACGCCGTCATCAACCCACCATTTTCTGTTCTTAGTAACAGTATAATCTGTTGAACCGAACATATCCGGCGCATAATGAGAACTTGCCAAAGCAGAAAACGGAACGGAGAATGCAACCATAAGAACTGCAAGAAAAACAGCTATTGCTTTTCTAAATGTCTTTTTCACTTAGAAATCCCCTTTATTTATTTTGAAAAAAATCACTTTATCTCTAATCCGCTATAATAATTGGAACCGGATGCACAAGCATAAACAGTTGTAGCATCTGTACCGGTTACAATGCCGTCACCGTTAAGGTCATAGTTTAAATCCGTTTGTTTTGAAGCAAAAAGATATACACTTGTTGCATCGGTGGCTGTAATTATACCATCATTATTAAAATCACATGCCATCATAGGAATAACCGCATTTGTAATATCGGCACCGTTTACGATAACGGTAACGTCATTACGAGTTATTGCATAATCAGACGAGATTGAAAGATAGTATGTTCCGTCCTTTAACGAATCAATAGAGAAAGCGTTTACACCATCTTTAAGAGATGATGTGGTTGTACCGACAAGCTCGGTACGAGCTGAATCGGAATATACGTTAACCGTATATTCACCGTAAACAGGCTTATTGGCAGTATTGCCTTTCGCATTTGTCATAATAACAAGCGAGCCGTTTACGCTATGACCGGTTGACGGTGAAACGTCACAGGTCATTAAATATAGAGAACCGGGATAATCGGCAGATTCGGTAACAAGAGCATACTCATCGTCAAATCCGTCATTATAATTAGCCAAAACGAAAGTCTTATTTGGGTCTGTTGAAACCGAAATAACATCAGCGGCGTCACAATCCTTTGCAAATGCAACCGAGAAGGTTGCAAGCAACGTGCCGTCCTTTGTTACAGATGAACAAGTGTCAGCATCTGAAACAAAGCCGAATACCAAATTAGAATCATTCGTTACAGTTCCCATCGAAGATACGCCGGAAACCTTATCAGAAAGAAGAGCCTTAGGCTCACTCTGCACCGATACATCCGAAGAATAGGTTGATGTAACCTGCACAACCGATAACTCGGTAACGCCCTCTAAATAAAAGCTGACGTCGTATGTACCGGCAGGTAACTTATCACCGTCGTATTGTTTGCCGTTAGAATCTGTGTATGTGCAATAAACGTTCGGGCTCTCCGTTCCGAGCGCAGCAGCATACGAAGTACGAGGAAGGCACACAACAAGCGCAACAAAAACCAAAAACGCAAGTGTACCGAAAATAACACCTACTCGTTTTTTTGCAATTGTATTCATTGGTGTTACCTCCTTGTTAAAAAAATTGCTTAATTTGGGGAGAAGCAGAATCGCCGTGAAGAGCAAAGACAAAATCGGTCAGAAAACATAAAAATATGAAACCAAGCAACTTTGGCAAAAGCCAAACACCGTGAAACATTAAATATTTACTAAACGAAACTGCCCATAGCCTCCCCGCCCAAAGCGGGCATAGTATATAAACGGCAAAAGCCGAATATATCAAGACAAAGCAAAGCCATAGCTCTGCTTAATTAAATGATAACACAAGTTATCGTAATTTTCAAGTAAAACTTCTTAGGGACTTTCGCCCCTAAGAAGTATAGAAACTAATATTACTTAATGGTAATATCAGGAATTGCAATTGACGAAGATGCAATAGCATAAACAGTTGTAGCATCTGTACCTGTTACCGAACCGTCGCCGTTAAGGTCATAGCGAAGATCGGCTGCCTTTGAAGCTGCTGAGAAAACAGCAGTAGCATCTGTACCGGTAATATTACTGTCTTTATTATAATCGCATACAATCATTGCAATTGCAGGACCTGCAATATCAGCGTCACCAACAATAATGCTTACTGAACGTGTAATAGCGAATTCAGAAGTAATTGTTGCTGTATATGTGCCAGGTGCAAGGTCAAGACTAATCTCGTTTGCAGCAGCTGTAAGGTCAAATGACTTTTCAAGAACAGGAGTGTTTGCACTGTCATAAACAGTTACTTTATATGTTCCGTTTACGCCCTTATTGTTAGTAGCACCCTTTGAAGATGTTGCTATAACAAGTGAAGCAGTAACATTATGAGTTGACGGAGCCAATGACTCAACCGAAGGAACGATTGTAGTATTGCCTGTAACAGTAAGCTCATACGGGAATGCTGTTGCTGTATCGTCAAATGTAAGTTTGTCGCCGTTAACAGTAAGTTCAGGTTTAAGAGTATAACCTTCCTCTGCTGTTACATTGATTGAAACAACCTGACCCTTTTCTACAGCTACAGGACCTGAGTAAGCAACGCCGTCGATTGTTACTTTAGCACCTGCAACAGGAGTTACAGTAAGCTCACAGCTCTCAAACTCGGTAAGACCGATTTCAGCTGCCTGAAGTTCAGTATCAACATTGTAAATCTTAGCAAGCTGAGCGTCATAGTTCTTACGGTCATTGATATTGAATGTGCCGGAATTCTTATACTTATAAGAACCGTTACCATAGTTAGCAAGGTCAACTGCAACAGCAAGAGCTCTCACGTATCTGTTCCAAGATGCTGATGAGTACTTTGTTGCGCCTTCGTTAACAAGCTTACCTGATGCATCAAATGCACCAAAGCGTGGGTTAGCTGCTACGCCATTCTTAGATACGGTTGCTTCAGTAGCAACTGTACCATCATCATTGTATGTAGCAGGTGTTGCCTTGAGCATTGAGTAAGCATTACCCGATGCACACTTGATTTCACTTTCAAGCTGCTTGCCCTGGTAACCACGTTCAATAACTGCAGAAGCGAATATGTTAAAGAGTTTAACGTATTCTTTTGCCTGAACAGAAGATACTTCAGAAGCTGTGGTATAAGTAAACTTAGTACCTGCATTCTTGAGATCATTCATAAGCTTAGCAGCGTCAACATAAGACATGCCGTTTCTTTCAACATTCTTGCCTGTTGTTGCGTCAATGTAATCAACGTCAACTGTATACTGCTGTTCAGCCTTCTTTGCATATTCTACCATCTTATTATATGTAAGAATATCAAAGTTAATTTCTTCAAGACCGTTTCTAAGTTCAGAAATATCATTGTAGAGTGTTGATGATGAGCTGATAAGGTGAGACTTAACTACGCTAAGAACATATTCAAGTCTATCATTAGCCTGAGTAGCAATACCACGATTATCTTCTGAATCCGTCTCGCCTGAGTTAGGAATGAGCTGATACTCAGCTGATGGGAACTTACATGCCCAATCATCGCCTGAGTTGCACTTTTTACCTTCATCATTTCTGTATACATATTGAACCTGATTATAAAGAGGCTCGTTATCTTTGTTTGTATCCTGAGTAGATGTCGGTCTCTGCCATGGGCCGCCAGGATATGTATCGAGATCCCATTTTGTAGCATACTTAACTGAGTTAGTAAGGTAATAGTTACCGTCCTGACCGAGTGTTACATTAGCCAATGCAGCATCCTTGCCATTCTTAACATCTGATGATGTAAGCGGCTTTGGTGAGTAAATAGGCATTGTACATTTCTCATCGGAATAGTAAATTCCCTTTACGCCACCGCTGGTTGCACCTGTACTGTCTGTTGTGCCACCGACATAAGCAGTTGCTTTAACCGATTCAGGGATTGTGTAGCTTACCTGAGTACCCTTTACAGTAAATGTTACTGTTTCGTTAGAGGTTGAGTAAGGAACGTATGCACGATCGCCTGTTGCGGAAGTTGTAACTGAAGTTGTAACTGCATACTCTGTTTTATCAGACTGAGTAAGAGCTGATTCAGCAGTGTAAGGAGCTGACTGAACGCTAAGTACATTCATAAGAGCATCCTTAGCCAAATCATAAACTGAACCGATTGATGCATCCTCCTTGAAGTCGGATGTTTTATAGTTAGCCATGATATTGGCAAGTTCGTTATAGTTTTTATCAAGTGAGCTGGCTGAACCGCTTTCACCGATAATAAGCTGGAAGCTACCTGTCTTATAAGAACCTGAGCTATAGAAGTTAACATTAACATCATAACTGCCGGTCTTAACAGTAGCCTCACCGTCAAATCCAAACGGTCTGTAATTAAGCGGAGTATTTGATTTAACTGTTTGCTTTGAGGTATTTATATAGATAGCATCAATACCGGTACCGAGTGTAACCATATTAAAGATGTTATCATAGTTAAATTTACCGCCGCCGGTCTTAAGATACATTGTATCATAAATACCGTTTTCATTGATATGGTAACCGGCAATAATCTTCGCATCAAGTGCTTCCTGAAGAGTGAATGCAACGTGAGTTCTTGTTTCAATCTCCTTGCCCTCATTTTGCTTTGAAATGTTACCGATTTCCTCAGAAGTATAACCTCTGTAATAGTCAACAGCACCAAGGCCGCTACCTGTAGAAGCGTTTGTATAGTTACGCTGCCATTCGCCAAACTTGCCTGAGCCTGCAGATGTTTCTACACGATAGTCATACATACCAATCTTAAGAAGATCACCTGTTGACTTATCCCAACGAGCAATAGCGTTATT
>OGQV01002142.1_pt1 | contig 12471 bp, 7 predicted proteins | sample 1553311 | NCBI WGS metagenome assembly OGQV01 (sample SAMEA2579976, study PRJEB22360) | human gut metagenome
TCGCAACGGCCCGCGGCGCCCGCCATTATGAACGCGCTGCTCTACCAGATCACGCGCACGGGTGGCGCGAAGTGACGGCCCCCGCATCCGTGCCGGCGCTGCGCATCTTCGCCGGCACCACCGAGGGCCGCCTTCTGTGCGAATGGGCGAGCGGGGCGGGCATCCCCGCCCGTGCCTATGCGGCAACCGAGTACGGAGGCGAGCTTTTGGGCGAGCTTCCAGGCATCGAGGTGCATGCGGGCAGGCTCGACGAGGCTGACATGGAGCGCGAGCTTTCCGGCGCGCGCATCGTTGTCGACGCCACGCACCCCTTCGCTACGCTCGCAAGCGGCAACATCCGGGCCGCTTCGCTCGCCGTGGGTGCACGATGCCTGCGCCTTGCGCGCCCGGTCGAGGCGCTGCCCAAAGGCGTCGTGTCGGTCGCGTCGATCGCCTGCGCGGCGCGCTTTCTCTCCGAGAACCCGGGTCGCGCTCTTCTCACGACGGGGAGCAAGGAGCTTGCTCCCTACACGCGCGTCGCCGATTTCGCGGAGCGCTTCTTCGTGCGCGTGCTCCCGCTGCCCAGTGCTATAACGAAGTGCATCGACGCGGGGTTTTCGCCGTCGCACGTCATCGGCATGCAGGGGCCCTTCACCCGCGAGCTCAACGAGGCGATGCTTCGGCAGGTGGGCGCCCAGTGGCTTGTGACCAAGGACTCGGGAACCGTAGGCGGCACGGCCGAGAAGCTTGCCTCCGCGCGCGACGTGGGAGCGCGCTGCATCGTGGTCACCCGTCCCGCCGAGGGAGGCGGGGCCCTTTCGCTTCGGGAAGTGGAAGACGCGCTCTTACGGGAGTTCGCGCGCTAGGCGCTTGCCGCGCCTGCGCGCCCTCCCGCCCGCGAGGAGGAGCGCCCCGAGCAAGCTCGACCCGTACAAGCCCGTCATCCATCAATAGCTCGAGGACGACGCCCGGAACTGCCGCAAACAGCCCTTCAATAAGTTGCGGTGAAATAGTGTCTGTTTTTGCTGCTAGATAGCATATTCAGTCCCTAATTTACCGCAACTTGTTGGTGGTGGCTTACTGGTAGCGTAGGCACTCCACCGGGTTGAGCTTTGCCGCGCGTCGAGCGGGGTAGAAGCCAAAGATTACGCCGATGCCGACGGAGACGGCGAAGGCCAGCAGCACCGTGACGATTGAAAAACTCGGTGTGATTTGCCCGCTGGCTCCGAGCTCGCCAAGAATCCCGGATCCGGAGGCAAACATCGCGAGGCCCCAGGCCAGCAGATAGCCTATCAGGACACCCAGTAGGCCACCGGTGACGCACAGCGCCGAAGACTCGGCCAAAAACTGCGCGGTGATATCGCGACGACTGGCGCCCAGAGCGCGACGGATGCCGATCTCGCGGATGCGCTCAGTCACGTTGGTGAGCATCATGTTCATAATACCGATACCGCCGACAAGCAGCGAGATACCGGCGACAGCACCCATGATGAGCGAGAAGGCGCCCATAAAGGAATTGAGGGAGTCGATAGCGCTTTTCATGGAGGTCGCCGATACACTGTCGTACTCATCATCCTCCGCGATGCCCTTCATCGCGCGCACCTTGGACTCGATGGTCTTGCAGAGCTCATCCATGTCCGTGCCCTCGGCGGCAAGTGCCGTCACGCTGGGGAATGAAGGATTCTCGTCGCCAAATAGGCCGGAGATGGATTCGCGTGGCATATACAAAGTGAGCGAGCCCATGGAGTCGCTGCCGCCATCAATCACGCCTACAATCTGCACCTCGCCGTTGGACACTTTGATGGTTTTTCCCAGCGCATCCTGTTCGTTGCCGTAAAGCTGATCGGCGCCGCCGCGGCTGATGAGCGCCACGCGCGAGCCTGCCTTTGACTCGACATCGGTGTAGGTGCGCCCCGCAACGAGCTTACTGGCACCCACGGCGTCGAGCATGTCGCTATCGACACCCTGTGCCATGACGGTATAGCTTTTATCGCCGGTCTTGTACTCGGTATACGCGCTTTTGACAATGCCGATCTGTTCTATCTGCGGCACCAGTTTTTTAAGCTTCTGGACGTCAGAATCAGAGAGTTCTTGGGACGAATAGATCTGAACCATGCGAGCTGCGTTGAGGCCCAGGCTGTTGACCAAGCTGTTTTGGATGCCGCCGATGAGCGAAGTCATGGCAATGACCGAGGCGATGCCGATGACAATGCCAAGGATGGTGAGCAGGCTGCGTCCCTTGTTGGCCTCGAGCGAGTGAAGGGCTTCTTGGACAAGATCGCGGGTGCTCATGCCTTCGCTCCTTTCGGCTGATTGGTGGTTGCAGAAATCGCGGGCAGGTTTTTGACGGCCCCGCGTAACGTATTCGGTGTATGCGCGACATATGCGCCGTCATGGATTCGCCCGTCACGGATGGTTACGGCTCGATCGGCCTCGGCGGCGATGCCGGGGTCATGCGTGATGAGTACGATGGTCTTGCCGCGTTTCTGGAGCTTGTGGAAGGTTTCCATGACGAGCGCCCCGGTTGTCGAGTCTAGATTTCCCGTTGGCTCGTCGGCCAAAATGATGGGCGGGTCGTTGACGAGGGCGCGCGCGATGGCGACGCGCTGCATCTGTCCGCCCGAGAGTTCCGATATGCGGTGGTCCCAATGGTCGACCGGCAATGTGACGGCTTGCAGCGCGTGCACGGCGCGCATCTCGCGCTGGCTACGCGGCACATTGGTGTAGGACAGCGGCAGCATGACGTTTTCGATCACCGTCAGACGCGGCAGCAAGTTAAAACTCTGAAAGACAAAGCCGATGCTCAGCGCGCGCACCTCGGTGAGCTCATCATCGTCGAGCTCGGCGACGTTGAGCCCTTGCAGGAAATAATCACCCGCCGTCGGCTTGTCCAGGCAGCCCAGGATGTTCATGAGCGTCGACTTGCCCGAGCCCGAGGGGCCGGTGATGGCGACGAACTCACCGGGGTTCACCGCCAGGCTCACGTTGTGCAGGATGTGGGCGCAACCGGCCTCGCTCTCAAAGATGCGGTGCACGTTGCGGATGTCGATGACGGGACGCATTACTTGCCCTCGTCGGCAGACATATTGTCGCCGCCGTCTGCCGTCATGCCTGTGCCGGTATCCGTCACGATGGTGTCGCCGTCGCGTAACTTGGTAACCGGGACGTCTGGGTTGATCTCGTTGCCCTGGTCGTCGCGCTTGACCTGCGTCTTACCGACTACAGCCTCGTTGTCGTTTTGCGTCACGACGGTCACCTTCACGCGGCGCGTCTTCTTGCCTTCCGAATCGGTGGCCAGATTGACGTAATAGTGCTCGCCATCTTCGGTCATCAGCGCCATGGTCGGCACCATAACCACGTCGTCGAGCTTCTCGGTCACTACCGAGACCTCAGCAGTCATACCCGGCTTAAGGCGACTGTCGGGTGCTTCGATGAGGATGTCGACGTTAAAGGTTACGCTGCCGCCGCCGGAGTTGGAGTCGGAGTTTGCCACCGAGGCGATGGCCGTGACCGTTCCCTGGCTCACGATATCGGGAAACGCTGGATAGGTCACGTTGGCGCTCTGGCCCACGGCGATCTTGGCGATATCCTTTTCGCCCACCTGCACGGTCACCTTCATCTTGGACAGGTCGGCAATCTGCATGCACTGCTTGCCGCCGCTTGTATCGCTTTCGCCCATGATCATGCCACCTGTTACCGTGGCGCCCACCTTGGCGTTGAGCTCCACGATGCTGCCCGAGCTGGGGGCCTTTACGGTGCGCTCGGCCGCCTTTGCAGTTGCCTGTTCCAGCGCTGCCTGGGCCGAGGCGAGGTTGCGCTGGGCGGTCGAGACGGCATTTGCGTTGGCGTTTGCGTCCGATGGACCGGTCGATCCGTCACTGTCCGTTGTCGGTGCGGCCTGTGCGGCCGCGAGTGCCACCTTTGCATTGTTCAGGTCTTCCTGGGCGGCCGCGACCGCGCGCTGCGCCTCGGAAACAGCGCTATCGAGCGCGTCGTTCTTAATGGTCATGAGTACGTCGCCCTCGTTGACGCTCTGTCCGGCCTGCACGTTGATCTTTTCAACCGTACCGTCGACAGAAGGGGAGACGACCGATGCCGAGATGGGCTTAAGCTGCCCCTTGGCTTCGACTGTGGTGGTAAACGTGCCTTCGGTGACCATGTCGGTCACCGGTCCGTTGGTGCCTGCGGGTTGCGCGTTGATGACCAGCGTTGCGATGATGGCAATGAGTGCGATGGCAACAACGACACCGACGGCGATACCGCGTCGGATGAGCTTTTTGCGCCGACGCTCAGCACGCTTTGCCTTGAGCTTTGCGTAAGCCTCATCGTCGGATATTCCGGCGTTACCTTGCTCGTCGTCGTTTTGCTGTGCCGTGGGGGCGCTTGTGATGAGCGGTAGAGTTTCAGTTGCGCCTTCCGGCACGCGCCCGGTATCGTCGGGACCCGGGGTGATGGTGGGGACATTCGACATAGCGTCTCCTTTATAGAACTTACCGCGATAAGTATATGCGCCCACCGGTTGGGGCGGGCGCACAGGCGCGATTCTTTCAGCATCGAAAGGTAGGTGACGCTGAGCTTTGTTGCGTTGCGCGTGACGTGCTACGAATGCACGACCACGCACAGACCGACTTTGATGCAGTCGTGGAGCGCCTTGGCATCGGCCAGGCGCAGATTGATGCAGCCGTGGCTACCGCACCACTTATAGGAGTTGGGATCGTCGAAGCTCTTGTCGTTTTGCCAGGTAGCGTCGTGGAAGCCAACCATGTTGCCCTCAAACGGCATCCAGTAGCTCACCGGGCTCTCGTATTTGGGCTTACCGGTCTTGGGGTCCTTGGCGCCGATAAGCTTGGTGGCGCCGTCATTGCTGTTGATTTGCCACACGCCCTCGGGGGTGGCGTCTTCGCCCGGTTTGCCGGAAATAAAGTTGGCCTCCCAAACGATATTTCCGCTCTCGTCATAGTAGCGCGCGTGCTGCTCGGACAGGTCGACGTCGATATACGCCTTCCAATCGGGCTCGCCCTTGGCGGTAAAGGTGTCGGCCTTCTGGGAGTAATTGATCTCAATCTCGCCGGTCTGCTTGTTGTTAATAGCATCCTCGACCTGCTTGGCAAGCGTGCTGCTGTCGATGGACCAACCAAAGTCACCGCCTTCGACGGCGCACTGCTTGCCATCGGCGCGCGTCCACCAGCGAGTGGAGCCCACGGTATTAAAGCCGTTGGCGAGGTTTGCTGCCCAGTTGCTGATCTGGGAGGTGTCGAGTGTGGGGTTTGCAGGGTCGGCAAAGCTGATCCACTGCAGCACCGAGCTGCCGTCGACCTTGCCGGCATCCTCGCCGTTGAGCTTGAGAGTCACGTTGACGCCCAGGAAGTTGTTGGCGGCATCGCATGCGGCCTGAATCTGATCATCTGTCAGTGTGCCGTTGAGCGGCTCGTAGGCATCGTTGCCGAGCTTCGTAAGATCGACGGTCTCGGCCAGCGACGCGAGCTCGATCTCCGCATACTTAATGACATGCTCGCGGTTGAGCTTTTCGTTGGAGCGGGCCTTCTCGATCGTGAACTTGCCCGCCTTCTCGTCGTAGGAGCTCGATGCCTCAAAGGTACCCGTGCGGCCCTCGTTGAATGCGTCGATGGCGGCACCCAGATCCCCTTCGAACTGCTTTTGGTCAAAGGCGTCCGAGAGCATGGACAGGTCGACGTCCTGTTCCAGGTCGATGGTACCGTTTTTGGTCGCGCTAACGTTCTTGCCGCCGAGCGAGGCAATCAGGCGCGAAGGCCACAGCAGCGGCTCGTTGCTGCCGATAATCTCGTGGGCAGCTGCCTCGCCGTCGACGATGGGCTCGTCGGATTCGGGCTGATATGTCCAGCTAAAGTCATCTCCCGAAACGGTGAGTTTGTAGTGCTTCCAGGCGGAGTCGACCTTGGTAGCGGCGGATGAGGCGTTGGAAAACGAGATATCGACGCCGGCGATGGTGGTGTTGGGGTAGGCAATCTGCGAAAACGCCACGACGCCCACGATATAGACGATAGCGACAAGGCCGAGGACGACGAAGAACGCCGTCTTGCCGCCCGTCTTATTGCCCTTTGCGGATCGGTTGTCGGCTGGGCCGCGGTTGTTAGAAACTCGAGTGTGCGAAGGGCCCTGGTTGTGACCGGCGCCATGTGCGGAACGCTGCTGACGCTGCTGATGCTGGCCCTGATTGGGGCGCGGGGAGGTATTTGCCGCGCCGTGCTGTTGACCATGGGCTGGCGCAATGGGACGGGGCGATTGGATGCCTCCGGGCTGCCTGCTGGGCTGTTGCGGATCGGGGATCAGTTGGCTGCGGTCGAGTTGCGACATCGTGTATATTTCCTTCGAGTTTCGCTTTACGGCTCATCGTGTTTTAACTGGGCTTGAATTATAGCGATTACGCAATTGCTTGTGTTACGAAAACAGTGGCGATAAAGGATAGGTGGGACATATGTCCCACCTATCGTTCGCTTTTGCTCACTATCCGCATATTCCGCATTTTGCGCACGCCGAGAGTGCTGCCGGAGCCTGCGCGATGCCGCCCTTGGCCGTCTCGCGCAACGTGGCGGGCAGGGCGTGGCCCACCGAGAGCATCACGTGCGCCATCTGGTCAAACGGCACCAGGCTCTTGATGCCGGCGAGGGCGAGCTGCGCCGAGCTGAAGGCCGCGGCCACGCCGATGGCGTTGCGGTTTTGGCAGGGCACCTCGACAAGGCCACCGACGGGGTCGCAAACGAGGCCCAACAGGTTGCTCAGTGCAATGGAGCTGGCGTCGAGCGCTTGCTCGGGCGTGCCGCCCATCATCTGGACCAGCGCGGCGGCGGCCATGGCGGCAGCGCTTCCAACCTCGGCCTGACATCCGCCCTCGGCGCCGGCGACGCAGGCGCTCGTGGTGAGGTTGAGGCCGATGGCGGCGGCGCAGTAGAGGGCATCCATGACCTGTTCATCATCGAGCTGGAGGTGATCGGCGAGCGCCAGCACGCAGCCGGGGACGACGCCCGCGGAGCCGGCCGTGGGGGCGGCAACGATCACGCCCATGGTGGCGGAGCGCTCGAGCACGGCCATCGCGCGGGCCACGGCATCGGTCTGAACGGGGCCCATCAGGCTTGCGCTTAAATCGTTGCGGTAGGTGGCATCGACGAGCTTGGCCTCTCCGCCGATAAGCCCGCCGAGCGATCGCTGCGGATTGGCGATGGGGGCCGTGGTCTCCTCGCGCATGACGTCGAGCACGCGGCGCATGGCTGCGATAGCATGGGCCTCGCCGGTCAGACGCGCCTCGCGCACGGCCATGACGGCGCCGATATTCAGGACGAGCTCGGCGCACGCATCGAGCAACTGCTCGCCGTCGTCGAAGATCTCCTTGGCCGAGACACCGGGGGAGAGCGACGAGGCCGAGCCCGGGAGCTCGATAAACGTGGCGTAATCGACATTGTCGAGCTTGCGCAGCATGGGGACGACGGTGTCGTCGGGAGCGCCGTCGGTCTCAAAGACGGAATAGGCCTGGCCGCCCACCTCGGTGCGGTAGGTGCGGCAGAAGGCGATGTTGACGTGTGCGTAGGCGAGCAGGTTCGTGAGTGCTGCGAGCACGCCGGGAACGTCCTGGTGCGCCACGAAGAGCGTGGAATACATGCCCGAGATGTCGACGCCGACGCCGTTGATGCGGCTGATGCGCATCTTGCCGCCGCCGAGGCTCTCGCCGCGGACCTGTGCCGTGGCGCCCGTGTCGTCGACCATCTCGATGTCGACGGTGTTGGGGTGGATGGAGGCGTCGTCGCCCTTGATGTCAAAGTGATAGTCGAGACCCTGCTCGCGTGCGAGGTCAAAGGCCTGCTTGATGTTCTCGTCGTCGGTATCGAGGCCCAAGATACCCGCGACGAGCGCGCGGTCGGTGCCGTGGCCGCGGTAGGTATGGGCAAAGGAGTTCCACAGGCCAAAGGTGACCTTGGTGATGCGGCCTTCCAGCAGGCTGGCTGCAACCTGGGCGCAGCGCAGGGCGCCGGCGGTGTGCGACGAGCTGGGGCCGACCATGACGGGCCCCAAGATCTCGAATGCCGAGGTCGTAGCTAGTGTTTGCGGCTTGCCTGCCATGGCTGCTCCTTCTTTATCCCGTCGTTCCGAGGGCTTTGGTATTTGGTCGCCTGCTCTACAGTCCTGGCTCGCACGGAGGCCACATTAAGTGGCCTCCGGCTCGTGCGGAACTCGCGACCGACCAAATACCAAAGCCCTCGGAACTTAGGATACATGGTAGAGGCGCGCGTGCTGCAAAATTCATCAGCTGGCGACCTATTCCATGTCCCAGGTCGGCTCATCTTCACCACCGTTTAAAAAAGAAGTATCGGTTGGGGCCGGTACTTCTTCTGATGCATCGATATTTGGCTGTAACTTTTCTCGTTAGCTTACAGGCCGCAGGCTGCTTTGAGCTCTTCGACTCGATCGGTCTTCTCCCAGGTGAAGTCGGGGTCCTCGCGGCCAAAGTGGCCGTAGGCTGCTGTCTTCTCGTAGATGGGGCGACGTAGATCCAGGTCGCGGATGATGGCGCCCGGGCGCAGGTCGAAGGTCTTCTCCACGGCCTCGACGATCTTGTCTTCGGCAACATGTGCGGTGCCAAAGGTGTCGACCATGATCGACAACGGCTTGGACACGCCGATGGCGTAGGCCAGCTCGACTTCGCAGCGGTCGGCAAGGCCGGCGGCGACGACGTTCTTGGCGACCCAGCGAGCGGCGTATGCGGCGGAGCGGTCGACCTTGGTGCAGTCCTTGCCGCTAAAGGCGCCGCCGCCGTGACGGCCGTAGCCGCCATAGGTGTCGACGATGATCTTACGGCCGGTTAGGCCCGTGTCGCCCATGGGGCCGCCCACGACAAAGCGACCGGTGGGGTTCACGTAGATATCGGCGTTGTCCCACGGCATGTTCTCGGCAGCCATGACAGGCGAGATGACATGCTCGATGAGGTCGTCCTTGATCTTGCCCATGTCTTCGATCTCGGCTGCGTGCTGCGTGGAGATGACGACGGTCGTGACCTCGACGGGCTTGCCGTCGTCGTAGCGCACGGTGACCTGGGTCTTGCCGTCGGGTCGCAGATAGGGCAGGGTACCGTCGTGGCGCACGGCGGCCAGGCGCTCGGCCAGGCGGCTCGCCAGGTAGTGCGGCATGGGCATGAGGGTCTTGGTCTCGTTGGAGGCATAGCCAAACATCATGCCCTGGTCGCCGGCGCCGATCAGGTCGATCGGGTCGGTGGTGGCGCCGGTCTGGGTCTCGAAGGACTCGTCGACGCCCTGGGCGATATCGGGGGACTGCTCGTGGATGAGGCTCATGACGCCACAGGTATCGCAGTCAAAACCAAACTTGGCGCGGTTGTAGCCGATGCGGCGGATAACGCCACGGGCAATCTCCTGCACGTCGACGTAGGCCTGGGTGCGGATCTCGCCGGCGACGATGACGGTGCCGGTAGTCACGAGGGTCTCGCAGGCGCAACGGACGTTTTCCACGTTGGCGGGCACGCCGTTGGGCGCAATATAGCCCTGCTCCTGCAGCTCTATTTCTTTGGCGAGGATTGCGTCGAGGACGGCGTCGCTGATTTGGTCGGCGATCTTATCGGGATGACCTTCGGTCACCGACTCCGACGTAAACACAAAGGACCCGTGTTGGGGTGGGATGGAACGAAGTTCTTCTGACATGATTGTCCTTTCAAAAACGCGTCCCGGCGACCGTTACCATTCCGCCGGGCTCTGTATGCAAGGGGACATCATAGCGCGTAAATCCAACATTCACACCCTTTCCGCACCTACTCATTGGGGACAGACTTAAATGACCAGTCGGGTGCTCATTGGGTAGTCATTTAAGTCTGTCCCCAATGAGTAGGTCGGTGCCCATTGTGCGGAGGTGGGCATTGTTGCTTTATACTGGTGCAGTTAGACATCCATCCTGCAATCGAGGAGATTTCCATGGCATCAGACGTTCGCGTCCGCTTTGCACCCTCACCGACGGGCAAGCTGCACATCGGCGGCGCCCGCACCGCTATCTATAACTGGGCTTTTGCCCGCGCAAACGGCGGCACGTTCATCCTGCGCATCGACGACACCGACCCCACCCGTTCCACCGACGAGAACACGCAGATCATCCTGCGCGCCATGCGTTGGCTGGGTCTGGACTGGGACGAGGGGCCCGAGGTGGGCGGCGACTTTGGCCCCTATGCTCAGACCGAGCGCCTGGACCTGTACAAACAGGCCGCCCAGAAGCTTTGGGACGAGGGCAAGGCCTATCCCTGCTTCTGCACCAAGGAGCAGCTCGACGCCGACCGTAAGGCCGCGCAGGAGCGCAAGGACCCCTTCCAGGGCTATCAGCGTCGCTGCCGCAATCTTGATCCCGAGGAGGCGCGCCGCCGCATCGAGGCCGGCGAGCCCTACGTCCTGCGCATCAAGGTGCCCGAGGACCGCGGCGACGTCGTCATCCACGACGCCGTTCACGGCGAGGTGACCTTCGATGCCAAGGAGCTCGACGACTTTGTCATCTTCCGCTCCGACGGCACGCCCACGTACAACTTCGCGACCGTCGTCGACGACGCCATGATGAAGATTACCCACGTCATCCGCGGCGACGATCACCTGTCCAACACCCCGCGCCAGGTCATGGTTTACGAGGCTCTCGGCGCGCCCGTGCCCACGTTCGCCCACATCTCCATGATTCTGGGCTCCGACGGCAAGAAGCTCTCCAAGCGTCACGGCGCCACCTCGGTGGAGGAGTACCGCGATGCGGGCTACCTGCCTGACGCGTTCGTCAACTACCTGGCGCTGCTCGGCTGGTCGCTCGACGGCGAGACCACGATCATCCCGCGCGATGTCTTGGCCAGCAAGTTCTCGCTCGACCGCATCTCCAAGAACCCGGCGACCTTCGACCCCAAGAAGCTCGACTGGGTCAATGCCGAGTACATCAACGGCATGTCCGATGCTCAGTTTGCCGACGAGATCATGGTCCCCGAGCTGCACGAGGCAGGCCTCATTGAGGGCAATGTCGAGTACGGCGAGGACTGGATCGACGCGCTCGCTTCCATCGTCAAGCCGCGCACCAAGATGCCGGCTGACGCCGTGACCGTCGCCGCCCCCATCTTTGCTACGGCCGAGACGCTCGAGTATGACGAGAAATCCGTCAACAAGGGTCTGGCCAAGGAGGGCATGGGTGCCATTCTGGATGCCGCCAAGACCGCGCTCGAGGGCGTGGACGAATGGACTGCCGCGAACATCGACGCCGCGCTTGAGCCGCTGCCCGAGCAGATGGACCTCAAGAAGCGCGTGGTGTTCCAGGCCGTGCGCGTCGCCGTCTGCGGCAACATGGTGAGCCCCCCGCTGGGCGAGACCATGGCGCTCGTCGGCCGCGACGACTGCCTGGCGCGTATCGACCGCGCCCGCACAATGGCGCTGTAACAGTCGCGCAAACGCATGTATCCGAGCCCCGCTCACCACGAGTGGGGCTCTTGTTTCTAAAGACGTATGGGATGGGAGGTGCAGAGACCGTGGCCGAGCAACTGTCACTGTTTGGTTCGCCTGAACCCGAGCGGGCTTCCGTAAAGCCTGTCCGCACGGCCAAGCAGGCCAAGCCCGCGCCTGCGCCCGAGCCCGTTGCCGCCTATGCGAGCGTGGTCCTCGACATTCCCACCCGTGCGCTGTCCGAGCCGTTCGCCTACGGCATTCCGCAGTCTCTTGCCAATGAGGCCCAGATCGGCTCCACCGTCCTAGTTCATTTTGGAAACCGTGCGGCCGCGGGCTATATCGTCGACATTGCATCTGAGCTGGGCGACCTGCAAGGCAACACCGTCCTTGATCCAGCGCGCATCAAGCCCATCGAGGCCATCCTCAGCAAACCACTCTTTGGCGCCGAGGCCGCCCGCATTGCGCGCTGGATGAGCCGCGAATATGTCGCGACGCTTTCCGAATGCCTGCGCCTGTTCTTACCTCCGGGTGGCAGCCCTCGGGTCGTGAAGGGTGATGACGGGGCGTGGACGGTCGAGCGTCCCGCCGTCAAGCCTATTCAAAACCGCTGGGTCATGCTCACGCCTGAGGGCTTCGACTATACGCCGCCCAAGACCGCCGTTCGTCAGCGCCAACTCATCGAGGCGCTCCAGTGCGGGCCGGTCACGACGCGCGATCTCAATCTGCTTTACAACAGCATGTCGGCGACCATCAAGGCGCTCGAAAAACGCGGCGTCGTGGTGGTGGAGGAGCGCCGTGCCTGGCGCGGCTGCAGCGAGCAGACTACGCTGTCCTCCGCGAGCGGCAAGGCGCCGGTCGCGCTCACGAACGGCCAGCAGCAGGCGCTCGCGCAGATTGAGCGTGCTCGCCTGGACGCACACGGCGACGTGGTCCTTGTCGACGGCGTCACCGGATCCGGTAAAACCGAGGTCTACCTCTCCGCTATCGAGCGCGTGCTCGCGGCCGGGCGCTCAGCGTGCGTGCTTGTGCCCGAGATCTCGCTGACGGCTCAAACCGTCGG
>OGQV01002144.1_pt1 | contig 12460 bp, 7 predicted proteins | sample 1553311 | NCBI WGS metagenome assembly OGQV01 (sample SAMEA2579976, study PRJEB22360) | human gut metagenome
AGATCAGCCCGTTCAGGTAGAAGATCAGGCCGCACAGGAAGATCAGCCCCATCCCGATTCGGATAAAGAGCTGATACAGCACCATCGGCCGCATGGCCTTGAGTTCGTACGCTGCGGCAGCATCCCGGTACCGTTCCAGATGGCCCGATATCTCCTTGAAGACATGCTCGCCCATCCGGTAGGAGCGGATCGTCTCCATGCCCGAAACGTATTCCAAAACCGCACCGATGAGGCCCTGCTCCATTTCCTGCCGCTTTTCCCCGGCGGTTTTGAAGGCCCGCTTCGTCGAGTTGTACACGAACCACGCCGGGACAAACCCGACCATCGCGATGATCGCCAGCCGGAAATCCATGAAGAGCATGATGATGGAAAGGCAGGCCACGGACGTCATGCCCGCGATGAAGTTCGCGGCGGTGGCCATGCAGCGCATCTCCACGAAGCTCATGTCGTTCGTGAAAATCGAGGTCAGGCCCCCCAGCCGTTCCGCCTGAAAAGCGCCCAGCGGCAGCTTGACCAGCCGCCCGCTCTCCCTGATCCGCACGTCCCGCATGATTTCGTACCCGGCGGCGGCCTGAAGCCTGGTCACCTGATATTCAAGGGCGTAGCGCAGCACGAGGAGCCCCGCCATGCACAGGCTGCATTGCAGCAGCGTGCCCATGCCGAAGGTTCCGTCCACAAGGCTGACGATCGCCGCCATGACGAACAGGTACATACCGCCCGTGCAGCAGTTCTGAAGGATATTCAGCACCACCGCGGTGAGCAGCGTCTTCCGCCTGTCCCCCGCCAGCACGAAGATACGGCGAATCATCTCAATCATGTTCCGCGCCTCCTGCAAGCCAATTTTCGGAACGCTCAAAGGCTTCCCACATCTTCCGATAGACGGGAGACGCGGCGAGCAGCCCGGCATGGCTGCCGGAAGCCGCCAGTTCGCCGTCCCGGATCACCAGAATCGCATCCGCGTCCGCAATGCTCCGCAGCCGATGGGCGATCACCACCACGGTCTTGCCCCGCGCCAGTGCGGAAAGCGCCTTTTGCAGCTCGTCCTCATTGTCGGGATCGCAATACGCCGTGGCCTCGTCCAAAATGAGCACGGGGGCGTTCTTCAGCAGCGCCCGCGCGATGGCGATGCGCTGGCGTTCGCCGCCCGAAAGGGAGCACCCGCAACCGAGCATGGTTTCATAGCCCTGCGGGAGCGACATGATGAAGTCGTGGCAGCGCGCGGCCTTCGCCGCCTCCGTCACTTCCTCGAAGGTGGCGTCCGGCTTGCCCAGACGGATGTTGTCGAGCACGCTCTGCTCAAAGACCGTATTGTTCTGGGTCACAAAAGCGATGGTCGAGGCGAGCTGTTCCGCCGTCATGGAACGGATGTCCACGCCGCCGATGCGGATGCTGCCGCCCTGCACGTCCCAGAACCGGGCGATCAGCTTGGCTATGGTGCTCTTGCCGCCGCCTGAAGGTCCGACCAGCGCAGTCACCTTGCCCGCCTCGGCGGTGAAGGAAAGCCCTTCAAAGACCTTCTTGTCGCCGTAACCGAACGAAACGCCGTCGAAAACGACGTCAAACCGATCGGGCACGGCGGGGGCGCCTTCCTGCGGCAGTTCGTCCATGTCGAGCAATGAGGCGATGCGCCCGGCGATCTGCATGCAGATGTTCATCTCGTCGCCGTAACGCCCAATCTTGGTCAGCGGGGCGGCGTAGCACAGGGACGCGAACACGTAAAACAGCATCGAAGGCGCATCAATGCTCCCGGCGGCGTACAAGTAGCCCACCGCCGGAAAGACTAAGACGACCCCGGAACCCATGATCACGGAGTTGACCGTCATCGAATGGCGGCATTCCGCGAACCATTGGGTCATGAAGCCGCAATAGCTTTCGGCGGACTCCTCGAAGCGCGACCACGACTTCCCTTCGGCAGCGAAGATGCGGATTTCCTTCATCCCGTGGACGTACTCCACAAGGCTGCTGTTCAGCTTCTGCGTGGCGGCCTCCATGATGGGAAAGTTCTTCATGGCCAGCTTGCCCATGATGCCGAGGCACATCATATAGATGACGATGGGCAGCAACATGACGAGGCCCACGCGCCAGTCCATGCATAGGACAATTATGATCATGCTGAGCGGGACGATGAGGTTGCCGATGATTTCCGGGTAATGGTGCCCGTAAAACATTTCGAGCTTTTCCACATCGTCGAAAATCCGGCTTTTCAGCTTGCCCGCCGAGTTTTCGTCAAGGAACCCCTGCGGGACGCGGGAGAGCTTCCGCAGCAGGTCGCTGCGGATCGCGTGGAGCGTCTCGAAGGCCGTCAAATGCGAGAGCCGCGTCGACAGGAAGTGGAACACCACCTGAAGGAAAATCCCCATGACGGCCAGCCCGGCCCCCGCATAGGCCCGGGAAACATTCCGGGGAGCGGAAAGCAGCGCGTCCAAAATCACATACAACCCCAGCATCGGCAGCAGGCTGCACAGGGCCGAAAGGACGGCAAGCCCCCCGGCGACCAGCAGCCGCCTGCGGTTCGCCTTGTTGGGGAGCCCGCACAGTGTCCGCATTCCATTACTCATGGAAACCTCCAAGCCGCGCGGCCATCGGGGCCACGGCGTTATAACGGGCCCTCGCGGCGAGAAGATAGACGGCGGCCGATGCCGACGCCGAAAAAAGCCGCTTCTCCTCAAGGCCCCGCTCTACGTAGTCCTGCAGGTCGCGGACAGTCCGCAGGGCATCGACGCTCCTGTCGTCGAGCATGATGTCGAACGCCTCTTCCACTTCCATCGCCAGTTCGGGCATATCGAGCGCATCCGCCTCCAGATCGGAATGAAAATCGGTGTCCGGCCGAATGGATTCAACCGGAACCTGGAATTGTGCCGCGACGATTTCGTTCAACCGCCTTGCAATAGACATACTTCCGCCTCCTTTGCCAGCCCGTGCGGGTGCCATGCCCGCACGGATGCGGCGTCCTCATTGCTTTTCTTCGCCAAACGCCTTCAGACGAACGAGCAGGTTGGGGGTAATGAAATAATCGCACAGGACCGCGACGATGACGCCTATGGCCACCAAAATGCCCATGTGTACGAAGATGACCATCTTGGAGAAGAGGTAGGCCATAAAGCTGAGGCTCAGGATGCACGAGGTCAGCAGCATGGCCTTCCCGGTGCTCAGGAAGGTACGCCGCACGCTCTCGCGGTAGTTGCCCGTGCGGATGAACTCAAGCTGGCAATGGTTGATGAAATGGATGGTGTCGTCCACCGCCAGCCCGAGCAACATGGGAATGACCGTCACCGTCATCATGTCGAGCGGGATGTTGAAGAAACCCATGATGGCGCATACGAAGAACGCCGGGAGCAGGTTTGGGATCATGGCGATCAGCCCGATCCGCAGGCTGGCGAAGGCCAGAGCCATGATCAGGGAGATGGTGAGCATCGACGTAAAGACCGACTGCACCTGCCCCCAGCTGACGTAGTCCTGAATCTGCGTGAACTGGCACAGCGTGCCGGTCAGGATAACCTTGGCGTCGGGGAACAGCTCGGCCCCCCATGCCTTGATGGCGTTGAGCTCCCGCACGGCCTCGCCCGAATTGTAGTCGTCGATTTCGATCATGATGCGCAGCCGCTTGTACTCGTAGTCTGTCCAGCGTTCGGCTTCCGTGCCCCCGGCGTTCTCGTACAGCAGCAAAATCTGCGCTATCTGCTCCCGGCTGGCGGGGATGGCGTAGTACGCGGGATCGTTGGCGTTGAGCACCATGTTGAGGTCCTTGACCACGTCGAGGACGCTATGCACCTTCTTGGCCAACGGGAATTCCTTGATGCGCTCGGTCAGCGTCTCAAGTTTTTTGAGGGATTCCGGCAGACGGGCCTCGTCCTCGTTCGGGAACTCTATCCCCACGCCAAAAGAGTACAGCGAGCCGAGGGGGGTTTCGCTGATGCTGCAAATGCGGTCGATGTAGGGCACCTCCGTGCCGAAGGAACGGCGAAGGTCAAAGGCCACCTCGACCTTGAACAGGCCGATGACGGACGCGACGACCGCCAGCGCTGCGACGGCGAAGATGGTCTTCGGATAGTCCAGCACCCGGTTGCCCATGCGCTTCATGAGCGCGTCCAGCCAGCCGTCCTTTTTCTTTTCCCGCTCCACGGCGGGCTTATCCTTGCCGTAGGAAAGCAGGACCGGCAGCAGCACGATGGTTAGCACATACAGCAGCATGGTCAGGATAGCTGACGTGGCCCCCACCCAGCGGATGGGCCGGAGGTTCACGAAACAGAACGACAGCAGCGAAACCGCCGTGGTAAACGCGCTGAAGAAGATGGGCCAGCCCGTTTCGCCGGCCGCGTGCTCCAACGACCAGAACCGCAGCCCCGTCCGCTGGAACTCCCATCTGAAAAAGTTGAGAAAGTACAGCGAGTAGCATATCGCCATAGACAGGCTGAGGAAGATGGGCATCAACATGACCATCGGGTCGGTGCTGATGCCGAGCAGCCCCTGCATGCCGAGGACGATGGTCAGCCCAGCCCCTCCCAGAAACAGCGGGAAGACAACGCTGCGCACGCTGCGCAGGACGATGGTGAGCACAACCGCGACGAAGAGCAGCGACAGCCCGATCAGGCGCGGCATCTCCTTGGCCATGAAGTTGCGCTTCTCCAGATTGATGACCGGCCAGCCGGTCGTCTGGGGATGCATGTAGGCGTATTTTTCCTGTCCGGCGATTTCATTCACCTTCCGGCCGATGACCATTTCGATGAACTCGCCGTGCTCGTCCACCGTCCCATCGGGGATGTTTTTCAGGCGCAGCATGATCCACGCGTAGCGTCCGTCTTCCGAAACGAGGCGATCCTTCAGGGAAGGCTTGGCCATGATGGCGCTGCGGATTTTTTCCAGCACCTCCGGCGACTCGGGGATCACGGAAGGAACAATGTCGGAAACGTCGAGCCCCTCTTCCGTGCCCTGCGTGAATTCCATGTCGGTGATGGAAACCACGTCGTCGGCATAAGGCACGCCGTCAAGCAGCTCCTTGCCCATTTCCCGGATGCCTTTCAGCACCTTGGGGGTAAAGACATTGTCCGTCTCCACCAATACGGCGCAGAAATTGTCGTTCCCGAAAATGGACGCCATATAGTCCTTGGCGACCAGCAGGGCGTCCCCCTCGTCAAAGTAGTGGGAGTCGTCCGTGTCGGTCTTCAACTGCTTCAGGCCGTACACGGAGAACGCCAGAACCAGAACCATGAGCACGAGAAACAGATTTCTGCGTTTCAGGATGGCCTTGCTCAGGCCCACAAAACGCTCGTTGATTGCCTCAATGTTCAGCATAGAATCCTCGCTGCGGTCGCATTGCCACGCAGAGCGGCCTCTTTAGAAACTGTAGCGTATCTTTCCCCACACTTGAGAATTGCGCTTGTAGACGCCGTATGAGCCGTCGTCCCCCTGAAACTTGTCCCAGCCCACGGTCAGTTTCAGCCCTTCCCCCAGCTCATAGGAAAGCTGGAGGCGGTTGAAGTATTCCCCATCGTTCACCGAGTAGTAGATCATGTCGGAAACGGTCAGCAGCTCGTTGAAGAAGGTCTTGGACACGTTCAGCGTCGCCTGCGGAGCATGTTCCTTGCAGGTGAGGTTCCGCCTGTAGTCCACGACCCAGTCGTCAAGCACCTGCGCCGTGATCGTCCAGTTCCCGCCGGGTGACCAGTCCACCCCAATCAGGGACTTGAGGACGTCGTGCTTCGCAGGCTGCCCGTCGTCCACGGAAAGGCGGCGCCCCTGAAAGTACGCCGCCTCGCCCCGGAACACGAAGTCCGACCACGGCTTGGCGAAATCAAGACCGTAAATCATGATCCGATAGTACTCAGGCTCCGAAAACATCTCCATGCCCGTATCTCCCACCTGCATCGAATAATAATTGGCGGCGTTGTCGTCCCACGTGTAAAAGGCAGAAAGGGATACGTCGAACCCCGCCATGTAGGAAGACACCTTAGCGGCGAACTCACTGTCCTTCAGCGAATAGGAAGACGGTTCCTTGGCCCCCCTCCAACGCACGGGCATGGGGAATGCGGCGGTGTAGTCCACGGCCCACGGATTGTCCCCCGATGCCAGCTTGGCGGGCTTGAATTCGGGGATCCAGATCAGCTCGGTGATCAGCGTATCGCTCATGATGCGCAGTTTCGCCGCTGTAACCGGGATGCGCATTTCATCAATTTCCCGGTTCAGGTACTCGGTGTAGTCCGTGGGGCAGATGTTGTCGGTGATGCGCACGCCGTCGGCCTTGCCCCAGATGATGAGCTGCCTGCCCAGCCGGAGATCCCATCCGTCGCCCACATGCTCAAGCCATGCCTCGCGCACGGAGAAACCGTCCTCGGACGGGATCGTCCAGTTTTTTTCGGCGTCGATGGAAAGGAAGCCGTACAGCCAGTTGAAATCCCCCTTCATTTCCAGACGCCCGTGCGCCCGGGACGTCACCTCATTGTGCGGAGCATGGGTACGCACGGACTGCAGCAGTTCGATCCAGCCCGTCACGTCGATGCGTTCGCTCCAAAAATCCACGACCTTATCCGCCGCCGTGGACTCGGCCTCCCGCTCTTCAAGACGGCTCCACGCCTCCATTCCGGCGCCCTGCCCGCCCGCATGGGCGCGGCAGGGAGAAGACCGCCAGCAGCAGCCAGACGAAAAAGCGTTTGCCGAACATGAACTAACGCGACCCTCGTTGCAGAACCGCCACTTGGAGAAGCGAATCCTCCAACCCCTGATCATAGGTGAACGGGCCGAATTCCATGAGCGTCTTGTGCTCATCAGCGATATTGTTCATCTGCGCGCTCTGCACCGACCAGAACCCCTGCTGCTCCTGCAGCTTTAGCACGTCGTACACGCGGGTGAGCCCCTTCTTTTCATAGTATTCCAGATGCACCACGAGGAGAGTCTTCTTGTCGATCCACACGACCCTGCGAACCACCGGATCGTCCTTGTCCACGGGAATGGACTCGACTTTCCAGCAATCGTACTCCCCGTGCTTCTCCTCGCCCAGCAGGGTATGGGTATCCTTGCTGATGTTGCGTCGGCCCATGTCGATGTCGTCGTACGTGAAGTCGCTGCCCATGAAGAAATCGTTGTTCGCCGCCCCGCTGATCCGGCGCACCTTCTTCATGGAGGGCATGTACAGCCACTTGTCGTCGTCCTTGCCGGGCTCGTCGTAGGTCCACGAAAGGAACCGCGTTCCCTCCACGTCTGCGGGGCTGCGGAACGTGATGAGGGATTTCCGATCCATCCCGTAGTCCTTCGCAATCTGTTCGAGGACGCGGACACGCTGGGAACCGCGCCTATTGACCAGGGTCATGGTCAGCGTCCCCTGCCGGTCGTTGCCATCAGGCCGCTCGCGCATCATGCTGATGACCTGCGTTCCGGTCAGCTCTTCAGCCACGGCAGGAACGGCGGACAAGACGCCGCACATGGCCAGCAGGCCCAACAGCCCTCTCAAAATACGATCCATGTCTACTCCTTTGTGTTTGCTCTGTGACATGGGGGCACACGCTGAGGCCCTCCGATAGCAACAAAACAGACTGTACTATTATTGAATTTAAATTTCAATATCAAAATATGAACCAAAAAGAATTTCATATCAGGCAGTTTTCCGTTCCTGCCTGAACATATTGATCCGTGATTCGCCAAGGCGTTCCCGCAGCGCGTAGTCGCGAATCCCCATGTTCTCCTCCGGTGCGATGTTCAGGAAGCCGAGCTTCCCCACATGCGTGCCCTGATGGAGCATGTGGAAGGCTTCAGGCCCGTCCCGCAGCGGGAATACCCGCGAAAGCGTGGGATACAGGAAGCCCTTGCAGATAAGCCGTGCCGTCTGCACGGCCTCGTAGTAGTTCGCGGCGTGCGATCCGATGATGTGCTTGACGGTCTGCCACAGGTAGCGATTGTCGAACACATGGTCATAGCCGGACGTGGAGCCGCAGGTGACGACCTTGCCTCCGGCGCGGGCGATGGCCACGCTCGCCGCGAACGTCGAACGCCCCGTATGCTCGAAGACGATGTCGGGGTCTTCGCCGCCCGTGAGCTTCCGTATCTGCGCCTTCAGCCGCAGTATCTGCCGATTCTTAGTCCGCCCGTGCTCGTCGAGGAAGCGCTCCTCGCCGGGCGTCCGCGGAAGCACGATCACGCGTTCGCACCCCATTTTCCGTACCATTTCGGCCTTCTCCTCATTGGAGACGATGCCGATGGGGATGCCGCCGCCGTTCAGCACGAACTGGATGGCGAACGTTCCGAGCCCGCCGGACGCGCCCCAGATCAGCACGTTGTCCCCCTGCATCATCTGGGCTCCGTTCTTGGAAACGAGCATGCGGTAGGTCGCCACAAGGGTCATGGACGCGGCCTCAACCCATGTCAGATGTTCCGGCTTGGGGAGAAGCTGATGCTCGCGCACCAGCGTGAAGTCCGCGAACGATCCGAAATTCGTCTCGAAGCCGTAGGCCATCAGATGGGGATCCCGGATCTCGTCGTCGAAGACTTCCGGCGAAGCCACGTCGCATGTGGGGCCGAAGATCATGACCCTGTCTCCGGGTTTCCAGCGCGTGACGGCCGAACCCGTCCGCACGATCACCCCCGCCCCATCCGTGCCGAGGACATGGTGATCCAAATTGTGCTTGGCGTTGTCCGGGGAATATTTGGCGTATTCCCCAATATAGTTGAAGCCGGGGGAAGGCTCGAACAGGGACGACCATACGTTGTTGAAATTCAGGGCGGAGGCCATGACGGCCACAAGCACCTCGTGGGGGCCGACTTCCGGGAGAGGCACCTCTTCAAAATGCAGCGAGCGGCGCGGATCCTTCTCCGTAAAGCTCAGGCCCTGAAACAAGCCCGTTTCATCGCGATGGACGGTCAGCGCCCGCATCGCATCGGGCAGGGGGGCATTGGCGAAGTCGTCTGGAACGCTGCGCTCCGACTCCGCAAGGTCGAGGATGTGCTTCAATTCTGGTTTCATCGTCAAATCCTGTTGAAGGGTCATATCGCCTCAAAACAAAGGGGGGACGCCCCTATCAAAGGGCGTACATCAGAAGGGACTGGGCAATTTGCCCGATCACCTCTCCGCGCCACTTCCGCAGATAAAAATGCCCGCCGGGATAGGTCGCCATGCTGCACACGCCCGTCGTGAACAGCCTCCAGAGCCGGACACGATCGAGGGGGACGAGGATATCCTTCTCCCCCGCGAACACGGAAATGGGAATGTCCAGCGCCTCCCGCGTACCGTCGATCATGGTGAGCAGCAAAGCGTGATCCTGAAGGAGCGTCCGCTTCACCACCTCCAGGCTGTCCGCGTCGAGGAGGATCGATTCGGGAACGGCGTTCGACTGGAGCACCCTGTTGAGGAAGGCCTCGTCACCGACGGCCTCCGGGGGCAGCTCCTCCGGCGCAGCAGCCCCTTCCCCGAAGTCGAGGTCATAGACCCGCCGAGATGAACAGATGCGCCGGGGCCGCCATCCCTTCCCGCACGAGATGCAGCGCCAGCCGGAAGGCCAAAAGCCCTCCCATGCTGTGCCCAAAGAACGCCGTCTTCGGCGTGAAATAGGGGCACAGAGCCTCGGCGAGCCGTTTGCACAGCTCATCTATGTCCGTCACGGCCTGTTCCCCGTAGCGTTCCTCATGGCCGGGGAGCTGCACGGGGAACAGGCTTATGTAATCGGGGAGCAGGGGCTTCCACGGAAGGAATGAGGAAGCCCCGCCTCCCGCGTACGGAAAGCAGAAGAGGCGCACCTGTTCATCCGCCGCGACGTTTTCAAAACGAATCCAGCGGGACTGCCGCCGTACGTTGTCCGACACGTTTCGTTCCTCCGCTCCCGCCTACTTCACCGATCCGATGGCGTCCGCGATGTTGCGGGCGTTGTCCCCCAGAATGCAATCGAAATGGTTTCCGGGAACATCAAAGATCGTCACTTCCGAAGCGGGCATGGTTCTCCAGAAGGGCCGGGGATCGGGGATTCCCTGCAGGAGATCGGTTGCGAAGAAATACTTGAGCGTTCCCTTGTACGGGGACGGCCTGTACGTCTTCGCCGAGCCCACGGTGGCCTCGAACAGTTTATATTGGTGCGCGAAGTCCTCCAGCGTCACATCTTCAAGGAGCTTTTTCGCGGTCACGTAGCGGTAGATCGTCTCCACGCACTCATCCAGGCTCATCGCCATCAGATCGGCCAGCGGAATGGCGTCCGGCACGACGTCGGGCTGCTTCAGGACGTGGAGGATGGGATCGTCCTCCAGCCCCGAATAGATGTTCATCGGCAGGAAGTAGGTGCCGAGATACATGAACAGAAGGCTGAGCTTATGCGAGAAGGCCGCGCCGGGCGCGCCGGTATCGACGGCCGCGAGGTGCTTCACCTCCACGCCGCGCCGCTGGAGCTGGACGGCCATTTCATAGCCGATCATGCCGCCCACGCAGAAGCCGACGATGGTCAGCTTCGCCTTCGGACGCACGCGCAGGATTTCCTCGACGAAATACGCCGCGATGTCCTCCACGGTACGCAGGGGCTCCTCCTTGCCGTCCTTGCCGCGCAGGATGCAGCCGTAAAAATCGGCTTCATCCTTGTAGAGCCGGGCGAAGTCCGCGAACAGTTCAACACGGCTGCGGCCTTCGGCGATGCCGATGATCACGTTGTCCTTGCCCGATTCCTGAAGCGGCAGCAGGATCTTGTTCTGGTGGCGGGGCCTGTCGATGTATTCGGCCATCTCCAACAGGGTGTTGAGCGTATAGAGCTCCTGCACGCCAAGTTCCACCTTGAACGCTTCGTGGATCCGGGTGATGAGGACGGTCGCCAGCAGCGAGTCGCCTCCCAGTTCAAAGAAGCTGTCGTCGAGGCCGGGGGCCTCGATTTGAAGGATGGAGGCCCACAGATCCGCGAGGCGCTTCTGCGTCTCCGTTTCCGGGGCGCGGGCAGGCTTGCCGGAGCCGGCCTCCACTTCCGGCAGGGGCAGCGCCCGCCGGTCGATCTTGCCGGAGCGGTTGCGCGGCATCACGTCCAGCTCCACGAATACGGACGGCACCATGTAGCCGGGCACGCGTTCCCGCAGGAAGGCTTCGAGGAGCGACGGCTCGAACTGCCATGCCTCCAGAGGGGCACGGGCGAGGATGACGTTCTGCTCCGCGCCGTCGACGGTATGGCATTGATGGACGCCGTCGAAACCGGCGAGCTTGAGCTGCTCCTCCCACTGGTCGCCGCTGAGCAGGGGGTGCAGGGGGCGCAGATCCGTATCCTCAAATACGTCGAAGCCCTGTTGGAGCCCCATGGTCAGGTCGTGTGCCTTGAAGAACAGCGTCTGCTCGATGATGAACAGCACGCCTCCGGGCTTGAGCAGGGAACGCAGTCGGGCGAGGCTGGGGGCGATCCGCTTCACGTCATGCAGCACGCTGGCGGCGATGATGACGTCATAGGCGTGCGGCGCGAATCCTTGGCTCACGATCTCCTCGTCCAGATCGAAGAGGCGGCACGAGAAGAAGGGGGCGTCCTTGAACTTCTCTCCAGCGTTCTGGAGGAAATAGCGCGAGATGTCCGTAAAGCAGAAGCTGGAGGTGTTCTCCGGCAACGCCTGCATCACCGCCGTCGTCGCCCCGCCGTGCCCGCCGCCGACTTCCAGAATGTCCAGCGGATGATCCTGCGCCATGATGGCGACGGCGTCACGGATGATCTGGTAGGAGTAGTGGAAGACAGCGCCGTAAAGCCCCTTGACCTTGCCGGAGGCGTAGACCTCGGCGGAGTGCTTGCGCTCCAGCAGCAGATCGACCATGCTTTTCGCCTCGGAGGCGAGGAAGCCGAGGCCCTGCCCGGCGAAACGCGCCTGTACCTCGCCTGCCTCCGTGAACGCGAACGGCTTCACGAGGCGGAACGCCTCCCCATCGCGGGCGAGGAACCCTGCTTCTTCAAGGCTGAGCAGCGCCCGTTTCAGCCAGCGTTCGTACCGGGGGCGGATGCCGGTGATGCGCAGGATTTCGTCGGGGGTATGGCTTTCCCCTTCCCGCCTGTATACGCCGAGCTCGTACAGCGAAGCTTGGACGCTGGCTTCGTAAAGCTCACCACCCAGCCCGATATTCTTTTCAAGCCCCTGAAGGCGCGTGTTCTCGGAGATGCCCGCAATGCCGGCGTCCACCGCAGCCACCCGCTTCCACAGGCCGTCGGCATCCCGCCATTCGACGGGCTTGCGGGTATGCAGGCCGTCGTTGCCCTTGGCCGTGAAATAGGCGGCAAGGCGGGGGTTCTTCTTGTCCCCAAGCGGCTGGACGACGGCTTCGCGGATGTCGGGATGCTGGAGCATGGCGTGCTCGATCTCACCGAGTTCCACGCGGAACCCGTTGATCTTGAGCTGGTTGTCCTCACGCCCGAGCAACACGACGTAGCCTTCGGGATGGAAGTATCCCATGTCGCCGGTACGGTAGAGGCGTTCCCCAGTGACGGGGTGGACGATGAAGGACTTCTCCGTGTTTTCGGGGTCGTGCCAATACCCGTCG